>Ga0209915_1003797_pt1 | contig 12070 bp, 13 predicted proteins | sample ThiBiot_750_plan_FD_183952 | JGI IMG/M metagenome (GOLD analysis project Ga0209915, IMG submission 183952) | Wastewater bioreactor microbial communities from Cape Town, South Africa - Thiocy_cont_750_plan (SPAdes) | ecosystem: Engineered > Bioreactor > Thiocyanate-remediating > Anaerobic-Aerobic... | reverse complement strand
CGCGCGCCCGCCATCGAACTGTGTAGCAAGCTCTTCATCGGTGGTCTGTCGTGGGACACGACCGACGACGGCCTGCGCCATTACTTTGAAAAGTACGGCAAGGTCGTCGAGGCCACCATCATGCGCGACCGCTTCACGGGTCGCTCGCGTGGCTTCGGCTTCGTCATCTTCGAATCCGAGGACATTACGATCCAGGTCTCCAAGACCGCACACACTCTCGATGGCCGTCAGGTGCGTTCGTGCGTCAAGCTCTGCGTTCCCTCGACCGAGCAGTTCGATCTCATTCTGCCAACGTGCGTTGTCTCTCGCGTTGTTCTTGGCGCCGATAGATCGAGGCCAAGCGAGCGATCCCCCGCGAGGCCATCTCGATGCGAGGCTTCCGAACCAAGAAGATCTTTGTGGGCGGCCTGACCTACACAACGACCGAAGGTAAGTTGCTCCTGCTGCTCCTGCTGCTGTTACTCGACGAGCACGAGGCGCCACTAGAAGACTGGTGCCTTCTAGAACGCGCTCGGTACCCCAGAACCACCGAGTGCCGTTAGTCATCGAAGGAGATCGATCGATTGGCCGTGCTTGGCGCCGCCCTCGTTCCCGCTGCGCGAGCTGCCCCACTGCTGCTCCGGCGGCGGATGCAGCCGGTGGTGGTGGTCGAGGTTGCGGTTGACGTTGATGTTGATCTTGATTGTGTGTGTGGTTGTGTGGTTTCAGATGAGTTTAGGCGATACTTTGAGCAGTTTGGAGCAGTGACAGACGTCCAGATCATGTTAGAGAAAGAGACTCGTAGACCTAGAGGCTTTGGTTTTGTTACGTTCGACAGTGAGGATACAGTGGAAGCTGTGGTATCTCAGATGCACGAGATCAACTCCAAGCAAGTGAGTAGTGGTAGCTCTCCTCGTACTCGCGAGCCTCGCTCGTTCGCTCTCTCTCTCTCTGGTTGCTATCGATCTCGTACTCACACGCACTGCTCTCTGCTCGTAGATCGACGTCAAGAAAGCTGAGCCCAAACGGCCCATGTTCTCGGGCTTCTACCCGCCTGCAACCGGCGGCGGTGGCGGTGGTGGCGGCAGCAGCCGTGGATTCTACGGACCGCCTCCGCCATACGGCAGCCGAGGAGGTTATCCTGGTGGAGGTATGCTGAGCGAGCGAGCGGTCCACGTGGTAGTCGCTCACTCTCGTTGATTGCAACAGCAGAAGACTTGTACGGCGCCATTCCGCAGACCTTTGCAACCTCTCCCGGCGGCGGTGGTGGCGGTGGCGGCGGCGGCGGTGGTCCGCGCGGTTCGCCATACGGCGGCGGCGGCTACGGAGCACCAGCGCCGTACGCGGCGACTGGCTACGGCGGCTACGCTGGAGCTGCGTATCCCGCTGGCCCATTCGGCGGCGCGCCGAGTGCATCGGCTTCATTCGCCGCCGGTGCAGCGTACGGCCTTGCGTACGGAGCGCCGTACGACGCAGCGGGCTCGTTCTACTACCCGCCGGCTGGACAGCTGGGTTACGGCGCCGGTGCACAATTGGCGCAAGGATACGGCGGCGGCGCCGGTGGCTCGCCGTACGGTGCCGGCGGTGGCGGTGGCGGCAACACTTCGCCGACCTCGGCTGGCTTCCCGGGCGCGCAGGGAGCAGGCATGCCGGGCTACGGTCGTGCGCGCCAGGACCGCTACCATCCCTACCGCAGCTAAGGCAAGCTGCCGTTGCTCAGGAGCCATCAATGTCGTTATCTCGCCCCGTTCCCTCGCTCGCTTCCGTTCCAGTTCTATCTATCTAGCAAGCAATCTCTCCTTCTCCTCCTCTCGTCGGTGCTCGTGTCGTTGTCGTGTGGCCCGTGGTGGTGGTGGTGGTCTTTCTGTTATTACTACCGTGATGGTGGTGATGATGATAGGAAAGCACGCGATCGCGCGTCCAATATTTACGAAGGTAAGATAATGAAGGGAGCATGACAACGATGATGATAACGACCACGAACGATCGATCGATTTCGGAGTACGGTTGTAGACTACAAGGCGCGACGAAGAGGGAGAGGAGGGAGAGAGGGAGGAAGGGAGGAAGCGAATCGTGATATGGTGACTGGTATGACAAGGCGTGTGGTGGTGGTGCTTGGTTGCAGGCAGGTACGCCAGCGACGGCGATTGGATATCTAGCAGGCTATCTCTATCTCTATTGGTGCTCCTCGGCAGGTGGAGCCGTTGGTACAGGTGGCGGCGGCAGCACTCGTTTGGCTTCTCCGGGCGCACGAATGAGCTTGCGCTGAATGACACGTCCTCCGCGCATCGGCACTCCGCGGTTGGCTGCGACCGGAACCGGCGCGATGCTTCCAACGGTAGGAGGTGGGAGCGGACGAGTCGGAGCGCCGCCTGGCGCAGCGGGTGCGACTCCTCGTCCGCCACGCGGAGGAAGTACGCGACCGCGTGGAGCAGCACGTGGCACGCTGCCGGCACCGAGCGCAGCCGGCGCAGGAGCAGCGGCCTCTCCAGGAGCGGCGCTCGGTGGAGCAACGCCACCACCACGAGGTGCTCCTCGTGGTCGTGGAAGGCCACGCGGAGGGCCCACAGCGCCTCGCGCTCGTGTCGCTGGAGGTGGAGCCGGTTGGCGTGTGGCTGGTTCAGACTCTGCGTCTGGGAGCGTGGGAGAGGGGCTCGTGGGCAGCGGCGGCTCTTGTTCGTTCGCTGGAGTCGGCTCCGGTACAACGGCGGCCACAGGTGTGGGAGCGGGTTCAGGCGCAGGCGTAGGCTCGGGCACAGGCGCAGGCGTGGGCTCCTCGGGCGCAGGAACAGGAACAGGAACAGGTTCAGGCACGCGTGCCGGAGGTTTGGGCGGTGCAGGTTTGGGCGGCACGGGTTTCGACGGCGCACTGGGCGTGGGAACGGCAGGCTTCGGTGGAGCGGTTGGTGTGAGGCTCGACGGCTTTGGTGGCATGGTCGCACGCTTGAGTGCCAGCGGCGACGGTACCGACGCCGGCGGAGAGTCGGGCGCCGCTGCATCGCCGTTAGCGCCGGGCACCAATACCGGCGGTGGCGTGCGGCCGTCGAGCGTACCGCGGCGCGTCGGCGTGTGTTGTATCTGCGCAATCTGCTCCTCGCGCGCTCGGGCGATCGACTTGGCCGACTGCAGCTCGCTCTCGGCGATCGACAGCGCACGCTTGGTGGCCGAGAGGTCGAGCTGTGCCGCGGCCAACTCGTCCTGCGCCGACTTGAGCTCGAGCTCGACGCGACGTGTGCTCTCCTCGAGCGCCCGCACCTGCGCGCGCAGCTGCGCCGTCGTGCTCTCGGCCTCCTTCTTGGCGGCCTGAGCCTCGTCTTGCAGGCGCTTGACGGTGGCCTCGGCGCGGCGCAGCTTCTCGTCCAGTCGCTGCTCAGTGAGCGACTCGAGCGATTCGGTGACGCTCGCGAGGCGGTTCGAGAGCTCTCGCGACTCTTGCTGCGCCGCGGCGAGCTTGCTCTTGCTCTCGAGCAACTCTTGCTGCACCGCCGCCAGCGCCTCGTCGTTCGACGAGTGGTCGATCGCTTGCGCCAGCTCTTGGCGCACGTGCTCGAGCTCCGCACGCAGGCTGTCGGTCTCTTGCATAGCTGCCGATTGCTCGGCGATCGTCGCCTTGTGCTTCTCGATCGTCTCGCGCAGGCTGCTGTTCTCAGCCGTCAACTCGGTCACCTGCTCGGTCACCGTATTGTACGCTGCTTCCCATTCAGAAACCGCACTCTGTACAGAGAGACATAATAGCACAACCGGTCAGCAAACGAGTACACACGCGCGCAAGAGAGAGAGAGAGAGAGAGCACGACTGTAGGCATACCAACGCATCATCGCGCACTAACGTAATGCTCGTAATCTCCTCTTGTCGCTCTTGCAGGTCGTGCTCAAGCTGTCGTGTTCGCTGCTTCTCCTCTTGCAACGATTGGCGCAACGTGGCTGACGCCGATTGCTCCTCCTCGAGCGCGCGTATGTTTTGCTGCAGCGACTCGTTCGTGAGCTGCATCTCGCGTTTGAGCTCGTTCAGTGACGACTCGTACGACTCTTGATCGAGTTGTGCCGCCTCCTCGAGCTCGCGCAGCTGCTCGCGCAGAACGCTCACCATCTGCTCCGACTGCTCGAGTTGCTGCTGAAGCAGTCGGCTGCCAGTCTCCTCTTGCGAATGTACAATCACATCACGGAATTCGGGTTGTGCCTTGGTGCTCGGGGCTGCGATTTCTGTCGTATCGTGATGCTCGTGCTCATGCTCGTGCTCGTGCTCGGGTTCCGGTTCGGGTTCGGGTTCATGCTCGGGTTCGGGCTCAGGCTCAGGCTCAGGTTCAGGTTCAGGTTCTGGCTCTGGCTCTGGCTCCGGCTCTGGCTCCGGCTCCGGCTCATAATGGTGCTCTGGCTCTGGCTCTGGCTCATGATGTTCCGGCTCTGGCTCATGGTCTGGCTCGCGCTCGAGTGCGTGAGGTTGATGGTCTACCTCGGGCTCATGGTGCTCGTGCGCGTGCTCGTGCTCGGGAGCCTCCTCTTGTGCTCGCTGTTCGAGGTGATCGTGCTCGGGCTCAGGCTGGTGCTCGGGCTCAGGCTCATGTGCCTCGTGCTGGCCGTCGTGCTCGGGAGCCGACGACGACTGCAGGTCCTGGCCCAGGTCGTACATCTCGATGACCTTGACGTACGAGCCCGGAAAGATGCCGAGCACGCCGTCGATGATGCCCTCCCACCATCCGCTCTCGTCCTGCTCGATGACGTCGATCAGGTCGCCCTTGTTGAAGGTCAGGAACGTGATCTCGGAGTCGATCGCCATGTCCTCGGTGGGAATGTACGAGCAGATGGCCTCGGCGCGGCAGATGACGCTCACGTCGACCGTCACGCGCTCGTCGACCTCGGCTGCGGCTGGCTCGGCGGCGCGCGCCGCTGCCGCTGCCGCAAGCTCTGCCGCGTGCGCGGTCGCTGCGTGGTTTCCCGCTGCCGCCGCTGCAGCTGTTGACGAAGAGCTCGAGGTGGCGCTCGAGTTCGAGCTCGACGTCGCGAGTCCGGGAATGGGCGTTGGCGCCGCCATGGGAGCCGAGACGTTGGCGACATCGTCCGAGGCGCCCTTGCTCTTGGAGGACTTCTTGGACGACGAGGACTTGTCCTTCTTGGACGACTTCTTGGACGACGAGGACTTGTCCTTCTTGGACGAGCTCGAGCTACTGTCCTTGTCCTTCTTGGACGACTTCTTCGATTTGAGGAACGACATGCTGGCGGTGATGGTGCAGTTGGCGGTGTTCGATGGCAGCGGCGCACAGGCTCGTCAGGTCGCGCAGCAGAGGCACCAGTGTGTGACCGAACGGCAGGTACTTGCTACACGGCTCGGGAGCTCGCTCGAGGGCGTGGTCGACGAGCGTGCAATCGGCGCGGTTTCTACAACGGTCTGGCGAACGCGTGCGAGAGAGAGCGAGTGCGTGTGAGCGAGAGACGATAGCGAGGCAAGGAAAGAGATCGAGAGGGCGCGAGCGAAGGAGCATAGGAGAGAGTGCAGCGTAGAGCGTCGCTGCGCTCTCTCGCACCCTTATTCTTACACCAAGGCTCCGGAGGCACCTTAATCGTAACCGCTCGTCTCGTTGACGCTTCTCTTCTCTCCTCTTCTCCCTCTCTTCGCTCTCGCTCTCTCGTCACCAATGCTGCGTGTATGGCCGCTGTTGGGTCTGCGGCGCGTTGCTGCTGCATGGCGGCCAGTCTTGTCAATGGCTCCTGTTTGTGCGAGAGCTTGCACGCCGGTTCGTGGTAGTTGCAGCAGCAGCAGCAGTGCGGCATCGAGTACGATTGCAGCACGAGCCAGCATTTCGAGTGCGCGCTTGCGACGCTGCCAAGCTCTCGTGAATCCGTCGCGACCACCAGTGACTGCCCCACTCGCTCGCTCATATGCCACGCCTACCCCTGAGAACGTAGGTTGCAATCGTCAATATCGTGGCTGCTCCCGCTGATGCATATCACACTATCGCTCTCACTCGTCGTCTGATATCTCGCGCGCTTGTATGCTTGTGTGCTTGTGTGCACCAGCTCTCGGTCGAAACCTTTGAACCCGAGCACATTCGCAACTTTTGCATCGTGGCTCACATTGATCATGGCAAGACCACGCTCTCGAACCGCATCCTCGAGCTGACGGGCGTCATCGTGCGCGACGCCGACGCCAAGGACGAGCTGGTGCTCGACAACCTGCAAGTCGAGAAGGAGCGCGGCATCACGGTCAAGGCGCAGACGTGCACCATGGTGTTCCAGCACGCTGGCCGGCCGCATCTGCTGAACCTCATCGACACGCCGGGCCACGTCGACTTTAGCTACGAGGTCTCGCGCTCGCTGGCCGCCTGCGAGGGCGCCGTACTGCTGGTCGACGCCGCGCAGGGCATCCAGGCGCAGACCGTCGCCAACTGGCTGCTGGCGATCGACGGCGGCCTCGAGATCGTCTACGCCGTCAACAAGATCGACATGCCGAACGCCAACGCGCCCGCCGTCATCGCCGACCTCCATCGCACGTTCGGCGTCGATCCCGACCATGTGGTCAAGGTCTCGGCCAAGACCGGTGTCGGTGTCGCCGACTTGCTGGCGGCTGTCATCCAGCACATCCCACCGTACGCCGCGCGAACGAACCTCACGCACACGCGAGAGCGAGATGCTGCATGCTGACCACCACGTTATGGTGCTCTCACTCTCTCACTGCAGACCAAAGGCTGACAAGAATAAGGCACTTCGAGCATTGCTGTTCGATAGCTGGTACGACGTGTATCGAGGCGTCGTGTGCTTGATGCGCCTCGAGAACGGCTCGCTCAAGAAGGGTACCTCATCCAATCCAATCCAATCCAATCCAATCCAATCCAATCCAATCCAATCCAATGCAATCAGTACAACCCTGACTTATCGTTGGATTGCTCGCAGGCGATCGCGTCAAGTTCTGTGCCACCGAGCAATCGTACGATATCTCCGACGTCGGCCTGCTGCGGCCCAAGCCCGTCTCGTGTGCGCAGCTGTTTGCCGGCCAGGTGGGCTACATTGCCACTGGCATGCGAACCACCAAGGAGGCTCGCGTCGGCGATACGGTGGTGTCCGAGGCCAACCCTGCGCCGCCGTATCCCGGCTTCAAGCCCGCGGTCCCCATGGTGTTCGCCGGCATCTATCCAGCCGATGGCGATGACTTTAACACGCTGCGCGACGCAGTCGAGAAGCTGCTGCTCACCGACGCCTCGGTCACGATGCAGCGTGAGTCGAGCGTGGCGCTCGGATTCGGCTTTCGATGTGGCTTCCTTGGCCTGTTGCACATGGAGGTGTTCCTGCAGCGCCTCGATCAGGAGTTTAATGTCGGCGTCATCGCCACGGCACCGAGTGTATTATACAAGAGTACGTCATCACCAGAGACCCTATGGGTGTGTATCTCACTCTCATTCTCATTCTCATGTCATTGTCGTACTATTATCAGTTCGTTTGACCGACAAGACTGAGATCCACGTCGATAGCCCCGACAAGTTCCCTCCGACCGACCGCATCACTGAATCATTCGAGCCCATGGTAAAGGCCTCGATCGTCACGCCGCCCGAGTACCTCGGCGATATCATCAAGCTGCTGCACGAGCGACGAGCACATCAGCAAGGCCTCGAGTACCTCACTGACACGCGTATTCTGCTCAAGTATCGCATCCCGCTCGGCGAGGTGATACTCGACTTCTTCGACTCGCTCAAGTGCTGCTCGTCGGGCTACGCCAGTTTCGATTACGAGGAGGACGGCTACGCGTCGGCCGAGCTCGTCAAGGTCTCGATCCTGCTCAACGCCGAACCGGTCGAGGAGCTGTCAGCCGTCGTGCCGCGAGTATGTGCCGAGCAATACGGCCGCGGGCTCGCACAGCGACTCAAGGCCGTCATTCCGCGCCAGCTCTACCAAGTCGCCATCCAAGCTGCGATCGGAAGCAAGATCATTGCGCGCGAGACGTACGTTCGGCGGCGTTCAATCCGCAATCCGCAATCCGCAAACCGCTAACCTGCGTGTCTGCGTGCATGTTTGGTAGAATTACGGCGTATCGAAAGGACGTGCTGGCCAAGTGCTACGGTGGAGACGTGACGCGCAAGAGGAAGTTGCTCGAGAAGCAGAAGGAGGGCAAGAAGCGAATGCGCTCGGTCGGACGCATCGAGGTGCCGCAGGAGGCCTTCTTCACGGTGCTGAAGCGCAGCTAGAGAGCACTCAGGAACCACGGTCTTGTTGTATTCTCGCGCATCTCGATATTTTTGTTCCCGTTAGCACACACGACAACCAGTACTGTTCGATCACACACAGACACAAAGAGAGACAGAGAGAGATAGAGAGTTTCATGATGGGGTTGGGTGTTAGGAAGCTATTGGGAGATGTGTGAGAGATATGAGCAGCTGCGTCAGTAGAGCTGCTTCGCCATTGCTTTGCTCTCTCGCTTGCCCGCGCACCTCCCTCTCTCGATCACCTCCTCTCAGCCCCACCCGTGTGCGTGCGTGAGAGTGAGTCTCTCGTGGTTTGCTCGGAAATTGAGGCTCGTCGACGCACATCGAATCCGAGTGTCGAGCTCGGCGGTGTAGAGCCATTGGGCAGCGGTGGTGGTTCGAGCAGCCAGCCGAACCTCTTGAGCGCGCTCGTGTCCGTGATCGCCGACATGTTGCCCGGCGGCGCGTCGTCGCCGTCGTCGTCCTCGGCGGCCTCGGTGGCCGACATCGTGGCACGCCGCAACCGCAACCTGCTGCTGCTGGCCGGCACGATCGCCGTGCTGCTGCTGATCTACTTTATGCGACTGCCGGAGCCCGACCGCGTGTCGTCGCACACGGCCGTCTATCGCTATCCGTACCAGAACAACTACCACCACTACACCACCACCTCGACGCACTATCGCTTCATGGTCATCAGCGACATGGACAAGGCCAGCCGCGGCGAGAAGGCCGGCAAGCCCTTCTGGCAGAGCAAGGCCCGCATCGGCGACCTGGTGCGCGACCCGACGAGCGGCACCTACACCGTCAAGTGGCTCGAGGAGGCACGTCGGCGCGACCTCTCGCTCGCTCGCTCGCTCGTTCGATCGCCCCTGCTGTATCAATCGATGGTTGGATCACTTGCGCACTGACACACCGAAACACGCTCTCTCTCTCTCTCTCTCTCGCTCTCTCTCGTGCGCACTACAGAGGACGTATGCGCTCTCGTTCAACGATGGCGCGCGAGGCATGGAGCTCTCGGATCTGTGTAACTTTAATAGCAAGCTCTACTCGTTCGACGACCGAACTGGCTTGGTGGTCGACGTCTTGGAGGACCGCGTGGTGCCTGCCACAATTTTGACCGACGGCAATGGCAAGGTCTCGAAGGGTACGTACGCACACGAACGCCGCCGACCATGTAGCATGACGTGGCGCACGTCGGGCTCTCGCTCATCTCATCTCATCTCATCTCCCTGCCGCGCCTCAGGCTTCAAGGGCGAATGGTGCACTGTGATGGGAGACCACCTGTACATTGGCGGCATGGGTAAGGAGTGGACCAACCAGCAAGGCGTACGTGAACCGCTCACGCTCACGCTCTCGCGCTGACGTCGCCCAGCGTGCCAGCAAGCAAGCCGCCTAACGAGCGAGCACGTATGATGCATCCGCAGAAAACCGAGGGCTACGATCCTCAGTGGGTCAAGACGATCGACCGCGCCGGCGTCGTGACTCACATCAACTGGGTGCAGCAGTACGAGAAGCTTCGAGAGGCCACCGGCACCAAGTATCCCGGGTACGTCAGCTCGATCGCTCGTCTGCTTGCTCCCACGTACTCATCATCATCATCATCGTGTTCCAGCTATCTGCTTCACGAGGCTGTGGCATTCAATCCCATGTCGCGCCAGTGGTTCTTCTTCCCACGTCGCGTTTCTAAGGAGCCATACGACGAGGTGCTGGACGAGTCGCGCGGTAGCAATCACTTGCTCATCGCCTCGGAGGACTTTTCGGACGTGCGCGTCATCAACAACATTGGCGTACGTGCCTGTGCTCTCGCGCGCTCTCTCTCGTCTGACACTCACGATATTGTACTACAGCCGCTGGATCCCAACTACGGCTTCTCGGCAGTCAAGCTCATTCCGTTCCGCGAGAACGAGTTCGTGCTGCTCAAGACGACCGAGGTCGATGGCGTGAACACCGTCATGATGGTGATCGACATCCGCGGTCACGTGTTGATGGACCAGATCGACGTTGGCAACGTCAAGTTCGAGGGCATCGAGTTTCTGTAGGCTCTCGCACGCACACTCGCTCGCTCGCATGCATTCGCGCCGCCATTTGCCATCACGTGGCAGCCACTCATCCATGATATACATTGATTCATACATTCACATACACGAACGCTCTCGCTCTCGCGCTCGCGCTCTTGCCATGTGCATCATCATCACTCGATGATGAGGTAGGCCGGATAGGCAGGCACGGTCGCTAGCAGGCAACTGAAGCACTCCTCGAGCATCTCGTACGGCAGCCGACCGAGGAGCGAGTCGGGGAACAGGCTCCAGACGTACATCAGCGTCGCGATGCGCACACGCAGCCCGAGCGGCAGCAGATGGTGCGCCTCGGGCAGCCAACGCGGCAGAGAGCGCAGCTCCGCCAGCCGAATGCGGATGGCGTGGTACTGTTGGTGCACCTCGCGACGCGAGCGTGGCTCGGAGAAGCGAATCTCGCGCAGCGCCAAGCAGCCCAGCACGTCGGGCGTGATGCGCAGGCGAGGATGGTGGCCCGACAGGAGCAGCGACTCGATCTGCGTGCATAGCAGCAACGCGAGCGGCAGCTCAGTGAGCCGCTCGTCGTCGAACTCGAGCTCGCGTATCTCGAGAGATCGCAGCCGTGGCAGCGCAGCGAGCGCCATGCTCGAGAGCGCTCGCGGCGGGAGGCGCAGAGCCGACAACCGCGGCAGCGTCGGCAGCACGCGGTCCAGGAAGGCGTCGACCGGCCAATCGCGCCGCCACGTCACGAGCGTGCTCGGGTGCCACTCGATCAGCACCAGGTTGTTATTGCTACTCGCGACTCGCGCACGTTTCTCGGCCTCCTCTTGCGAGATCAGCACGAAGGAGCTGCACGATGCGGCTTAAACGCCTGTAAGAACAGCAACCACCGAGACTACGAAGACGACTCTCACTGCACGCCGTACCGTAACGCATGCTCTGCCTCGGCTCGCACTCGAGCTGAAACTGGAGCACCACGTATGGCAGCCAACATACTCGAGGGTGTCGCAGGCAGACACGAGCGAGCGAGCCAGCAGACGAAACCAACCAACCAACGCGATTGATCGACAAGAAGAGCAGCGACATCCCATAATCAGCTTCGGAGGATTCGCGCCAAGCTCAAGATTGCTCTTTATCGCTTTATCGCGAAATCCCGCGATCGCCTCACCTCATTCCCTCCGTCTCCCTCCAACCACCACAACCACGACCTGCTGCTGCTGCTCTTGACCTCGTGCCACAACGTACACGACGCCCGAGCACGACAGCCAAGTGACGCCCCCTCTCTCGCTCCATGGCCTCCGAATCTGGTACCCTCAATGGCAGCAGTGGCGATGGCGGCGGGGAGAGTGGCGTGGCAGTGTCGCGTTCCCCGCTGTCTCCGCCGCCATCGCTCGACGACGAGGTCGACGCGTCGCTTCCGGCCGAGCAGCAGGTGCCGCTGCTGCGCGCGCTGTTGGCGTCTCGCAACGCCCAGATCCGCGAGCTCCTGGCGCAGGTCAACGACTTGACGACGCTCGCCAACGAGCAGCTCTCGGACATTGCGCAGTTGCGCCGCAGCGCGCGCTCGGGCAACGTCAGCAACAGCGCCTGCCCGCGCTTCCCGGCCTCGCGCACCTCGTCGGTCGATCCGCCGCTCGTGTCGCCGCGCCGTTCCACCGAGTCGCCCGACAAGGACAAGTCCTCGACGCCGCCGCCACCTCCATCCACCTCCTCGGCGTCGCCGCGCAAGGGCACGTGTTCGTCTCCGCCGCCGCCGTTGACCAGCTCGCGAGCGTCGAACAACCTGCTGGTCTCCGCCGGCATCGTGTCGCCGCGCTCGGCCACCACGCCCTCGAGCGTCGTGTCGCCGCGCTCAGGCACCACCAACTCGGTGCTCTCGCCCAGGAGCTCGGCTTCATCCTCCTCC
>Ga0209915_1003794_pt1 | contig 12077 bp, 18 predicted proteins | sample ThiBiot_750_plan_FD_183952 | JGI IMG/M metagenome (GOLD analysis project Ga0209915, IMG submission 183952) | Wastewater bioreactor microbial communities from Cape Town, South Africa - Thiocy_cont_750_plan (SPAdes) | ecosystem: Engineered > Bioreactor > Thiocyanate-remediating > Anaerobic-Aerobic... | reverse complement strand
CAATCAATCAATCAATCAATCAATCAATCAATCAATCAATCAACCAATCAATCAATCAATCAATCAATCAATCAATCAATCAATCAATCAACCAATCAATCAATCAATCAATCAATCAATCAATCAACCTAATCGAATCACATCGATGTCGGATACTCACACCTACTCAAACCAACAACGATAACAGAACTCAAGAAGCTCAAGCATCTCGATGTATCATCCAACCGGTTACTCCGGCTGCCGTCAGCATTGATTCACATGAACAAACTACGCTCGCTTGTACTACAGGACAATCCCTCACTCATTCGACCGAACCCGCAATGGTACGTGATACCCCCACACACAATCACTCGACGCAATCGTGTGCTCGATGAATGTTGAGTCGCATTCCACTCGCAGTACAATGTATAATATCAAGGGAATCATGGAGATGATCATGGCCTGTGAGGTACGACATCCAGGGGACTCACACGAGCGAGAGGGCGAGAGCACTAACCACGCTTGTCAGGGTGTGAGATGCTCGCAACTACGACTCGGCAATCGGTTCTGGTGCGATCCGAGGTTCGATCGAGTACAACAGGAGCACCAAGCCAAGTATCGCGCCTTGGTGCAGAAGCACCTCTCCGAACGTCCGACCGTCGCGCCACCTGCTTTGCAATACCAGGTCCGCGTCATTTGGATTGCACTCGCATTGGCTCGTTCACTGACTGGTTGACTCTCGCACTCCTTACTGACAGACCTACATGCTCCTCGAGTACGGCCAATCGGAGAACCGAGGCGAGCGCAACTACATGGAGGACCGCTGCCACACGGTCATTCGCTCGTTGCCGTTCTCGGTGCCACCGCCGCCATCGCCGCCTGCCAATCCGATTCGCAGCTCTCAGTCGGTGGTTGCGCTCGGAGTCTTTGACGGCCATGCGGGCTTCCAAGTAGCAGACGTACGAATTGTGTTGAGTGCATTGCGCGAGTGTGCAATCGCGCGTGAGTGACAATCATCACTGACGATCGGCATCGAATCGAATCGAATCGACTCGTTGGTAGTACTTGAAGGAGCACCTCATCGACCGGATCTTTGCAGAGTGGGAGCGTCTGGTTGAGGCACAGCGTGAATTGCTACCACAGCCGCCTTCGAAACCCGTGCGAGTGTCGAGCAAGAGCTCGGGCTCGTCGTCGCCGACATCGGGCTCGCCGACGTCGCCCGACTACCTGCGGCTGCTCGAGGATGCGCCCGTGACACTCGGTCGCTCGCGTTCGCTGTCGCTGATGATCGACGCTGCCGTGCCGTCGTCATCGTCGTCGTCGCTCTCGCCCACGATGCCGCCGACGACGATGGCCGAGGGCCTCGTGTCGCCGAGGCAGGCGGGCTTCGTTCCAGGCACGAAGCCCGTGCTTTTGCGCCGTCCGCTGTTTGAAACCACGTCGCCGCACCGTGCCGTGCGCACGCTGCCGCCCAAGTTCAACAGCGCCGCGGCACTGATCGACAGCCCCTCGGGAATGGGCTTCTCGCTCTCGGAGAGCACGTTGCTCAAGCTAGCGCCCGGACACCCGGCACCGCCGCCGCCTGCGCAACGCTCGGTGCTCTCGGTCTCGAGTCCCTCCGTGCCAACCACACGCAGCTTGAGTTCGAGTTCGAACAACACCACCACGAGCACGAGCACGAGCTCCTCTCTGCGTGGCACAGAGAGCCCGTTCACATCGCCGCCGCCATCGCCATCGTTTGTGCCTGCTTCACCCTTGTCTGCTCTCTCTCAATCAGGATCACCGATCGCGCCGTCGCCGCTGGTACTTCCGCCGTCATCGCTCGCGCAGTCGCCGCTCTCGCAGGGCCAGGCGTCGGGTGCCAGCTCGCACTTGGTGAGCGGCCCACGCACGGCATCGGGCGAGCTTGCAGCCGCCATGTCGCGCAGTTGGGCATCGCCCATCTCGCCGCGAACCGAGGGCATGCCTCGTCGGGCACTCGCCAGCGCACCGGCAGCCACGTCAACGCCGCTCGCCACAACAACCACAACAACGACGACGATGACGTCAGCGTCACAAACACCACCTCGCGCGCACGAGTTCGACACGGTGCCGTTTCTGGCGCCTGCCATGGTGACGGCGTTCGATGCGATCGATGCCGAGGTGTCGGCAGCTTGCCGCGCCAACTCGTGGCACGCTGGATCGACGGCCGTCGTGGCTGTGATTTGCCGCAATCGGTACGACCCGCTGTGCGTTGCACGAAGCAACTCCACGACATCTGACGCTCGCGAACTCTCGGTTCGATGCAGGTTGGTGGTGGCGCACTGCGGCGACACGCGAGCAGTGCTGCTTCGGAGCGGCTTCGTGTTTCCCTTGACCGAGGACCACAAGCCCAAGATCGACGCTGAGAAGAAGCGCATCGAGGCAGCCGGCGGTCGTGTCGAGGATGTCAATGGAGTGGCACGCATCAATGGCAAGCTCGCCGTGGCGCGAGCGTTCGGTGACGTGGTGCTCAAGGTACGTGGCCATACCGTGCGAGAGGGTCTCTCGGTTGTGGTGGTTGTGCAGCGGCGTGTGCGCGGGCGTGAGCGAGGTGAGTGACGTCGGAATGGTGCGTGCCTTGCAGCAAGGAGAGCAACCGTGGCCGTTGACGGCATCGCCCGAGGTGCTGTCGGTCGAGCTGAACCACAACGACCGCTGCATCGTGATCGCCACCGACGGCCTGTGGGACGTAATGACGAGCGAGCAGGCCGTCAAGCTGGCCATGGAGTACGGCACGGCCAGGGAGGCAGCACGCGGTCTGGTGGACCGTGCGTTGTTCTGGGGCTCGCTCGACAACGTGTCGGTCGTCGTGGTGTTCATCGCGTGGGACGCGCAGCTCGAGGCCGCTCATGCCACGTGGTTGCCATGAGAGCCCCACCACCACCACCATAGGACGATTGTGTTGCTGTTGCTGTTGTTTGCTTGTAAGATAGGTTGATTCGATAGAAGCTAGATTGATTCGCTGCCACAGACACATTGCACTTGTACAACAACGAACTCCACTCCAACTCGGCAAATATACTGCTCCACAATTTCAGGAATGGTTGCGGCGAGGGAGCGCTATCGGCGCTTGGTATCATGATGTCATCATCATCATCATCGATATCGCAAGGCGTTCCGGAGGTCCACGAGAAGGAGAACCACCAGCAGGGCACCAACGTGGCGGGAGCACCAAAGCGCACCATTGCTCTACGTATGGTTTGCCTGAGGAGCGGCGAGGACTTTGTTTTTTCTCGTGGTTCGCCTCTCCTGTTCCTCAGGCGCTGTTGCTTCTCTCCCTCCTCTCGCTCACACCTCCGAAACCTCTCGTTCCCTCGCTCACTCATCGAGACCGAGAGAGAGAGACCAAGAGCGAGACCGATCAGGAGGCTCCTTGCGTGTGTGTGTGTGCTCGTTGCGTGAGTGGTGGGCTTGATAGCGAGCGAGGCTTCACGAAACATGGAGTTCGACCCGCACGAAGCAGAGGATCGCGATGGCATCCGATTCTCATGGAACGCGTGGCCGTCGTCGCGTGCCGAGGCTGGCAAGGTCGTGGTGCCGCTCGGTTGCGTCTATACGCCACTGCAGCGTTCGGCCAACTTGCCGGTCGTCAACTACGAGCCCATCATGTGTAAGGGACCGTGCCGTACCATTCTCAATCCGTTTTGGTACGTGATCGAGCACGAACGAACCAGCGAGCGAGCGATGTATCTCACCGTGCTTGCTTGATCTATCACGATCGATCGCGACCTACCATGCTCTATCATGACCTCTAGCGACGTCGATTTCGTTGGAAAGTCGTGGGCATGCCCCTTCTGCTACATGCGCAACCACTTCCCGCCGCACTACGCGGCCCTGAGCGAGACCAACCTGCCGGCCGAGCTGATCCCCAACTTCTCGACCATCGAGTACCTGCTGCCACGCACCGCGAGCCTGCCGCCGGTCTTCCTGTTCGTCGTCGACACGTGTCTGCCCGAGGACCAGATCCAGCCGCTCAAGGATGCCTTGTTGGTGGCGATGGGCCTGTTGCCGTCGAGTGCCATCGTGGGTCTCGTGACGTTCGGCTCCACCGTATGTCGATCGATTCCCCTCGCTCACTCGCTCCCTCGCACAAGCACACTAACGCCACCGATCATTCGACACGCACACACAGGTTCAAGTGCACGAGTTGTCGTTCGAGCTGTGCCCCAAGTCGTATGTCTTCAACGGCTCGAAAGAGATCGATCCCAAGCAGGTGCAGCAGCTCCTCGGCTTCGGCGGTCCTACTGGCGCTCCTGGATCGGCGCACCCTCAGTCCAATCCGCGCGCTGCCGCCGCTGCCGGTGGAGCGGTCTCCGATAAGCGGTATGCTGCTTGGTGTCGCTGTGGCGGAGCTCGCGTGAAATCGACAACACGTTTGTGACCGATGTGGTGTGCGTAGCTTCTTGGTTCCGCTCGGCGAGTGCGACTTGACGCTCGAGACCATCATCGGCGAGCTGCAAGCTGATCCTCGCCCGCCAAAGGCCGAGCACCGACCACTGCGATGCACCGGAGTGGCGCTCTCGGTTGCGATCGGTTTGTTGGGTGTATGTAGGCGACGCGTTCGTGCGAGACATTCCTCCTGCCTGGTGTTGCTCGTGCCTCTTACCCGTGTGTGCGTGTGTGTGTGCGTTTGTGCGGTTGTTTGGAACACGTAGTGCACGTATCCCAACTCGGCTGCTCGCTTGATGCTGTTCGTCGGTGGCCCATGCACGCACGGACCTGGCTTGGTGGTGTCGCCCGATCTCAAGGAGCCGATTCGCTCGCATCACGATCTGCAACGCGACCAAGCCAAGCACACGGCAGGCGCTCTCAAGGTACAGTGATCTCTCTCCATATCTCTCTCTCTCGCGTGTGCGCCTCGCTGACCTCGGTGTGGTGTGCGTGTAGTACTACACCAAGCTGGCACAACAGGCCGTCACGAACGGCCACGTAGTCGACATGTTCGCCAGCTCGTTGGACCAAGTTGGCGCGTTCGAGATGCGCGAGCTCGTGCGTCAGACCGGCGGCTTGATCGCGATGGCCGACCTGTTCGACAACGAGATGTTCCAAGAGTCGTTCAAGAAGGTGTTCGACCAGGACCAGGCCGGCAACCTCAAGATGGGCTTCAACGCCGTGACCGAGGTGCAGACCAGCAAGGAGCTCAAGATCTGCGGCGCCATCGGGCACTGCACCTCGATGGGCAAGAAGGGCCCGTCGGTGTCCGAGACCGAGATCGGCGTCGGCGGCACGAGCGCGTGGAAGATCTGCGGCCTCGACCCGAACGCCTCGATCGCCTTCTACTTTGATGTCGTCAACCAGCCGACGTCGTCGCCGGCGTCGCGCGGCCACCGCGGCTGCTTGCAGTTCCTGACGCAGTACCAGAACTCGGTCGGTCAGCGAGTGTTGCGCGTCACGACCATCTCACGCCCGTACGTACTCACCCATCCACGCATACAAGGCATTTTTGCAACCAACGCAACAACGCCACCATCAAGTTTTTGGCTGACGACGGCATTTGTTTGTGTGTGGCTTGGGGCGTATGTAGATGGGCTGATCCTGCGCAAGGCAACTTTGCCCTTGCACAGGGATTCGACCAAGAAGCGGCGACCGTCTTGATGGCGCGCATCGCAGTGCACAAGGCCGAGTCGCAAGACGCCGGCGACGTGTTGCGCTGGATCGATCGCATGCTCATTCGCTTGTGCAACAAGTTTGCCGAGTTCCGCAAGGATGACCCGTCGTCCTTCCGCCTGAGCCCGAACTTTACGCTCTATCCGCAGTTCATGTTCCATCTACGCCGTTCGCAGGTGCTGCAGGTCTTTAACAACAGCCCTGACGAGACTGCCTTCCGCAGGTACGCCGCCGCTCTACCGCAGAGCTGCACGCGCGCTCTCTCTCTATTCTTGATTCGATGTTTGCTAACGTACTCTCTCTCTCTCTCTCTTGCATCGAATCGTGCTCGGTGCGTGTTCGTCATCAGGATGCTGATGAATCGCGAGACGGTCGGCAATGCGTTGTTGATGATCCAGCCGACGCTCGAGGCCTACATGTTCAACTCGTTCGGTGTGCCGGTGCTGCTGTCGGCCACGAGCTTGGCGCCCGATCGCATTCTGGTGCTCGACACGTTCTTCTCGCTCGTCGTGTGGGTGGGTGACAACGTTGCCGACTGGCGCAAGGGCGGCTACCACCTGAATGAGCAGTACCCGCACGTCAAGGCGCTGCTCGAGGCGCCGCAAGAATATGTCGCGGTACGTCGCGTCAGTGAGCAAGTGTGAGTCGATCGTCGACTCCTGGCCTGACACGTTGCGTTGGGTTGCGTTGCGTTGCATTGCGCGTGTGTGTGTGCAGGCCGTGAAACGCGAGCGATTCCCGACGCCGCGTTATGTCGAGTGCGACCAAGGAACGAGTCAGGCGCGCTTCGTGTCGGCGATCGTCGATCCGTCGGTGACGCACATGTCGATGAACCAGGCCGGTGGTGAGGCGGTGCTCACCGAGGACGTGAACCTCGAGGTCTTTATGGAGCACCTCAAGAAGCTCGCTGTCCAGTCGTGAGCGGAGTCCGCTGTACCGTGGTAGTCTACTCTCTCCTCTCTCTCTCTCTCTCTCTCTCTCTCTCGTGCGGGCCAGGTTCCTTGCCATCCAATCCACTCCAAGTTCCTACAACCCGGCAAGCCGCACTCGCGGAAGATCTCATCAAGTAAACCAACCAATCGATCGACCTCGGGTGCTTGTGCGCAAATAGCGCGGCGGACTGATGATGGTATTTGTACAGGACGCGGCGAACCAAGACTATGTCGTTGTCGTGGTCGTCGTCGTCGTTGTCGTTGTTGGCTGGCTCACTCCTTTGAGCGTAAAGCACTCGACGGTATCGGCCGGATAGCCTTTCCAGTCGTCGAATGGCGGCGAGGCGAGGAAGACTGTGCGCGCGTCGGCGTATGCGCGAGCTGCAGCCTTGAATTCGCGGTAGGTCGTGGTGGCGAGGTCGAGGTGATCGAGCGCGAGAGGCGAGCCGCTCGTTCGCAGCGACTCGAGACATGCGACGAAGCGCGACAGCATCTCGACCTTGCACAGCATCGAGCGCATCTTGGGGCTGGCAAAGTTCTTGCGGTTGACGCCCATGCGCTTGCCCATGGCCGACACGACGACCTGATGGTGGTTCGGTGCGTACCACGAGATGGCTGCGGAGCGACTCGCAAGCGCGCGCGTGTCAGGTACGACACGATCTCGATATCGCTCTCAGCACGCGCGTACGTACCGAATCCCGAAGTGTGTGCGTCGGCAGCAGCAGCAGCAGTGGCGGTGGCAGCGTCGCTCGCCGCAGCCACGACCGACTTTTGGCTGCGCTCAAAGACGAGCGAGGTCGAGAGAATGCGCACCGCGAGGTTGATACGGTACGGCGGCGGTGCCAGGTCGGTGCGGAGGTGGATTCGATCGCGCAGCGCTCGCGCCAGCGCCTCGTAGTTGTACTGCTCGCCGACCGTGATCGAATCGAGATAGATTGGGAGTATCCAGTGGCTCAGCAGCGCGCCCTGCAGTCCGAGCACATTCCAGCGCGCAATCTTGTCGCTACGAGATCCGAGGTGCGGGAAGCAGCATTATCGCCATCGTCATGGTGGTAATTATTAACAGACGAGATAGCGAAACCTCAGTAGCGTGAGAATGAGGATGAAGCCGCTCGCCGGGCGGTGAAGCCGAAGATACAATAGGGAGAGTACACAAGGTACAAGATACACACCTGCACGACATGCTGTGAGTGGCGACACCTGTTTGCCAAAGAGAGTTTACGGCGCAAGTTAACCAACGAGCGAGCAATCAGTGCCGCGCGCATCATACTGTCGCGCAAATCGTGTACCTTGGCCGGGTTTGAGCCATGCTTGACCGTCACCGACACGGAGTCGCTTGCGACGATGCTGGATCTGCGCTTCAACCTCAGCGTCGTCCCCGTTGTCGCTATCGGCGTCATCGGTGAATCTGGTGGCGTCGCCGCCTGGAGATGGCAGCCAAGGACGAGTGAGCGCGGGCGGCGGCGTCGCCACGATCGAGCCAGATGCGTCAGGCCAGTGCACCGAACGTACACGGCGTGTGGCTCACGTAGAGATGCAGCCGCAGGCCTTCACGGAGCCGAAACATGGGCGGCCGCGTCTCTGGCGCTGGCGGCGAGCTCGCCGGTGCGTCGCTCGCCGGAGGAACTTCGGGTTCGAGGATACAATCAGGCGGCGGCGTAGTGGACGTCGCTCGCTGGAGCTCGTCGTACAGCAAGCTGCGGCGCGAGTCAGCGAGAGTAGCCTCAGCGATCAAGGCGCGACGTGGGCGGACGGGATGTATCGCACCGCAGCAGCGAACGACGCGCCACGACCTCGGCGTGTGCGTCGTGCAAGACGTCGCCCGTTGGCGAGACGCTCGTGTGGCCCAAGCAGCGATTGCCGGTGCCCAGCGCCACGACACGAAGCAGGGGCTTGGCTGGAGCAGAGGCGCGCTTGTCGGCGGCGGGCGTGGGCGGCAGCGTGTGCGCCAGGTGCGGCGGATACTCGAGCACCAAGGTGGCCAACACGGTCCACTCGCGCTCCATCGGCTTGCCGGTCTTGGGCAGCTTGTTGTAGGCCGCGATGCTCACGGCAGCGACATGGTCGCCAGTGAGCGCCTCGCAAGCCGCGGCAGCCATACGCGAGCAAGCGAGGAAGGAACGGAACAGCAAGACGCGACCCACGATTACCCGCATCTGCTCGGGGTACGTGATGATATCTTCGCTCGCTACAGAGCAGCCGTCTCGCGTGTCGTGCGATTGGCTTTCCAATCGGCTCGTGGCCAGCCATAGCCTACGTGGGGGCGTGTACAGATCGTACAGCGGGCCTCTCCCGAGAATCTAATCGAAGACCGAGAGCGGCGAGACAGTAACGAGCGTAATCGAATGATTGGTTGTGCTGCTTGGTGGTGCAGGTATGCGCGGCGTGTATCGGCGCGTACAACCACATCACACGCACCGCGCCATATTGTACGCGGCGCGCCGCGAGAGTGACATCTTCGAGTGCTGATGCTGATGATGAACACATTCACGACTCATGCATGACTCAGCGTACAACAACCACAACCACAACAACAACTTGCGCTACGAGCGCGATCTCCGCGAGACTGGTAACAGTTCGCACGCAAGATAACCCCCGTACGCGCTCTTGCCCCGATGGGTATCTGCGCGCCACGCGAGCCGTGTTGCGTGTTGCAAGGCACGTATCTCCCGATCGCGGTGCCAAGCGAGCAAGCAAGCGGGCCAGTTTATGGCGATGCCGGATCGGTACTCGTTCATTGTAGTCGCGAGCTACTGGTAGCGCAATAGCGAGCGACTTCCCTTCTCACTCACTGGCTGACTGGCAAGCTGGCTGGCTGTAGTGCGCTGCTTCGCAACTGCGAATCTACAGCCACTGAGCTACTACGAGCTGGTGTGCTCTTCGGTACGCCAGGCCGCGACGGGGCGCAGGCGAGGTGGCCATGTCAGCAGCGAGCCGAGGCGCATGGCACGCGCACGTTTCGATCCAGCAACAACAACAAGCCGGCTAGCCGGCTGTGCGTGCCTGGCCTGCGTCTCGGCATAAGCGCCATATCGCTGCACCAGCCCCAGCAGCGGCAAACAATGACTTGTTTGCTATCGCAGCAGCAGCAACAGTAGAAGCGCGCGATACCAGGCAGATCCACCGACAAGGGTTCGAGTGAGCGGTGCTCCAGGGGATACCTGGTTGACCTGCTGGCTGGCTGGCGCAGTGGTTGGCTGGAGAGCCGGCGAATTCCCACGCCACGCCACGCCACGCAGCGGCGAGCGAGCGCCTCGGGCGCGGTGGTCCTCTTGCAGACGGCGGGAAATACGGCGTGTTGTGTTCGGAGTGCCGCCTGCCCGATCAGGCCATTGAGCTTCGTAACTCGCTGCCTCTCGCTGCCTCCGACGCTGCGGCACGGCGCCCGACGCCACACGCCTTACGGCATCGATTGCTGGGCGTGTGGCGCAGCGCGGGAGAGCGACGAGCGTCGAGCGCGAGGGCGCTACGCGGCAGTAGTCGCGGTCAAACTGCCGAGTTCTCTCGGCGAATTAAAGAAATTGTACAGGCACGTGCCGTCGTCTCTGTCTCTGTATCTCTCTCGCGCTCTCTTGCTTTCTCACTCGTTGTCTCTCGGTTTCTCTCTGCTCCTCGCGCCTCTGCCGTTTGTGGATTTGGTGCACGGCCGTGCTTGGGCCGACCCGCTGCGTTGTCTCGGTGTCTCGTGGTCTCGTTGTCGTCCCAGCCCTCCTCCGCGCGCAAGCGTGAAATCACCACCTCGCCTCTCGCCTCGCCCGCTCAGATCTACTCGCACCACACACACGCTTGCGCGCGAGATCAATCCTTCTGCCCCTTCTTCTCCCCTGCACGATGAAGGTCGCCTCGCCGCCTCACCCGTCGCCCGCGCCAGGGTTCGCGGCGTCGCTCTCGTCGTCGTCGTCGCCGTCGTCTTCTTCTTCAAGGAGCGACACACCGCCGCTGCCTCTTGCCACGACGCAGCTGCCGAGCACGATGCTGGACAGGTGCTTCGATGCGACGTCATCACCACCAGCCGATGCTGATGCCGGTATCTCGACGTCTGCCGTCGAGCAGCTGCACAACCAGTCGGCCGCCGTCTCGGCCTCGTCGTCTCTCGCCTCGTCTCCCTCCAGCGCTGCCCTGGATGGCGTCTCGATGGCCGCCAGCGCGCCACCGTCGCCCACTGCTGCGAAAGCAGAGCGCGCCCGCGCGCGAGCCGCGTTCGATATGCGCCAGCCACATCGTCTGGTGCACGAGCAAGACCTCGCCACGCCGTCGCCTGCCACCGACACGACGGAGGCCGCCACCGAGCCATTCGACCGCAATGGATTCGTGTGGGTGCGCGCTGGCCTGCGCGCCTCGCTGCCAGCCACGCACGGCCGTCGTGTGCACCCGTACCTGCCAGCCGCTCGATCTCCGAGTGGCGGCGGCGGCGATGCTCTGCAGCGCCAGATCTATTCACAGTCCGCGCCCTCCGCTCCCGTGCCTTCGGTGCCACGCCATCTCGCCCTGCCGTCGTGGGACTCGGCCTCCATTGCTGGTACGCGCACCGCTCGCTCCCTCCTACTCGCTCGCTCCCTCGCCTGCTCGCCCCAGGAGATATGTGCACGAGCGTTGGGAAGCGCGCGTGCCTGCCAACCTTGTCCGCCAGTGCAACGCTCCACCAAGCCTCGCGATAGCTCGCTTCTTGAACATTTCGCGCTCGCAATCACTTGTGTGCCATCGAATGCCGCCCTCCCACTCGCACCGCGAGCTTGACGCTCGACGCTCGGTCGTGGCAGATCGATCTCGGGATCTCGAGATCTCGAACCCGACCTGGCTAGATATCTTCTGCGCGCCTCGTTCGTTCGTTCGTTCGTTTCGTTTCGTTTCGTTTCGTTCATCGTCCGCAAAAATGCCACACCCAAGCTCGCGTCAACCTCGTAGCGCACGCTTCCGCCGATCTCTCTGGTTCGTCTGTTTCGTTCGTCGTCAGAGGCCTTTGTTGGACCTCGATCGCTTCTTTATCTCCGTGACGCGGCCCCCGTAATTATTCGTCGCCTTCGTCGCCCTCATCGTCTGACTCCGGCCCGATCTGGCCCCTCCTCCACACCAACACACGCGATCTGCTCATTGGCACACCACGCCTGCCACCCCTTGTACTCACTCACTCGCTCACTCACTCTCTCTCATGCTTGCTCAACTTGGCACTCCAGATGACGACCGCGACGGCGCCGCGGAACCTTCGTTGGCGGCGCTATCGTCGGCCTCCCAATTGATGATGCTCTCGAAGCAAGCGCCACTGCCGCCGCCACACCACTCTACGCCAACGTCGGCGCTTCAGCGCTACCCGTACCACCAGTACCAGCACCACCAGCACTCGCAACAGTCGCACCACCACGCCCTCCGCGATCCCGGGGCACTGAGTTCGATCGGACCCGTCACATCGTCGGCTCCCTCGTCCTACTTTGACCCCTCTGCCATCCCGGACCTCTATTCATCGCCATCGTCGTCGCTATCACATCCATACTACGCCGCCTCGAAGCACCTTCCCAACCACCACCACCGCAGCAACGGCAA
>Ga0209915_1003793_pt1 | contig 12083 bp, 8 predicted proteins | sample ThiBiot_750_plan_FD_183952 | JGI IMG/M metagenome (GOLD analysis project Ga0209915, IMG submission 183952) | Wastewater bioreactor microbial communities from Cape Town, South Africa - Thiocy_cont_750_plan (SPAdes) | ecosystem: Engineered > Bioreactor > Thiocyanate-remediating > Anaerobic-Aerobic ... | reverse complement strand
GCCCACTCGTGCAGCCCGAAGCAGCCGAACTGCCCGGGGCGCGCGGCGGTGCGGGCGAGCATCAGCCGTACCAGCCGGGCGAGCTCCGGTTTGTCCGCGGCATAGGCGGCCGAGTCGGGTGCGTACGCCGCGTCCCCGGAGCCCGGTGCGGGGGAGTACCAGCGCCATCCCGCGCGCTCGGGCGCATCCTGAAGCACGACGCCGGCGCCGGGATGCCATCGGCGCAGCTGGGCCGGCTTGTAGCCGTAGTAGGTGAAGAGGAAGTCGTGCACGGGGTGCTTCTCGCGGCGGGCCTGCCGGGCGCGATGCGCGGCGGTCAGGGCATCGGCGCGTTCGGCGTGGGCGTCGGCACGCGCGCTCCAGGTCGCACGGTCGAGCACCGTCCCCGGCGCGTCCGTCCGGGTGGCGGCCGCCGCACCGACGGCGGGCGTCATGGCTCGGAGCGGACGACGCCGGCGTCGATGAGCTCGTCGAGGATGCCCGCGCCGTCCTCGGCGCTCACCCAGGGGGCGAGGTCGTCGGCGTCGCTCGGGTCGCCGTCTCCGCGTCCCGCGGCGCGGCGCCCGGCGAGCACGCCCTCGGCGGGGAGGAGACGGCGGATCGCGACCGCGGCGACGTTCTCCGGGTGCTCGACGAGGAACTGCCCGTAGATCGCCTCGTCGTGCTGGCCGTCGTCGCCGATGAGCAGCCAGCGCACGTGCGGGAACTCCTCGGCGAGCCGGGAGAGGTTCCGCAGCTTGTGCTCGCGGCCGCTGCGGAACCAGCGCTCGTGCGTCGGCCCCCAGTCGGTGAGCAGCATGGATCCCGCAGGGAAGAGGTGCCGGGAGAGGAAGCGGTTGAGCGTGGGCGCCACGTTCCACGCCCCCGTGGAGAGGTAGATCATCGGCGAGCCGGGGTTGTCCCGCATGAGCCGCTCCAGCAGCACCGCCATGCCGGGGACGGGCGTGCGGGCGTGCTCGTCGACGACGAACGAGTTCCATGCGGCGATCAGGGGGCGCGGCAGGGCGGTCACCATGACCGTGTCGTCGACGTCCGAGACCACGCCGAAGCGCACGTCATCGGCGACGACGAAGACGCGGGCGGGGATCGGATCCTGGCCCTCGACCGCCATCGTGACCTGCTGCCATCCACTCGGGAGGTCGGCCTCGATGCGGCAGTCGATCACGCCGCCGCGGTCGGCCGGCACCTCGTGCGTGCGGCCGGCGACGGTGATCGTGACGGTCGCGAAGCTCACCGGGATGCCCACGAAGCTGCGCCAGCCGCGCACGCTCGCATCCTTGCCGCCGCGCCGCGTCTTCGGCAGGATCAGCACGCGTCCGACGACGCGGATCCACCCGGGCCCGCCGTAGCCGGGGAAGGGGACGACGGTCGCGGTGCGACCGCGCTTGCGGGCACGCCGTTCGCGCCACGCGTGGAAGCGGTGCTCCAGGCGGGCGAACCAGTGGATCCGCTCCGGTCGGGATGAGGACGAGGGCATAGCTTCCCTAGTCTTTCATGCCCGTCCGGTTCTTTCATGCCGATCGCAGGACGTGCACGGGGGTCCGCGGGAACCCGGCTCCGCGCAGGCTGGGATAATCTGGAGGTTGCCCTGTTCCGGGCATTCTTCTCCCCTGCCGCAGAGAATGGTCGTCGCGTTGTCTGAGAACCCGTCCCACCCCGCCAGCCCGTCGAAGGACGACGAGTCGCTGTCGGTGCACGAGCTCCAGAGGAAGTGGCAGACCTACTGGGCGGAGAACGAGACGTTCACCGCCGGCGGCGCCGACGACGTGCGCCCGCGCAAGTACGTTCTGGCGATGTTCCCGTACCCGTCCGGCGACCTGCACATGGGCCACGCCGAGAACTACCTCTACAGCGACATCGTGGCGCGCTTCTGGCGTCACCGCGGGCACAACGTGCTGAACCCGATCGGCTGGGACTCCTTCGGACTGCCCGCCGAGAACGCGGCCATCCGGCGCGGAGCGGATCCGCGCGAGTGGACCTACCAGAACATCGCCCAGCAGAAGGCGGGCTTCCAGGCCTACGGGGTCTCGTTCGACTGGACCCGCGAGCTGCACACCTCCGACGAGGAGTACTACCGCTGGAACCAGTGGCTGTTCCTGAAGCTCTACGAGCGGGGCCTGGCCTACCGCAAGAAGAGCCCGGTGAACTGGTGCCCGAACGACCAGACGGTGCTGGCGAACGAGCAGGTCGTCGACGGGCGCTGCGAGCGCTGCGGCGCCGAGGTCGTCAAGAAGAACCTCACTCAGTGGTACTTCCGGATCACCGACTACGCCGACCGTCTGCTGGACGACCTGAACCAGCTCGAGGGCTTCTGGCCGCACAAGGTGCTGCAGATGCAGCGCAACTGGATCGGCCGCTCGATCGGCGCCGATGTGGACTTCGCGATCGAGGGCCGCGAGGGCGTGGTGACCGTGTTCTCCACGCGTCCGGACACCCTGCACGGTGCGACCTTCATGGTCGTCGCGCCCGACTCGGACTTGGCTTCCGAGCTGGCCGCCGGCGCGTCCGAGGACGTGCGGATGCGCTTCCAGGACTACCTCACCCAGGTGCAGAAGACGAGCGAGATCGACCGTCAGTCGGCCGACCGGCCGAAGACGGGCGTGTTCCTCGACCGCTTCGCGATCAACCCGGTGAACGGCGAGCGTCTGCCGATCTGGGCCGCCGACTACGTGCTGGCCGACTACGGCCACGGCGCCGTCATGGCCGTGCCCGCGCACGACCAGCGCGACCTCGATTTCGCCCGCGCCTTCGACCTGCCCGTGAAGGTCGTCGTGGACACGACCGCGCCGATCACGGGTGCACTGCCGGTGATCGAGGTCGACGAGGACGGCGTCCCGATCGAATCCCTCGACTCCCTCGACGACCAGCACCCGGCAAAGACCGGCATCGCCCTGACCGGCGACGGCCGCATGATCAACTCGGGCGAGCTGAACGGACTCTCCAAGCGCAACGCGATCGCCCGTGCGATCGAGCAGCTGGAGGCGGCCGGCACCGGGCGTGCCGCGAAGAACTATCGCCTGCGCGACTGGCTGATCTCGCGTCAGCGCTTCTGGGGCACCCCGATCCCCATGCTGCACACGCAGGACGGGGAGATCGTCCCGGTGCCCGAGGACCAGCTGCCCGTGCGGCTGCCGAGCGTCGAGGGCCTGGACCTGTCGCCGAAGGGGTCGAGCCCGCTGGGTGCGGCGGAGTCGTGGGTGCGCACCGTCGACCCGACGACCGGCGAGCCGGCGCTGCGCGACCCCGACACCATGGACACGTTCGTGGACAGCTCCTGGTACTACCTGCGGTTCCTCTCGCCGAACAGTGACACGGTCGCCTTCGACGTGGACGAGGCACGCCGCTGGGCTCCGATCGACGCCTACATCGGTGGTGTCGAGCACGCGATCCTCCACCTCCTGTACGCGCGCTTCATCACCAAGGTGCTGTTCGACATGGGCCTGATCGACTTCACCGAGCCGTTCTCCAGCCTGATCAACCAGGGCATGGTGATCCTGGACGGCGCCAAGATGTCCAAGAGCAAGGGCAACCTGGTGCTCTTTCAGGAGGAGCTGGACGCCTACGGCGCCGACGCCCTGCGCGTGGCACTGGCCTTCGCAGGTCCGGTGGAGGACGACAAGGACTGGAAGGACGTCTCGACGACGGGCGCGCAGAAGTTCCTGGCCCGCGCACTGCGGGTCGCGCATGACGTCGCGAGCCCGGTGGACGTGGTCTTCGACGGCGGCGACGCCGCCCTGCGCCGGGTCACGCACCACCTGCTGGCCGACGCGCCCGCCCTGGTCGAGCAGACCAAGTTCAACGTCGTGGTCGCGCGGCTCATGGAGCTGGTCAACGCGATCCGCAAGACGATCGACACCGGCGCCGGCGCGGCGGACCCCGCCGTGCGCGAGGCCGCCGAGACCGTCGCCGTGATCCTCGACCTGGTGGCCCCGCACACCGCGGAGGAGATCTGGGAGATCCTCGGGCACGAGCCGTCCGTGGGACTGGTCACCTGGCGTCAGGCGGATCCGCTGCTGCTCGTCGAGGACACCGCGACCTGCGCCGTGCAGGTCAACGGCAAGGTGCGCACCACCCTCGACGTCCCCGCCAGGATCGGCGAGGCCGAGCTCGAGGCGCTCGCGCGGGCGGACGAGAAGGTGCAGCGCGCTCTCGAGGGCAAGGAGATCGTGCGCGTGATCGTGCGCGCCCCGAAGATCGTGAACTTCGCCGTCAAGGGCTGAGTCCGTGCGCTCCGGGGGGAAAGGAGCGCGCGCCCTCCGGGTGATGCGGCGCGTGCTCGGCACGGCCGTCGTGGTGGCGGTGCTGGCCGGCGCCGGGCTGCTGCTCGCATGGCAACTGCCGCGGCCGATCAGCACCACCAGCCCGGTCGGTGCGCTCTGGCACCGGCACGGCGACGAGCTGGGCGCGGCGTGGAATCGCGAGACGTGCACGAAGGGCGTCTGCTCGCAGGACTACCGGCGCGGCTCGATCTATGCGGGACCCGCGGGCTTCGCGCAGATCGTGCGCGACGACGCAGTGGGCGAGGCCTTCCACGATCTCGGCGGCGTCGAGGTGCTCGGCCTTCCGATCGCGGCGGAGAGCGGATCGCGGGATCGGCCGTGGCAGGCGTTCCAGCGGGGCGGGGTCTTCGCCGCCGACGGAGCGACGACCCTCGTCCGCGGCCCCTTCTGGAACTCCTGGCTGCGGTACGCGCACGAGCGCGGCGGCCTCGGCTTCCCGAAGGGCGCGGCGCACTCCGACCGCCGCGGCACCCGCGTGCAGGACTTCATCAACGGGACGATCTACCTCCGTTCCGGCGCCCCCGTGCCGACGATCTCCGACATCGCGGCGGCCCATCGTCGCGCCGGGGGAGCCTTCGGCACCCTCGGCTACCCGAAGAGCACTCAGCGTGCGGTCGGCGACCGTCTGGTGCAGGAGTTCGACGGCGGCGAGGTGTGGTGGTCCTCCGGCACCGGCGCCGTCTCCGTGCAGGCCGCGTTCCTCGCCGCATACCGGGACCGCGGTGGCGCCGGCGGATGGCTGGGCCTGCCGACCGCGGAGGCCTCGCGGCTCGAGGGCGGTGCGATGCAGTCGTTCCAAGGCGGCGCGCTGTACCGGACGGACGGCGAGGACGCGATCCGGGCCACCACGGCGGGCGACATCCAGAACCGCTACGAGGAGCTGGGCGGGCCCGAGGGCGAGCTGGGCCTGCCGACCGGGGACAAGGTCGACGTGCCCGGCGGGCGCTACCAGAGCTTCGCGGGCGGTGTGCTGCTGTGGCACGAGGGCGCCGGCGTGTTCCGCCTGGACGCCGACAGCTTCGCGATCTGGTCGGCGGATCCTGCCCGGTTCGGCTGGCCGGCGAAGGACTCGTGGGCCGACGACCGCGGGACGCACCAGGTCTGGGAGAAGGGGCAGACCGTGCTGCGCTCGGGGCGGCTCCTCACGGTTCCGAGCACACCGGTCGACGCGTCCACCGCGGTCCTCCTGTGCGACTCGCAGTGCAACGGCAACTCCTGGATCGAACAGGGCGCGCGCGGGGCGGGGTTCGCGAACGTCGTGAAGTTCGGATTCGGCGGGTCCGGGTATCTCGCCCCCATCAGCGGGATCGGGGCGGGGTTCACCGAGAGCGTGTCGAGCAACCGTGTCCTGCTTCCGGAGGGAGATCCCGGCGCGGTGATCATCACCCTCGGGGGCAACGACGCCGCGCAGAGACGACCGGTCGCGGAGGTGACCGCGGCCGAGGAGCAGCTGATCGGGCTGCTCCGTCAGGCCTACCCGAATGCGGCGATCGTCGTGAACGGCGTCATGAGCCGCAGCGACGCGGCCCATGCCGCACGCCGGGCGATGGACGCCGCCGTGACCGAGGAGGCCCGGCGCGCCGGGGTGTACGCCGTCTCGGTCGCCGGGTGGGTCAGCGACTACTCGGCCCCGCAGGCCGACACCGTGCATCTCACCCCTGCGGGGCACGACAAGATCGCCCCGCACTACGCCGAGGCGCTGCGCGCGGCGCTCGGGCGCTGAGCCGGAGGCCGGGCTCGGATCAGAGGCGCTCGAGGGGGTTCGCCGCGAGCTTCCCGATCAGCCCGCCGTCGACGAGCCGCCGGGCGTGGCTGTGCGGCTTGCGCTGCGACTGCGCGCTCACGCAGGCGCCGAACTCCTCGGCGAGGTCGAGGCGGGGATACGCCGCGAGCACCTCCCGGCGGAAGTCCACGGGGATCTCCTCGTCGCGGCGTCCGGAGATGTCCAGCCCGGTCGCCGTCTCCAGCAGATAGCCCTCCGGATCCACGGCCGGATCCACCGACGGCCAGTTGTGCCGGACGATGACCTCGTTCACGCGCAGGCGGCGTGCGGCGGGCCAGCCCGCGCCGGCGGTCAGGGCCTCGCCGACGAAGCCGCCGGCCTCCTCGTACCCGAGCAGGTGGTTGTCGTACGCCGGCGCGAGTCCGATGTCGTGCAGCAGCGCGGCGGTGTAGAGCAGTTCGTGGTCGATGCCCGTGCGTCCCTCGATCACCGCGAAGGCCTCCGCCCAGAGCCAGCTGCGCTGCACGTGGTTGCCCAGCCCCGGCGAATGGAACTGCGCGACCAGCTCCCGGGCGCCCCGGGTGGCTGCGGTGTCCGGCGGGAGGAAGTCGTGCAGGCGCATGGAGGGCTCCGGTCGTTCGCGGGAGAGGGGAGTGGGATCAGCGTATCCGGTGGTCGGACGGGCACGGCCTCTCTCCCTTCAGACCTCCCGCAGCGCTCGCCCCCAGGCCTTCCGAGGATCGTGCACGGCCACGGCGAGGGTCGTGTCGGACTGCCCGTAGTAGGCGAACCACGTGCCCCGGAACTTCACCAGCCCCTCCACGAACGTCACGTTCGACACGAGTCCGTGCGTGTCCTCGAAGGTCTGCGGCTGCAGCCAGGGTTCCCGCATGCGGGCGATCACGGTCGTGGGATCGTCGGGGTCGATGGCGATCTGCCCGCAGCGGTAGTCGACGTCGACCGTGCCGTCCTCGTGCACCAGGCGGGTCGCACCGTTCGTGAGCATGACGAGCAGTCCGTTGTCGGCGAGCACCGGGGACGTGCCGATCTCCACGAGGGCCTCGTCCCACGTGCCGGGGGTGGGCGAGTACATCGGCTCGGTGTCCGGGGTGCCCGGGGTCCAGTGGAGGAGATCGTCGCTCGTGGCCCAGTAGATCGCCCCTTCCCCGAATTACATCCACCATTTGCCGTGCATGCGGCGAGGGACGATCACCCCGGCCTTGGACCAGTTGAATCCGCGGGGATCCACGGTTCTGAACGTGTCGAAGTCGTCGAACAGGGGGGCCGTGCTTGGTCCACGTGCGCAGGTCCGTCGACGTGGCGAGGCACAGCTGCGCGCTGCGGCGATCCCACCCCGTGTAGGTGAGGTAGTAGGTGCCGTCGATCTCCGCGATGCGGGGGTCCTCGCAGCCGAAGCGCTCGTAGTCCTCGGACGGCGACAGGAGGGGAGCGTCCTCGCGGGTGAAGTGGATCCCGTCGCTCGAGCGGGCGAGGCCGATGTGCGAGACGATGTCGTCCGCATGCGCGCGGTACAGCAGCAGCACCTCGTCGCCGACGACGAGCGCGGCGGGGTTGTACAGGTTCGAGGACTCCCAGCTGTCGCCGCGCGGGCGCAGGATGGGGTTGCCCGCGTAGGGCGTGAACGGTCCGAGGGGGAAGGCGGCGCCGGTGAACATGGGGCCCTTTCTGCGTCAGCCCTTGACGGCTGCGCCGAGGTCGGTTGCGGTGAAGAAGCGCTGGAAGACGACGAACAGGACGACCACGGGCAGAGCGAGGGCCGTGGCCCCGGCCAGGATCGCGCCGTTCGGATTCGCGGTGGACTGGGCGACGTTCGAGATGTAGTTGGCCAGAGACACGGCGAGCGGCTGCAGGGCCGCGTCCTTGGTGATCAGGAAGGACCAGAGGAACTCGTTCCAGGGTCCGATGAAGGTGACCAGGATCACCGTCACGAGCACGGGGCGGATGAGGGGCACCGCCACGGACACGAGCATGCGGAGCTCGCCGGCGCCGTCGATGCGCGCCGCCTCGAAGATCTCGGCGGGCAGCGAACGGAAGAACTGGGTGAAGATGAAGACGGCCGTCGTGTTGATCGCGAACGGCAGGATCATGCCCGCGTACGAGTCCCCGAGCCCGTAGCTGCGCGTGATCTGCACGTACAGGGGGATCATCAGCAGCTGGAACGGGACCATCTGCACGAGCATCATCAGCACCCAGAGCACCCCGCGGCCGCGGAAGTCGAGCCGGGCGAGAGCGAATCCGGCGAGGAGGCCGAACACCACGGTGCCGAGCAGGACTCCGCCCGTGGGGATCAGGGATGCCGGGGAGTTGGTCGGGTTCTCCTGGAACGCTCCGACGACCATGAAGTAGAACGGGAAGGCGAAGGCGATCGCGGCGACGGTTGGAGCCAGGCCCGGTGGTCTGCGATCTCGAGTCGAAGCGCCTCGTGCTCATCACGAGCTGCCTCGTCTTTCAGCCGTGACGGCACCCGGAAACTCTCCTGTGCAACCCGTTCGAGCACAGCCTCGGTGATGAGCTGGTCGAGGTGCTCCTGCCTCATGGACACGTGGAATCCGGTCTGGCTGGGTTGTCCAGGGCATTCGTAGACGCGGTACCTCGACGGCTCAGCGACCGAGCCGCGTGCACGAGGCCTGCGGGCGTTCTGAGCGCCGACACGGAGAGGCGCGTCGCACACGCCACACAGGGCAAGACGGCTCAGCAGATACTTCGCGGGACGACCGCCTTTTCGTGCGGCCGATATGCCAGCCTCTGCGCCCATGCGCTCAAGTCTGTCGTAGATGCATCGAGCCGCAGAGCGATTCGCGGTGAGGACCTCGATGGACCTGTTCGCCAGATCCGGACTGTTTGCCAGTGCGGCGTGTCGCGCTTCACGAGACGAGGACTGGTTGGTGCTGCAGAGGTCTACTTCCAAATGCGTATGTGCCGCACCGACGATCGCGGCGCGCACGGCATCGCCGATCGAAGCTCCGTTGGCGACGAGCGCGTCGAGCGCGTCGCCGGCGGCGTTGTCGAGCGCAACGCTGATCTGCGCGCGCGTGGGTGGCATTCAGTGATCGCTAGATCGCGCGGGCAGCAGGAGCGAGCGGCGAATCATCCCGACCTGCGCGCGGAACAACGGGGATCAGGTTGCCGCTACTGGAACTTATCACTTCCTGTCTATGGCCGCTGAGTCGGGCGGGCCTTTGCCATGCCAGGAACGGCCGCGCGGACTACTTCCAGAGCTGGCTGCGTGCTCGGAGCACGTCTCTCGACTCCATCGTTGGGCACGTATGTCGGCAGCCCTGGGCTCGCTGTGGCCCATGTTCATGACTGCAGCGTTCCTAGATCGGGTAGTCCTTGGCGTCGGGCCAAGGCTCCTTCCAATCGCGGTTCTTCGGATGGCTGGCCAGCCATTGACGGATGTTGATCAGGACCTCGTCGACTTCGTGCATCAGGCGTTTCTGCTTGCGTACGAAGGTCCGGTCGGTCACGTTGCTGCGGAGGGCGTGCGCGGGCTTCTGTCGTGCGGCGCGGACCTCACGCAGAGGTGCGAGTGCCCACTTCGCCCTGTCGGCTTCTACGCGGTTCATCGTCATGAACATCTCGAGCCGTACGAGGGTACCCAGAGCCTGCCCGGCGGCGTTCTTCTTGGGGACTCCCGCCTTATCGAGTGCTTTGCCATCGATGTTGTCCGACAAGAGCTTGTCGAACGAGTGAATGAAGTGGTCCCACTCGCGCTGATCTGCACGCAGGATCCACCCGAAGTCCTCGGGCGGCTCATGGGTCTTAAAGAGCTTCGCGTCCCAGACGTTCTCGAACAAGTCGTTGATGTTCTCGAGCTCCTGAGCCAGCCTGGCAAACGGCCCGATGCCGTCCGGCCAGCGGCCCATTTGCGTGCCGTACCAGACCGGATGGGGGTCGACGTCGTCGGCGTCGACCTGGAAGCTGGCCCACCGCTGCTGATGCTCGGGCGTCAGGTCCTTCAGATCGCCGTAGAACGCTGCGACGCGTCGAATGATCGGGGAGTCCGGCTCCTCAGGGTCGTACTGACTCATGTCGTATGCGAAGCCGAGATGCATCATCCCAACGTGGTCCTTGTCAGGCTGATTGTCGTCGTACGCCTCGTCGGACAGCCCGAAGTTGATGCCGAAGTCCCCCATGCCGAACCGGAATCGCGCGTCGTTGCGATACCCCTCGAGCACGTCCGCGCTGAAGAAGGCCAGTTCCAGCGTCGAGCGGCCGCGAGCCATGGCTCGGGAGAACGGAGCATCTTCGAACTTCTTCGGGAGCTTCACGCCCTTCATTGCCTTCGCCATTGGGTAGAGCGCGACGCCGTAGTCATCTTCGGTAAGCTCGCGCAGTTCCTCGATCTGAGCGGCAACGGTCCGGCGCGACGGCCATGGCCGGATGTGGATGTTCATGTAGTCCTCGTGCCCGACGACCTGGACGAGACCGGCTTCCGCGAGCTCGACCGCGGCATCGATCACCACCTGGCCGGTTCGGTTCGGACGGATGTGCAACCCGTTGAAGTCCCTCGACTTCAGGTAGCGCTGCTTGACCAACTTCAGAAGGTCGCGCGCGGCGGGGGACAGGTCCTTCTTCGCAGCCATCTGCGCCTCCTCTCAGTCGAGCCACTCAGGACAAGCATCGTGACAGCCTCACGACACCGGAACGCCGGCGATCGCGCCAACCTGGATGCCATGGAGCGAGGTTATCGCCCGCGGCGGACACTTCTCACCAGGTCAACCGGGTGGTATCAGCGGTGAGCGGAACCGCTTCGCATCGTGATTGAGACCCTGCGTTAGCGACGCCACCAGCTGGGCCGGTCGCGCATACCCGGGTGCCAGGCCCGAGGCTCCGGCGAATGTCGGGCCTGTTGCTCTTGCGAGTCGCGACCGATGCTGTAGTCCTTGTGGGGCGCTGAGGGGTCCCAGCCCTCCATGTACGGTCGCAAGTCCTTGGCCGATGGCTCCGCGTCGAAGACACCGTCGTCGAGGTGCGCGAGGTTAACCATCGGGTCGAACTCGTCCGCGCGACGACGGGCCCATTCCAACCACTCCTGCAATCTGGGGCGATCTGTCAGCAGGCCTTTCGCGGTTGCTTCGGCCTCGAGCTGCCTCGCGAACTCCCGGAGCTCTTGCGCTCCTTGCCAGCTCTCGAATGCCTGCGCGAAGATGACCTCTCGCTGGACGAGGAGTGCCTTCTCGCGGGCGCGTTCGCGTATCGCTTCCCATGCTCGTCGCTCGGCAGCCTTCTCACGCTCATGCTCTTCATGCGCCTCGGCACGTCGTTGCTTCTCGCGGTCGGCTGCATCGACGTCGTCGACCACGCCCTTCTTGATCGCGCGTGCGATCTCGCGGACTCGGGCCTCGAGTGGCTTCGCCTTCTCGTCGGACCAGCTCTCGCTGTTGCGTTCGTATGTGTAGCTTTGGCGGCCGAGGTCGACACGGTGCGAACCATCTCGTTCGATCTTGAGATGAAGCCGTCCGGACGGCACGTTGTCGAACTTCGGGATCTGTTTCCAAGGCGAGCGCCGGTGTTCTCGCTGCTCGGCGTCGGTGAGCACGTGAGGCACCTCGTCCAGCAGCTCGGTGAGCTCCAGGCTTCGGCGGCGGGTGTCGACCTGGATGAAGAGCTTCGGTGTCTTGAGCTTCTGGTTTACCGCGAGCCTCAGCTCGTGCATGCGCAGTTCCTCTGCAAGACCGAGCACGACTTCGATGGCGCGGGGGCGAAGTGTCTCGCTGATCGAGTTCAGGATCGACGTGTTCACCAACGCGGTGCGGAGCACGTCGAGGTTCGTCGTGACGGTTCGCGCCGTCGTTCGGATGCGGTCCCAGTTCGTCGTGCCCGCCGGGGAGCCGGTGTTGAGCATGATCACGATGTCGCCCGAGCTGCGCCCCGTGAAGCGCAGTTCCTGTCCGTCTGGAACCAGGTGGTGGACCCTGCAGGCGTGCAGCACGCGTCGATAGTGGGCCCTGACCGACTCCTCCGGGTCGGGGACGGTGAGCCGTCCCTGTTCCTGGAGTTGGGTGATCAATGCTTTGGCCTCCGCGAGCGTCGCCGACGCGCCCTCACCCAGATCG
>Ga0209915_1003791_pt1 | contig 12085 bp, 12 predicted proteins | sample ThiBiot_750_plan_FD_183952 | JGI IMG/M metagenome (GOLD analysis project Ga0209915, IMG submission 183952) | Wastewater bioreactor microbial communities from Cape Town, South Africa - Thiocy_cont_750_plan (SPAdes) | ecosystem: Engineered > Bioreactor > Thiocyanate-remediating > Anaerobic-Aerobic... | reverse complement strand
ATTTGTAAATGAGGATGATTTGAAGGTAATGTTTTTTTCATCAATTTCAAGTTCTTTTTTGTAAAATGAGAGTGCTTTGGTGTAAGTATTCATATTGAAATACAAATTGCCGAGCTCAGCGTAACTAGTAGCAAAATTAAAATGAGTTGGAGGAAGTGAATTTTGTCGAATTTTAAGTGAATCTTCATGATACGAAAGTGCTTTTGGATATTCGCCCAGGGTTCGACATACTGTACCGATGTTCAGGTGTAAAAGAGCAAAGTTTGGATGATTCGAATGAAGAACTTTTCTGTCGATTTCAAATGCTTTTTCGAAATTCAAAAGTGCTTCCGAATAATTGCCCAAATTTCGATATATTATACCAATATTGTTGTAGAAATGACCGAAATTATGATGTTTTGGAGAGAAAGCCTTTTGATCAATTTCTAGTGCTTTTTCACAATACCATAATGCGTCTGAATATTTGCCAATTTTGACGTATACCGTACCAATGCTGTCGTACGGCGTAGACTGTTTTGGATGATCTGAAGGAAGAGTTCTTTCAAATATATTAAGCACTTTTTTTTATAGAGTGTGATTGCTTCGTCGTAATTTCCTTGAAGAAAATTAGCTGTTCCAATTTCTTGATAAACAGATCCTTTTTTAGTCTCATTAGTTGTCTGTGTAAGCATAATTTCATAAAGTTGTTGTGCTTTGACCGGCCAACCTATGGCAAGTAAAAATAGACCCAATCTGTACTATCCTGTTGAGTTTGGAAAGATTTCTTCTTGAATACGATTAGTTAGTACACGAAGATCCTTATCGTGGTCACTGATAAGTGTCAAGTCAATTTGGAAAAGATAAGGATTTCCATCAATAGATTGAATTTCACAGATACGAAAAACTGAGTGCATCGAAAACAAAACTTCATCTTCCACATAAAAGTAGCTGACTGCTGATGAGCATAGATGGCCTGCATAAACACGAAACAGAAATTGAGATGTCGCTGTTAAATTATTTGTGTTGTTATCAATCGGTGAATCAGAGCCCGATGCAATGACAAAATTCTTCCTTTTCATTTTCCCTAACTGACTTGTTTGAAATTTTCTCGAACATTTGTTTGATTTGTAGATATGCTTAATCTATTCAGTCTAAATCGGAATAACGCAAATACTGGTGCTGCAGCAGCAAACGCCAACAGACCATCAGCTGCTCTTCTTCGTGTTACAAAAGGTTTCGCGTTCGACTTCTTGTTTAACCTTTGTACTTATTCGGTTCATTTAGATTTGAGTGAATTAGGCACGTTACCATCGATATGTCAAGTGACGTATCCAAATAAAGACGATCTTCTCCATTTTACACTTACAATTTCACCAGATGATGTAAAAACATTGACTACATTGAGGAAAAACAACGAGTGATTTTGAAATTTTCGTAGGGTTATTACAAAGGTGGCCGATTTAGTTTTTCATTTACGATTGAATCTGATTATCCACATACAGCTCCCAAGGTGAAATGCCAACAGAAAATCTACCATCCAAATATTGACCTTGATGGAAATGTTTGTTTGAATATTCTTCGGTAGGAAATCGGGATTTTGTCGAAAACAATCGAATTTCTCTTGTTTAGTGAGGACTGGAGACCAATTTTAACCATCTTAGCAGTTATTCTCGGCATGGTTTTTCTTTTTTCGGTTAGTTTTCTTTGATTAGCGGTCAAAAAAAAAGAAATGTTTGTCTGTAGGAACCTAATCCTGATGATCCATTGAATCGAGAAGCAGCTGATATTTTAAAAACCAATCCCAATCAATTTCGAACGAATGTCGGCAAGACAATGCAAGGCGGAGTACTAAACGGCGTTCAATTCGATCGTGTACTCATCAAATAATTTCTTTTTTTTTCAAAACGAATTAGACAAAGAAGTTCATTTATCGGAGAAGTTTCTTTCTTTTTTTTTTTGCTACTTTCATTTCAAACCAATAAAAGAGAAAAAAACATTTAACAGATCAAAGATTTACTCGTGTTAACATTTTATTTGTAAAATCAACAAGAAGAAAAAGTTTCACGTCATTAGACACAAAAAAAACCCAAAGCGGGGACGCATGTGATATTAATTCACTCAGGTAAACATTAGTCTTTTCACTCACAAAAAAAACCCGAAATATTTGTGATATCGATTTGTAAGTCGCCTTGTTTTGTTAAATAGTGTTACGATATCCAAGAAGACACTACAACGTATAGCTGCCATTCTGTGTTTGATAAGAGATTCAGACATCGTCGTACTTTATTTCAGATTCGCTTTAGAAACTATGGCTACAAACAGACCATCAGTTGCTCTTCTTCGTGTTACAAAAGGCTTCACGTTCGTCTTTTTGTTTAACCTCTGTACTTATTCGGTTCATTTAGATTTAAGTGAATTAAGCCCGTTACCACCCTCATGTCAAGTGACGTATCCAAATAAAGACGATCTTCTTCATTTTACACTTACAATTACACCAGAGGAAGTAAAACATTGATTTCATTGAGAAAAACAACAAATGATTTTGAAATTTTCGCAATTTTTCATTTACAATCGGATCTGATTATCCACATACAGCTCCCAAGGTGAAATGCCAACAGAAAATCTACCATCCAAATATTGATCTTAATGGAAATGTTTGTTTGAATATTCTTCGGTAGGAAATCATGATTATCTCGAAACAATCGAATTGTCTTGTTTAGTGAGGACTGAAGATCAATTTTAACTATTTTATTAGTTATTTTCGGCATCAATCATCTTTTCTCAGTAATTTTTTATTAGCCGTCAAAAACAACCAAGAAATGTCTTTATGTAGGAAGCTAATCCTGATGATCCATTGAATCACGAAGCAGCTAAAATTTTAATGACCAATCCCAATCAATTTCGAGAGGATCTCGACGAGACAATGCGTGGTGGAGTATTAAATGGTGTTCGATTCGATCATGTAATCACTGAATAATTTCGTTGTTTTGTTTTGTTATTTTCATATTAAACCAAGAAAAGAGAACAACTAATCAGACGAAAGATTTATTTATGTTAAAAATTTATTTGTAAGACAAACAAGAAGAAGAAGAAGTCAAACAACAATCAAACAAGAAAATAAGAACTAAAAATAGAAGAAGATGAAATTAATAAATATCACAGCGAAAATAGAAAAAGAAAAAAAACGATGATCTTTGGTTTTAATCTTCGTCTCGTTGAGAATTGGGATACCAATCTTTGAATTGTCCGTCCTGACTTGCCGTTGAATCGGTTTGAAAAGTTTGATTTTGATCTAATTGACTCGGTGGTCTCCAAATATTTTGATCTGTCGTCGGTTTATTCGTCGGTTGTTCGTCGTCAGTTTGTTGTTGATCTCGACCACGACGAGTTTTTGGTCGTGAATCATCGTCGGACGTTTGATTTCTCGGTGTTGTTTGTTCGTCATCGGACTCGTGATCTTCAACTTGAAACGTTTGTTCCGCTCGAAGATTGAAATCATTTCGAATGAGAACTTCATTACAAACAAAAGTCGATCGTTGATTTGTTTTTTTGTTAATCAAAACAATCTTTAAAAAAAAAACGAATTCGTTAACCGAAATTTCGTTTTCATCGAACAAACTTTGTTTATTTTCCATTTGCCAGCTGTTATATCTGAATTATAATATCCAATTGTCAATTGTCGAGGTTTCTCATCGGCGTTGATTTTCAATTGAATATCGAACGTTTGTTCTTCTCCTGATTCGAACGCCGGGCACAATTTCGTGTTTTTCTTGTATAAATTCGTGCTTTTCATTTGTTGATTCAATCGAACGAAGATTTTCGTATCATCCGACGGATTAAACTCTCCGTCGGCGTCTTTGGACGAGCAGATAATCAGCTGAAATGCGGTGAAATTGGCTTGAGTATTCGATTCATTGTCGGTGGAAATCCGTCGCGATTGATGAGAAATCGGTTTTTCGATGAATTCAACGCGATTCGGCGCTTCGTACGAAGACGACGACGAAGAACGTGACCAGGTTTTGGTTGCCGATTGATTGAGAATAATCTGTTCGAACGGGCGAATCCATTGTTTGCAGGGAAATTTCAAATGAATTTGATTCGCCGGATCGATGACGTCGATCTAAATTCTCGAATTTTCGAACAAAAGAAAACGAAAGAAGAACGAATTTACGTGATCGAGGTGCCATTTGACGTCTTGTTTGTCTTGTTGATTGATTTCGAATTTGAGTTTGATTTGTTTGGGTTGTCCGATGTCGGTGAATTTGACTTTGAATGAATCTTGTTTTCCTGATTTGAAGCATTGGGAATTTTCGCTGAGATCGATTCGATGTTCTTCGGTTTGCTCTTGAGGATCGAAGCCGACGAATGAAAACGTTAAATGAGCGTTTTTCGAGGATTTTTTTGTTAAATTGAGACTGGCTGTTGGAATGTTCGATGTGTGAAAGAGAATTTGCCAGGTTTTCGTCGATTTTTCGGTCGATGTCGAACTTGTTTCACTTGGAGATTTTGATCGAGGTCGAACTTTGCTGTTCGATTGTTCGGACTCATTGAAATCGTCGGAATAATTTGCATCTAAAGTTAGTTGACAAACGAAATTTTGTTGTTTTTTAAGTTCAAAATTGTAAATTTTACTCGATTCTGCTGAATGTCGAACGGGAATTTGAACGGGTTTGCCTTTGGATTTCATTTTCTCATTAACAGGAATCGAAATCGTGATCGGTTTGTCCGCATTTTCCTCGTCGGTTTCGTTCGACATTTGTTTCAATTGAGTCTGTTTCTCAAATCGACATCTTCAAACAAACAAAATTCTCTTTGAATTTCTCCGAACAACTCGAAAAAATACTTGATGCAAGGTTTCGATCCTTCGACAGACACGATGGCGAAATGGCCTCGTTCGCCGCCCAGTTTCACTCCGTGTCGATGTTTGTACTCGCAACACGTCGAAATTCGACTGTCGATCAAACCTTTGACGTACAACGACAAGCCAAACGGAAAATCGTGATGTCGACGTGATTGAAACGTAAATTCTTCGCCTGGCCGAAGATTTCCTTTGTAAACCGGAAGGTTTTCGCCTCCGCAATGCTGCTGCATGACTTGAATTTCATCGACGGGCTCGAATATCGACTGATCGTAGTCGATTTTCGAATGAGTTCCGTGGTAAATCATTTTGATTTGACAAGGAGCTGGATCGGCGACGATCGGCGTTGATCGTTGGACGTTCGTTGATTTCGCTCGATTGACGTCACGAGAACGACGCAGCGGACTTTTCGAAGCTTGTTGCTGTCGGCGAGGGTGACTGCTGATCAAATGAGCGGAATGAGTACGCGGCGGATTCGAAAGTTCTTCGTTCAGCTAAAACATTTTCAGTTTTTTTTTTTAGGAAAAAAGAAAAAACGAAAGGCGAAGTTTACGATTTGAATTTCCCGTTGGTAATTTGCACTTGCAGGTCGATGTTGCGACCAGGACGAATGAACCGATGGTCCACCGATGTCATTCGGTCGCAACATCGCTGATAACGAGTAACCTGGACGTCGTCGAGATTCCTAAACAAAGCAAAACTTTCGATTGTCTCTTCAAAATCTGATTTCATGAATTGACTTTAACACTGTTGACTAACGCTGCTTTAGCGACCATATCGATTTGCCGTCGTAGTTCGGCTTGTCTCAATCGTTCCATATCGATCGCTCTGTGAACGATGTTCTCAGCGAGCATTTGTCGGACATGTTTTTTATGTTCTCGTCGAGCTGATTTCAATCGATATTCGCTCTCGGAGATGATTTCTCCGCGTCGACTTATCTAAATTCATGATTTTCAAAACAAAAACGAACATTTATCGACTCGATTTACTAGTCCGGCGTGTTTCAAATGAGAACGAATGCGTTCATTGCTGAAATAACATTGTAAATGTGGATCAACCAACGAGTTGTATGTCGCCAAGGCACTTTCATATTAACAAAAACAAATACACATAGATCGATTTCGACGAATTCAATGAAAAATAGTACCTCGCGTCCTGATTGCTCATTGTTGAAAGCTAAAGTGTTATGTCAAGAGGTCGTTAATCAAACAATACACACACTTCTGTTTTTTAATCAAGAGAGACGTTGACAATGTTTTAGGTAAACATTTATATATATATGCACTCCATTGATCTTTTTATAGGCAATGTGTCGTTAGGCAACCAATTATTGACTAATTAATGACATTCGATTTCAAATTCGATCCAATTCAGTCTTTTATTACATCGTGGTCATTTTATCGATGTTTATCGATCGACTATTTTCGAAAAATATTTTCATTTAAATTGAAACAGGTGGCTCCATCTTCATTTTAGTAAAAATCTTACAGAAGACAGACACTGACTAGGCAATCGATTTGTGTATGAGAATAATCACATCGACGGATTTCTCTCTTCGAATACCTCGACACTTTTACATATTAAATAGTCCGTTTGTGAATAAATAATACTAATATCATCTCTCTCTCTCGTTCTTTGTTTATTTATTCGTATAAAAGGCACTGAACGTTCAGTTAAGTCTTTACAAGAAAAGTTGACTATTATTCGTATTACTTTTCGTTCGAAAGTTAACGATGACTTTAATCTCTACAATGATTTCATTTGTAGTCTTGTTACTGGCTACATATTCTTATTCCGCACCTATTTTATCTGAAACACAAAATGCTACTGTGGCTATTGAACTTCAAAATTCAACAACTAAAACCTCAATTGAAGACATCGCTGACGCTCTTGAAGTAAATTATTCTGAAATCAATGATTTTGATCTTTTCCTGTTTTTTCGTAGAATAAACCAAAAAAACGAGGATTCTTCGGATTTGATTCATCTTCAACAGAAGAATGTAACAACGAACCTATTTTCTTGCAAAAATATTTATCCTTGGCATTCATCTTTTTAGACGTACATGGTGTCGGTTTGGTAAAACGACCGAAATTCCGAGTATTCACTAAAGTCGTTCCAACTGTTGTACAACACAATGGATTTGTACAAACTGTACCAGTCGTACAACAACATACTACATTCGTACAAACTCCAGTCTCCGAACAAATAGGAACAATTGTCAGATCAGCTCGTGATTCGACTGGTTCACTTCAAGATGAAAAAACAGTTATTGATGAAACTACCGCTTTTGATAAATTAAATATTCAAACAGAAACTGACGAATCGAACAAAAAAGAATCTGAAAGCGATGAATCGAAGAAACGTGAAACAGAAACTGAAACCGATGAATCGAAAAAACATGAAGTCGAACCTGAAACTGACGAATCCAAGAAACGTGAAACCGAAACCGAAGCTGAAACTGACGAATCCATGAAACGTGAAACAGAAACCGAAGAATCAAAGAAACGTGAAGTAGAATCTGAAACTGATGAATCGAAAAAACGTGAAACCGAAACCGAAGCTGAAACTGACGAATCCATGAAACGTGAAACAGAAACCGAAGAATCAATGAAGCATGAAGTAGAATCTGAAACTGACGAATCCATGAAACGTGAAACAGAAACCGAAGAATCAAAGAAACGTGAAGTTGAAGCTGAAACCGACGAATCAAAAAAACGTGAAGTAGAATCTGAAACTGATGAATCGAAAAAACGTGAAACCGAAACCGAAGCTGAAACTGACGAATCCATGAAACGTGAAACAGAAACCGAAGAATCAATGAAACGTGAAGTTGAAGCTGAAACTGATGAATCGAAGAAACGAGAAACAGAAACAGAAACTGACGAATCAAAGAAACGTGAAGTTGAAGCTGAAACCGATGAATCAAAAAAACGTGAAGTAGAATCTGAAACTGATGAATCGAAAAAACGTGAAACCGAAACCGAAGCTGAAACTGACGAATCCAAGAAACGTGAAGTCGAGTCAGCAACTGATGAATCCAAGAAACGAGAAACAGAAACAGAAACTGACGAATCAAAGAAACGTGAAGTTGAAGCTGAAACCGACGAATCGAAAAAACGTGAAACAGAAACCGAAGAATCGAAGAAACGGGAAGACGAAGCTAAAACTGAAGAAACAAAAAAACGTGGATTTGGATTCGATTTATCTGAATTATTTGAATCAAGTTTCGAGTTCAACAAACGAGCTATTGGACCAGTTGTTGATTCAGATAAATCAAAAAAAGAAATTAAAGTTGAAAAAGAAATCACCGATACTCAAGTATTTATCATTTGAAGAAACAAAGAAACAGTTCAAACTAAATCTATGTTTTACTTTTAGGCATTATCTTCAGCTAATGGATTCGCTAAAACAACTGGATTAGTTGATGAAAAAGAAACTAGCTCAACAAAAATTCTTGCCATCATTCCCGGACGAATTGCCGAAACCAAAATTGTTACGAATGAAAGCAAAGACGTTCCAGTTGTTAAAAAGCCACTTAGTCAAGGTTCGACACTTGCTCTCTTCCTTCTTGCTGCGCTTGTATTTAGTGCTTTTCTTATGGCGAGCACTATCGCCGTTGTAAGTTCTTTTCAACACGGAAGACTTACAAAACGAATCGATCATCGATTCTTTTCCTTTTCTTTGTTTTTTTTCTTTGAATTCGAATATTGAATTGTTTTATTTTGGTTTTGTTTTTCTATTTTAGGTCAAAATTAATCAATCATTGAAAAGACAAAGTCAAATAACTGAAATGGAAGCTCAATTAGATAAACATCTATTAAAATAATTTGTTCTCTTTTTTTTCTATTTCTGTCAACTTTTCTCTAATTTTCAATTTCAATAATCTTATACGATGTATTTTTTTTATTCATTGGAAATATATTTTTCATTAATTTATTTAAATCAAATCGATCATCTTTTCTTTTCTTTAACTATCAAAGGATTCAATCATAAATTCACATAAAAAACAACTTCCTTGCGTGACATGTTGTGATATCATCTCGTAAGTCAGATATAACGTTTGATAAGCAAAAGATAGTGTTCGATTATATATATACACCTGTAATAACAAGAAAATAGGATATATATCTTTTTCTCTCTTATTATGTCGCATGTAGCTTTAGTATCTACGGACTCCGACGATGACAGTATAAACAGTGCAGCTGCGTTCAGTCATCAACGATCCGCTAACATATCTTTTGGTAACATAAGAAAGAATGGTGTGCCATGGGTAGCAGGATGGAATTATATCTCAAGTTATAATTGGAGTGTTGGAAATTGGGAATCTGTCGGAGGTGAAAAGAAGAGAAAAATGCGTGGCGAACCGATTCTTCTCAATCGTATGGTTTTAATTATCATTTTGGGATTATCAGTATGTGTCTGTGTAGTAAACTCGCCTGAGAATGCTAACAAATATTTTATGCTCGTAACGATATTCTTTGGTTTAGTCATTGTGGTAAATACGATTTGGAATTGGTATGTCTTTTTAACGAATGGTAATCGAGTCCATCCAGAACGCATGTTCTATGTATCGGATTCTTTACTCAACCGTACAAATGAATTTTACGGGATTCCTATTCATACGACAATCACTGATCGACACACTTTAGTCATGATCAATCGGCTCGGTATATCGGTTGCCCAGTTAATTCAACAGAATCAATCATCAACAACAGTAAGAATCATGGTTTATGGCAATCGCTATTTATCAAAAATCGGTTTTCGAATTGAAAGTTTCGTGGTGTTTCTGCTCGGTGTTGCTTTAGTAGGAGGTCCTTGTTACTTTCTCATAGCACCGCTCTTTTGATCTTTTTAATCAATAAATAAGAATCAAGTATTATAGTCGTTCGTTTATTTTCTTTTACATGTGATTACACTCAGTACGAGGATAAGACCAACAAAACCACTATAACCTATTCCAAAATAAAATTCGAACATGTCGATTGGTACTAAACAAAAAGGAAATGTTCATCTTCGGAAAAATCATCATTGATCAAGTTTACTTACTTGGCAATTTGTATGGTATCAATGTCAATGATTCAGGGCCGATCGATACGACTCGGAAATCACCAATAATACCCGCATAATACGTCGAATAAACTAATATGTAGGTAACATTAGTTTCCAAAGGATAACCTATAAAAAATTGACTAGATGAACCGATATAATGACCCGATGCGACTAAATTTATTCCTCGAAAATTTGGATCAAAAGTTCCATTGTAAAGTGAACCGTCGCTCCAAAATTCACTTTCACTTCTGAATGTATAGTAACCACGTTGAGAAATGTTGACATGCATGGCCTGGTAATAATACTTCGACGATGTATCATCATCCTGATGAAAATAATTTGAAGTTTTATTTGATAAAGTGCCATCGAATTTGGCTAAAAAAACAATGAAATCAGAAATAGATAGTTTCCATTGAAATTTATTTACATATGACTACTGGTAAGATCGGTGTCATGACAATTGATGCAGGACCATTGATGATTGCCGTATAATCACCGATGTCCATTGACATATATGTGGATATAACCAGAATATATGTTTGTCCAATTTCAAGTGCGTTTGCAAACGAAAATTGATGATCACCCCAGCCGGAATCATACTTGATTAAATTAGTAGTAGGATTGGTTGGATCAAAAGATGGTGCATACAACGCACCAAATGTTATCAGTTTAATAACACTACTAGCGCTAAAAGTATATTGGCCAGAAACGGATGCATTGAACTGTAAAGCCTGATAGAAATAACTTTGACTTGCATCACCATCTGGTCGCACGAAAGCTCCATTCATCAAAGTCAAATTGCCTGGATAAGTCGATGTGATGTCCAATGAAGTCGTTGCTAAATATTCGAACTATTCTTCGTATAGAATTTCCTGAGACATAGACTTACGTTGAATAATACAAACAAATAATAGAATTATGAAGGTAGTCATAGAATAAATTTCAGCTCGAGTGTTCACTAGATTTAAGTTTGATGATTTTTGTATCATGATGTGTTTATAACTGTTTGATTAATTCGACAAAATCTTCGCAGTTATATTTTATCTTATGTCGCAATGTTTTTCTTGGTGATTCTTATCAATGTTTAATGTGAGAATATACTCATAACGATGTCAGCGACTTTGCTCCCTTTTATGTTATCAACAAAGACTTTTTCGAATCTTTTTGCTCTGATCATACGTAAAAAACTAATCTTTCTCAAGTTTGTTTATTAACTTGAAATAATGTTAAATCTTGCAAATATAAAAACAAGGAAACAACAAATCTGTATGCGCATATAAACAGAATAGAAAAGATTAAAGGATTCGAAATCCGAGGAATAGACTTGTATATAGCACTGAAATAAAAAAAAGACAAATCATGACGATTGTATCACTACATCAAATCGAGCGAATAAAAAACACGATTATTGGCAATGCACTCTAGAAGAAAAATGAGTAGGGTAGAGGCGTAAATGAAGGCTATATATATACATCAGCGTCATTCATCTTAAAATAAGAATGATAGAAAACTATCTTTGAATTGAATTCTTAGTCTGCGAGTCTTTGAAAAACAAGAAAATTTGCTTTAATAATTGAAAAGTTTGCTCGCTCAGACAAATCAAAAGATCGTATTTCAATTGATATTCTTTAGAATTTATCTATTAAACAAATAAATTTGATCTGACAAAAATTTTCTATAGTCATTTACATATAAAAAAGCAAGAGAATAAGAAGAACAACAAGAACAAAAAATATACAGCTAATTCTCATTTTCAATGAGATAATCATCTGGAGGAAGACATCCACCGGATTTAATTGAATCTAAAATGAAATGAAATACTTTAATGAATAAATTCTCTGCTTAATCGTACCAAAAACCCATTGTTCATTAACATGAGGATAAATAATAATTGGAAGTTTCTTCGATGAATGTCCAATGACCATTTTAGCCGAATTTCGATTGACAGTAATCTAAAATACGATTGAATGAAAACGAATTGAAGCAGATCGAACTTACATCTCCACCTAGTAAAGTGATTAATTTCAGTAGTAACGAACGTTGTTTAGCAATCGAAGTTAAATAAATCGACCCACATTCATTGAAAAGATGAATTGGCTTTTGTTGTTGACGAGATTTTCGATAGATATTCAACGATGGATTCGATTGATAAAAACGTTTCGGTTCAAATTTATTTACATTGAGCCATTCGCCAATAC
>Ga0209915_1003780_pt1 | contig 12143 bp, 12 predicted proteins | sample ThiBiot_750_plan_FD_183952 | JGI IMG/M metagenome (GOLD analysis project Ga0209915, IMG submission 183952) | Wastewater bioreactor microbial communities from Cape Town, South Africa - Thiocy_cont_750_plan (SPAdes) | ecosystem: Engineered > Bioreactor > Thiocyanate-remediating > Anaerobic-Aerobic... | reverse complement strand
GGCTGCTGGATCGCTGTCGATTCTGATGAACCTGATTCAAGCGCCGGGCAGCTTCTTGATCGCAGCCTTCCAGGCCTTCTCGCCCAACTCGTCGTTGACGACATGGATCCCGTTCGTTCTCTCGGGCTCGTTGCAGTTGCTCTTGGTACGGACGGCGTGCGCGCCGTTCGTAGGTCGAGTACTCATCAAGTCTTCGTTGTGCGTCTGCCGTTGCTCGACCGCAGTCGTTGCAGTTGATCTACTACGAGTTCTATGTGAAATGGGCCGAGCGCCGGTACGCCACCGCTTGCATCTGACAGACACGCAGTCGTTGCGCCTCGCTCATCTCAACGGGCATGCATTGGCGTGTGCTCACATTATAGCTCGCAACGAGAGGACCCCGACTTGCCCAAGATCTCGCAACAACGCCGAGCCGGTTCCTCGAACATTGTGGTTCATTCGACGACTCCACGAGGGACCACGGTCAACTACGTCAGCTCGTCCGATAGCGAGGACCAAGGCTTCACGGACGACGAGTCGCTCATGGGCCGCCATGGCCTGGGTGGTGCGGTGGTGGCCGTGTCGTACTACGACGCGCCGTCAAGAGCCACCGTGGGCGCAATTCCGGTGGCGCGCTCCACGTCAGCCGGCAAGGGCCTAGCGTCGGTCAATGGCGACATCTACTAACGCACTGCTGCGTCGAGCAGAGAGCTCGCAGACCCGCTGGCGAGTGGCTATTTAAGAGTGTGTGTGTGTGTGTGGTGTGTGTGTGTGTGTGTGTTTGTGGAGGTGGCGCTGTTGGTGACCGGTACTGATGATGTTGTAGATTACAAGACACGTGTTGAGTTGATGATTCGCCCACGAGTGGCACTGGCTGCTATCGATGGCTGCTGCCCGTCGAGGGCTCGGTGCTCGACGGAGTCGATGGCACGTGTTGCACTGCTGCTCCTGCTGCGACCGGCGCTGCGGTGGCGTTGTCGGCAGCGTCATCGAGCTCGAGCTCTCCACTCTGGAGGTTGTGAGCATCAGCCCAGCACAGATAGGTGTTCCACAAACAAGCCACCGAGCCATTGAAGAGCAGGTTGAATCGCACGGGAATGAACTGCCGAGCGAGCGAGCGAGCGATGCATCAGCAGTGAAAGCAAACGAGTGCGCAGCACACCGGATGAGTATGAGCGGGAGCAGACGTACTCGAAACATGATCAGATTGGCGATGGGCCAGACCATGTAGCCGCGGAGGATCGTGGGCCACAGATGCGACTGCAGCTTGGCTGTGATCTGCTCGAGGCTCTTGTGCTCGAGGATGCCCGAGACCGTGTAGAACGACGTCGTCATCGAGGGCGCGAAGAATGCTTGGTCCACCAGCAACTTCTGTAGGCTGCCACGCAATCCCGGCGTGTGTATGACGCGATTCAACGTGCTGAACCTGCGTGCCAGCGAGCTTAGCAGCGTGGCGAGCTCGCCGCGCATGTCGCAAGCACCGAGCACGAAGCGCGACGCACCAGGTGTGGATGACCGGCGCGCTCACGAGACCCCACGCCGACATACGCAGCACGCGAGCCTTCTGCGACTCTCAAGCACACGGCATCCATGGTATGGCGTCGTCAGTACATGAGGAGGGTCACGCTCTCGTGCGTGACGTACATCGATGCGCTCGAACGGAACGTCCTCGATGACGGTCTGCGCCACGACACCAGCGACCGAATTGAGTGCGATCGCCGTCAAGGTCTTGGTCGTGATCGGATGCGATACGAGCCACGCACTATATCTGCTCACAACCATCTTGGGTCCGCCCAAACCGCTACACCGCTGCGTTGCACCACCACAGACAGCAAGCAACCAACCGAGCAACGAAGCGAATGCGCGGCAGAAGAGCGAAAGGCGAAACGACAGGCTTAAGCGTACTTTCGCACTATCGCGAAATCGCCAACTTCCTCGCTTGGTTCGCTACTACGCGAGAATGCGAAACACGCGAACTCTCGTTGTTGCCTTGTTGCCTCGCTGCCTCGCTGCCTCGCTGCCTCGCTGCCATGAGCCATCCAGCGTCTCGGAGGTATCGCGCAGGAGCGATCCCGACCTATGCCAAGGGATTGATCGATCCATCGGAGGTCGGGCCTTCGAAGGCACCCAAGTTGCAGCACCAGCTGCTCGCGCAGATACCGCTCACCAAGCAACCCACCGCACTACCACCACCAACAACAACATCTTCAGCAGTACCTTCACAACCGACGTCGCAAGCGCCTCGCGCTGCGACCGCCGACAGTCGATTGAGTCGCCTACAACGAGCAACACAAGAGAAAGGCAGTGGCGGGGGCGCCTCGCGACGTCACGCCAGCAGTAGCGACGACGACGATGACGACGATGATGACGACGACAATGCTGCTCGTGCCCGTCGTCGGCGACCGATCGAGGCCACGGTCATCATGCCTGCGGCGAGCCAGAGTGCTCCCGCGGCAGTCAATGTTGAGGAGAGCAAACAGCAAGAGGAACGAACGGCTACACAAGCACAGAGCGAGAGCGAGAGCGAGGAGGATGAGGACGAGGTGGCTCGACGCCGCGAGCTCCTTCGACAACGACTCCGAGCGCGCCGCGAGGAAGAGGAGAAGGAGCAAGGGCTCGGACGCCACGGCGATGACGACGACGGCGGCCTCCGGCGAGATGGGGCCGACGAAGAGGACGAGAAGTCTGGCTCGTCGTCTGAGGAGGACGACGACGACGATAGCGACAGCGACGATGATGAGTCGGACTCGGACGGCGGTGGCTTCCGGCGTCCGGTGATGGCGCCGGTGTTTGTCAAGAAGGAGCTGCGGGACACGATACTCGAGAAGCAACGCATCGAGCAAGAGAAGGAGCTCGCGGCCGAGCTCGAACGGCAGCGGCTCGAGGAGCGCGCACAAGAGTCGCAGCAGATGGCGCTCGAGCGCATCAAGGCCGCGGCGCAGGAGATCAAGGAGGCGATCCAGCGAGGCGAGGAGCTCGACGAGGACGAGAACATGAACGACGCCGACGAGTACGCGGCATGGCAGCAGCGTGAGCTGGCGCGCATCAAGCGTGACAAGGACGAGCGCGAGGCCATGGAGCGCGAGCGCCAGGACACTGAGGCTCGCCGGCTGATGAGCGACGCCGAGATTCGGGCGCAGAACCCCGAGCGCTTCACCAAGGACCGCTCCAAGATGAACTTTCTGCAAAAGTCCTACCACAAGGGCTCGTTCTTCCAGGACGAGCTGCAGAAGACCGCCACCGAGAAGGGCTGGGACTGGAACGCCGCCACGGGCGAGGACCGCATCGACAAGAAGATACTGCCGAGCGTCATGCAGGTCAAGAACTTTGGCCGCAAGGGCCGAACCAAGTACACGCATCTCGCCGACCAGGACACGACCGACCGCTCGGCATTGTGGGCGCAAGACCAAAAGCTCAAGAGCAAGTATCTTTCGAAGCTCGGCGGTGTTCACGGCGGCAACGAAGCGCTCCACGAGCGCCCTCCGACATCGCCCTCCTCTGCAGGTAACAAGAGAAAACGCGATTGAGTCAGTGAGTACCACCACCGACGATGGCGATGGCGATGGCGATGACGCCGACGTGGTTGTGTTGTAACTTGAGATTCTGTTATATTATGATGATCCTATCTATTGTTTGTATTGGTTCAGTTTTGATCTTGCGCAAGAGAGGAAAAAACACAAACACAAACACATACACGTCGCACATCACCAACTTGACAAGTTTGTAATAACAACGATACATTTACAAGACGCTTGGCCACAGCAGAATTCGAGCGATGACTCGGCGTTGGTGTGAATTGGTGTTGGGGTTTGGGGAGAGGTAGAGATGTTCAGCAGAGAAGCGAGAGGATTGAGGCAGGACGGAAACGAAGCATACGAATGAACGAACGAACGAAGAAATAAGAGCGTACCACTAAAGCTACGCACAAAAACAAACAAACAAACAAGCCAACCAACCAACCAACCAACGAATGGGAAAGTTGGGGCAGGCAATTAGGAAGCAAATAGAGAACGAGATGACGTATGTATATAATGGATGGATGAAATCAACTGATTAAACGTAGGGAAGCAGATAAATGGAATATGGAAAGCGCAAGAGAGGTGCCACCTTCTCCTGGAGCACCGAGGCAAGATTATAGACGACGTTAACCAACACACGCAAGCAGGCATACAAAAAAAGAAGACAATAACAATAAAACGACGGCACGATACATGGAGATATATAGGGGGAATGTGTGTGTGTAGATAGAGAGGTAGATAGATACAAACGAAAAATAGATAGAGATATAGATATAAAGTGGAGTAAGTGATTCGTGAGAGTTGCAACACGACAATCAAAATGAAAAATCCACTCACGCACTCACGCACTCAGTCAGTCAGAAAGTAGGCGAAGGCGTAGAGGTAGGAGGAAGCTATTCGCGAGCACCACCGCTACTACCGCTCGAAGGGTCGTCGGATGAAGCGCGCCAGCCGGCGGCGGTACTTGCGCTCGAGGCATTACTGCCGGGTGCGGGAGCGGCGGCGGCGGTGGCGGCGGGCGTCGTGGGCGAACTCGAACCACTTACGGCTTTGTTGGGTCGACGCTCGAGTGGCGACGTGGCGCCGGCACTGCCGCCACTCGAGGACGGTGAGGCCGAGCTTGCGCTCGAGGGATTCAGCACACCAAAGGTGCCCTTGTCGTTCATGTCGAACGTCACCTCCTCCCAGTACTGGTTGACGCGAGTCTGCGTGTCGCGGCGAATGTAGACGCCGAAGCCGCAGCGGCGGCCGCTCTTCCACTCGCCCGAGAACTGGTCTCCGTCGCTCCAGATGAAGGTGCCGTGGCCGTGACGCTTGTTGTTGCGATAGCCGCCCTCGTAGATCGAGCCATCGGGATAGATGGTCTTGCCTCGACCATGACGTTTGCCTTTGCAATATTGGCCCTCGTATACGTGACCATCTGGAGGAGAGAACGAACGACGACCGAGTACAGAGTGAGCAGGCAAGCTTAGAACAACAACAAGAACGTTCGCACAAGCGCGACTGTGGCTGCGCCTGCTTGCTTGAAGTTGACTCAAACTAAAAACTCACCAACAAATAATAGCAACAACACAACACAATACAACAAATCAAGATCGAAAACACGACGCATTCTATCGGGTGGCTCCTGGTAGATTGAAAGCGAAGAGCCATTGACATCACCCAAAAACAATAATAACCAAACCCAAAAGAGAGAGAGCGAGAGCCACTCTGCCTCGCAATGCAAAGCAAACTACCGCCTAGTTCACAACGCAGTACACCAACAGCAATACTACACTCTACGCGCGAGAGAGAGCGCGCGCGCGCAAACTACAACCATAATTCACGCCATACCAGGATACGTGGATTTGCCTCCTGCTCGCTTGTCGTTCTCCCACTGGCCTTCATAGGCACGGCCGTCAGCCCAAGTGTAAACGCCGTAGCCGTGTCGCTTGCTGTCCTTCCATTCTATAGGCGAGTGATAGTGAGCCGACAGAGTACAGAGTCAGTTAGTGGTCGTTGCAAGGTGCACTGCGATAGCGCAGCAGCGGCAGCGAGTAACAACCAGCGTACCTCCGATATATGTGTCGCCACCCGAGTTTTGACCACCGGGCCAGCGGAACATGCCCCAGCCATTGCGCTTGTCGTGTTGGAAGCCGCCTTCATACACACGGCCGTTGGACATGACGCTCACGCCCCAGCCATGGCGCTCGCCGTAGCGCCACTCGCCGTAGTAGATATTTCCGTTGGGTTGCATGAAGGAGCCACAGCCGTGAGGGGTTTCGGTGGGTTTGAATTGATTCTACGCCAGCAGCCACGCACAATAATCATCAATAAGAATGATCTCGCTAGAGACAGCAGACAGAGAGACACGCGCGTACGCCTTTGCTTTTGTAGATCCAGCGCCAACTTTTGGTGGTTGTTCGGAAGAGGTCCTGAACCTGCGGCCAGCGTGAAAGGGACAGGGCCTTCCATAGTGTATCATCACTAGCGAGCAGTGACCATCGCTTGCAAACCTGATGTACCATCACGACGAAGAGCAACGAACGCACGAACGCACGAACGCACGAACGCACGAACGCACCCACGCATGCAACACGAAAAATATCACGCATTGCGCAAGCATCACAGGTCGGTTAGGTCGAATATACTCGAGCACAACAAATAAAGCGTGGCGCACATGACTTACCGCGGTACAAGTCAAGAGCGCGTTCGCCGGCAGGAACGAGAAGATATGCAGCGTGAGCTCATCGGGCAAGAAGCCAAAGAATCCCAGTCGCAGCGCATGGTCGTCGAGATGATGCTCCTGGAGGGTTCAAGCGCCAATCATGGTGGTGGTCGTGCCAGCGAGCCGATGTTAGAAAGATATATAAAGTGTGTGTGGGTGCATACATAGGAAGGTTTGTATGTGTCGGGTGAGTGGCGTTCATCGTGAGTGAGTGTGAGTGAGTGTGAGTGAGTGTGAGTGAGTGTGAGCGAGTGCTTGAGTGAGCGGCATGGTGTACCTGCAAGAACATGAACCATCTCTGTGCCGAGGCGATCTCTCGTTCGAGTTCGCGTCGTGCTTGTATCAATGACTGCACGGCAGTGAGGACGCTGGTTCCTTCGAGGACTTGATAAGTGCGCTCGGAGAGCGGGCGAACGGGAGGAGCGTGGTCGCTGAGGTTGCTGTTGCTGCTGTTGCTGCGGCTGCGGTTGTTGAACGGAAACGAGGAGGACAGGAAGATGGACGCCAGGTGGTGATGCTGCAGTTGTTGGTGCTGGGCGTGGTGCTGGTGGTGATGGTGTTGCAGCAGTTGTTGTTGTTGTTGGTGGTGGTGGTAGTGGTGCTGCGGAGGCGACGAGGGCGAGGCCGACGACGGAGGTGAGGCGGCAGCGAGCGAGGCCGATGATGCCGCCGCATCGTAGCGTGCCAGCGGCGTAGCGGGCGAGCGCGTGGGCGACTGTAGCACCATGGCCTGCGTGGCGTAGTCGAGGTCGCTGTCGGGCTCCGAGAGCGAGTCCGAGGCCGAGCTCGGCAACCAGGCGCCGTGCGGCTCGAGCAGAAAGCGCATGGTGTCGGCGACGCGCGTCAGGTCATCGAGCGCCGCAAAGTACGCCGAGATCATGGGCGGAGCATCTTCCGAGGCATCGAGACACCCGTCGATGTCGAGCTCGTCGACATCCATCAAGTCCGAGGGAGGAGGAGGAGGCACCGGCGCACACGCACGCACGCACGCACGCACGCGCCCACGACAACCACGAGAACCACGACAACAGCAGAGGACGGCGACGGCGATTACGACGGCGGCGATGGAACGTACGCGGAGTCCAACAAGAGACACGAACGAACGAACGAACGAACTACCTACCAACCAACCGAACCGAACCGAACACGAACGCCAGCGTACACGCACGAGTACCAGTCGATCGCGCAAAACGTACGGCGACCCAGGAGAGACACGCACACGAAGACACAGGCACGCACAGGCGAGCAGCGCAGCAGCAGCACGAGCACACGAACACGAACACGAACGCAAGAGGAAAAGGAAAGAACTCTGCCGCCGCTCGTCCGCTCCTCCTCCTCTTCTTCTGCTGCGTCTGGTTGTTCCGCGCCGCTGTCCGGGCAGCAGCGCCCTGACGAGAAAGGCCAACGCTGCTTTGGTCGAACGCTCACGAGGCAGCGCGCCGCGGGGCGGGTGCGATCGCCGCCGTCGTGTGCGTGCGGCTCGTGGAGTGACTGCGCGGGTCGGGCTCGTGAGTGGTCGTGCGACTCAAACGCAGGAGAGTGCGTACGGCTCGTGCGATGGCGGCCGCGGTTCTTCTTCTTCTGATGACCGCAGCGATTCACGCTCGCGGAGTTCCGGTCACGGGGCGCGTTCGGGCCGAACGGGAGAGAGCGCCCACCATCATGACAATCGCCTCTCGTTCTGCTTGAGCGTGTGCCAGCCGTGAGCGTCGTCCTGCGAGTGGCGAGGCTAATCGCGCTGCTGCTGCTGCGACTGCGGCCAGGTCGCTTGCTTGCGCGGAGCCGAGGGCGGCGGCAAACTCGGAGTTCGGAGCGGAAGAACCCCGAGAACCCGTACCCCGGTGGCGCGCTCTTCCGTTCCTTCTGTTCCTTCCTTCATTCATTCATTCGCTCCAACCCACCCAACCAACCACATGGAGATCGACGTAGCCTCACTGGCGCGAGAGCACCCTATCTTGGGCTTGCTCTTGCAAAAGATGCCGCCCGCCGAGGCCGAGCGCTTTTGTAGCGAGCTGCGCACGACGCCGCACGCCCGCATTCCCGAGCGCATCGTCGAGGAGGTCGCCAAGCTACCAATGGCGCACCGCTTGCACCTCATGGTGCAGGTCAAGGAGGTCGAGGATCAGCGCCGAGCGGCAGCGGCAGCGGCGGCGTCGGCGCCCAATAACGCAAGCTTCGCTCAGGCACCGCCGTCGAGCACCTCGCTGCCTCCAGCGTACGGCGCTGTTCCCGTCTCGCCATACCAAGCGACGGCCACGCCTCCTACAACTCCTGCGCGGCCGATGGGAGGCGGCTTCCTTGCGCAGTTGTTTGCCGGCCAACAACAGCAGCAGCAACAGCAGCAACAACAACAACAAGTACCTCCAGCTTGGCAAGCGCAACAGCAACAACAGCCGCAACCTGGCGCAGGTGGTCTCCTTGCGGCGCTCCTGGCTGGTACTCGTGCCACACCGACGACCAATGCAGCAGCGGCATCGCCTTCGCGAGCGCCTGTGTCGTCTCCACCACCTTCAACACCGACGCCGATACCAACGACGCCGACGCCGACGCCGACGCCGACGCCGACGCCGACGCCGACGAGCCATGCCTCCTCGAACGAACCAGGAGCCTTCCTGAACTTCCTCGGCGGTGCTCTGAGCACGATCTCGAACGTGGTGTCGGCCGTTTCTCAGCCTGGCGCCGGCGTGCTGCCTAGCTTTCCGGACGCGGTGCTGAGCGACGCGCAGAAGCTGCAGTTCTGCGACCAGGGCTTCCTGCACCTGCCGGACGTGGTGCCGTACGCGCTGCGCAAGCGCGCTCTGGCGGCCATCAACAAGCGCCTCGGCTCGAGCGTGCCGAGCGAGCAGCTGGAGCTGTTCAAGCTCGCCAAGGGCGGACTCGGCTTCTGGCCCGACCTCAGCGCGACGGCGATCATCACCGACCTGCTGAACCGCTCGCCGGCGCTGACGTACGCCATGCAGCTGCTGGGCCCCGTGCACCCGACGTGGTTCGGGCAGATTGCGCTGCGCTTCCCGGGCGACCTGTGCGTCGAGAAGAGCAAGATGGGCGACATGGCGCCGCTGCTCGGGCTGCAGAAGCACCTGCTCGGCCACGAGCCGGCGTTCGACATGAGCAGCGACACCGACTACGCCGTGCCGCGCGGCTGGGAGCACGCGTGGCACGTCGACGGCATCATGCCCGGCAAGCAGACCATCATGCAGTTCTCGATGCTGCTCGGCGTGCTGCTGAGCGACGCCGACGACGAGCTGTGCGGCAACCTGACGGTCTTTCCCGGCTCGCACTACGCCATCCAGGACTGGGTGCGCCAAGGAGGAGACCCGGCCAAGGTGCTGTCGAGCACCATCGCCGACACGCCGTTGCAGCTCGCCTTCCCGCACCCGGTCGTGCAGCTCAAGGGCAAGGCCGGAGACGTCTTTCTGTGCCACTGGCAGTTGGCGCACTCGGTGGCGCCGAACCTCGGGCCCAACATTCGCTACGCCGTGTACTTTCGATTGGTAAGCCGCTCGAGACCGACGCCCGAAGGCTTCCGACCCGAGGCGATGAGCGATGTGTGGCTCGAGTGGGAGGGTATTCGGGCATTGGGAGTGCAAAAGTGAGGGTGAGACCAAAATACAAAGACACACGCGAGAGTGTTGGTGTTGGTTGGTGTTGTTGTTCAATACGGTTGCGTGGTGGGGATATTTCTCTGGTACCTTTCGGTGTGGTGGTGTTGGGATATTTCTGCACCACGACGAAGTTTCTCTCTCTTCTCCTCTCAGAGGAACATTCGCTTCGTTGCCTCCTCTTCTCCACTCTCCGCACGCACGCGCCTGCTCTCCTCTCGTGAACCCAATCTCCTCTCTCCCCCTCCCCCTCCCACAACCATGCCGCGCAACGTAGTCGTTTGTCGTCCTCGCCCCGTTATGCCCGTTGGTGGTATGATGGCTGGCGCCATGATGGGAATGGCCGTGGGCTCGATGGCCGCCCGCGCTGGTAGCGGTGGTGGCGGCCAAACCACTGTGGTACGTCTCGCTGGCCTCGCTCCCTCTGTCTCTCGGGCACAGCCGTGGCGACGCAATAGCAGCGGACACGTTGGGAGCTCGGAGGCTAACTCGCTAGATGCGCTTGTATGCGACAGGTCTACCAACAACCGGCGTACTACCCGCCGCAAGCAGTTCCTTACGGCTACCCGCCGCCACCTGGCTACCAGCCGTACCCACCGCAGCAGCAGCAGCAGCAGCCGCAGCAACAGCAACAACAACAACCGCAACAACAGCCGCAACAGCAGCAACAAATGGAGTCTGATAGCGATCACGATGGCGAGCACTGCCACGAGGCCGACCAGAAGGTACCACCACATGGTCGCCAGCCAATGCCTCTCGCGCTCTCTCATACGAGGTGCTACAGATGGCTGCTGCCTCGTCGAGTACCGCGCCGGCGGCCTCTCAGTCGGTGCCTGGAGGCTACGTACCTGCTCCGATGCCCGGTGCCTACGCACCTATGGGCTATGTGCCTGCGTCGATGCCCATGACGCGCTCGCCGTCGCAGAGCATGCCGCCGCAGCAAATGATGGGCCAGCCGCCGCCGCAATACGTCGCTTACCCATATGTACGTTGCGACACTCGTCCACGGCGTGTGTCTGTGAGGCCAGGCGAGGCGAGGCGAGGCGAGGCGAGGCGAGGCGAGGCGAGGCGAGGTTAGGTTCTTACGTCGTTGACGGTGGTACAGCCTCCGCCGCAGACCATGGTGGTACAGCAACAGCCTCGACCGCAAGGAGGAGGCTGCTGCATCGTGATGTAACTCTCCATCGCGATCCTGTCTGTCTAGCGTGTTGCTCGGGCTCTCTTGCGTTGCATATGCGCTTGGCACAGCTGAAGGGTGCTCTTACAATATGTATTTAGCTTGCACATGCTCATCATCATTCATCATCATCATGATTATCACGTCATCACATCAGCATCATCAATAGTAGAATCTCGTGCGTGATACCTATACTACTTGGCCTTGGCTGCCGCACGCGCCCGCAGCGTACCAACGACGTCGAGACGCCGAATAGCAGCCAAGACCTGCTCGTGCAGTAGGCCATTCGTACACACGATGCCGACGTTGTGCGACAGCGCATCGCCGTGCGAAAAGTCGAGCCGGTTGCCTTCAAAGTCGGTCACACGGCCGCCAGCTGCCTCGGCATACACGTAAGTACTCCTCCTCACCGCGAGCACGATAGGAGAGACAGACAGAGAGAGACACGCACCCTCTTCGACCACAAGCAGGCCGGCAGCGTGGTCCCAGATCTTCTCCTTGTAGGTGAGCGAGCTCAATCGCAAGTAGACCGAGCTATCGCCTCGGGCCACGACGGCATACTTGCACTGACTATCGATACGAACCGGCTCCACCGTGACGCCAAGCTCCTTGGCGATATCTGCAGGTCGCAATCGCGTGAGCAAGCTTGCACGCACACCCACACGCATTCCACGTGCAAGGCACGCGCCGCATGGCGAACAAGCAGGCTGCCATCCACACATACCAGCATTGATGTCCTGCGCTGATTGTCGCCGTTCATAGCTCTCGGTCATCTCGGCAAGCGCCGCATCGGCGACGGAGCTCACCCTGAATTGTTGCATCCAACCAAACCAAGGAGCAGGACAGCAGCAGCAGCGGCGGCGGCGGCGGGATTGCGTGTTAGACCAGTTGGGCACATACAAGATGCACGCCAAGCAGCGACAGCAGCGTCACCACCAAGTTGGCGACCCGGTATGGTTGGTGATGATGGTACGACGCCGACGCGCAGCAGCATATGGCACGCACGCACGCATGGCGCACGTGTGTTGGTGTTCGTGTTGGTGCGTTGTATGGGATTGCGAGGCGACCTACCGAAGACGGCGACCTGCGGCGAGCGAGAACGTGTCGCTCGCAAGAGCCGGCGAATCAAGCGCGTACGCGAATGCACCGTGGCCCTTGAC
>Ga0209915_1003776_pt1 | contig 12166 bp, 10 predicted proteins | sample ThiBiot_750_plan_FD_183952 | JGI IMG/M metagenome (GOLD analysis project Ga0209915, IMG submission 183952) | Wastewater bioreactor microbial communities from Cape Town, South Africa - Thiocy_cont_750_plan (SPAdes) | ecosystem: Engineered > Bioreactor > Thiocyanate-remediating > Anaerobic-Aerobic... | reverse complement strand
CCGAGGGAGTTCGCCGTCCTGGACAGGGCGAACACCTCGGCTTTCCGCTGCGGCGGCGAAATGGCGTCGAGCATCAGCGAGTAGTACGTTCCTAACGGCGCCAGCGAGCACCCCACAATGGCGGCACCCACAATCGTGACCACGACCGCCCCATGCGCCGCGATGATGGCAGCCCCCGCGGTCATCAGGCCAAGATAAGCCAGGACGGCGGAGCGGGCAGACATTCGGTTCCGAACACTCACCCACACCCCGCCGGCCACGGATGCCACGCACAGGGCGACGGTGAAAGTGAATCCCATTGCCGGCGGCAAGCCATAATTCATTGCGAGAGATACGGCCCCGATTTCGATCGAGGAGACCACCGCACTATTCGCCATCGTGCAGCCCAACCACAGCAGGATCGCAGGCTTCAGCAAGCTGCCGGCTCCATCGACCGGCTCCTGGGCTGTGAATCGGCACGACCTCGGGACCCCCTCGCCGATTTATCATAACTCGCATATAAGACTGGCAGAATCGCCGTCTAGGTGGGGTCCCTATCGGCGCCGATCGGGACCCCACCTAAAAGCGGAATATTTCAATCCACTGAGTAGGTTATCAGCTATCGGCATGGGGTACCGAGGTCGTGCCGATTCACACGCGATCTCAACTTGCTCGACCATAGGTGGAAGGACGCCGATGACCTTTAGGAGATTCTGGATCGAAAGCCGCGGTAGACCTGCACCCTTCACAAAGCACTCTACTTGAGCCAATACGACGGCCGATTGCAGAAGCCAAAACAGATATCGCGAATAAAATATATTTTTGTTCGGTCGAATTATTATTAGAGAGGACGCAACGGCAAACTCATGGTCATCAATGACGAGCGCTGCCCGCCCGATCGTGCCATCCTTGCTGAATAGCACATCGCCAACGTAGGGCCGGCAGCCGGTGCTTATCATGTATTCGTAGCTCTCTGGCGATGTCTTTAGGCAATCTGAAAAATTGATTCCGTTATCGTCGATATCTTTTGTCGAGACAAAATCGAAAACGCCACCTTCCGTCACAGGTGAGATGTGCGCTCCATCTGTGATCTGTCGGCAAAATCGTTTGATGTGTCCAACTCGCCACCCCTGTGGCACGTCGCCCAGCCACTCCACGCCGGAGGGTTTCATTTTGACGTTGAGGTTCAGGCCCTTGGTGACGGCCTGGGAGATGACGGCCTGGCGCTTCTCCTTCAGCAGCGCCATCAACCGCTCCTGCTCCGCCACCAACGCATCAATCTTCCCGGTCTCGCGGTCGAGGAAGGCGGCGATGGCGGATTGCTCGGCGGATGGGGGAACTGGGATGAACAACCGGCTAATCTCTGAAGCGTTTATTGCCGGATAGCTGACGCCGACTGACCGCGCGATAATCTCCGCAATCAAAAACTCCGCCCGAAATATGTAGGCCAGGAACGCCGGGACGATGTGCCGAGGCCGAAACACCGCAAAGCCCGTAGAAACCACAGTGTTTGTGGCAGGGTTTCTCATCGGCGCAATGGCGCGGAGATAGGTCCGCACAGTTGAAACGATGACATCTCCGTCTTTTACGAGACGCCGTGCTCTGGATGGTGCCGACGCGAACTCCATGTCAGTGCTGGCCGTCACACCTGCAATGGAATCGACGTCAGAAATCTCAATATAGCTAATACGGTGATTGGATCGAGTGCTCTCATCGAGCACGTCGTCATTGCATGTAGCGACTGCTTTGACTGGTTTTACATCCCACGTGGTCGGGATGTGCCCGATCCATTCCTGACCGCTGTCCTTGTATGCCGCGTATGGCCGAACGGTCACATCATCAGCCCTTGGGATCGAACCATCAAGCGATGCTTGATCGTTCCCGCCGTTCACGCCGCCTCCGCCAGCCATCCCTGCGCCGCCAGCACGTCGCGCGCCAGGATGATCTGGCGCGGGGAGAAGCGCAGCTTACGGGCGTTCCAGGCATGGACGCCGGCAACCACCTGCTCGGCCGTGCTGCCCGGGGCTTCGGTGGCGACCCAGTGAACGGTGGCGAGCAGTTCCAGCCCGAACGGGGTCTCGAAGCCCTCGACCAGACGGGCCACACGGTCGAAGCGCTCGCGCGTCGCCACCGCGCCGGCGAGGAAATCCATGGCGTCGGCCACCGCCCCAGGCACCAGGGTGAGTTCCTTGTCAGGCGCATCGCCGCCGTCGCGGTAGCCGGCTACCAGGTGCCCCTCCACCCGGGCGAGCACGTTGCCAAGATTCTCGGCGAAGGGGCCATAGGGCGCCCGCACGTAGCGTAGGCGGAGCGGCTCTCCCGCCTGCTGCATGAAGTACATCAGCTTGTGCACCTCCAGCAGCGAGACGAACGGGTCCATCAGGCCGCCGAGATAGCGGTGCATGAGGCCGACCAGGGCGGCGCGGCCGGGGGACATGGCGGGGACGTCGCGGGGCGCCATGCCGCGGCCCTCGGCCGGTGGACCCGCCGGGTCGAACAGCACCACCTCGACATCGTTCAGGCCGCGGAGGGCGTCGACAATTCGCGGCTTTACCTCGGACCAGTTGAGGCCGCCCAATCCGCTGCCGAGGGGCGGCAGGGCGATGGAACGGATGCCGCGGGCGCGGATTTCGCCCACCAGTGCCACGAGACCGGACTCGATGTCTTCCATCCGGCTTTTGCCGCGCCAATGGCGCTTGGTGGGGAAATTGACGATCCAACGCGGCCGGGTGAGCTGGCCGAGCTCGACCACGAACATATGCCCGGGCTGGACCTCGCCACGGTCGCAGGCGGCCTGGTAGGCGCGGAAGTTCTCCGGGAACGCATTCTTGAACTGCAGGGCGACGCCGCGCCCCATCACGCCGACGCAGTTCACGGTGTTGACCAGGGCCTCGACCGGTTCGGCGAGCAGGTCGCCGGTCTTGCTGGTGATCATCGGCGCCTCCTACCGTTCAATAGTACCACTCCTGCCGGACATGGACTGGTGGCTTGTGTACCGCAGTCGCCAGCAGTTTCGCCACTCTTGCCCGCATGGCAACCGTCTGGACGCCAATTCGGTTGATGAGGGACCAGGGAAATCGCTGATGAACGAGGAACTCGGCCTGCTTGCCCTCCTTCACGTCCGGCGAGCGCCAGTCGGTGGCGGCGACATGGTCCCATCGGATTTTGTGCAGGCAGGCAAGGTCGGCGCGAAACTCCTGGTAGAGGGCAGACGCGTTGCCGAGCGAAAAGGCCCAGGGGCGGCCCGCCGCATCGGCCCGCGCGACAACAGCCCGCAGGTCGGCTTCCAGTGTCACGATCGGTTCCTGCCCTCCCCGATATGCCAGGTCCTGATGGTTGGACCTGTGTAGCAGGTAAAGCATGACCGATCGAGAACAAAAATAGAACGGAACGTAGTCCCCAACATGGGTTCCCGGATGGCAGGCAACAGGGAGGCTCAGGCGGTCGTCCTTGAGCTTTCGCATTCCCACGGTGGTGCCGGTCATGCCCCGCCGGCGCACCTCGGAATCACTGTAAAGCCGGCCCTCGGCAAGCACCGACGGCAAGCGGTCGATGTGCAGAATATGGTAGATCTTCGGGTGTTCGGGGACTGCCCCGCTCATGCCGCCAGCCCCCCGATCATCTTCAGGATGCGGTCGGTCACCTGCTTCAATTCGGCGTCGATCACTGCCAGCGAGCGGGGTGGCTCGAAGACGTAGAAGTGGCGGTTGAAGGGGATTTCGTAGCCGATGCGGGTTTTGTCGTGGTCGATCCAGGCATCGGGCGCGTGCGGCAGCACCTCGCGGGCGACGTAGGCCTCCACATCCTCAGAGAGGGGCACGTTCTCGATGTCGCGCAGGGCCGGGTCGGGCTGCGGCTTGCCCTTGGCGCGGCCCTTCTGGCCCAGCAACGGGCGGCCGTCGGCATCGCGCAAGGGGCGTTCCAGCGTGATGCTGCGGTAGCCGAATGCCTCATTGCGGAACAGGCGGGAGAGCGGGGCAAGCTTCACCGTGCCGCCTTCGGGCGCACCGGGCAGGGCTTGCCCGTCCAGCACCGGCACCGTGGTGGTGGTGCCATCGGCGGCGGTGACGGTGGCGAGTTGCGCCTCGGCGGCGGCGCCGAACAGCCGGGCGACAAGGTCGATATCGGCCTCGCCCATCTCGCGGCGCTTGGAGCCCAGGCTTTTGCGCATCTTGCGCCACAGGGAGGAGGCATCGATTAGCTGCACCAGGCCCTTGCGGGCGGACGGCTTGCGGTTGGAGAGCACCCATATGTAGGTGGCGATGCCCGTGTTGAAGAACATGTCGGTCGGCAACGCGATGATCGCCTCGACCAGGTCGTTCTCCAACACATGGCGGCGGATTTCGCTCTCGCCCGAGGCGGCGCCGCCGGTGAACAGTGGCGAGCCATTCAGCACGATGCCAATGCGGCTGCCGCCGTCCTGGGCGGGGCGCATCTTCGAGATAAGGTGCAGCAGGAACAGCAGCGAGCCATCGGAGATGCGCGGCAGGCCTGGGCCGAAGCGGCCGGCGTGGCCGAGGGACTCCGCCTCGCGGCGCACTTCCTTCTCGACCTTTTTCCATTCGACGCCGAAGGGCGGGTTGGAGAGCATGTAGTCGAACTTGCGGGCGGCGTGACCATCGTCGGACAGGGTGTTGCCAGGGACGATGTTGCGCACGTCCTGGCCCTTGATGAGCATGTCGGCTTTGCAGATGGCATAGGATTCGTCGTTCAACTCCTGGCCGAACATGGTCAGCGCCGCGGCCGGGTTATGCGCCAGGAGGTGCTCGCCGGCGACCGAGAGCATGCCGCCGGTGCCGGCGGTAGGGTCGTAGATGGTGCGGACGACGGGGTTGCCGGGGGTGAGGATTTCGCTGTCCTCGATGAACAGCAGGTTGACCATGAGGCGGATGACCTCGCGGGGGGTGAAGTGCTCGCCGGCGGTTTCGTTGGAGATTTCGGCGAACTTGCGGATCAGCTCCTCGAAGGCCAGGCCCATGTCGTGGTTGTTCACGGCATCGGGATGGAGGTTGAAGCCGGCGAACTTCTCAGTGACCTTGTAGAGCAGGCCGGACTTGGCGAGGCGGGCGATCTGTTCGGCGAAGAGGAAGCGCTCGAACACGTCGCGCACGGCGGGGGAGAAGCCCTGGATATAGGCGGTTAGGTTGGCGGCCAGGTTGTCCTGGTCGCCCATCAGGGTGCGAAGGTCGAGGGCGGAGGTGTTGGCGAACGGGACGCCGGTGATGCGCTCCACGAACGGCTGCGGGTTGATGCCGAGCGCTTCCTTGGCGGCAATCTCGGCGAGCACGGCTGCCTTGGTGGGCGCCAACACGCAGTCGAGCCGGCGCAGCACGGTGAACGGCAGGATAACCCGGCCGTATTCGTGCGGCTTGTAGTCGCCACGCAGCAGGTCGGCGACAGACCAGATGAGGGAGGACAGGGAGGCTTGGCTCATGACAATTCGATTCGTTGCGTTGTGCCGCTGGGCTATTGCACCACGAACCGGACGGCACGCCCAGCGTCGAAGCGGCCTTGCTCGGCGCCGGGATCATCGGCACGGCGGGAATGGCCAAGTGTTTGAAATTAGCGCAATCTGGTCAAGCCGAGAAGGCGGGCAGTTGCTGGCTCCACGTCGGCGGCACCATTCTCGTTATCAGCGGCTGCTTCATTGCTGCCGGCCACATTCCCGCCACGATAGCCCCACCCAGATTGCACGGCACTACTGCGATCTACGGCTGCTGCAACAGCCACTCCCTTGCTGTCGCCGGATCACGATCCGGCAAATGCGCAATGATCCGCCGCCGCTCCAAAACACGTTCATGCCAAGAGTGATGAGAAACTACGTCGTCTGTTTTAGCCACCCAATTGTCCGGAACACTGCGAAAATATGTCGAAATCCCTGAGCCTATCTTCCGCATTCGGCGGCTTGTCCGGCTCCCTGATCCCGGTCACTCATTGATTCGAGCAAAAGCCGATTCGAGAATCGGCTAAAGACGCATGGATGCGATTCCGTCCACACGGCGAGGCGGGAGTGATAATGACAAACCCCCACCGGGGGTTCCCGATGGGGGTTGCTGTCATGGTGTGACGATCGGCGCTTCGGGCTGCCAGGAGGCGAGCACGACGCCGATGACGGTGATGGTCTCGCCGCCGGGGACCCGGGTGGAGCCCCAGAGCGGCTCGGGGCCGGGCTGCGGCTGCTGATGATGCGGGTGGGTCGAGTGCTGCCACAACCAGATGCGGTCGTGGAAATGCCCGACCTCGCGCACATCGACCCGGGTGACGCGGCTATAGCGGCAGCGCAGGATCACCAGCGTGCCGTCCGGCAGATCGTCCGCGACATCGGGCAGCTTCTGGCAGACCAGCAGGCTGCCAGCGGCGAACAGCCGCTCGGCGCCAGGGGCGGTGACCCGGACGGCGAACAGATCGTCGCCCGGGGGCACGGTGCCCGGCGGCACTGGGATAGCCGGCGCCCGCATTGCCGGCACAGAGATATGTGCCCGGCTCGCGGGGCCACTCTCCAGAACACCAAGATATGTGTCGGCCGGCTGCACGCCGGTCTCGCACACCAGCGGCACCGTCAGAACCTGCGGTCTGGCGGTGTTGTCGTTGGCCTCTCCGCCCCTGGCGGGGGGATGGCCGATGATGTCGCCGGCTGTGGTGCCCGGGCAGGCACGCAGTATGGCCTCGATGGTCGGCAAGGCCAGCGAGCCGGCCCTGCGGTTGAGAAAATTGTAGAGGGCATTTGCCGTAGGGAGGCCGGCCCTGCGGGCCAGCTCCGCGGCGGTCAGGTTGTGCACCGCCAGGAAGGCGCGGAACGCCTCCCGGCGGAGCTGCGCCTGGGCCGCGTCTGCCCGGCGAGGCCTTCTGTCGGCATAGCCTCGCGCGGCACGGCGGAGGGCGAGCTCACGCTCGTCATCGGTGTGGGGCATGTGTGCACCATGGAAATGTGTCGCGTCCCCTCTCCCTGGCGCACGGCCCGGAGGCCGCGGCTGCAGACGGCGGAACGCACGGCCGCGCCGCCGGCCACGCAGGGTGGCGGCGGTCGCGATGTCGTGGAGAGGGGGAGCGACAATAATGTCTGCCGACATTATGTAATACACGTTATCAATATATTCAAGTCTACTGTTGATATAATGCATAATATCCTGAGCACTATTCGAAATGATCGTCAATATCTGTCTTTTGTTCATCCATCATCTTATCGAATTTATTCGCGGCGTTGACGGCGTCCGCCCGGTTGTAGCTCTGCTCGGCGACATGGGCGGTAATGCCCAGCAGCTCGGCCGCGAGGCCACGATGACCGGGCAGACGCAGCGCCGCCGTGGTGGTCACGGCATGGCGAAACCGGTGCGGCCCGAAGCCGGTGCCGAACCTGGCCTTCGACCGGATAAAGATCATCGCCTGCAAGCCCTTGGCAGTCAGCGGATCGCCCCGATGGGTAATCCACAGCGCGGCCGTCCGATGCCCCGCCAGCAGTGACGGGCGCACCACCGCCAGGTAGCGTCGCAGATAGGGCAGCAGCGCCGGCGATATGGTGAAACGGTCCCGCTTGCGGGTCTTCACCAGCTCGGCCGGCAGCTCGATCCAGCTGGTCTCCTCGCGCAGATCGACCAGATGCTGCAGCTCCAGGCCCGCCATCGCGCGCAGGCGGCGGCCGCGGGTGGCCAGCAGCGCGATGATCAGGCCGTCCCGGTAGGCGCACAGGTCGGAAGTCGCTCGGCGCGCGAGATCGGCGCCCTCCATCAGGCCCACGCCCCAGCGGCAGAGCACCTCGCTGTCCGGCACGATGATCGAGCGCTGCCGCCGCGGCAGGGAGGCGTAGACCGATGTGCCATAGGGGCAACGGATCCAGCTGGCCTTCTGACCGGTCATGATGAAAATCGCCCGCTCGAGCTCGGCGAAACGGCCGATGATGGTCCAGTCGGCGTTGCCGGCGTCCCTGAGCGCGCAGAAGTAGTCACACAGGCGGTCCGGGGTGACGCGGTCCAGCGGTGCCTGATCCGGATCGAGCCAGCCCTGGGTGTGCAGGAAGTCCAGCCACCTGCCATAGCCGCGGCGGAACTTGTCGATAGTCGCCGGCCGCAGGCCGCTGGCATAGGTCCGGGTGAGGAGCGGGCCGCCCGCGGCGGTGCCGGCGGCCCAGCCGGCGCGGTCGCCGTCGGGCCATCGCTCCACCTTCCAGCAGCGCGGCGACGTCATGGTGCTCGTCATGGCGCCCTCACCGCGCTTTGCCGGGCGGCGTCTTGCCGGGTGTGCCGGGTTTACGCGGCGCGCCCGAGGGCTTGGACGGTTGCTTGCGCGGCCGCCCGCGCTTTGGCTTGGGCGCGATGCCGCCGGTGACCACCTCGTCGAAGCGGGCGGCGCTCTCTTCGGCCTGGGTGCCGATGTAGTGGTTGATCGTGGTCTCCAGCCGCTTGTGACCCAGGAACTGCCGTACGGTCTCGTATTCTCCGGGGTGCGCCGCCAGGTAGCGCTTGCCGGCCAGATGGCGGTACTGGTGCGGTGTCAGCTTCACCCCGATGCCCTGGTGGACGGCCGTGCGGACCGCGTCACGGAAGCCCTGGGGAGTGATATGGCCGTCAGGCTTGCCGCCGCCGGGGAAAAGGTAGCGGTTGCCGGGCGGCGCGATCAGCGGGCGGAACACGGTGATCCAGTGCTGCAGCAAGCGGTTGACCGCCGGGGGCACCGGCAGGGTGATCGGGTGATTGGTCTTGGTCTCCGCCGCCTGGATCTGCAGCCGATGGACATCCGGCCGCCGCGGATCATCACGCTGCAGGTGGCGGTCGAGATGCAGGCCGATGATGTTGGCCAGACGCAGCGGGCGGTAGAGCAGGAAGACGAGGGCAGCGGCGCGCAGCGCGAGGCTCACCGCCCGTCGCGGCGCGACCTGAAGCTGCTGCCTGGCGGCGCGCATCAGTACGTCAGGCAACTCCCGCAGCTTGAGATCGGCGCCCGGACGCAGCGCCCGGGCGATGGCGGTCTCATTCTTCTGCGTCAGGCCCGCATACTGCAGGCGAACCGGCTTCCCCAACTCCGCGATGCGGGCCACATCATCGGGCGGCGCGTGGATGAAATGTCTGGCGATGATGCGCAGTACGTCGGCGATGTGAGTGCCCCGGGCCGACGGGCCGTTGTCGGCGCGCCGGTACAGCTCCATCAGAATAATCTCGGCATTGGCGAGCGGTTGCACCAGGTCCCGCACGCAAGTGATCTGCTCGATCGGGACGCCGGTCGTCACCAGCACGCTGGCGGCCCAGCGGGCATGGGCCGCGCGATTGGCCGCCGAAGAGGCCCGCAGGGGCTTCCATGACGTCGTCGTCAGCGCCCGCCCCCGCGTCTCGGAGGCGGCCGGGGTCGGTGCGCTCGCCGTGGTGGCCGTGCCGTTCGGAGCCGGCCCGACCGCCGCCGTATCGCCGGCAGCCGCCGTGCGCTTGCGCTCGAAGCTGCTCTGCTGCAGCCAGGCCTCGAAGGCGGCGACGTCGTCCCGGAAGCTCTGCGGGAAGGCGTCCAGCGGCAGAATGCCCTGGCGGGGATCGCGGGCGCTCTCGATCACCTGGCTGGGCCAGCCCGGCACGGTCGCGGCGAAGCGGTTCCAGGCGCGGCGGGTGGCGCCGGCGAGCTTGGCGGGGTTGGCGGTCAGGGTGCGCTGCACGAGCCAGTCGATGAAGCCGGCGAACATCTCGGTGCCCACCTGGATGGGCAGCATCCCCTTGGCGGAGCAGTAGTGGGCCAGCGCGGTCACCGCGGCCCGCTGGCGATAATCCAACGGGCCGAGCAGGCCCTGCCACTCCGGCGTCAGCGGCGCGTTGTCGTCGAGGCGGTCGAGGCGACGCAGCACGAAGCGCAGGGCGGAGCGGATATTCGCCAGCCGGTCCTTGCCGGTGCCAGCCTCGGCCGGCGAGACGGCCATCAGGCTGGCGCGCAGGGTCTCGGCGGTCAGGAGAACGTCATCGGGGGGCGCTCCCTGCAGGCGGGCGACGGTGTTGAGCGCCGAGCAGAGATCCTTGCGGCGCTGCGGGCTCTGGTCCGTCCAAGTCTTGACTTCGTGGATCGCCTCAGTGACGGTAATCGGCGGAGCGCTCTGGGTGGCGGTGAAGCGGCTCAACTTGGTCATCTGGGCATCTCCGGACATTTGCGGACGAAAGTGAGAATCTTATACGCCAATTGCAGGCAAATTGACGGTCGACGGTCTCACTCCAGTCTTCGAACGACCAACGAATACATACGGTTATTTACGAGCGATTTATCTACGCGAACGGGGTTCACCGGTCGCCACCAGAGGCCCGGTTGCCGGGCGCAATCCGGTCGGTCAGGTCCTGCTGGACAATCCGGCGCACTTCCTCGACGGGGATGAAAACCGACCGCCCCACTCGAACCACCGGCAGCCGACCGGCCTTGATCCAGCGGCGCAGGCTGCGCTCCGAGCGATCGAAATAGGCGGTCGCCTCGGCGATCGACATGAGCTGCGGGAGTTCATTGGATCGGTCGCCGCCGGGACGACTAACGTTAGATTGGAAGGCGCTTTGCCGAAGGCGCGCGGTCATGCGACTCCCCCCCCTGTGCCATCTTGATTGCGCTCGCAGGGGATGGTTGGGACTTGGGGGGTGGCGAGTATCTGCTTCGCCGTTAGCCGTCCGATGGCCGCGACCAGTTGATGGAGACCAACACCGCCGGAGTGGCCCGGACAACTGCTTGCACAGTTGAACCGGGGGCCGGGACCCTGCGGGGAAGAATTGTCACGCGGTAGGACCCGACCCGAGGCCCGAGGAGATGGTGTGCTCATACCGTGAAAGGATGAGGATGGGCCCGCTCAACGTCCCGGCCCTCAAATGGGCCAGCTGACGTACCGACTACAGGATCGGGGTGGTGCGTGGGATATCAAATGAGATATCGTACCGATGGCCGGGCATCACGCCAGCCGCGGGCCAGTTGGCCGACAGGCCTTTTTTTATCGTCACCGCCGAAAACTGGCTGACGGTCCTGAGTTGATCTCGCACGAGCACCAACCAGGACCCAGATCGATCTGGGTCAATCGAAATAGCTTCTTCGAAGCAAACTTGCGCACGTTCCGAGGCCAGTTGAACAACTCGCTGGACCCACAACGTGCCAACTCCAAACGGCTCCCTGGCCGCTGTGCTATGTGCCGGACGCACTCCGTAGACGGAGAAATATAGCGCCGACAAATTGATAAATAGGCTTTTGATAAAATATCTTTCAATATTCATTTTTTGATCTACATTTGAATAAAAATTCGATGAAACTTCAGCAAATTTTCTCAATAGAAAAATTATATTTGGTATATTGTTAATTTCCTTAGGCGTTATATCATACCAGCTGATCGTTTCGTATATTTTTAGTATGTTATTTTTTGTTTCTTGATTCATTATATCCGGATATTTTTCGTCAATAATTTTTGCTATTTCTTTGACTTTTTTGAATACTTGGACATTTTGCATTCCTGTAGAGTAGTAGATGCCCAAAATCTGATCTATTGTCTCTTTTATGAGATCAAATGGCGTCCCGCGCGCGCTCGTCTTCTTTGATAACCCTAGGTCAGATGGGTGACGCGGTGCTTCAAAACCTAGCGCAGCCAAAAGCTGGCCACAGAGATGCCCGATCCGATCATTCCAGGTCGCAAATTCATGCTCTGTCGGTCGCACTTGCTCAATAGAATCAAAAATTGGGTAAGTTGTTAGGCAGGATATCATCGCGCTCGCTATTTTTTTTGCATTCAATCTCGGTAACTTTTGCTCTTCCTAATATATCTGATAAGCCATTTATATCACTATTTTTTATAATATTTGAGCCCAGAAGAACTGGAATTGCTTTTAATACATGCACGGAGTCCGACATCAGGCGTGACGTTTGTCCAACTCTAGGTCGTGCGCTTTGAAGACGCCCAGTCTCCGAAACATCCTCAATCAGAGCGGCTAGCGGTACGGCTAGCGCCCCGGCAATCTCCTGAAGCACAGTGATGGTCGGGTTTTCGGTGCCACGCTCTATCCTCGTGATGTAGCTACGGTGTCGTTGGCTGCGGTTAGCCAGCATGGCCTGAGACATTCCGCTGGCCTGGCGCAAGCGGTGATGGTCTGCCCGGCCCGCCGCCTCGGGGTTTTCCTGCTGGCGGATTTCACGTGGAACACGGTTGAATACCGTCTGGCCACCTTCCCAGCCCATTCCCTGGAGTCGTAATGCGCGCCGTCAT
>Ga0209915_1003771_pt1 | contig 12184 bp, 16 predicted proteins | sample ThiBiot_750_plan_FD_183952 | JGI IMG/M metagenome (GOLD analysis project Ga0209915, IMG submission 183952) | Wastewater bioreactor microbial communities from Cape Town, South Africa - Thiocy_cont_750_plan (SPAdes) | ecosystem: Engineered > Bioreactor > Thiocyanate-remediating > Anaerobic-Aerobic... | reverse complement strand
TGGTTGGAGGCACGTTCATTGTGCATCAGGTGGCATGGTTGGTGTTCAATCTACCGTACTTGCTGCTGGATCGCTTCAAGTTACTGCAATCGTATCGTATTGCTGCTGATGTACGTGTATCTCCCATCCAATCCAATCCAATCCAATCCAATCCAATCCAATCATCGTATTCATTCCAATCGATCTGGGTAGAAATATCCATCACAAGAGCTCGTGTGGGGCTCGTTCTGGATGCTGCTTCGCGGTCACGTGCTGCAGCTGCTGCCGCTCACGTTGCTGTCGTATCCGCTGCTGGCGTACGTCGGCTTCCATACCTCACCCGTTCTTCCTTCGTGGTACGTAGGTCGTGACGTACGAGCGCGAGAGTGCCCTACTCGTGGTGGTAGTGGTGTTGGTGGTTCTAATGTGGTGGTCCTCGCAGGCAAGAGATACTGGTTCAGTTGGTTGTGTTCAATATCGTCGAGGATGCTGGTTTCTATTGGGTGCATAAGTGGTGTGTACTCGCTCCTCGCTGCCTCACTCACTCTCTCGCAAGTTGACCAATCGGTGGCGGTGGCGGTGGTGGCGGCGGCGTGTGGCACAACAGGATGCACACGCCGTGGGCGTATAACAAGTACCACAAGCGCCATCACGAGTTCGTCAATGTCTTCTCGTTGACTGGCGAGATTGCGCATCCGGTCGAGTTCTTCTGCAACTTCCTGGTGCCTCTGATGGCTGGGTATGCGTCGAGCGGGCGCGCACACACGATCACGATCACACTCGTGACTGCTCTTCTAATCATCCGCGTTGCTGGTCGCCTGTCGTTGATTCACAGCCCGTTCATCACGGCGTGGTTCTTTGGCACGCACATTGTCACTCACTGGCTGTGGCTCGTGTTCCGTGAGCTGCGCAGCACCGACGCTCACTCGGGCTACGCCTTGCCGTTCCATCCCTTGCGTCTACTATCACCAATCTACGGTGGCGCCGAGGCGCACTTCTACCATCACTCGGTGCAAGGTCGCAAGTACAACCTCGGCGGCTACAAGTTCTGGGACTGGCTCATGGGCACCGACAAGGGCTACGCTCAATGGCGCTCCTCGTACCGACTCGCCAACCAACAAGCTGCTGCTGCTACCACTGCTTCCAAGTCTTCTTGAGCTATGCGAGTAATAATGAACAACAAGTGAATGATAGGATAAGCGCATGAACGATTCCGTGTTACGAGGTAGCATCTAGTGCTCCTTGCTGTGGGCCGATCTTGTGTACAGCCTAATACTCGAGTCGAGGAGCAAGCACGCTACCGGTACATGCGCTACGACCTCAACGAGCCATCGGTCAAAGTCCGTGCTGCCTGGTCCAGGCACCGCGTATCCGCGATAGAGCCGCACGCTAACGGCGACACACAGCAACGTGTGGTACAGCAAGCACACCAAACTCGCTGCGAGCCGCTCGCCGATCGTGGCGCCGCGTCGCGTCACGAACATGGCCACGACGGTCATGGCTACCAAGGCCACGGCGAGTGACTGCGAGGTGGCCGATCCGACCTGCTCTGGATCGAAGAGTTGGTTGTCGAGATAGACCGAGCGCGGTGCCAGGAACAGTATCAAGATGGCGAACGCTTCGATGAACGAGTGCGCGAACAACGGGATCGTGTCACGTGAGATCTCGATCCAGGATGAGGACGGTGAGGGTCTTGTTGCGTTGGAGGGCTTCATCTTCATACGAGACGATGGATACCAGGTGTCAGCGCGTGAGGGAGAGCGAGAGATCGAATGGATAGGCCACTGTTCTTACTCTCATCATTCGCTATTCAATCCAATCCATTCGCTATTCGATCCAATCCATTCGCTATTCAAATCATTCCATTCGCTATTCGATCCAATCCATTCTCTATTCAATCCAGTCCATTCGCTATTCAATCCAGTCCGTTCGCTATTCAATCCATTCCATTCGCTAACCGATCCAGCACTCCATCATGCTATCGATCTTACAACAACTTCGTCTTGGTTCGAGGTTATCGCCGTTGAATACGCGTCTGCCTCCGAGACCTATGAGCAGCTCCTCGACTCCTCGAATCGAGTTGCATCACTGCTCGTGGTATCAGCGCTTGTACTTTTACTGGCTCGATGAACGTGGCTGTTTGTACAGCCTGCCATCACTCGAGGTCGATCGTGTACAACAACGTCGCCGACGACAACGAGACTCATCGACTCTCGACTCGGCATGCAGCAGCAGCAGCAGCACGAGCGAGTGGTTCGACGAGGCGCGTCACACTGCCGTCACGCTCCCAAGCGGCCCCGTGCATCTCAAGGACGTGAGGTTCTTGAACTTCTTCTTCTCGAACCTTGTGCGCAACTCGCTGCCTCCTGACGACAACGAGACGAAGGGCTCCCGATGCTCCTCCATACGACATGCTACAGCTCGATTGTATCCATTCGTATCGCCGTGTGGCGTCGAGCTGAACTTCCTACGATACGAGCGCACACCGATCGTGTTCCATTCGGCGCTACATCACGACGCTACTGGAGGCATTCGTGCTCTCGTGTATGCTGGTGACTTGCAGCATCCGTTCGACCCAGCAGGTGTGCAATAGAGAGGGATCAATGGCAACCACCAACCTCACTAACATCGAGACTGACTGACTGACTGGCTGACTGTAGCGCTGCGAGTCTCACGCAACGATGGCCGCTTGTATCTCGAGGTTCCGGACGAGCTGGGTCGAGTAGCGCTGATTCGCTCGTCGTTGGCGCTCGAGTTAGTATCCAACATCACTGAGCACCCGAACAGCTCGTTATTCGAGGTCACGTTGCCGACAGGGCAGCAATTGCTTCTTCCCGAGTGTGACGGGATTGATGGATGGCCACAATGAATGTATGTAGAGCACAACGACGGCTCGGTAGCTTTAGTAGGGATAGGGATGGCTGGGGAGCACCCAACAGTACGAAGGAACGAAACAAGAGCATGGATAGATGGATAGATAGATAGCTTGACGAGAAGGCAGCCAACAATGCAGCGGAGCAGGAGCAGGCTTGAGCTTGTGTGGCTGGCTTACTTGAGCACCACAAAGTACACGAGAGCGCCGATGCCACCGACGATGGCGGCGATCAGCAACAGGCACAACAGCGCGGCGATCGAGACGCGCATCATGTCCAACGGCAAGTGAGGCGCATGCACCGTGCGGTTGGTGCCGACGACCCAGAAGTTGTGCGGCACGCCCTTGTCGAGGTACGAGACCTTGTACATGGGCAGGCCGCGGATCATCAAGCGCTGGCGGTGCTGCAGTTGCGACGCATCGACCGCCGCCTCGAGCAGGCGGTTGACGCTGCCGTTGACGCCCGGGTTGACGCGCACGAGGTCGTTGGCGTTGCGCAGCGGCAGCACGACGTCCTCCTCGGCGAACACCAGCGGGCCCTGAGCGCCTCGGATGGCGTCCGACGATGTCAAGCGCGTACGCTCGTTGGCACTGCGATCAGTCAGTCAGTGAGGCAACAACAACGGCATCAGCAATAGGGCATGGAGAGCGCGTACTCGAGTTGGTCGTCCTCAGCGTCGATCACGGCGCGTTGGCGCTTGTTGCGCCATGCAATGTCGAGGCGCAGAAAGTGGATCAGGTTGCGGTAACCATCGCACACGGTGCAACGCACGTAGCCACTGTTTGCATTCGCGAGAGTGAGTGAGCGAGTGTGAGAGAGTGAGAAATGCACGAACGGCACACGTACGTTCGAGCGCACGTCGAGCAATCACGGTGGCCGTGGTGGCAGAACGAGCAGTGCTCGCTCTCGGAGCGCGAGACTCCGTTCGAGTCGGTCTTGTGCACGGTTCGATGGCCAGTGCCGTGGCACGTCGAGCACGTAATGTGGCCATGGCCGTGGCAGAACGAGCAGATGACATCGCCGCGTCCGCGACAGTTGTGGCACACTCGCACCTCTTCGGTGTGCGGTACCTGGATCGAAAGGTCCATGTCGGCGAACAACGTACGCGGATGGGCTTCGATCTGGTCGTCAAGGTGTCAGTCAGTCACGAAGGCCGCACTCAAGCGAGAGAGCGAGGGAGAGCGAGGGAGAGCGAGGGAGAGCGAACGCGAGCAACCTACCTGCCACGGACCAGGCGCGGGACCCATGTTGGGGCCGTCGAGCGTGTGGATCAACTCGCGCATCGGACGATAATCGGGCGTCAACTTTCGCGACTCGAGGAAGGTCTCGAGCTCGGCCACGTAGGCGTTCGACGACGAGATCTGGCTGATGAGCAGATCGCGAGCGAACTGTGCGTGCCACGCGGGCGGTCAGGTAATGTATGGAAGGTGAGCGACGACGAGCCACTCCATTGTGAAGTGCGCGAGAGAGAGATCGAGAGATAGCGCGCGTACGTACGCCACGACGAGAGAACCAGGTCGACTTGATGTAGGAGTCGAGGCACTCACGAGCGTCCTCCTCGCTAAAGGGCCGAGTATCGAGCACCGCTTCGGTGAGAGCTTGCGGCGCTGGAGATGTGGTGCGCGCAACGAGAGCATCGTCGATCGGTCAACGAGAGGGATATCGCCAGCGAGAGAGATATGAAGAGTAGGCGAGTGAGTGTACGGACATCAAGGGATGTGTGGGGGATGTGTGGGGATGTGGCGTACGTTGCTCGGGCCCGAAGGGCTTGGTGGCTGGAGGCGGCGGCAACCATTCGGCAGTGACCTCGGGGCGATAGGGCTCGATCACCACCGAGGGATCGAGCTGTTGCGAGGTCGACGACGGTGGGGCCTGTCCACTTTGAGGGAGCGGTGCGTAACCTTGGTGGCTCATCGTGTGCGCGAGGAGGAGGGATTTATTCGCCGCGGGCGCTCGAGGGTGGTTCGGGGGAGAGGAGAGTAGAGAGGTGTTGGCGCGAGAAGGCGGGAAGGAGACTGAGGAGCGATCGGTCGGTCTCTCTCAGAGGTTTCTGTGCTTTCCTTTCTCTTCCGTTCCCTTCCGTTCCGTGTACCCTCTGCACCCGGAAATCGTGCCTCGAACTCTCTGTGTCTTGGTGTTGGTGTTGATGGTGCGCTGATCAGCTCTCGGGTGGTGTGGCCGCACCAAGGCTCGAATAAATCTGGAACGGAGCGCGCGCCGGGAATCGAGGCATACCAACGAGAGCAGGGTTTAATGAACCGACGACGCCCGAACGAATGAATGAGCGAATCTAAGCGATTTTGCTCTCACTTGCTCGCTGCTCACTCACGCAACTCAACAGCATGGCCTCTGACGGTGTCACGATCGAATCGCTCTCGCCTGGCGATGGCGTCACGTTCCCGAAGCGTGGCGACAACCTCACGATGCACTACGACGGCCATCTCGCGTCCAACAACAAGAAGTTCGACTCGTCGCGCGACCGCAACCAGCCGTTCGAGTTCACGATCGGCGTCGGCCAAGTGATCCGTGGCTGGGACGAGGGCGTCGCCAAGCTGAGCCTCGGCGAGCGCGCCAAGCTGCACATCAAGTCGCACTTTGGCTACGGAGCGCGCGGTGCTGGTGGCGACATACCGCCCAACGCCGACCTGGTGTTCGACGTGCAGCTGCTTGCCATCAACGGCGTGTACCAGCGCAACGCCAGCGGCAAGCGCGCCTGCGGCGGCTGCGGCTTCTACGAGGACGAGATCAAGAGCGAGACGCCCGTGGCGTACAAGTCGTGTGCCAACTGCCGCCAGGTGTACTACTGCGGAAAGTACGACGAGAGCGATTGAGCGAGCCATACACACATACTGACATGGCTTGCTTTGCTTGCTTACTCGCTCGCAGGCCGTGCCAAGTTCGCCATTGGTCATCGCACAAGGTACGCATATGCAGCTGCCGCCGCTGATACATGAGCAATGGTGTTGATACGTTTGGTGGATGGCGCAGGGTGTGTGCAAGCGACTGCAGGCTGAGGCTGCTTCGCGTACCGCTGCGGCTGCTGCCACCACGACCGCGACGACATCGACGAGCTCCGAATAGAGTGCTGGGTTGTGCTGCGTCAAGATCGAATGAACTGCATCCAATCCAATCATCAATCAATCCAATCCTCAATCCAATCATCAATCCAATCCAATCCTCAATCCAATCCAATCCAATCCATTCCAATCCAATCCAATCATCAATCCAATCATCAATCCGATCCAATCCAATCCAATCATCAATCATCAATCCAATCCAATCATCAATCCAATCAATCCAATCCAATCATCAATCCAATCATCAATCCAATCCAATCATCAATCATCAATCCAATCCAATCCAATCATCAATCATCAATCCAATCATCAATCCAATCCAATCATCAATCCAATCCAATCATCAATCCAAGCCAATCGGTTCTGCGGCCAAGTCCAATTAAGGAAGCACGAGAGCGCAAGTAAGCTCGAGCAGCAGGATTGCTCTACGCTGGGAGCGAGGCCTACTCTCTCGCTTTCGCTTCTTCGTTCCTTCGTCTGCTGCTCCCTTCCTCTCTCCGCCATCTCACTCGCTCCTGCGCTCCTGTTGCTTGAGCCTTGCCCGCCATGGCTTCCTTCAATCTCAATGAGTGCATCGAGAAGGTATGCTTGCTCGCTCGCCTTGCTTGCTTGCGGTTTGTGACACGCTGGCCCCATAAGCGTGTATTCGCTCGCTCGCTCGAAGGCCGCGTGCCATTTGATTGACCTTCGCTCTGCGTTGCGTGACATGTGCTCTCTCTGTCTCTCTCGCTCTCTCGACGATGGGCTCTGGGTGTGATTGGCGGTTTGGTGGCGACATGATGGCGATCATTACTCGTAGATGGAGCACCGCGATCCTGATTTCAGGTTCATGGCGCTCAGCGACTTGATTCCGGCGCTCGAGCGAGACACCTTCCGTATGGATGCGCGTCAGGAGCGCGAGCTTTGCAAGATGCTCGTGACGCTCTTCGCCGACGTCTCGGGTGATGTGCGTGGCCATGCTGTCAAGTGGTACGCCTCCAATCGATGCTGCCAAGCGTGCGACACGGTCATGCTCGACCTTGTCTCCGGTGCAGAACGGCGTCGCGCTCACTCACCAATCCATGTCGTCATCGTTGTCATCGTCGTCGGGTCGTTCTTCTGGCACTAGCTTGAACTCTCTCATCACTCGCATCTCGAACGCACAAGTCGAGGCCATGTCGAGTGGCTTGCTCGACATGTTGCTGACGCCCAAGGAGGTGCAGCGCGAGAAGCGCTCCGAGGGTCGCGACATTGCGTGCACCGGCTTGAAGGCCATCATCTCGACGGCGCCCGAGGAGCTCGGCCCGGTGCTCATTCGCCAGTGCACACAGCGTCTGTTGGCGTCGCTCAACAAAGAGGTCAAGGGCTCGGAGCAAGAGGCGCGCGAGATCCAGAACGAGAAGCACCACTCGGTCGACGTGCTCAACCGCCTCGTGGCGCGCTTCGGTCGCGGCATGAGCGACTCGCAGGACGCCATCGAGAAGGCCGTCATGCCGCTCTTGTTCTCGCCGCAACCCCAGCCGCGCAAGCAAGCCATCTCGTGTCTCGGTAGGTGCCTTCTTGCTCGCTTCGCTTCCGCTTGACGCGCGTAACCTAACCATCGTGACCTCTCTGCAGCTCACTTGGCCGTCTACCTGCCGCAAGCAACCTTCAGCAAGTTGGTGCACTACCTTCTGTCACAAGCCGAGGAGAGCACGCGTCCCGAGAACTCGCGTACCTTCTTGCAGGCGCTCGCGTCCATCAGCGAGAGCGTCGGTCCGCGCATGGGTCCCTTCATCGAGGAGCTGTTCCCGGTGATCGAGAGCCACGCCACCATCTCCAAGTTCGGTGCGCTGCGCGAGTCGTCGACCGGCAGCTTCGAGGGCGACGCCGAGCTGCGCGAGACGGCCTTCGAGGCCTTCGAGACGATCGTGACCGTGTGCCCCAAGGAGATCACGTCCTTCATTCCGCGCATCATTGAGTTGTCGCTGGATTGTGTCGGCTTCGACCCCAACTTCAACGAGGACGTCAACGACGAGTTCCCAGTCGACGACGACGACGAAGATCTGTTGCCGAGCGACGATGAGGATGATGGCAACGACTTCCAAGATGATGAGGGTACGTAGTTTTGTGCAGAGAGAGAGTGTGTATGTTCGCGATTACTCATTCATCGAGGGTGTGCTTGATTCCAGATATGAACTGGAAGGTGCGCCGTGCCAGTGCCAAGACGCTCGCGGCAGTCATTGTTACGCGATCAGAGTTGCTCGAGGAGTTGTACAAGGAGGTGGCGCACAAGCTCGTGTCACGATTCAAGGAGCGTGAGGAGACGGTGAAGCTCGAGGTCTTCCAGACCTTCAGCCAGCTCCTGACGCGTACTCGTGCCGCCAACAACCCCAAGTACGCCCCCGTTTCCCAACCACAACTTCCACCACAACTTCGTTTTCGAGTGTAGGTTCGTTCACTCATTCTGGTCGTTGTAGGGTCAACCAAGCATTGCGCGTATTGGTTCCCGAGATGGTGTCAGCCTTGACCGACCAACTCAAGGAGAAGTCGATCAAGGTGCGCATTGCCGTGTTCCACTTGTTGAAGCAAGTGATCGGCGTGCTGGACCATGCGCTCGCTGGCCACGTGGCGGCCTTCGTGCCGGGCATCACGTTCTGCCTCACGGACAAGTCGGCCAACTCGAACCTCCGTACCGAGGCGCTGCTGTTCCTCCGACTGCTGCTCGAGTCGCAGCCGGCCGAGGAGTTCCAGAGCCACTTTGCCGACATCTCGGGCCCGGTGTACGCGGCCGTGCACGACCCGTTCTACAAGATCACGGCCGAGGCGTTGCGCGTGTGCACGGCCTTCGTGCCCGTGCTGCGCCCGTCGGACATGACCGAGTTCAACTACCAGCCGCACGTCAAGCCGCTGTTCGCCGCGTGCCAGAGCAAGCTCGTCGCGCAGGACATTGACCAGGAGGTCAAGGAGGCCGCGATCCTGTGCGCCGCCGCCGTGGTGGCCAACCTCGGCAACGAGCTCGGCGACGAGCTGGCCGGCGCGCTGCGCACGCTCTCCGACCGTCTCTCGAACGAGATCACGCGCCTGACGGCCGTGCGTGCCATCCGCCAGATTGCCGCCTCGAGCCTCAGAATCGACTTGTCGTCGGTGTTGCGCGAGGTCACCGAGAACCTGGCGCTCTTCCTGCGCAAGAGCCACCGAAAGCTCAAGCAAGCATCGTTGACGGCCTTGGAGGTCATTGTGCGCAACTATGGAACGCACGAGGCTGTTGCATCACAACTTTCGTCAGTGATTCGTGAACTTGCACCTCATATCAAGTATGTTCTCTCTCTCTTCTCTTCTCTCTTCTCTCTCCTCTCTTCTCTCTCACTTGATCGTTTACTCACTCGGAATGGAATAGTGTCGGAGATCTTCACTTGGCACACTTGGCATTGCAACTTGTCGTGGCTGTTTTGGAAGCTAGCCCTGCGTCGGCGGCACTCATCAAGAGCGAGGTGTTCGACAAGGCGCTTGGATTGCTCGAGAGCCAGTTGCTGCAAGGCTTGACGCTCGAGTCGCTGTTGGCACTCTTTGCCATGGCGGTCAGCCGCAACCAGCGCGACTTTGGCTTCGAGTTTTTGTTCGAGGCGCTGCTCGGTCTCGCGGCCAAGAAGCTCTCGCGCCAGTCGCTGTCGTCGATCGCGCAGTGCATCGCCGTCACGTGCGTGCACGCCGACGCGTCGCAGCGCGATGCCACGGTGCGCCGCTTCATCCAGAACCTCCGCCAGGCGCAGGACGAGCTCTTCTCGCTGCAGTGCATCGGTGAGATCGGTCGCCGCACCGACCTCTCGGAGCACGGCGACGTCGAGCAGGTGATTCTGGCGGCGTTCGACTCGGCACACGAGGAGATCAAGTCGGCCGCGTCGCACGCGCTCGGCAAGTTGGCGGTCGGCAACATTGGCCGCTTCCTGCCCGTGATCCTCGACAACATCTCGACCAACGCGCAGCGCCAATACCTGCTGGTCGGCTCGCTGCGTGAGATGATTTCGCGCTCGTCGTCGTCGGCCGCCGGCATCGCGCACCTGCACCCGGTGCTGCCGCAGTTGTTGCCGCTCCTCTTTACGCACTGCGAGAGCTCCGACGAGGGCACGCGCAACGTCGTCGCCGAGTGCCTCGGCAAGTTGGCGCTCGTGCAGCCCGATGCGCTCGTGCCCGAGCTCCGCACTCGCATCGATGCCACCAACGTCGATACGCGTGCCACCGTCATCACCGCCCTCAAGTTCGCCATCGTCGACCATCCGCACCCGATCGATGATCATCTCAAGCTGGTCATGGAGAGTTGCTTGCGTCGTCTGCGTGTCGAGGAGCTCAAGCAAGGATTGGTATGTGTCGTTGTCGTTGTCGTAACCACTGAGTGTACTCACAGTGTGTATTCTCCGTGTGTACTCACTCTCACAAACTACTGATTCACAGAGCGTTCGCCATGCCTGCTTGCTCACACTCAACTACGCCACGCACAACAAACCGAGCTTGGTGCGCGACTACCTCAAGGACGTGCTGCCTGACGTGTATGCCGAGTGCAAACCTCACGCCGAGCTCGTGCGCATCATCATCATCGGTCCCTTCAAGCACAAGGTCGACGACGGCATCGAGACGCGCAAGGCCGCCTTCGAGTGCCTCTACACGCTGCTCGAGACCTGCCAGGACTGCCTCGACGTCTCGGAGCTGATTGCGAACGCGCTCAGCGACGGCCTCAAGGACGAGCACGACGTCAAGCTCCTCTCGCACCTGATCCTCAGCCGTCTCGCCTCGTGCGCGCCGGTCGTGCTGTTGCAGAGCCTGCCGTCGCTCCTGCCGTCGCTCAAGCTCACGGTCGAGAAGAAGCTCAAGGAGAACGCCGTCAAGCAGGACAAGGACCGCAACGACGAGGTGATCTTCTCGGGCCTGCGCGCCATCGTGTCGCTGAGCAAGATGCCCGGCATCGAGAACTGCTCCGAGTTCTCGGACTTTATGAAGAACACGGTGCTGAGCGAGGACGTGGCGCCCAAGTACCACAGCGTGCTCGACGCCGAGAAGGGCTCCGAGGACATTGCGCAGTAAGTGCGAGCCATGGCTACCTCCTACACCAACGACGCATTGCGTCATGCGCTGCGCCACCACCTCTCGCTCCCTCTCCTGAAATGACTAAATCACACTACTCTGCCGTTCCAATCCAATCCAATCCAATCCAATCCAATCTATCCACCAATCTCTCGATGGTTGCGTCATATCATTCAAGCACTGCACTGCTACGTCCACACGCGCTTTCTGCACCAGTAAACAATCGATAATCGATATTCGAGATATCGTGTTGGTGTTGGTTCATTCGCTCGTTCCGCCATTTGCACGCATCTCGTTCTTGCTCGATATCTCTCTCTCTCTCTCTCTCTCTCTCTGGGCACGATGCTCCGACACATGTACATCAAACTCTCACCATCACTACTCGAGCGTTCGAGTGATCAAGATGAGAGCAAGCATCCCGAGTTCTGGACCAACGAGTACGCCATCGTCGAACTCCAAGGCTCACTCGTAGCGAACGACACTGAAGAGGCGTCGCTCGACTCGATGCACCTTGGCTCGTTCACCATCAAGGCCAATGTATGAGTGCTCCATTGTCAAGTAGTAGTAACAGCAGTAGCAACACCCGCTGACAGCGCTACTCTGGCTGTGGCTCGTGATCTCCAGGGCGATCCGGTGTTGACTGTCGGCAACCTCCAACTCGACGGCCGCGTCGTGGCGCTGCCGAAGCCGCTCGCCATCATGCAGCGCGTCGAGGGCGAAGCGTCTCGCGCAGAACATGAAGGCCATCAGTATCACATCGTCGGCATCGTGCGAAGCAAGTATCTCTTCAAACATCGACCCAAGCCGGTCGCCAACGTTGCATCATCATGATGAAGCGAGAGCAACATCGAGTGTTGTATTGTACATACAAACAAACAAACAAACAAACAAACAAATACATTGAAGTAACAGTAGGAGTAGTGGCAGCGTATGGCGTGCATCATGTGTTGTTCATCGGTGTAGTGAACACGAGCAGGTCGGCTGGACCATCCTCATCGACCGTCGCCAACGAGTCGTATCGCAGAATGACGTCTTGCGTCGTGACCACCTGCTCCGAGAGTCGAATGTAATGCGGCATCACTTGCTCTTGCGATTGGTGCAGCCGGAAGCCGAGATGCGCCAGCACCACGACCTCATCACGCAAGAGCTCCTTGTGCGACACGGACATGTTCTTGCATATTGTCTGCGATGCATAGCGAGTGAGTGTGAACCCACCCA
>Ga0209915_1003762_pt1 | contig 12203 bp, 10 predicted proteins | sample ThiBiot_750_plan_FD_183952 | JGI IMG/M metagenome (GOLD analysis project Ga0209915, IMG submission 183952) | Wastewater bioreactor microbial communities from Cape Town, South Africa - Thiocy_cont_750_plan (SPAdes) | ecosystem: Engineered > Bioreactor > Thiocyanate-remediating > Anaerobic-Aerobic... | reverse complement strand
ATAGAGCTCGTCGAGTTCTACTTTTATTTGTTAGTTTTTAAAAACAGTTGCAATATGTGTAGATTTGTCTACAAATATTTTCCCTCATAGAAAACTGATCGATCAAGCCGTTGGTTTATTAACGGTCGAGAATAATGTTTTATCATAATAGTTATCGAGATCGATTTTACACTCGTCTTCATAATTTTGATTGGGAAAATAATCAATACATGAATCTTGTCGACGAATATCCCAAGTCACTAATAAAAAAAAACAACAACTTTAAGAAAAATCTAAACTATTTTACATGCATACCACAGTGAAGACCGCCACCAAATTCATTGAGTACTCGAAGAGGACATGTAATAACATCGAAACCAAGTTCGTCATGTAACAGTCGATATAATGCCGTTTCACACTCTTCGATCACCACACAATTTTCACTAAGCGACAGTAAATTCATATGAAGACTGCTTGAGCACAATGCCAGTGGAGGAGTCACATTGGTAGAAGGGTGAGGCGCCCATATAGGCCGCCAATCGTTGTCTGTAAACAATTTCATTTCACTTGCCAGTGGTTGATACTCTTGGTTAATAAGTAAAAGACCATGAGAACCCGGCGTCGGTGGACGTAATGGTATAATATTAACATCCAAATGAGGACTTTCATCAGCTGGAAAGTGTAGCATATGAAAACGAAGATGAGGAAATGTACGACGAAGCCAATGTAAGCCTTGATTATTTGCTGATACAGATCTTTTATAAAATACATCCTTTCCCATACGCATCATATCTGCTGCATCAAAAGCAATTTCCGTTTCGTTCAAGTTCGTTTTGTAGCCACTGTTAACGAAAATGTTTTTCTTATCATCTTTAGTTTTGATTTTTTCCCAGAAGTCGAGATCGTCGAACATAGTTTTTAGAGAACATGTTGGTTTTGGTGGTTGAAGCCATTTCATCGATGAATCCCGTTTCCATAATGAATACAGTAAAGGTTTATAATACTCCGATTCGAAATATCTTGTATGAAAAGAGGTTGGTGCCTCTAGTACTGTGTCACCTAGAGTAATTAACATATCTCGTGGACATGCTAAACCAAACTGATATAAAGATTTGAAATGTGGCGTAGATAATTGATGATTAAAGCATAGAGGTTCATCTGATGTTTTTATTGGTCGACAAACATCAATTTTATCCTTATGAATAATTCTTCCATCGTTATCACTCGTTACTTGATCAATAGTTGATGTTTGTTTTCGAGTTAAAACTTGTTCAATACTCTCATCAAGTACATCATCTGTAGAATTCGCAACCATAAATTGATTCGGCTCGAAGTAATTCGACAAAATGATCTAACTGAGCTTGTGCTTGTTCAATACGATAACGAGGTCGTAGACCCGAAATTGCTCGAATATATGGACGTGTATCATTGGATCCCATATGCCATGGATATGATGGAGATTCATCAGGATAACACATTCCCTCGGCTGTACCTACACACACGAGTTCTAATTTACCCCATTCTGTCCATGAATTAACTACTGGAGACGAATTCATTGATATTGATCTCACTTTTTCTGTGCAATAATCTAAAAGAAAATTTGCAGGGTGGGAGGTTTAGTAGCAACCTAATATATCGAATAGGTAAAAGAATCTTTGATAAGACAAAATTATTTATGAGTAAATATACGCTATATCTTAAATATTTGTTCTCTCCGTCCTCCATTACAAAATCAACCAAGCGTTTATTTTCGATAGATGCAGAGATAGATACGTAGGATATTCGAGCTCCGGATTCGAATCTTTTCTTCTTTGATTAGTTATTTGTATCATGAATTGATATTGCGAAATATGACGTGTATGATAAACAGTTATAGAAGAAAAGAAAATGAAATATAATATTAGTTTTTTTTTCTTATTTAATAAAAGAACAAGATTTGACTTGAAACAATAGGTGATAAAAAAAAGTTGCTGTCAATTGAGAATAGGATTAATTTAGTTAATAAAAACAATTGAACATAAACATGTGCAAAGTGTGATTTTTTTTTATTTTGAAAAAAAAGAAAAATAGAGTATAATTATTTATTTGTAAAGGAAGAAGAAGGTGTTGTTGACAAATGAGTTTTTCTAAAAAGTGACCAAGGTGTTGAAGGAGATTTTTTAATTTGACTTGCTGAATTTGGTAGAGTTAAATTGGAAACAGATGGTGCAGCTAAAAACAATCGACTTAATTTTTGAAAACTTTTCTCAGATTTCATTGATGATTTCCGTTTGGATTTCTTTTTCCTATTTGACAAATGAGAATGATGCGTTGAAATCGATGCCGATGATGATGATGATGTTGAATGTAAACGAAAACAATGTTCATTTAACGAATTATTATCATCATCGTCGTCGTCCGATGATGGTTGTGGTGTTGCTCGATTGATAATATCTTTTAAAACAGCTTGATCACGTTTTAAATCATGTCGAGTTGAAATTATCGATGGATTTTTGCCTAATTTATTGAGTCGTTCAGCAGCAACAGATTCCATTGTTCGTCTCATCAAAGGATAAGATTCTAAAACCATTTCGAATTGACTCGAATCCAATGAATATAAATTACAATAGGTCACACAACGAACACTCGCTACACGTTTAGCTCGTGTTAATAAACAAATTTCTCCGAAATAAGATCCATCGGAGAGAGTCGTCAAAACTTGTCCATCAGCTTTGATAATATCGACAATTCCTTCTTGAATAAAATACATTTTATCTCCAATAGTTCCTTCATGAATGATTTCATCTTGTGGTTGAAATACTTCGAAACGAAGTTTAGTCACAACATCCGACACAAAATTTGGATCTGCATTAGCAAAAAAAGGAACCGAAGAAACTAACGAACGACAATTATAATTAATCACATCTAATCGTAATCGTTCGGATAATTCTTCAAGAATTGAATCTTCATGAAAGATTTTGCCCTGATATCGATGTTCATAATAATCGGAGATTCGATTTCGCATTTCTCGTGGTAATTTTCTCCATGCCATATATTCTTCAACTTGTTTGAATTTTTCATTGTAAAGACGTCGAGACGTGTCAAAACTTTGAACAAGTGCCGAAACATGACCAATTGTCACTGCATAACACATTGCACCAATTACCATGGAAAGCATCGTTAACCACATATCAACATAAGATTGAGGAGGATATCGACCATAACCAATACATAACATATGAGAAAGTGCTTTGAATAATGCAACTGTATATTGTTCAACCCAAGGAGCATTCTGTAAACCATTCAATGAAACCCAACAATCGGTTGGAAAATTTTGAAACATTGGAATCATAAATTGTAAACAACCATTCCAATGAGCCAACAGAATTATTAATGCGATCAAATTTAAGATTCGCATGACCATACTTGCAATCGATAAAAACTAAACAGAAAAGCAAATTAATAAAAGTGAAAATGATTGTAAATAGTTGGAATTAAATTGATGATTTATCTTCTAAAAACTGAATCGATTGGGCAGGGAGATGTTGAATTTCTCCTATCCCGTCGAGTTAATTGTGATTCATGCAAAAACTAGACAAACGAGTGACATTCGAAACTTTTCAATAAATAAATCAATGAACAAAGCTTGACAACAAGTGCAAATAGATTCTACATTGAACGGACCTGTTTGACATGCACCTGTAAATCAATAGAACAAAAACAAAAAAAAAAGAAAAAGAAATTAGTAGAAAACGTGCCATTGACATGCCAACACAAATCAATGAATTCACTTCAAAAGAAAACAAAAAAGGATTTTGAAAGACATCACCCAAATGGGAAGATAAACTCGAAGGAAGTTGACCAGACGAAGTTCTATCCATCGATATCTGACTCGATGTCGCTATTGTTAACAATTGACAGATCTTAGACATAGATATTCTCTCCCTGCCCTCATTGTTCATTTTCGATAGTTTGAGTTCTTCTCTCGTATGTATTGACACTTACCTCTTCCCATTGATGAATATATCTGACTAAACGTGATAGACGAAGTAAACGAAGTAACGACAATAATTTAACTAAGCGTAAGACTTTGATGGCACGACCCGTCCGTGCAATTGTATAACCACCTGAATGATCACCCGAATCGAAGAATAAAAATAAATAATCTATTGGCAATGAACTCAGCAGATCAACAATAAACCAACTTTTCAAATAATTTCTCGCGATTAAATGTGGTTCTAAAATGATTTCATCGACGAAATCATTTCTCAAAACACCCGTTCGAAAATTCACAACAATATCGAAAAGAAAAAAAGCGTCTGAAATCACATTAAATATAATCCATCGTGCAGAATTAATTTCTTCACTGAAGAATGCGATGGCCACTGGAAGAACAATGACATTCGTTATCAATAGACTCAACATAATTAAATCCCAATAGAAACGAAAGTTCGAACAAGGATGAATAATACAATGACCAGCTCGTTGTTGTCTCATTCGTTCTTTCAAAAGACCTTTGCGACTTCCATATAATTTCATTGCTAATTTATTATCACTTGGTTTCAAAAGATCCATGAAATAATTGACAATCGTCGATGTTCCTTTGAATGAAGGATCGACATTGATTTTGTCTTGATTCGATGTTGTTGTTGAATTATTCGAATGAGTCGTTGGATTTGGACAAATGTCATCATCATGAATTGAATTCGTTGGTTGATTTGTTTGTGGTTCGATACTGACACGAATCGGAGGATTCGTTGGTAAAGTAAATTCATTCGAAGAAATATTCATTGTCGACAGATCATTGACAACATTGTTCGATCGAATCGGAAGACTTAATCGAATTGTTGTTCGATTTGGAATTGTTTGCATCGGAACATTCGGTTGATCGATTGGAAACGAATTATTCTCGTTTATTACACGAATCGAATGTTCACTCAACGAGAGATTTGTTGAATGTTCAACTGATTTATCTCGTGAAGGAACTGAAACTACCGTTGATCGACGAGATTTTCTTCGATTTGTAAATAAATTCTCTCGCATTTTCTCAGTTTTACTTGAAGTTTGTTCACAAATTAGATTTTCCATTGAAATCTAAAATAAAAACACGAAGTGTCAAGTGTTTGTTGATGCATACCAACACATTGATTAGTTTAATTGGGAATTTATCAAAAAGAATTCTTTACTTCAAAACATTTTTTTTTACAAAAGAAAAACAAGTCAAAGCAAAAAGGTGTTTCTCTTCTTTCTCTTCTTTCTCTTTGTCTTTCTCGTTGTGCAAAAGTGTAGAAAAGCAAATAAATAACGATGTTGAATGATATTTCTCTCTTTGATAAGTAAAGAAAAATGACAGTCTAATTGAATATTTTCGGATGACAGAAATCTAGTCGAATCAACCAAATGAAATTCATTCGTTTTGATCGTTGTTCTTCTCTTTCTTCTTCTTCTTCTTCTTCTTCTTCTTGGTCTATTTGTTGTTGTTGTTGATGTTGTTTCTTTAGTACTTCTCCTACCATTAAATGTAAGGCCTCTTCTTCTTCTTCTTTTCCATTTCCTTATCGTTTTTGTGTCACTTGAAAATGAAAGAGAAAAAAAAAAGATGATAATTCTTACAAAAGTTTGGTAAATCGAATAAATAGTTGATAATGAAGAAATGTGTGTCTTTGGAGAGAAGAGGAAAAAGCATCGATTGATGAAGAAGGAAAAGGACACGGTGGGTGATGATAACGAGAAGAAGAACAACAACAAAAAACAACATCTGCAGGGTGCCTGACAGACAAATGGATAGATGCCATACAGATAGATTCTCTCTAAGAGCAACTCGACAGATATTAGTGTCAAACCAAACAACATTTTACATCTCGATTAAAACAACGACGAAATCATCAAAAAATGAAAGTCGTTTTGTTTGTTTTATTGTACCTGTTAATTAGAAATCATCGAAGAGTCTTTGTTGACTACTTGAGACTAAAAAACAAGCAGAAGAAAGGAGAAAAGAAGAATACGAGAATTGCCGATCGTTAGTCGTTATTTGGGATTGATCGATGAGAAGAAAAGAATAGGAATGGAAATATTTTTGTTCCGTGACATTCTAAATAACGAATGGAGATATTCTATCTCGATTTTCTTCTCTCTCTCTCTCTCTCTCTCTCTCTCCTTGGTCTCTATCTTTTCGATCAAGAAAATCTTTTTTGCAAATTGGTTAATGTTTTCTGACACTCGGACTAAAACTAAATGTTTTCATCAACAAATTGTCAGATAAACAACTTATTTTCATCTTTAGTTTTGTGTTTATCTCGACAATAAACGAATTAATCTCGTTTTTTTTTGAAAACTGTCAAGTAAAACTAGTTGTCTAAACAATATTTATCTTCATTTGAAATTGAATAGAAATGACCTTAAACAATTATTGATTTGACTCGACAAATGAAATGTTAATCGATAATCACATTATATAAATATTTATTTCAAATAACTTCAAGGAAAACACATTTTTATTTGACATTTATCTCTCTCTATGCGAAGAATGACGGTGAAGATCATTTCAAGATTAGATTTATGTGGAATATCTTTTCTCGTGAAAAGCTATGTTTATTTATATAGTTATTAGACAAGAGAAAGAGAGAGAGAGAGAGAGAGAGACAAGTGTCTTATCTATATATCATTGAGACACGACATATTCTCATTCATTAGATAACATTTGTCTCTTTTCACTTTCATGTTTTTCACATTTTTATGTTTTTCATCGTTTGGACATGGTGACTGATCAAACGGTTGTTCCGATGTTCATTCATCATCAAATCCAAATGAATCCAAGAAGAACAAAATCTGATGTTGTTGTTGTTGTGTTGTGTTGATTGACGATAAATGAGTTGAATGAATGAAAATGATACTTGACAATAATTTGATTAAGTAAAATAGTTAGTTGCATAGATTGACATTTGTTGTGAACGATCGATTAGAGAATCGATTGAATAAAAATATGAGAAGATATGTTTGGGCTTCATCAATTTCGAATGACATCTGCAAAGAATATTTTCATTGGTGAAAATGTTTTCCAAATGAAAAAAAAGAAAAGAAGTAAGAAGAAATGAGTCTGTCAGTTGAGTGTCAATGCAATGAAAAGGAGAAGAAATGTTGTTGTTAATGATATTCGTATGTTTAATTGTCAACACATGTTCACTCATTTATCGAGATCAAATTCTTGTTTTAAATCACAAATCATCTGTTAAATTCAATCGAAATCCGTATTCTCCACTTGTTCAATGTCAATTTCTTCCATCAGATTATTATCAATGTGAATCGATTCAAGATATTCCAGAAAACGAAACTCGTTCATGTCAAGTAACAATTTTGTTTTTTCATTTTTCTCAATTTGATTGTCTTGTTCTGTCAAATAGAAAAGAAATGGTCGACGATTTGGTGGTGAAAAGTACGATGAAGTTGAACATACATCAATTGAATGTCGAGTTTTCGATGGAATTGAATGTCAAGGAAATCGAACATTTCTCATAGAAAATATTCCTTGTATTAAATATTCGTCACATTATTTTCTTTCGACACTTTTATATTCAATTTTTTTGGGTTTATTTGCTGTCGATCGATTTTCACTTGGTCACATTGGAATTGCTGTGGGCAAAATGATTACATTAGGTGGACTCGGACTTTGGTGGATTATTGATATTATTTTGTTGATCTTTGGCAAATTACATCCACAAGATGATTCAAATTGGATTGTTCAACATTAACAACAACAAAAATAAAAACCTTTTCTTTTTTTTCTATTTTCAAATCAATAAGAAAAAAAAAACATAGGCGACATCTTGTTGAAACGAAAAAGATGATTAAATGAACTAAATTGATTTGATGTCAAGAATAAAAAACGAGAAAAAGAAAATGTAAGTTGTCATAAGGAAGGTTTTGTCTCGTTCTTATTCTGTGATGTTGTCGGTGCCGCAATCGAGTAAATGAGTTGCTGTCTCGCTCGATGTTGACAAACAATTTTTCTCTCTCTCTCTCTTTCTCGATTCTCTTCGTCATCGTCGTCATCGTAATCAATGTATTGCAAATTATATTAGGTGGTGCCCGTGCCTTTTTCTTCTCTTTCTCTCTCTTTCCATTCTAAGATGTCTAACTAATATAGATTGGGAATGAATCAATCACCCATTACAACAGTAACTTTCTTCTTTTTTTTTCCTTGAAAATCTTTAGTAAAATATGTTGTTGTCTTCAATGAGAAGACGAATAATTGAATCGGATTGCATCGATTTGTAGTTCGACAATAGGATATGAAGAGAAGAGAAGAGATGCATTTTCTTTTTGTTTGTTTGTGTTAGTGTGAGTCTGATTTTGAGATTGAGTTAGTTGAATGAACGAATGAATGAATGAATGAATGAATGAATATTGAAATGAAATGAAATGACCAACAATATTCTAGTCGAAATCAATGAGAAAGAAAGAAGAAAAGAAAAGAAAAAAAGTTTTGAAATAAATGGAGCGACGCTTGATGATTGAATAAAACTCGAAGTAAGAATGAATATGCACACACACACACACACACATCGATATGTATGTAGACGACCGACGATTAGAAATTGTCAATGATCTTCTCTCTCTCTCTCTCTCGTTTTTTTTTCTGTTCTTCACCATCATCATCTGTGTGTTTCAACGAGAAGAGAGCAGAGAAAGAGTCATAATGACTATCGGACATACACAACGTCGAGTAACCAAATTTTTGCGTTCTTTTCTTTAGTGTTGACTCGATTGAGTTGATTAGGTAATCAGAGATAGAGACAAAGCTGTCTCTCTGTCTTTGTCTCGTTTGGTTGTTCTTGTTGTTTGCATTGATATGTCGATAGAATAAGTCTGAACAGCATTGATCTAAATGAGAGTTGAGTTCGTTTGGTTGATAGAAGTTCAAGATACAAAACATTCGAGTCACTTGTTCATATCGAATAGACTTTTTCTTTATTTTTTAATCATTTTTGTTCTTAGTCCCGAATCGAATCGAATCGAATGGCGTCGAGGGGCAACTAGTCGTCGTCATCGTCGTCATCGTTGTCGTCGACAAACGGAACTCTCTTTTTTTCTAATCACATTCATCGTCCTTATTCATTAAATTACTCTTTCAGTTCTTCAACTCCAACACAAGAAAAAAAAAAGAAGAAGAAGAAGAAGAAAAAGAAGAAGCAAAAGAAAAAGGCACTCGTAGTAGTAGTAGTAGAAGCAGCAACTAGCAATTAGACAACAACAAGTCTCTTTCTCTCTCTCTCTCTCTCTGTTTCTCTCTGTTCTGTGATTTGATTTGAGCAGCATGGTTGCGTGGCCTAGCTCAATGCAATAATCATTCTCGCTGTTGCTGTCGTCTCTCGCTCGTTAGCGCACTCGGCTGCGTGAGCAGTCGGTATTGGATTTGCAAGTGCGCGTCGCTCCGTCATTCTTTTGTTGTGCCACTCGTTCCCCCTTTTTTTTTATCTTTTCGCTCGTTCGGTTGCTCGTTCTCGCTCTGGATTCGACTAAGAATAATCAAAGCAACAAAAAAAAAAAGAAGAACATTATTGTAATCATCAATCGACAATACAACTATTCATTCATTCATTCACTTTCTCTGTCTCTCTCTCTCTCTCTTTCATTTTTTTAAGATACAACAAAACACGAACAATTCGATTTGCTTTCTTCGTTCGTTCGTTTATTTATTTTCAAAGAAAAAGAACAAAAAACGAAATCATTTTCAATGTTCGAATAGCAACAACAAAAGTAAATCGATGATCTCATGGCGACTGATTTATCTTCTTCTTCGTCTTCTTCTTCTTCAACAACAATAAATTCGATTTCTAATGAAGTAAAAATTTTTGTTTTGTTTTCGAATATTTTTGTAAAATATTGTTGTTAGATGATGTTGGTTTCCGAATCGAATTTCTCTCCATCGATTGTTCATTCACGAAACTCATCGAAAACATTGAAATGTCCAAAATGTAATTCTACGAGAAAGAGAAAAAGATTGATTTTCGTAAATCGTTGTTGTATTAATAGGTAATTGGCATTATAAGTATCAAGAAACATTAGAAATTCATATGAAAGAAAAACATCAACTGATAACAAATAACGATGGAAATCCTTCAAAATCAATTGAAACTGATTCAAATTGTAGTTATTGTTTAACAAATAGTATTCATCCTCGTTTAGCTCGTGGTGAACAATATCCATGTGGATTTAAACCGTATCGATGTGATTTATGTCTTTATTCAACGACAACCAAAGGAAATTTAGCAATACATATGCAATCTGATAAACATATTAATAATACGAAAGATTTATCTTCACCACCACCTCCTTCATCGTCTTCTCAACAATTCGATCAAACATCTTCTCAATCACACCAAGGTTTGATTCACTTTTTTCGACAACGATTAAAATTTCGCGATTGATTTATATGAAAAATGATAAAAGTGTAGAAATGGTTGTTGTTATTGTTGTCGTTATTGTACAGTGAATATTTCTTCTTCGTTTTTTTGTCGGCACTTTCTCTCTCTCTCGCTCTGTGTGTTAACGTTCGGTTGATTAGTATAGAATTGTGGTTGGTATCGAAAGCGATATTCGCATTGAGAATGTCGATGGTAGTTTATATGTTAAGAAAGAAGAACAAGAAGAAAAAAAAAGAGGAACGAAATCCATTAGGAATGAGGCGACAGCCGTCGAGAAATCGAGAGAAAGAGAAGAAAAAAAAACGAAGAAGAAGAAGAAGAAGAAGAAATAATTTATGTAACAATCTCTCATTCTCTGTTTCTCTCTTATTCTGCCTAATCGTCGTCGTCGTCGAGCTGCCGCTCATTATGGGTAATTGGCAATCAACGGTTTCTTCGTCTTCTCTCGATACTACTAAACGAGATTCGAAGACAACGCATCTTTCCTTTTTTTTCTCTTCGTCTTCTGCGTCTGATTTTGGCTTGTCGAAGATATTTTTTGTAATATGCAAACACTTTTCTTTTTTTTTCTTTTTTTTTAGAAATGAAATTGTCGAACTCAAAACTCTTTTCTTTTTTTTTTCTTTTTTTTTTAGAAATGAAATTGTCGAACTCAAGTCCATCGAATGATTCTATTCAATGTCCACTTTGTTCGCTCAAAGATTTCACGACAACAGTTCGTTTGTCTTTTGTTTTTTTTTGAAATCAGTTTGAGTTGACCATTTGTGTTTTTGATCTAGGAATCGTTGAAAGAACATTTAACGTCAGTTCACAATTGTAAAAACGATTCGTTGCAAAAATGTTTAGCGTTAATCGAAGATTCAGGTAAGAAGAAAAGTAAATGTGATTGATTTAAATCAATGAATTCGAATAAGATTTCGAATATTTTTACCTTTAATTAACAAACAGAAAGAGAACAGAAAAAAAGAAACGAAGGAAGAAAAAAAGACGAAGAAAAAGCTTGAGAGAGGTCATCTGAGATGATGGTTGAGACGAAGAGAAGAAGAAGAAGAACAAGAAGAGAGAATGAATGAATGAATGAGGAGGAGAAAATAAATTAGGTTGATGATCTCTATCCAATGGTGAACGAACAGACGAAGAATGAAAAAAAAAAAAGAAGAAAAAAAAAACGAAGTGAGCGAACAATTACTAATTTCATTTATATGTTATTGGTCGTCGTCGTCGTCGATAAGGGTTCGATGTCATCAACATTTTATTCTGTTCGAAGTGGTGATGGTGGTGGCCTCACAGACAACGCAAAATACCCGAGATTACCCCCTTTGCGTTCTCTTTCTTAATGAATGAAAAGAAGAAAAAAAAAAACGAGAAAAAGACGACGATGAAAGCGACCACATTCATTCGCCTTCATTAGACAAACTTATTGACTTGTTTCCCTTCTCAATTCTTTTTCTTCTTCTTCTTTTTCTCTTTCCGTTTTTTACTTTTTGAAAATCTTCGACTTGACGAAGATTTTGTCTCGTTGTCGACGACAAACGACTTTGGTTGTATAATCGATTCGAATTTGATATGTTGAGCGCCATCTTTTGTTTTGTTTTTCGTTAATTTCGTTCGTCGACAATGAAACTCATTTGAAAATTTTGTTATTTATTTATTTTCTATTTGTGTTCGTTGTTTTGCAAAGGAATATCATCGATGATAATCATGTCCGACAATGCCAATTATCAAGATGAATATCGATGTCATTCGTGTCCAAACACACATTTCAAAGATCTTCAACTACTTTTCAGTCATCTTCAACAACCAAGTAAAACGAATCTTTTT
>Ga0209915_1003761_pt1 | contig 12205 bp, 8 predicted proteins | sample ThiBiot_750_plan_FD_183952 | JGI IMG/M metagenome (GOLD analysis project Ga0209915, IMG submission 183952) | Wastewater bioreactor microbial communities from Cape Town, South Africa - Thiocy_cont_750_plan (SPAdes) | ecosystem: Engineered > Bioreactor > Thiocyanate-remediating > Anaerobic-Aerobic ... | reverse complement strand
GGCATCCAACGCCATTCATGGCCATATCAATGATTTTCTGGTGCGTACCGGGTTGAGAAGCGGTGTAAGTGAACTGCAGTTGCCATGTTTTACGGCAGTGAGAGCAGAGATAGCGCTGATGTCCGGCAGTGCTTTTGCCGTTACGCACCACCCCGTCAGTAGCTGAACAGGAGGGACAGCTGATAGAAACAGAAGCCACTGGAGCACCTCAAAAACACCATCATACACTAAATCAGTAAGTTGGCAGCATCACCCAGCGGACGTTCATCCGGTCCTCATTTACATTACGAGCTGGTCATCAATAACAATCCTGTTAATTCACTGTCGTTCCGGGCATCGGCACCCGCTGATAACAAACTCGAACAGCATGCCTTTGCGCATGCCAGAGACTACGAACGATACCTGGACTGATAACGGGACCGCGACGCGGCCCCGTTTGCCGGATTAATTTTTTTTATCGTTTTCACTTCCGTGATGTTGGTGATCCCCATGCCCTCCGTGGCCGTGGAAAAGATGCATTAGCGGGCAGACCAGCAATAACAGATATGGCCAGTAACCTGCCACATGTGACCAGTGTTCTCGCAGGAGGGCAAATGCCGCGATCGCGGCGACAGCAATAAGCGCATAGGTGGTACTTTTCATACTGGACTCCTTCTGTTCATAACAGACCCTTCACTCAGTGTTATTTCCCGAGCCTGACACTTTTCAGACGCAACGCATTCACAATGACGCTGACGGAAGAAAGAGCCATGGCCGCCGCCGCAATAACTGGCGACAGCAGTATTCCATACACAGGATAAAGCAGGCCTGCAGCCACCGGCACACCAAGTGCGTTGTAGATAAATGCAAAAAACAGATTCTGTCGGATATTTTTCATGGTGATCTCTGACAGATGACGGGCCCTGTTCAGTATCATCAGGTCGCCTTTGAGAAGGGTGACTCCGGCACTTTCAATTGCCACATCTGTACCCGTTCCCATGGCTATACCCACGTCAGCCGCTGCCAGCGCCGGGGCATCATTCACACCGTCTCCGGCCATCGCAACCACATGGCCAGACTCTTTCAGTCGGGTTATCACTGCTTTTTTGCCATCCGGCAGAATCCCGGCTTCAACCTCATCTATTCCCAGTTTCCGTGCGACTGCTTCAGCAGTAAGCTGGTTATCCCCGGTGAGCATAACAATGCGGATCCCCGCCTGACGCAAAGCTTTAAGCGCATCCGGCGTGGTTGCTTTCACGGGATCCGAGATAGCTATCAGGCCTGCAAGGTTCCCGTCTGTGGCCACATAGATAACGGTAGCGCCTTCCATCCGCAACGTATCCGCAACGGCCTTTTGATTATCAATAACGATACTGTTTTCCTGCATAGCCAGTTCATTACCAATAACAACCCGTTGACCTTCGACATCGCCTGAGACACCTTTCCCCGACGGGGCATTGAAATTACTGACGGCAGGTATCACGATCCCCTTTTCATGCGCGGCTCTGACAACAGCCATACCCAACGGATGCTGCGAACCTTTTTCCACTGCAGCTGTTACACGTAAAAGAGATATTTCCCCACCCGGACTGAGACTGATAATCCCTGTCACCGTAGGCGAACCTTCCGTGAGCGTGCCTGTTTTGTCGACAACCAGCGTGTCCACTTTTTCAAGACGCTCAAGGGCTTCGGCATTCTTGATTAACACCCCGGCCTGGGCGCCTTTGCCCACCCCCACCATTATCGACATCGGCGTGGCCAGTCCCAGCGCGCAGGGACAGGCAATAATCAGGACCGACACAGCCGCAATGAGACCGTGCGCCATCCTGGGCTCGGGCCCCCAGACAGACCAGATCAAGAAAGCAACAACCGCGATAAGTATCACCAGAGGAACAAACCAGCCTGAAACGCTGTCTGCCATTCTCTGGATGGGGGCACGCGAACGCTGTGCATCAGCGACCATCTGAACAATTCGTGAGAGCATCGTTTCATCACCGACTTTCTCTGCACGGATGATAAGACTACCTGTCTGATTAATCGTCCCCCCAATGACAGGGTCACCCTTCGTTTTGGTAACCGGCATAGACTCCCCGGTCACCATCGATTCATCCACGGTTGTTTTGCCTTCGATCACGATACCGTCGACCGGAATACTCTCTCCAGGTCTGATGCGGAGCTTATCGCCAGGCAGGACATCTTCCGCATTAATATCCGTTTCATGACCGTCATGATCCAGCCGTCTGGCGGTTTTGGGGGCAAGGTTCAGAAGCGCAGTAATGGCGCCTGAGGTTTGTTCCCGTGCCCGCAGCTCAAGAACCTGTCCCAGCAGAACAAGCACCGTAATAACTGCTGCGGCTTCAAAATAAACGGCCACCAGGCCATCCATGTTTCTGAACGATGCAGGAAACCAGGAGGGGAAGACGGTTGCAATGACGCTGTAAACCCAGGCTACGCCGGTCCCCATTGCAACAAGGGTAAACATATTCAGGGAGCGGTTACGTAACGACATTCCGGCCCGGGCGAAGAATGGCCAGCCACACCACAACACGACAGGGGAGGCCAGAAGCAACTGCAGCCATGTGTTGTACTGTGGCGGTACTGTATTCCTCAAGTCGGGAAACAGATGAGATCCCATTTCGAGTACCAGAACCGGAAACGCCAGCAACAACCCCAGCCAGAAGCGTCTTGTCATGTCGTGAAGTTCATCACTCGGCCCCGTGGATGCCGTAGCTACGAGCGGCTCCAGTGCCATTCCACAGACAGGACAGCTTCCGGGACCACTGCGGCGTATCTCCGGGTGCATCGGACATGTCCACACACCTTCAGAATTCTCTTTTTCCGCCTGGTTGTGAGGCTGTTTTATCTGATCAGGGCTGACTTCGTGATGATCGTGGTGATGGTGATGGGAATGTTCACTGGCATCTTCGGTAAAATAATGATCGGGATGGGCTTTAAATTTGCTCTCACAGCTGGCGGAGCAGAAATAAAGCTGATGGTCCTGGTATCGAATGCTGCTGTGCGCCTTGTCAGGCAGGATGACCATCCCGCACACGGGATCTCTCACCTTATGCAATACGTGGCCCTCGTCCGGGGATAATGTCTGCTCAGAAGCAGTCTGGTTGTTGTGTTGCACTGCATTGTCATTTTTCACAGTAACTCTCCTTATGCATACCGAAGCATCTTCTGTCTTCAGGGTATGTCATGGATGCGATTACCACGAATATCGCCGGCACAGGAGTGCCTGCTACCGGCGTCCCGTTATCAGCCGTTCCGCTGACTATTCGATTCGCTGGAAGACTTTTTTACTTCCATCCGGTGAGAATGCGATAACATCGTAAGCCTCTTTTCGGGCTCCCATCTCCATTCCAGGACTTCCTGCTGGCATACCGGGGGTGGCGAGACCGTATATACCCGAACCAGACTGCATTGCCTTATGTATCGTTGTCGCAGGCACATGGCCTTCAATGATCAAATTACCGGCAACCGCGGTATGACAACTTCGTAGTCCTGCAGGAACAGCATGCTTTTCTTTCAGGGCTGACAGCGCCTGATCATTCATGACGTGAGTTCGTACTTCGAACCCGTCTTTTTCCATCGCTTTGCCCCACAGGGAACAACAGCCACAGTTTTCAGATTTGTACATATCAATCACTTTTTCACTCGCCATCGCGGGTAGTGAAAGGCCGAGAGCCAGCGCCATTAGAACCACTTTTTTCATACTCACCTCTGTATATTATCGATATAAACCCTGACGTCAGGGTGAATCAGTAAAGAAGGACACCCACAGGGGGTGCCCTTTCAGGTTCAGGACACGCTTTTTTTATGTCTGCGCAGCCAGATTAATTTGTAGGCGGCAGGAATAATGAACAGGGACAGCAGCGGAGCCGTGATCATCCCACCAATCATGGGTGCCGCAATACGGCTCATGACTTCTGAACCTGCGCCGGTTCCCCAGAGTATTGGCAGCAGACCCGCAATGATCACCGCCACGGTCATGGCTTTCGGCCGGACACGCAGTACGGCACCATGATAGAGGGCTTCATCAAGACCTTCCGGTGTGAACGTCTCTTTACGGGACAATTCCGGGTGCGCTTCAATGGCATGACGCAGATACATCAGCATGACCACGCCAAACTCTGCTGCCACCCCGGCCAGGGCGATAAACCCGGTTCCGGTCGCCACTGACATATGGAAGCCCTGCCAGTACAGGAACCATATTCCGCCAACCAGGGCGAACGGCAGGCTCATCAGGATCAGCAGGGCTTCGTCAACCCGGCGGAATGCCAGATACAACAGGATGAAAATGATCATCACCGTCATCGGCACCATCAGCTTCAGTTTCTTGTTGGCATGCTCAAGCAGTTCAAACTGTCCGGAGAATGCCACACTGGTTCCCGGTCTCAGTTTCACTTTCTCGCTGATGGCCGTCTTAATGTCGTTAACCACCGACACCATGTCCCTGCCGCGAGCATCAACATAAATCCAGCTGGCTGGCCGGGCATTTTCGGTTTTCAGCATGGTTGGTCCAGAAACGACGTTAATATCCGCGACATCGCCCAGCGTGATCTGCTGCTTCATCGGGGTCAGGATCGGCATCTGTTTCAGCGCCTGCGGACTGTTCCGGTAATCCTGCGGGTAGCGAATGTTAATAGGGTACCGGGCCACCCCTTCAACCGTCTCACCCACCATAGCACCTCCGATTGCTGAAGAGACGAACAGCTGGACATCACCTACCGTCATCCCGTAGCGGGAGGCTTTCTCCCGGTTGATATCGATATCGATGTAGCGCCCGCCCTCAAGTCGCTCAGCCAGGACAGACACCACGCCAGGCACGGTTTTGGCTACCGCCTCGATACTCTGCGCCGTCGCGTCGATATCGGACAGAACAGTCCCGGACACTTTGATACCTATCGGGCTTTTGATCCCGGTTGAGAGCATATCAATACGGTTACGGATAGGCGGCACCCAGAGGTTTGCCAGACCCGGTAAACGGACTGTCCTGTCGAGTTCATCAATAATCTTGTCAATTGTCATGCCGGGACGCCACTGATCCTCAGGTTTGAGCTGGATCGTGGTTTCCACCATTTCGAGCGGCGCGGAATCCGTTGCGGTCTCTGCTTTACCGGTCTTGCCAAATACAGAAGCCACTTCAGGAACGCTTTTGATTAACTTGTCTGTTGTCTGCAGGAGCGCTGCAGCTTCTGCCGGAGAGACGCCAGGCAAGGTCGACGGCATATACAGCAGATCGCCCTCGTTAATCTTCGGCAGAAATTCACCGCCCACCTGACTCAGTGGCCAGATAACCGTGAAAATGGACAAGGCCGCAACCAGCAGGGTTGTTTTTGGCCAGTGGAGGACCCGCAGCAGCAAAGGATGATACGCTTTGATCAGCACCCGGTTCAGGGGGTTACTTGTCTCGGCAGGAATTTTCCCCCGGATCCAGAATCCCATCAGAATAGGAATGACGATGATGGCCAGTGCGGCCGCTCCCGCCATGGAGTACGTTTTCGTGAATGCCAGCGGGCCAAACAGACGACCTTCCTGCCCTTCCAGGGTAAAGATAGGAATAAAGGACAGGGTGATGATCAGCAGGCTAATGAACAACGCGGGTCCCACTTCCACGGAGGCGTCGGTAATCACCTTCCAGCGGGTGGCGTTGTCAATCTGCTCACCCGGATGCTGATGATCCCACTCCTCAAGCCGTTTGTGCGCATTTTCAATCATCACAATGGCGGCATCCACCATCGCACCGACGGCAATCGCTATCCCTCCCAGCGACATGATATTGGCGTTCAGTCCCTGGAAGTGCATGACGATAAAGGCGATACACAGGCCAAGCGGCAGAGAGATAATCGCCACCAGGGCAGAACGTACGTGCCACAGGAACAGAGCACAGACGATGGCCACCACGATAAACTCTTCCAGAAGTTTGGAACTGAGGTTATCAATCGCCCGGTCGATTAACTGGCTGCGATCGTAGGTGGTCACGATTTCAACGCCTTCCGGCAGGCTGGCCTTCAGCGTCTCCAGTTTATCCCTCACTGCCGTGATAACGTCGCGCGCATTTTTACCCGACCGCAGGATCACCACGCCGCCAGCGACTTCTCCCTGGCCGTTCAGCTCGGCAATACCACGCCTCATTTCGGGCCCGGTCTGCACGCGGGCAACATCCCGCAGATAAACCGGCACGCCGTTCTCACCTGTTTTCAGGACGATGTTATTAAAATCATCAATGCTCTGAAGATAACCGCTGGCACGGACCATATACTCCGCTTCGGCCATTTCAACGGATGAGCCACCGGCCTCCTGGTTAGACGATTCAAGTGCCTGTTTCACTTCGGGCAGGCTGATACCGTACTGGGACAGTTTTACCGGATTGACCTGAATCTGGTACTGTTTCACCACGCCGCCAACCGAAGCGACCTCAGCCACGTTCGGGATGGTTTTCAGCTCAAATTTCAGGAACCAGTCCTGCAGAGAGCGCAGTTCTGAAAGGTCGTGTTTTCCGTTGCGATCGACAAGGGCATATTCAAATATCCAGCCCACTCCCGTGGCGTCCGGGCCGATTTCAGAGCTCACACCCGCAGGCAGTTTGCCCTGAACCTGATTCAGGTATTCCAGCACGCGCGAACGGGCCCAGTACAGATCGGTGCCGTCTTCAAAAATGACATACACATACGAATCACCGAACTGTGAAAAGCCACGCACGGTTTTTGCGCCAGGTACGGACAGCATGGTGGTGGTAAGCGGATAGGTGACCTGGTTTTCTACAATCTGCGGGGCCTGTCCGGGATAGCTGGTTTTAATAATGACCTGCACATCTGACAGGTCAGGCAGCGCATCGACCGGCGTGTTAATTATCGTCCATGTGCCCCAGATGCTGAGAAACAGTGCGCCCATCATGACCAGGAAACGGTTGGCGACAGAGCGCCGGATAATCCATTCAATCATCGTCGTCTCCTCAGTGCCCTGAATGCATATTTACAGGCTGCTCAGACATTGCTGGCATACTGTTTTCTGTTTTTTCAGGGTGGCGCATACGTTCCAGCGCGCCCGTAATATTGGCTTCGGAGTCAATGAGGAACAGGCCACTGACCACCACGGTATCGCCTTCATTCAGGCCGGAGCCAATGCCGGACTGTTGCTGTGATTCATGCAGAACGTGGATCTGTTTCGGCACAAACTTGCCTTCATCATCAACAGTAATCACGCGCTGTTCTTTGCCGGTATCGATAACGGCCTGGCTTGGTATCAGCAGCATCTCCTGGCTCTTGGTATTCAGTTTCAGATAGGCATTCATGCCCGGCTTGAGAAACTCATCCTTATTAGAAACCTGGAGACGGACCTGAAGCGTACGGGTTGTCTGATCCACGCTGGGAAGAATGTTCCATTTTTCGACATGGAATGTTTTATCCGGATAAGCCGGTACCGAAATTTCAAACTGCGACGTATCTTTCAGCAGATAGGCGATAGATTCTGGCACTGCAGCGCTGATCCAGACCGGGTCCATCCCCTGAATCTGAGCCACTACTTTATCTTTCGAAATATTCATTCCGGTGCGCAGGTCAAACGCAGTAATGACACCATCAATAGGTGCTTTAATGGTAAAACGGGTCTGGATTGTGCGGGTTGAACGCAGCCTTTGAATATCCTCTTCCGGCATACCAGCCAGACGAAGTCGCTCCAGAACCCCTTTTATCTGGGTTGACGTACCGCCTGTACCGGATAACAGCAGGAACTCACTTTGTGCCTCAACCCATTCAGGAATGGTGATATCGATAAGCGGAGTGCCTTTCTTCACATGATCGCCAATCGTCAGGGGATACACTTTTTCGACGAAACCGTCAGAACGCGCCTGCACAATGACAAACTGATACTCGTTGTAACTGACATTAGCCGGGATTGTCTGGGAATAATTCAGCATTCCTCGCGTAACTTTTTGCGTTTTTAATCCCAGATTCTGAACCTGGGTTGGATCGATACGGATCCCGCCACTGCTTTTATCGCCACTTTCATCAGCATATTTCGGCACCAGGTCCATATCCATAAAGGGAGATTTTCCGGGTTTATCAAATTTGGTATCCGGTTTCATCGGGTCATACCAGAAAAGTACCTTTCGCTCCGGTGCCTTTTGTTCGGTTTGTACTGTTTTTTGTGATGAGTTTACATACTGCCAGGCAGTAACCGATATCAGCCCCCCTGCTATGAGGCTGCTGATAATTATTGCAGCATATTTTATCTTTAAAGAAGCCATACAATTTCTCGCTGAAAAATCAAAACACCTGGCATATGCGCCCGATCATTCATTCACAGTAATCCCTTAATGAATGTTCAGGCGCACTGGATGTATTCGCTCCGGACTGATAATCAGGATTGCGTAACGTTAATGCTTTTGAGTAAGGAGATATTGCCCTGCTGAATAAACGAGAAATCGACATGGTTGCCGGTTTTCAGGGCATTGATAGCGTCGTCTGCATTAACAAAAGTGAAGCGCATGGTCATTGCAGGCCAGCCCACAGCAGGGATTGCTTCGTGCGAAATGGTAATCTTTTTACTATTCATATCAATGTCTTTAACGACACCGGTGCCCTTGATAACCTGCTGTACCGAAGCATCACTGGCAGCATTCATATCGCCATGCTGATGTGTTTCAGCATGAAGACCGGCAGAAAACATGACAGAGAAGGCACCAAATAAAACGGCTTTAAGTGAATTACGCATTTTTAATTTCCTGATTAATTAAATAAATTTACTCTACCCAACCGCCACCCAGCGCGGTAAACAGATTAATTTCGTTAACCTGTCGGGAATAGGTAAGATCGAGAATGGTTTGCTGCGTAGCGAAGAGGGAACGTTCTGCATCCAGCACTTCGATGTAACTGACAGCACCACTTGCATATAATCCTCTGGCACGCTGGAGAGTTATCTGAAGTGAATCAAGATAACGCTGCTGTGACTCAAGTTGCTGGCTAAGGCTGTCGCGCAGCGCAAGCGTGTCGGAAACATCCTTAAAGGCTGACTGAATTTTTTGTTCGTAATTAACCACCGATTGTTGCTGGCGAATTTCAGCCAGCTTCAGATTGGCTTTATTCCTGCCAGCATTAAAAATAGGAATTTCAATTTTAGGGATAAAATTCCACATTCCACTTCCTGACGTAAACAGGCTTGACAGCTCCGTACTGCTTGCGGAAAGACCACTGGTCAGGGTAATGGAGGGGAAAAAGGCCGCTCGCGCTGCGCCAATATTGGCATCAGCCGCTTTCAGCTGATATTCCGCTTCCATAATATCCGGTCGCTGCAGCAAAATTTGTGAAGATAGATTTGGTGGCAATTTTACTGGTGCGATCTCCCCGCCTTTCATCCCTTTTTCTGACGGAAGTGCGCGGTACGTTCCCAGCACCAGTTGCAGGGCATTGTTTGCCTGAGCCAGATCGCCTTCTCGTTTGGCTATTTCGGCGCGGGTACTTTCGATTTGTCCTCTCGCCTGTTCAAGTGCCAGAACGTTCGTACTCCCGGTCACGAGCTGTTGCTCAACGAAAGCATAGGACTGTTCATAATTTTTCAGCGTTTCCCGCGCAATACGGAGTTGTTCGTACGCCAGTTGCTGGCTGAAATAGCTCTGTGAAACGTTGGAGACCAGCAGGATGTGTACGGCACGACGGGCTTCTTCGCTGGCAAAGTAGTTCTGGCGATCAGCCTCACTCATGTTCTTAAGTTTGCCAAAAAAATCGAGCTCATAGCTGAGCTCCAGACCCGCGTCGTACTCCTGTGTGGTCGGCTTGTCACCTTTCAGACCACCGTTGTATGTGATCCCGGATGAGGCATTCAGTTGGGGATAACGATCTGCATCCGTGACGTTGAACTGGGCCCGGGCCTCTTCAACCTTCAGGGCAGCCATTCTCAAATCACGGTTATTATTCAGGGCTTCACCGATCAGCCTGCTGACCTGGGGATCGACAAAAAAGTTTCGCCAGCCCGTATCCTGATAGCTGTTTACCGCAGGCGTCAGACTGTTTTTAGACAATGAAAACTGCTGGGGAACCGGAGCTGGCGGACGCTGATATTCAGGTGCCAGAGAAACACAACCAGCCAGGATGAATATGGTACTGATGCTGAGTAATTTTAATTTGAACATAACGCTTCTCGTACAGGCAGACCTGGTAAATGGTTCAAACGAAGTCCAGAGTATTGATAGGGATACTTTACCGAACGCTCTCTGTTTGCCGGGTGACAGGATAATGACAATGTTGTCATTTTTGCTGTAATCCGTTGATAACGATCGTGGGCGCAATAAAATGACATTAGCAGCCAGCCGGGGAGCATGATGAAAATATTAATCGTTGAAGACGAAATTAAAACAGGTGAATATCTCAGCAAGGGGCTGACAGAGGCGGGGTTCGTCGTGGATCACGCTGATAATGGTCTGACCGGATATCATCTTGCCATGACAGCCGAGTATGATTTAGTCATCCTGGATATCATGCTGCCTGATGTAAACGGCTGGGATATCATCCGTATGCTGCGCAGTGCCGGAAAGGGGATGCCGGTATTACTGCTGACGGCCCTTGGCACGATTGAACACAGGGTCAAAGGACTTGAGCTGGGTGCGGACGATTATCTGGTGAAGCCCTTTGCGTTTGCTGAACTGCTCGCCCGGGTAAGAACCCTCCTCAGGCGGGGAAACACGATGATCACGGAAAGCCAGCTTAAAGTGGCTGACCTCTCGGTTGATCTCGTATCCAGAAAAGTCAGCCGCGCCGGGAACCGCATTGTGCTCACCAGTAAAGAGTTCAGCTTGCTGGAATTCTTCATTCGCCATCAGGGAGAAGTTCTTCCCCGCTCCCTGATTGCCTCTCAGGTCTGGGACATGAATTTTGACAGCGACACTAACGCGATTGATGTCGCAGTAAAGCGACTCCGCGCTAAAATAGACAACGATTACGGGACAAAACTGATCCAGACTGTGCGGGGCGTGGGCTACATGCTGGAGATCCCGGATGCATAGCAAACCGTCCAGACGACCTTTCTCACTCGCTCTGCGGCTGACCTTTTTTATCAGCCTGTCCACAATACTGGCGTTTATCGCCTTCACCTGGTTTATGCTGCATTCTGTTGAAAAGCATTTTGCCGAGCAGGATGTCAGCGATCTGCAACAAATCAGCACCACACTGAGCCGTATACTCCAGTCCCCGGCAGATCCGGATGAAAAAAAAGTAAGCAAAATAAAGGAATCAATTGCCAGCTACCGCAACGTTGCCCTTTTGCTCCTCAATCCCAGGGGTGAAGTGCTCTTGAGCTCAGCTCAGGGGGCGGCACTACGCCCGGCAGTGAATTCAGCAGATTTTAGCGAGCACAGCCGCGCACGGGATGTCTTTCTCTGGACGGTGGAGGATCCTGCGGGACCGATGGATACCGGGTCCGGAATGAAGATGGAAACGTACCGGATTATCGCCTCCTCTGGCCAGGCGACATTTCAGGGCAAACAGCAGAATTATGTCATGCTGACTGGCCTCTCCATTAATTTCCATCTCCATTACCTCGATGCGCTGAAAAAAAATCTGATTGCGATCGCCGTCGTGATAAGCCTGCTGATTGTTCTGATCATTCGCATCGCTGTCCGTCAGGGGCACCTGCCCCTTCGTAATGTCAGCAATGCCATTAAAAACATCACCTCCGAGAATCTTGATGCGCGGCTGGAACCGACACGCGTTCCCATTGAGCTGGAGCAACTGGTTATCTCGTTCAATCATATGATTGGAAAGATTGAGGACGTCTTTACCCGCCAGGCCAATTTCTCTGCCGATATCGCGCATGAGATCAGAACGCCCATCACCAATCTGGTGACGCAGACTGAAATCGCACTGAGTCAGGATCGAACCCAGAAGGAACTTGAGGATGTCCTCTACTCCAGTCTTGAAGAGTATAACCGGATGACCAAAATGGTCAGCGACATGCTGTTTCTGGCACAGGCGGACAATAACCAGCTTATACCTGACAGGGTCCGTTTTGACCTCAGAGCAGAAGTCATGAAAGTCTTCGAGTTTTTCGAAGCCTGGGCCGAAGAACGCAATATCACGCTCAAATTTGACGGGATGCCCTGCCTGGTTGAGGGAGATCCACAAATGTTCAGAAGAGCGATCAATAATCTGTTATCCAATGCCCTGCGTTATACCCCGGAGGGACAGGCAATCACCGTCTCAATAAGAGAGCAGGAGAGCTTTTTTGA
>Ga0209915_1003745_pt1 | contig 12267 bp, 6 predicted proteins | sample ThiBiot_750_plan_FD_183952 | JGI IMG/M metagenome (GOLD analysis project Ga0209915, IMG submission 183952) | Wastewater bioreactor microbial communities from Cape Town, South Africa - Thiocy_cont_750_plan (SPAdes) | ecosystem: Engineered > Bioreactor > Thiocyanate-remediating > Anaerobic-Aerobic ... | reverse complement strand
TGTGTGTGTGTGTGTGTGTGTGTGTGTGTGTGTGTGTGTGTGTGAGTGTGTGTGAGTGAGTGATATAGCGTGCAGACTAAGAGAACCAGCCAAAGAAAGGATAGGTCAAAGAAAGCACAAAAGAGTACGTTTTCGAGGTGATCATTTCATGTACCGGCGGCTTACCATAATGCAGCTCAAAAGCAAGAGTTCTCCGTATGACGTAACAACTGTTATGAGGAGGAAATCAGAAAACGCGTGCGCGCCATAGAACGGCGGCCCACGCTACGGAGCATCCAGCTCCAGTTGGTAGAGTACATGTCAAACATTCTTCCAGTGCGATATTATACTGTGCGGTGATTATAATCGATACAGTTCGTGATATCATTTGGGAAAGAGAGGAGAGGGCTCGCACACAACAGCGTTCCGGTATTTTGCTTGAGCCAAGCAGAAGGTGCTATCCAGCAGCGGGAATAGGTTCTCAGGTACCAGAGAGTCGGTATGCAGAAAAGGCATTACGTGAGCGTCCGAGTGGGTGGAGCGAGGTAGTACAAGGTCCAGGCTCGGTGATATCATCATTGATGATGATGATGATGATGATGATGATGATGATGATGGTGATGGTGGTGAGACAACAGCACACTCGGCAGATACGTTCGGAAAGAGTTTCTTTCGCAACTCGGCCTGCTTCTGGCGCATCGAGTACTGAGCTTCTGTTAGCTTCGTGAGGGCATGGTCTTTGACGGAGAGCTGATGCGAGAGGGGAAGAATGATTCCGTCGTCGTTGTTCGCGAGCAGATTTCGAGCATCTTCGGGATACTTGAAGTTCATGGGCTCCTTTGCTATCTGCTGGTAGAGCGCTGTCCGGGTCTCGGTACACTCGGGCGTGAAGACTGTTCTTTTGTACTCGGCGAATGTTAAGTTGAGCTCTTCCCACAACGGCACGAGAATTCTCGGGTCTCCGGAAGACGACGGTACCAGGTGCTCATGTACTGGTAGGTCAATATCGTTCTCATCATCGTAACGGAGCAGTAATAGAGGGTCTTTGGGATCGAATTCAAACCCGACGCTGCTGCTGCTGCTGCTGTTGTTGCTGTTATGATCCACCAACCCAAGCTTGGTTCCAACTGAATACATTGTCGTTACGAGGTCGCGCTCGGTGACCTTCTCAGTACCACAGTAGTACATTGAGTCTGCACGCTCGAGACTCACGTAGAGATCATAAGGTTCAGTGATTTCGAACCGATCGGCCACCCAGTAAGAGGTGCTGAAGAAAGCTTCTTGCTTTTCGTTCTCTCCCTCTTCCTCGTCCTCGGTCATGTCTGATTGATCGAGGCGTGAGTTCATGAACTTGAATTCCGGAGAGGAAAGTTTGTGAATATTCGGCACTTGGAGTGGCTTACGCCGATCGTCTCCTTTCGGAGCCTCAAGCTCAAAGACATTGAATGTTCCTGGATGCGTGACCGAATAAGCGCCGGCACACTTGATTGTGGGTTGGTGCTGGTGGTTGAAGAATTCATGCAATGCCTCATTGATGACCGACATTGGCGAGGAACTCACCTTCTGAAATAGCCACGCCGTGCTGACCAAGAGTACTTCGTGGTGACCGTTGAAGAAGCGCGTGATAATGGGCATCGATATCGCACTGTGGAGATCGCAAAACGTTCCCGGTGCATAGATGCAGGCGCAGCGATCATGCTCTCCAGGCTTGCTCAATTTCGGTTCGTCACTGTCCAGGGCGGCAGCGTCTCGAATGTATGGTGGACTGCTTATGCTACGTTCCATTAGAAGCTTGATCGTTTGGTCCAGATCCGCTTTGGTGAGCGTTTCTCCGTCGGGCGTTTTTGTACGCAAAAGATGCAACAATTCATCACCTTGGAATTTGAAAGAGTGGCGATTCCAATCAACCTCAGAAATCTCCTCCTCGTTACCGCTGTGAGTTGGCGACCAGTAGTGGTAGTAGTGGCGGTGATGGTGGTGATGATGGTGGTCTAGAGTAGCATAACAAACCCTTGCAGATCCGCTCCGACACTTTCTCTTTGTCGACACTTCGAGTAGCACCTTCCGTAGCAGGTCCTCGCACTGGCGCACCATGAAATGCGGGGCGAACGACAAGATGCTTTGGATCACATGGCAGGAATTCAGATAGAGCTGTGGGCCTAGAGCCACGAGAGTCTCGGCGTCGATGGGCTTGTTCACGAAGCGACTACCCTCGATGAGGAAGTTACTCGCAATGATATCCAGCATCATGAGTATACAAGCATGGAGCTTGATCTTGAGTACCTCGCGTGGTCGGAAGGGTCGAATGCCGGCAGCCACCATTTTCTCGTTTACAAAGTGCATGCAAATGAAGAGCAGTACCGTGGTCGGCGGTGGGACCAAGTTCAGACCGATGATAGCCCACAGCTCATGTACCACCGCCTGAAGCCAGCGGTGGATGTAGAGCTGTGTCTCGTAGTTTGCCTGAGTTTCGAGTGCTTTCATATGCTCGGCGAGGAGCGCCGTCAGGATCATCTCACCCGGAGGCATGTTGATTACGACCATTCGGTCAAACATACTGCCATCCATGGTGCTGAGGTTGAGATTAGTGCAGCACATGATGCAACCGATTCGTTCCGAGACTCGAGTCACCTCTTGCCAGTCCCTGCTCGAGCTATTCCATTGTGATGACTGAGTCACCACCACTCCTCGGTCGAGCATGGCCTTCAGCTCAGGATCGCCAGTCGAGTCTTCACCTTCACCCATGAACCTTCTTCGACGCATCTCATGGAATACCGTCACGAGATAGTTCAACTTGGCTCCCGAATTCGTGCTGTTGGCCGAGTCGGTCTGGTTGGTCGACTCGCGATAGGTGCCAATGATCCGGAGGAGACACATCATAATGAAGGTCCATGACTTGGAGGCACCGGCACTGCCCATCAGACAGAGATTCAGATGAATGTTGAACTCGCTTCGACTCGCATCCAAACCGGCGAGGAACGCGAGCTGAAGCAGATCGGGACGGGCGGCATTCAGTGTGCTCCGGTAGTGCAGCAAGAACCATGCCAACATATTGGAGAGCATATTCATCGAAGGATCAAATTCTCTTCCCACTACGTGTGACGGCCTGTTCTTCGGATTGTAAATGTCGTTGTCCTCGATGAATTTGTAAATGGCTCGCGCGGCGTCTGGAAGCTTCGCAACCGAACTCCGAGCATTCACATTCCATTGGTGGATCAGAGTTTTCTGATAGAGTTTGTAGAGACAATATCGCTCCTTGGCAGTGAGGGCATTGCTCTTATCTTGAAGCAACGGTCGCAGCTGCGCCCAGAGGCTTTTGCTCCGAGCACACAATTCATTGTACGCCTCGTACTCTTGGTGGTGGTGGTGGTGGTGGTGGTTGTTGTCGCACAGAAAGCGGCTGAGTGAAAATGGAGCCCGAGGATTGGAAAGTCTTCTTGTACTCGGACTTGGCTGTGCAAGCGGTACAGCACCCGACAAGGGCATCGCCGTGAGCCGGATCAGGTCCTTTGTGAATGTCCTAGAGACTGAAGAAAAGTCACTCATAACTGAGGTATGTGCTCTATGCCATTGATTGTAGACCTTGAGTTCGGCTTTGTAACGTAAATACTCGCGCCTAGCGAGGCTAAGCTCTTCCGGAGCAAATAATGACGACGGCGATGGAGATTCGTCTTCGGGAATGCATTCGCGGAGTGTTCCCATCGACTCGAGAACTCTACCCTCGACCGCCAGCTGGCGGCTCTCACTGGCTCGCAGCTTGTTCTTGAGCATAGAGAGATCAATGTACGTTTGACACCCTACCAAAGCCGGTCTGGGTAGCGGCGGTGGTGGCAGAGATCTCGTCGCCATAGCTGGTGAGCTTTCGCTGTTGTTGAGATGGCGTTTTGAATTTGAGGTGAATCTTTGTGCAAACTTTGGAAGGAGAAGCAGCAGCTCTGTCAACGGGCAAGCAGCATTGAGCCAGAGACGATCGGGAAAGTTTCGATGAAACATGTTCGAAGGTGTCATGGAGTGAGAGTTGAAGAACAGCAATCGACCACGATGAGGTGGCTTCCAACGGTAGAAGCCCTGCGCTGCCGGGTCGGTGCTCTCCTCATGCTCTTGGTTCGGCTTGAAATATACTCGGTTCTGACTGAAGAAAAGTAGCGATTGCTTCCGGCTCACGTTGAGAGCACGACAGCGTACGGCGGTAGCTTGAGAAAAGAGGTTGTTGGCGTCGAGAGGAGAATCATTCGAGCTCACGGGACTCATCATGTGAGGCCAATTGTTGTTGTTGTTATGTTCCTGATAAAAGGTGTTCACTGGCACGCCGAGATAGACGCCAGCCATGTTGGCAAACTCTTTAGGACCAATATCCTCATAACGCCGCCAGGGGAAGCGCTCTCGGTCTCGATTTTGCTTTGCCTTCGGCGAACTCGGTACCACCTCGATACTCGTCGTATCTTTTTTCGAAGCGCGTTTGCGCTTATCAGCGCGCTTTGGCCCCTCGATCAATAGCATGGCCTTCTCGAACTCATCGTTGGAGCTAACGACATTATTAATGTTCTTGTACGAGAGTATTTGCTTCTTCAAGGCGGTCTCCTGCGAGGCATCCAGCGACACGGCCGCCTCTGGCTGCCGAAAGGCTGTCATCATGTTTCTGAAGAGCAAGTCTGAGAGCTCGTTGTTAAAGTTGTAATGTGAGGTGGTGAGGAAGTAGAAGGTCCAATAGCATGCCCGGGGCGGCGTCTGTAACTTGTTGTAGTTGTAATAGCGATCACGAGTATTGAAGATGTCGGCCATGTACTTTCGATCCGACGAATCGTACTCGTTGCTGGGCACATATTCCACGGCGCACCAGTGCTTGGGAGTTTCAATATCTTCTCCGGTGATGCGCTCTCTCAGACGCTCTGCAAGAGCGCGAGTTCGTGCCTTCCGATCCTGAACTTTGAGGAGGAGGTCATCGATAAAGACAGAGAACTTCTCGCACTGCGCGATGAGCTTGTGTTCGCGATCCTGCTCGATTTCAAGGCGAGTTCTCTGTTGTTTCTCCAGGCGAAGGTCATCGTCGGTTTTCTTCTTCTTCTTCTCCTTCGTTGTCGTCTTTCTCTTCTTCACACGGCGCTTGGCAACGAGCTTCCTGGCGGTGGCACGACGGTCATCGTCCTCCTCCTCTTCATCCTCGCTATCGCCCAAGATGGGTTTCAGCTTTGGGAATAGAGTCCGTGTACTGTATGCTTCGCACAAGTAGCAGAACAACCACAAGAGCAGCTTCCGGTTCTCAACGTCGTTATCACCCAGCTTGGTGTCGCCAAAGCCTCGAGCCGTCAGAGGATAGTCGTTCATGTCGACTGTGAATGCGAACACTTGCCGCACAAGCAGCACGCCGTTCTCATCCAGAGGCGATTCGATGATGTCTCCGACCCAGTCACGCAACTCCGTGTACTGGCGCGTCTGCTGCTGTTGCTCAGGGTTTAAAGGTGGTCGAAATTGTGACATGGTGAGGAGGTAACTACTCCTACTCCTACTCCTCCGAAAGTCGACTTAAAGTAAAGTAGGGCTCCCAAGGTATGAAAAGAATAAGGGTTGGTCCCAGGTGCATTGCGTAGCACATGAATAGATGTCTTATTTTCACGTTCTTTGTTCGATTATAGCAGCGGAAAGCGTTGTCCATTCCCCATCCAGCCGTCTTCGTCGTCGCCATTGTCATGAGCTACTAGCTTGATCAAGGCACCATCACCAAAACCTTTCTCGCTCGGTCGCTCGGTCGCTCGGTTGGTAGGTCGAGGAGTATAGAAGTGAGTGACTCGCGAGGGAACAGACAGCCGAGAGATGGTCCTACAAATAGCGTATTGATCCCGAAGAAAGCCGTTGTGGACCGCGTTAGCTACAATTAAGGTCAAAGAAGAAAGTGAGTAAACTAATAATTCGAGCCCGCTACCCCTCGCCTCCCAGGCCCTTCCAGCGTGCTTTCCCGAGCCAGCGCAGGCTGACCCATCTAACTATCACTGATATACATATAGTTGGAGTGCTATCTGAATATGGGGCTTACGGGCGGATTGGTGCGGTCTTTCTGCCAAAGCATACGCTTAAATGCCTGAGTGCTGACGGAAAGTCGCCCTGGAAGCCACGCATTCTCGCGAGCGTGTAGTAGTTGATCAACGTGATCGAAATCATGCCGTGGAGGATGTTAGAAGACTCGGAGTACCGCTTGGGCCACGAAATCAAGCATATCCGTCGATTCAAGATGTCGACGGCGTTGAATTGGGTCTTGTAGATGACCCATGGCAAAGGCGCTGGCCCAACGTCCGACGAGGCTGTGAGTGTCTGGAGGTAAGCGGCGTGGCGGCGCTTCGGATCGCTTGTAAGAGGCTAGGGTATCGTAACCGATACCGCTAGTCGAGATCCCGAGTACACTAGATGTAGGAGAGCAGGAGGCGTGCTGTGGGTGGGGAAAGAGAGAGAGAGAGAAACTGCCACGCCACGTGGCAGGGCTTTATGTGACTTGCCTTTGGCGGGAGCTGATATACAGAGTACGGTTGAGTTTCATTGCGAGCATGCCTATGGCATCGCTCTTGATTACAGCTGCTGGCGACCTTGGAGGCAACTAATGCGTCGATTGGCTCGCTCTTGTTACCGGTACTCTTGCATCCCAGCTCGATGAGATGGGCCTTGAGTTGAGGTACTGTACAAGCGTTGTACTGCGTCCGCAACTCGGCCGTGAGCGTGGCAGGGTGCTCCTCATCCTCGGGAACGATGGTGAGTGCGTCGCGAGAGAGGCATCGTGTGCACTCGTGCTGTTTCTCTTTGGCAATCGCAACGTTCCAGCCAGTGAGCGCGCGTGTATGATTGTGTATAAAAAACCGTGTGTCAGTCGCTGTAGAACGCTATACAGCTCTCGGATCGACTCGGAATAGCAAGTAGTAGTTGTACCACCAAGAATGCCAAGAGACAGTCCGATGTGCTTTAACACCTCGGTATCGAGGCTCAACATGAGGCGCGTGCTCGCATACGAGCCGAGGCGCACGCAAGTACACTGCTTCAGGCCTGCAGTGACAAAGGCGTTCGAGTACGATGTCATTACGCGCCGTGCAGCGGAGTCTTGGTCGGTTCTGAGCTCTCCATGGAGCCTCGGTTGTTGACCAGAACTCGGTGGCGCAAGAGCTCGAGGTCCTGCGATGCGATGGTGACGGCATCATTGGTAGTGAGCGACCGGGCCGAGAATAGGTACAGGTGTCGGTTCTTATCCATCCACGTAACCGTGTCAGCTGTGTGTGTGTGTGTGGAAGGCAGAATCGGCAACCCACAACGGCTTGCCCAACGTGTCGTGGGATGCGTTTTGGACCAGATACGTGAATGCCTCGGATGGCGTGTGATGGTCGGGCGCTTCAGGTGAAAGAGGAACGACACCTCGCCGCTTCCATCGCCCACTCCGACGAACGGCATCTTGGTGACGGCTTTATACGCTACGTGGCCGACAGCATGAGGCTTGTTGGGGAAGAGTAGCGTCAGACTGTCGTGGTACTACAGCAGTAGAGTACGCAGTGTTCAATAATGTCTGGATCGCGCTCAGGTACTCAACCAAGAGATTGCCGAACGAGCGCAGTATCGCCGAATAGCGATTACGCCCGATGGCAAGGTCCTGTGGGCGCGTATAGAGGTTATAGTCGACTCGACTGCGCGCGCAGGATATGCACGCTCAGCATCGAGAGCAGCTGCTCCTCCGTTAGGTTCGGGCGGTATCACCTTGAGCTGGCTGCTGCCAAAGGAGGATGCCGAGAGTCGCTACGGCATCGAACTCCGGCGTCTCCTGGTCGCCGTGCTGGGGCGACGCATCAGACTACCACCGCGGGCGCTTGGCTGGGCGCGATTCGAGCGGTGCAATGACGCGAAGCTCCAGCCGCTCGTTCGTAATGTTCTTCCAACCATCCATCGCGAGTAGTTCAGGCTCTCGCGCATCGAACTATACTACCGAACCGTGAGCCTTGGCTGTGGTTGGCTGGCGCTATCGTCGTCGTCATCATCATCATCGTCGCAACGCACCTGATGCATCTTCGAACTCCTTGCGCGAGCGTTTCTTCTATGAACTCGCCTTGGAAAGCTGGTATTGCCTTAAATCCAAGGTGCGCTCGGTGAATACAGAATAGAGAAGCTCGAGATCGCGAGCAACTGATATTACGACGAGATACACAGCGGGATACGCCAGGTACACGGAGGAGAGGCGATGCGTGGAGGCGGGGTAGCGGTAGACGAAAAACAGGGGTAGCGGGAACATATAAAGGACGGCTTCGAGAGGCAAACACATGCGCCAAGGAACAAGAATGCCACGCCAAAGTAGAGAGGAGCTGCAAGCAAAAAGAGCGAGGCGCAACAGCGAGTCAGGTACACTGCTACCGCGGGGGTGGTTAGCGATATCGTCAGGGTTAGCTACCAACGTCAATAAGGTAAGTAAGCATAGTGGTAATACACGGGTCAATGAACAAGTATGAAAAGAGGAGCTGCGGGTAAAAAGAGTGAGGCACTGCTACAAGTCAGGTACACTGCTACCGCGGGAGTGGTTAGCGATATCGTCAGGGTTAGCTACCACTAACCCTAACGATAGCACTAACCCCTAACCCATGAGGATCAGCGAGCAACCCTAACCCTAGGCACCAACCCTAGGCACCAACCCTAGGCCCTAACCCTAACCCTAGGCAGTATCCCTAGCCTTATCCGTACCCCTAACCCTAACCCAGAGTATCCCTAGGCTTATTCGTAACCCTAACCCTAACCCTAACCCGAGTATCCCTAGGCTTATTCGTACCCCTAACCCTAACCCTAACCCTAACCCTAACCCTAACCCTAACCCTAGGCCGGCATCGTTTCGCTTACCAATTTCTTTCCTGATTTTGCTGCTGCAGCAGCAGCAGCAGCAGCAGTCGAAACCCCGCCCTATGCGCGCGCGCGATTTTGCCCGTGGTTGTTTGTGGCGCAGCAGCCGTGCGCAGCAACTCCGCTGTCGGCGGGCTCGGGAGTCGGGCTCGCGACCAAGCGAACAATTAAATCGGGCCACGCCGGTCTCGGGAGTCGAACTCGCGACTGAACGAGCGCGAGACCGCCTCGCGCTGTTCGAGGGAGTCGAACTCGCGACCTTGCCACCAGTTTGCCTGGGTTCCACTTCCATTTGAGCCACGCCACCTACGCGCTTCGATTGTTACGCGATATCCTTCTCTTTGTACCTCCTACTCACTCACCCTTATCCTCTTCCCCTTGTCTTCCTCTTTCTAGCAATTCGTTTGCTGTTCTCGTTTGCTTGCGATATCTCCACTTTCTATCCATATCTTCTACTTTCTCTGTCTACCACGCTTCCTTCTCCTGCCCTGGCGCACTTGCGTGTTCAACGAGTACACCGTTCATGGCACCCTTACTGCTTCTTACTTGCTTGCCAATCACATACGCTTTCTGAATTCCGTACACCCGTTGTTTTGTGTCGCTCCTGTTCTTGTACACTCTCATCCCCACATCCGAGCTCCTGCGCTACCCATCCGAAGCTAGAGCTGCATCGCCCTCTCTCTCTTCTTACCCATGTTGCGCCATTACTTACCCTTGCCGTTGCTTCCTTCTCGTACCTTGACACACACTCGCAGCGAGCGCTCATTACTTACCCATCGGTATACGGCTCTTTGCAGTCCGGTGCCGTCGTTGTGCGTCGGCGTCGAGCACCATCGCCTCACACTGTCTTACGCTTCCACTCCTATCTTGACTTGTGTAACAGCTAGAGGTAAGGGTCTCTAGCTCGGGATCACCGAGTACACGAGGCTTGGATGGCGAGGCGTATGAGGCTGGGCGAAAGCCTGACTGATGCACAACCAGTCGGTGTATTTGTAGGCGAGCATTGGTGTTCGGTGCGTGGTGATGCAACGATGGTGATGGGCCGCCGTTCTATGGCGTGCACGCGCTTCTTGATTCCTCCTCAATTGCGTCAAAGATCTCCAGCGGGTTTGCTGCAAAAATAGATACTTCACTTTCACTTTTATGCCAGGACTTGCAGCGCGTAACACTTGACATCATACGGCGAACTCTTTCTTGCGTTTGAGCTGTGACTGGCTGCATGGTAAGCCGCCGGCACATGAGATGGCCACCCGAAAGCGGTTCTCTTTTCGTGCTTCTTTGACCTATCCTTCCTTTGGCTGCTCCTCTTCGTTCGCACACTGTCATGTCACACAACTGTCGCTGCCAAAGATGTATTGGAAGTAGCACCGGGAAGCCGCTGTAGGCTCACGGCAGCGAGGCGAGGCTACGATCAAAAGTCTTCTTTGTTCGTGTGTCGGGCATTACCTTCAAGCGCTGGCTTATTGGCACAATCGGTAAGCGTAAGCTGGCGAATCACGAAGAGGTCGTGGGTTCGACGACTCCTCCCACTCCCACTCCCCCTCTTCCTCTTAGCGTCAGTTCTCCCATCTCCTGTACAGTGCCTTGTGCATTTGGTAGGCGTATTCTTCCCTCGCCCACGCCATGCACGCAGCTCGCGAGTATGGCCGTGGTCCTGTGGCTGCGCACAGGCCAATCAAAGGCTATTACACCAAGAGGTTTGGGAAGCGGTTAGATATCGAAGTAGACCCACGGTGGCTCCGCGTCGTGCGCCCTCGTAAGCTACCTGCCGTTTTCGATGCCTTGCAAAACAACGGCTCTCGGTGTGCCCCCGCTCTGGCTGTCGGGACTCTGGTGTATCAACACCGAGAGTCACTACCTACCCGCGGCCAACGCCAGTTGGCTGCCGCCCTTGCAGTGAAGGAGGACCTCGTCCCCAAGGACTCCAACGAGGACCTTGACCTCGGTCCCACAGAGGAACCAGCCAGTTCGCTACTCACCTAATCCTCCTCTCACCAGCACGCGTTTGTCCCATGCTCGCGCTCCTAAATCAAATGTAACAACTAGAGTCCGGGATCTCCGAATACACTATGTAGCACGAAAGGTGGTGTAGTGACGACAGAGCTAGAAGGAAGACTCTCCAGCATGCTCGGCTTGGGCCTTTAATTGGGACCGCTAGAACGGTCGATTGGGATTACGCGGGAACCACTGGCGGGAAGGCATGCTGACCTGTTCGGCTCTCGATGGTCCGGCTTACAAATTCAAGCATCGAGTGTGTGTGTGTGTGTGTGTGTGTGTGTGTGTGTGTGTGTGTGTGTGTGTGTGTGTGTTTGTGTGTTTGTGTAGCCCACCCGAGCGCTTTCAATGAACAAGTAGCTATCGAGTTGCAACAGTTTTGTCGCAAACCAAGGGCCGCAGCCGCTTGGCAGCATGCTCGCCGTCCGAGATACGTTCAGGCTCAGGAGTGCGCGGGCCCTTGCAGCCGAGTCCTTGCAATGGAAGCTCCGCATCGGCATCGGCATTCTCACCGATTTTTGCGAACTTGTTGCTCTCGGCCACAGGCAGCTCGGGGACGTAGTGTAAGCCGGACCATCGAGGGCCGAACAGGTCAGCATGCCTTCCCGCCAGTAGTTCCCGTGCAATCCCAATCGACCGTTCTAGCGGTCCCAATTAAAAGCCCAAGCCGACCAGGCTGGATTGTGGTGAAGTAAGGTCAGAGGAGTGATAAGGAACACGGAAAGCCTGCAAGTGATCTATTATAAAGGGCGAACATGGCTTGCTCATGAGCAAGTTCTTAGTTGCGAGGCCAGCCTTAGCCCCCTCCTGATCGTGTCTCCGATAGCTAGTCGATCCCCAATCCCCATAGCTCTATCGTGGTCTCGTGGCTCCCGTAGTAGCCACTTCGCCTCAGAGTGTAATCAAGAGCGATGCGATAGGCATGCTCGCAACGCAACTCAACTGTACTCTGTATATCAGCTCCCGCCAAAGGCAAGTCACATAAAGCCCTGCCACGTGGAGTGGCAGTCTCTCTCTCTCTCTCTTTCCCCACCCACAGCACGCCTCCTGCTCTCCTACATCTGGTGTACTCGGGATCCCGACTAGCGGTGTCGGTTACGATACCCTAGCTTCTTACAGAGAGTCTTCCTTCTAACTCTTTTGTCACCGCACCACCTTTCGTGCTACATCGTGTATTCGGAGATCCCGGACTAGACCCTTCATTCTAGTTGTTACCAATAACCACCGCAGTACAATTACTCGTTTCTGGCTTGTGTTTGCTCTCGGGGTTGCGCCTTCTTCCATCATACCAATATCAAGAAAATCCACGCTCGAAATCGACTCCCTCGAACAGCGCGAGGCGGTCTCGCGCTCGTTCAGTCGCGAGTTCGACTCCCGAGACCGGCGTGGCCCGATTTAATTGTTCGCTTGGTCGCGAGCCCGACTCCCGAGCCCGCCGACAGC
>Ga0209915_1003738_pt1 | contig 12280 bp, 16 predicted proteins | sample ThiBiot_750_plan_FD_183952 | JGI IMG/M metagenome (GOLD analysis project Ga0209915, IMG submission 183952) | Wastewater bioreactor microbial communities from Cape Town, South Africa - Thiocy_cont_750_plan (SPAdes) | ecosystem: Engineered > Bioreactor > Thiocyanate-remediating > Anaerobic-Aerobic... | reverse complement strand
CCCGGCAGGCGGCGGCGGCGGTGGCGTCGGAGGTCCGGGAGGTGGTGGCGGCGTGCAAGCCGGGCCGATGAAGCCCATGTCACACGCACACAGATGCGTGGTCTCGTCACACACGCCGTGACCCGAGCAGTTGGACGGGCAGGCGGCATTGAACCACAGCACGAAGGTGGCGTCGGACGGGGCGAGCACCGTGGCGTTGAGGCCCGCGTACCAGGTGGCGGTGGTCTGCAGGTACTCGGTTGAGTAGAAGAGCGTCGCGTTCGGTACCGAGCGAGCGCCGAGCAACGCCACGTCGTATTTCGCAGTCCAATACGGCAGCGCTCCGGCCATGGCGAGGATGCTCGGCACAGCTTGCATGGTGTCACGCGGCCACGCCATGGCACCGATCGAGAACGACCTCGACGAGTTGGAGAGCTGGTAGAAGCGCATGTTCGCAAGGTCGCTCATCGACAAGACGGCCGAGTAGTTCGAACTCGCACCGACGATCGTAATGGCAGGCACCGGAGAGATGGCGGGAAACTTGGCTTCGACTGTTAGCAACTCGACGGAGCCCGTGGCGTTGCTCGGAGCCCACAGCTACATGGAGCGAATGAAGGGATGAGCTGATGATGCGAGTGAGCGAGCGAGTGGAGGCACGCCTGTGACATACACCGCCAAAGTACAGACACTCGTTGCTCGAGCAGGAGCGGGGATAGGCGGCTTGCACGGCGGTGCTCGGCGGCTGGATCTGATACCACGCTGACGATGCCGACGGCGCATTGGCATTCGAGATGACGATCCATGGCATGGTGGTGGTGCTGCGCGGATGTGGCCATCGGAATCAGCAGGTGCTTAGCATGTTTGGGGTTGGCAAGCGAGCGAGCGAGCGATGAGCGGCGATATTGTCGTACTTGCCGAACGTGAGCCAGAGCTGAACGTAGCGCGAGAGCGCGGGCACCGGAGGGATCGAGAAGAGCAGCTGCTGGCCAGGATCGAGCGTCACATTCGCCAGCGGCAGCGAGGCGGGCACGGTGCAGTCGGGGCTGAAGCCTACAGGAGCGAGATGCGGATGGCGTGGCGTTGCAGCGATGCGTGAGTGAGGGCGAAGCTCATGATCGGCAGGGAGGCAGCAGCAGGCAGGCGGCACCAACCATCGTCGCACTGGTCGCCCGAGAGCGTGAGGGCGATGGAGAAGTTGGCCGGCGCCGTGTTGACGTAGATCGATACGAATACCATGCCGGTCGGCACGAACGTAATGTTGCGCACGACGCTCGCAGTTGTGATTGACGGATACTGTGCGAAGCAGGTGCTCCAGTTATCGAGCGAGAACTCGCCCGAGGCATCGAATGGAGGCGCGGCATTGGCGTTGCGATTGAGGCACACGCTGAAGAGGAACACTCCCTCCTCGGCGGGTGATTGGCTGAGCCGCACACACCGAGACAAACGCATCAGTGAGGTGCGCGAGAGATGGCGGGCAGAGGATGCAGCAGTGGATGCGTACTCGAGCGTGAGCGTGAGCGAGTTGTTGATGAAGGCCGGCAGCTCGAACGGCAGCGACACCAGCGAACCGGCAGGCACCTCCTCCAACGTAGCACCGACGCTCCAAGCATCAACACCAGCCACCGACACCGCCACGACCACCAGCAACACAGCCGCAAGCTCCCAAGGCTGTCTTCGTCGTGATAACATGGTGATGGATGATGGAGCAGCAAACACAACGACGACAACGACGAGGCAGCAAGCCGACCAAGCGACACGAACAGCGACACCAGAGATTTCGCTTCCTCCCGCCAAAGTGGCAAAGCGGCAAAGCGGCAAAGCGGCAAAGCGGCAAAGCGGCAAAGCGGTTCTCTCGTCGTATCTACGCAGCAGCTGTTCCCTCTCACACTCACTCACACTCACTCCCTCTCTCAAAATCACGTCCAATCACGTCGGTCCTTCCTCGTCGACGAGCATATAGTGGCTCTTCTCTTCTCCACCTCCGTGATGGAGTTGAGCGCCAGCGCTCGGTGGCTTGCGGTCGTGCTACAGCGACAGAGTTCGGCCTCGTCGGTGCAGCTGCGCGGTGTGCCGCTCGCCGACGACGCGAGTGTCGGCGTGCTTCGCTCGTGGCTCGCACAGAAGCAGCAACAGCAGCAGCATGAGAAGCAAGGAGGACTCGAGTTCCTGTGTCTTGCTGGTTGTGGCCTCGAGTGGCAGTCGGGTCTCATCCTCAGCCACGAGATCATTCCGCGCCGCGTGTGGCAGTCGGTGCGGCATCTCGACCTCTCGGGCAACTGCACCGCGAGCGACCTCGTGTGGCAACGGGTGTTGCAAGCCGTCGCGCTCTCGCTGCCGCAACTCGAACACCTCGCTCTGCGTGCGTGTTCCATCGACGACATTAAGCTCAGTCAACTTGTTCGTGTGTTGTTGGGTGAGCTCACTACTCCGGGCGGCGATGGCGATGGCGACGGCAATGTCGATGTCGATGGCGACGGCGACGGCGCTAACGCTTCAGAAGCGGCAGCGGCGACTGAGGAGCAGCAGACACGCTCCTCGACGCCATTCAGTCGACCTCTGGCGCTTCTCGACCTCTGCAGCAACCTGTTGTCGGAAGCCGACACTCTCACTCCGCTGCTGGTATGCCCGCTCATGGCCAACTTGTCGACGCTGCTCGTGAGCGGCAACATGCTCGGCGACGTGTCGGGCGTGTGTCGCGCACTCAAGACCAACACGACGCTCACGCATCTCGACCTTGCGTGGAACTCGCTGTCATCGTCGAGCACGTGCTACTTGGCCACGGCGCTGAGCACGAGTGGCTTGCGCACGCTGGTCTTGTCGGGCAACGGCTCGCTCGCCGACGAGCACGACTGGAGCTCGTTCGCTGCCGCGCTGCAGGTCGGCTCGCTGACGCGCCTCGACCTCGCGGCCGTCTCGCTGCCGCGCTCGGCGATCGAGAGCCTGACGCACGCCGCCATGACATCGACACGGTTGGTCGAGCTGCAGGCGCCACGAGAGTGCGTGCAGCTGCTCGAGGCCGTTCGCACCAACGCGACCGTGGCCGAGGTGCTTGCGCAGCCGAGCGACACTCGGCGCGAGTACCGCCCACCGCCCAAGTGCTGCTTGTCGGTCACCAAGCTCTCGGCACTCTGCGCCGCGTTGCAATCGAGCTATCGGCAGTTGCAATCGCTCGATCTCTCGCACATGGCACTCGCCGATGTTCCGCACGAGATCTCGCAGCTCTCGAGTCTGAGTGCGCTCGATCTCAGTTACAACTCGCTGACACGCCTACCGTGGAGCATCGGCGCCATGTCGACACTGCAACATCTGAACCTCATCGGCAATCCTGTCCTCGAGAATACTCACGGCAACAACAGCAACAGTAACAGCAACAACAAGATCTCACTCGCAACCTTGCGCAAGCAACTCTACGACGCTCGCTGCCCGGTACAACACGTGCGGTTGCTACTCCTCGGGCACTCTCGCGTCGGGAAGACGACTCTTATCAACGCACTACGCAACGTACCGCTCACCAATCTCGTCACTCGATTCTTCTCTCGACTGCTTTCGTCGTCGGCTCCCGCTGCAGCAGCCAGCGGCAATACCAACACCAACACTGCTGCACCTCCGGCGAGCACCTCTGCACAACAGCGTTCCACACCTGCGAAAGACGATCCGAATGCGCCGACACTACCAACCGAATTACTCGCTTGCAGCTTTGGCAACGATTCACTTCAGCTCGATCCCTCGTTGCATACGAGTATCTATGAGATTCCTTCGTGTTTTCGAGATATCATACCATTGGAGGTATCTCTCTCTCTCTCTCTCTCTCTCTCTCTCTCTCTCTCTGTCTCTCTCGCTCTCGCTCTCACATTGAACTTACCATTGGCATGATTTGGATGTATGTATAGTACTTTCTATCTGGTACTCTTGTACAACATTCGTTGGTACTGGTGCTCTTTGATGCAGCGACAGTACAATCGTCGCCGATGGCTGATACGCAGCTCACGGAGTGGTTCGATTTGTTGAGCATCTACTGTTCTCCATCGCATCAAGCCATGATGACATCTTCCTCCTCCTCTGCCTCCTCATGCTCCTCTTCGACCATGGCGATTGCTACTCTCTGGGACCCGCCACCACCGCCAACGCCACCGCCATCTCCGCTCTGGATCCATAGCATCGCGCACGAATCGACTACGATCGTTCTTCGTGATCGCTCTGGCGCTCTCAGTCGCGGACCCGATCTCAAGGCATTGCTCAAGCAGCTTTCGGAGGCAGCGTTGCGCGTGGCACAAACCGTCAACACGAGACGTGTGTTCTCGGACATTGCGGCGTATCTCACAACTCCGGGCCGTATCGAGGCGCTTGACGCCGTCGATCGACTTGTGTTGCCAGTCTCAGCCATGCGCTCAGTATTGGAGCAATCGCCGTACTGGGGCTTGCACGAGCAGGATCTCGCAGAGCTCGTGCAACACCTCACGACCGTCGGCATCATTGCACTCGATCGCTTCTCGGGTGTCTTGTCGTTTCGCCCGGGTGCATTCGCCAAGCTCACCGCGAACCTCCTCAACCGCACTGCACTCGTGGGCTCCAAGTTGCCGCGCTCGCGCCGCTCTCCTCGTCGCTCGAGTGTCGAGTGCGAGCCACCGTCGGCGATTCTCGATCGCGACCAGCTACTCGCACTTGTGAACCACTCGCTAGCATACGAGAGCGTGCCTTCGGTACTGCCGCCACAAAGCGCCTCGAAGATGCTCACGGCCGTATCGCTGCTCGAGCTCTCGTTCGAGCTCACTGACGGCTTGCACCTCTTTCCTGGCCTCTGCCCAGCGGGGCTGGTAACATGGGCCATTGCACCGCCATTGCAAGAGCAGCCACCTTCAGACGATACTGCTGGTGTTCCTGCGTCTCGAGTGTTTGCCTGGCAACTGTCGGCATTGCCTCGTTCGTTGTTTACGCGACTGCAGGTATGACTATGCAAGACCTTCCTCACTCAGTAATCATCATTGCGTCACGTAACCTCGGCCACTCCTGGACACACTGTGAATCATTGCATTAGGTTCAACTGAGACTCTATCACGATAGTAGCGCCAGCGTCTTCTCGAATGGAATGCGACTACGAATCAACGGTGCCGCGGCGACTCTGCTCCTGTATTCGATCGACACCACTCTCGGACCGTACTCGAGCGTTCTTACTCCATTCCAACCATTCGACTCGTTCGTTCGAACGCCCAAGAACCTGGTCGACCCCTTTGCAACGCACTCCAGCTCGCTGGCATCGACGAGTGCCACGGTCGAGTACACGCACTGCATCGTGCTATCGATTCATGGCAACGCCGAAGGGACAGCTGCGCTTCGGTCTCATGTCGAATCGGCCTTGGGAGCCATCAAGGGAAAGCTCTTTCCAGGACTCCACGGTGAGCATGTCGAGCTCTGTCACGAGTGCTTGCGTGACGACCTCGCTATTCGGATCGAACTCTGTCAGGTGCATCCGAATGAGAGAGTATCGTCGAGTTCACGCTTCGGCGGAGAGCAAGCTTTGGGTAGCAGCCGAGCGACAGTACTCGACGAGAGCAAACAACACCAGCAACAGCAACCGTACCGCGACCAGTCACTCCAACAACCTCCACGTGACAAGCGAACAAATCTTGCCAACATGCCAGATGCACCTTCCGGTGCTTGTGTGACAGACGGTGGTATCCAAGAGCACCATCAATACCAACAGCAACAACAACAACAACGACTCGTAGATCCCAATCTGCTGCTTGTGATACGCAGCTGCCCGCCATTTGGAGTGTCGCAAATTCGATACGCGCTCCACTCGCCAGCACGGAGTGGCGGTATCAATACGGCGACCTTTCTACTCAAGGATCAATCGCAATCGACCACCCTGTGGTTGCAGCAACAAATCAACCAACCTCGACCGTTGCTCCAACATCGACGTGCTCCGTGGCGGTTTCGACAAGGTCCTCCGCCATCCAGCGGTAGCAGCAGCAGCAGCAACGGCGGCGGCGGCAGTGGTGGCTTCTGGCAGTTGCCATTCGTGGTCGAGAGCTTCCAGCTGGTGAGCGAACTCATCGAGTACCAAGCGTACCAGCACCACGAATCCGAGTTTTGGAACGTGCTCCTGAGACCGGATAGCGCCTTCGTGGTGGATCGAACAAGCGGTGACGAGCGCCGAGGCGCTACTCGGTCATCGCCAACTCCCGGCGAGCCGAGCGTCGAACAGCCGTCTTCACTTGAGAGCGAAGCGGACGCTGCGCGAGTCGGGCACTTGGAGGCGGTAGCCGATTGGCGGCATTCGATTCTCACGCACCTGGATGCATGTCGCGTCCACACGTGGGGCTCCGAAGAGTGTCCAATCACGCAAGCGTGGAGCGTGCTCCCGTCGACCAACGAGAGCCTCACGCTCGAGGAGCTGCATCGCGGCGCCTTCTCGCACGTGCCACAACACCTGCTCTCGCGGCCGAACGAATCGCTCACCGCCACTTTGTTGGTCTCGTGGCTGGCACTCGGTCGCTCGTTTCCGGTCGCACGAGCACAAGAAGAAGAAGAAGAAGCGATTCCCGATGGCTACCACTCGTCGGTGACGCTGGTCGATCAGTTTGATGGCGTGTGTGGCCCGGCGGCGGCCTCGAGCGTGCAGGCCGATCGCATCACGGTACGCAGCGCTGCACAAGTGCTGCCGTGCTACGTGGTGCGGTGCCGCCTGGAGCTCGAGGCGCTCGAATCCGTGGTGCTATGGGTCGATGCCAACATGGACAACAACCTCGTGGCCATCAGGCAACTACGACGCCAGCCGGGACTCGGCCTCTTTACGTTCGCCACGACGCCCGATCTCTGCCGTTGGCTGCAGTTTTACGCCGTACCACTACATCCACTGCTGCAAAAGTCTCGCGTGCGCGTCGTCACCAATCGATACCGACCACACGATGGCGGCGACGAAGCGGCAGCCATCCTCTGCCGCACGCTGCGAACGTCGCTCGTGTGGGGCGCCATTCCAATCATGATCTTTTGCGGCAACACCAAGCCAGTCGAATATCTTCGTGATACAACGACACTCGTATCACAAAATATGCATGATGCCATTCGATTTTGTTGTTGTGGTCGTTAAGCAAGCTCTTGTACACAGTCACACTCCAATACTCACATGATTTCATTTCGTCGCACTCGCTATCCTTCATTATTTAATGAGAGAGTGAACGAGAGATTGATCACGTACGATGGTCAGTCGATCGCTCCTACTCTAGTACCATCCTTTGTGTGTATATGATGAACAACAAATACCACTAGACTGCTTCTCTTACTGTCTTACTGTGTTACTTTTCATTGGTACAGCAACATTGCTTGCAAACAAGAGCCACTACACACAAAGCACTAACGAAAGCACCACACAACATCCACCCACACATGGAACTCGATCAGAGATTTACAACTTCTGCACAAGAGCTTGAATGATCGTGTCACTGTGTCCCATCTCGCGCATCGATTCGCATATTTGTTCGATCGAATACTGTATGTATGTATGTATGTGTGAAACAATTGTTCCTGGGAAATTAGTACAATGACTACGAGAGTGAATGAATGAATGAATGAGCGCAAGCAAGTACCTTCTTTTCGTTACGGAGCATGACGGCGTAGTCGAAAATGTACTCGGGTACAGTGACACCTTGGACGTCAGGAATCGGTTTGGTGGCGTGTTGATCACGGATGGTGGTTGCCGAGTTTGCAGCGGCCCAAGTCGAGGCAGACGACGCAGAGTCGGGCGTCTTCCCGTCGGGATCGGCGTACTCCTCGCTGTCGTGGAACTCTTCGTCGTCGGTCTCTCCTTCGTCGGTGGCTTCTTGAGCCATGCGCAGCCGTGCGCCTTGTGCTGTCGGTGCTGCAGTGAAGCCTGACGTGGCGGTTGCTCCCGAGCTGGTTGCACGAGCAGCGATGCTGCTTGCTTGACCGCGCGAGCGCGAACGAGCTCTTGTCGGCCGCAGGTGCTCGAGCGCACTGGCCATGGGATCGGGAGCCGTCGCATCGTCGAGTTCATCCTGGCTCTCCTCACTCTCTCCTGCGCCACCGATGCCACTGCTGCGGAGCAACAGGTTGTTTCGCTTGAGTGAGGCGCTCGCCGTGTTGTTGCGGTGCTCGGTTTGAACGCGGCCATCCTAGGACACGGCAGATAGCGGTGAGTTCGTAGGCTCGCGCGCCAGCGCAGCGCAGGTCAGGAGTGCCGCGCGATACCAACCTTCCAGAGAATGATCATGCCATCACAACCACACGACGCGAACGATGTCTCGGACAGTTGCAACAGGCAGTAGACGGCATCGCTGTGACACCACATCTCGCCGAGACACACGCCTGCCGTGTCGTCACGGCGTCGAGCGGTCAGCAGCAGATTGGACTTGGCGAGGTTCTCGTCCGAGAAGAGCGACGGCACTGGCCGCTGTGTGGCGCAGCCCCAGATGCGGAGGGCACCATCGGTCGAGCACGTCGCAATTCGTGAGCAGCTGTACAGCGGAATCATGTCGGTGACCACTCCCTGATGCGAGTAATCATATTGACCATCGATACAATAAGTACAGTTCATAATGGTTTAAGGAACGCAAGCCACTACAAGAGTGTGTGTGAGAGACATACCTCATGGGCATTCTCACACGAGAATACACAGTCTCCTGACTCTACATCAAAGATTCGGAAGCTGTACAAGATGCAGTGGTTGGAGTTTGAGTGCCATGTGAGACAGTGAGAGTGAGGCAGAGCTTGCGGATCGATTCCTTCCTCGTCGTACCCATTGCCAATCGCAGCTGCAAGGAAACGGTTGTTAAAGAGTTGTAGCTTGCGCACGCTGAACGTGAAGGATCGTGTCTTGGTATCCAAGTACTACATGGTACGCAACGCGAGACACGCACACACATGCATACATACACAGAGTGTGATTAGTTAGTATTGATGCATGTTGCGGCATTCACAGAGCTCGCAGCGGCAGGAGCTTGCGCTGATACGAGCAGACGCACATGTTCGGGATAGGTCAAGGTCTTGAGCGGCGAGAGGCTCGATGTATGCCAGATGACGATGGCGCCATCGAGCGACGCACTCGCAAACAAGGCGTCCGAGATCTTGATCAAGCATCGCACCGACTCGCGGTGATAGGCCAGCAGTTGATGTTTGGCCTTGTCGGTATCGTACACATCTGCTCGCAAGCGCGAGTCGCGAGAGAGAGAGAGAGGTTGTGGGTGAGTTGCGACAGCACTCGGGGAGCGGCGACACGATCGCGCGTACAGAGGAAGCTCGAGTTGGAGCCGGTCACGAGGCGGCCCTTGCTGATCGGCAGCAGGCAGTGGAGGTTCTCCTCCTCCTGGCGCTCGATGCGCGAGAGCAAGGAGCCATTGGCGACACTCCACAGAATGATCGTTCTAGGGAGATGCACGTCATGCCATGCCATGTGTATGTGAGCAACAGTGTCGCCTCGGCGGCATTGTTATGCATCAGCGTCATGGCCATCGCTACCGCCAGCGGCATACCGATCATTGCCGCCCGAGCAGAAGCGCTGCGAATCGATCGAAGCGAGGCACGTGATGGAGCCCGTGTGGCCCTGCAGCACGGCGATACATCGCTCGGGCGGCGGTGTGTTGGGATCGACGTTCCACATGCGCACGGTCTTATCTGACGAGCCGGTCACCAGCACGCTGCCAAATACACGCGCGGCCAAACACGATAGATCACAAGAGTGCTTGCGGTGAGCGAACGAGCGAGGGTCGTGTCGCCATCACGACGGCCCAGCGCGTACCCGGACGGTGCACGAGGCGCAAACAGCAGCCCGGTGATGGGCAGCGAGTGGCCATCGAGCGTAAAGAGCCGCTCGCCCGTGCGACAGTCCCACACGACGGCCTTGCCGTCATCGCCACCCGACACGATTCTACGACGCGATCGAACGAGTCAGTCGCTCGCGAGCGCGACCACACGACCACGCGAGCGTGCCGTACCTTTGGTCGTCGATACGAATCAGAAAGCGCACAATATCGCGGTGGCCCTCAAGCAGCTGCAACTCGTTGATCGGGTTCGCGATACCACGCACTCCACCGGCACCTGAGTCGCCGTCCTTCGACTCGCCGAGGCCCATCGCGGGAGCGAGAGTGAGCGCGAGAGAGCGTGTGAGCGAGCGAGCGACGATGCGAATGGCGCAGCGAAGCTCCATCGCGTCGCTCTCATTCATTCATTCGCTCACTCGCTCACTCATCCATCCATCCATCCATCTCGGTCGGCCCTGCAACCTATGGCGTCGGGATACGGCTATTACATTGGGCTCGACGGAGGCGGTACCAAGAGTGCCGCGGTGTTGTTGCGTGTGCAGGAGGATGGCAGCTCGTGGGAGCGCGTGGCGTACACTCGCGTCGGCGCCACGAACCGCAACTCGGCCGGCAACGAGGTCGCGCAGCGCCATCTCTCCGAGGCGCTGCGGTCGCTGCTCGAGCAGGCCTCGCTCGCTCCCCACGATGGTGCGCTTGCCGTCCTGCCAGCTCGCAACGCTTGCGGCGTTTGGTTGTTCTCATGGCGATCGGGTGCGTGCATTGCCTGCATCGCGGCGCAGTGAGCAGCGTGTGCGTCGGCATGGCTGGCGTCGATCGGCCGGACGACAAGGCGCTCGTGCACGGCTGGCTGCGAGCGCTCTTCCCGGACGCGCGCACCTCGGTGCACGTTCACTCGGACGCCGTGACGGCGCTGGCGTCGGGCACCAACGGCAAGCTTCACGGCGTGGTGCTGATCTCGGGCACCGGCACCGTGGCAATGGGCTTCAAGGGCGCCGACGTCTCGGCTCGCTGTGCTGGTTGGGGGTGCGTGCCTGTGCCCTCGGAGCTGCTGCTGCTACTGCTGATGTTGCTGCTGCTGCTACGCTGTACACTCGTTGCCATGCCGCTCACACATATGCTCGTTCGCTGGTGCCCAAAGACCACTGTTGGGCGACCGAGGCAGCGGCTACTGGATCGGAGCTGAGATTCTTGCTGCTGTCACACGTGCTGCTGTACGCCACTGCCACTGCCACTGCCAACGTACAAGGATCGCGGACCATTTGCTGCATTGTACTCACGGCAAGCCGCCCTCGACCACGCGGCTCGGCTGCTCATGTAGGATGGAAACGGACCAGAGACAGGTCTCCTGCCTGCGGTGCTGGCGCACCTCGAGCTCTCCAAGCCGCAGGACCTGATTGGCTGGGCGTACCGCGACACTCAGTGGCAGCGATTCGCGGCGCTCTCTCCTCTGGCGACCAAGCTCGCTGCTGAGGGAGATCAAGGTTCGTTCGCTCGCTCGTTCGTTCGTGTACAAGCGACCTACGATGCTCTCAGCATCACAGCGTTACAGCGGACGAGCTGTGCGGCTAACTGTTTGGTCTCCGTGTGCTACTCACAGTGGCCCAATCGATTCTACAACGAGCTTGCGAAGGCCTCACGGCATCTGTGCGCACCGTGCTCCGCCGCCTTGAGTTCCAGCCCGATGGTTCGGATGCTGTGGTATGAGTCATTGCTGCCGCTGCCGTCGTCATGATGATGAGATTGACCTTTTGGTCGCATGCGACTCAGCTCGTTCTTGCCGGCGGCACCCTTACGCACGATGGAAGCGAACTGACGCGGTTGGTGCGCAATGACTTGCTCGCAACCATGCCGAGCTTGACTGTCGTCACGCCATCGATCGCAGTCGAAGAGGCAGCTGCACTGCTGGCGTACCACCAACATCAACACAACCTCACGATCGCCAAGTGAGTGGCATCGGATGCATCATGTCTTGACATGGCGAGTGCAATGTATTCTTGAGAGTGAGTGTGTAAAAGCAGGTTGCTTGCGGACAAGTACTATCGCGGTGGTCGCGGCGGCATGGATGATGTCGTTGTTGTTGTTGTCACCGGTACTACGCTTGGATTCGGGATTGCAGCACCCGGTTCGTGTTGTACGACGAGCCACTCTGGCACCAGTTGGTTGTCGGTCGAGCAGCTGGCACTACACGAGAACACGGCCACGGTGCCGAATTCGACCATGTTGACGGAGCGCGAGGTGGCGCACGATGCGTGATTGAGCAAGAAGATGAGATGCGGCATGAGCTGGAGCTCGAACACGCGAGGCGCACGACAATGCTCGCAGGCCGGTATCGTGCGCCGAGAGGGCGCTTGGGGTGTGAGCCACAGCGGCTCGCCGTCGAAGCAGTACCGCACGCATTGTTCGGGACTGCGGCGTACGCGCTGTTGGAAGCGAACGAGCGCCTTGAGAGCCGGAGGGGCGCTCTCATACTCCTCGCCAGCCCATCCGACTGACGAGTCGCGGCCGCCGCCGCCGCCGCCGCCGCC
>Ga0209915_1003734_pt1 | contig 12284 bp, 5 predicted proteins | sample ThiBiot_750_plan_FD_183952 | JGI IMG/M metagenome (GOLD analysis project Ga0209915, IMG submission 183952) | Wastewater bioreactor microbial communities from Cape Town, South Africa - Thiocy_cont_750_plan (SPAdes) | ecosystem: Engineered > Bioreactor > Thiocyanate-remediating > Anaerobic-Aerobic ... | reverse complement strand
GAACTTAAAACTACTCTCAATCCACCATATAAACTAATTATCATTGTAAAGACATAAAGAGCATTGTTTCTTTCTTCTTTTGAATATTGACAAAATGATGGTTGACATTGTTTGAAATATTGAATATATGATATATTAATAATCCATTCTTCAATAAATAATTCATTCATTATTGTTTCAATTGTTGTTGGGGGTGAAAATCGAGATTGATTAAGTATAGAAAATGAATTTGATAATATTGTTGAATGATTTATATAAGAAAAAATTATATTCAAACATGTTTTATTAAAAAAACATTCTAATGTTGATTGTAATAATGATTCCATTGGTAAACAACCAATAAATATACCTGGTAATATTACAGTAGCGTTTATCATTGATGTACTCGGATTCACCATTTGACTATCAAATCCTGTAGATCCAGCATAATCATATCTATCTATATTAGCATAAAAACCTCCTGGTAATTTGCTTGCTGCCCCCTTCGTTCCATAACAATTTAAAATGTTGCTTTGGTTCGACAACTCATAATATTGAATAGCGATACGATACATCCATATAGGTGGATGATCATTCGGATCAGCATTTATGATAGCATAGTTTGTATCTTGTGCTGAAAGTAATTGGTTGTTTATAGCTAGACTTCGAAACAATTTAATTAGATTTTGAAATAAGAGTAATGTTTCTCCTTTAAACATTTCAAAAGATGAATTTATTTGAATAATAAATGTTGTATTGAATAAAATTCTATTAAATTATCATCAATTGTTTGTTGTGCTTGTTGACATAATATACGAAGAGTATGAAACATTGCAGTTGCACTATGACGAAAATCAAGTTGAAAATAATAACTCATATTTTCATGAAATAAAAAATTAATCCATTGTTGACTAAGAAAATCTGATGAACATATTTGATGATAAACTGTTTTAATATCGATAAATTTTTCATATGCGATAGAAATATCTTTACATGGGCATTGTAAAATATTTGAAAATTTGATTTGTAATTCTTCATATTGATTTTGAGTAGGTTTTGATATAGTTATTGTAATTGTTTGAGAAGATAATGATATATATAGAGTAAATCAAATATTGTTTTATACGATTTAACCATTCCATATTATTGATTGATTATTTTGTAATAGATTAAAAAAATAATAATCGATAAAATCTATTTGAGAAATTTTATTAATATTGTTTTAGCTATTTGTTTTTGATACTGAAGAGAAAATCTTTTTTTGAACGTAATATATTTTTGTATGATAATTGATAAAATATTTTCTAATAGTTAAAATTCCAATACAATAAACCAATTACAATGAGTTTTATATTGAATGAATATATCAATTATAGAGGATTGAATAAATCAACCATATCATTCTAGTTGTAGTCATAAATTGATAGTAGAAAGAAAAAAAGGAACTTAATAACTAATATGAAACACTTAGATATTATTAAAATTTTGTTCGAGGTTCTTTCATTTATTTTATAATGTTTTCAATGACCCTTTTCAAATAATATGCAAAAATGCTTTATTCTATCAACCATCTGATTTCATAGTTCAAAAATAGTTTTTAATAGAAATTCCTGGGAAAAAAATATTTCAATTTCAGTATTAGAAAGTTCTCAAATTAACTTAGTATTATCTTTCTTTGGCGCAATAACATTTATCAAGGTGATGATTTACTAAAAAATCGTTATCCAGATGCTCTTAAAATATGAATATTTAATTGAAAATACTCACATTATTATGGAGATATTTTTGGATCAAATTATTTTTTAGCTAAAATACTAGAAGATCTTACATGAATGCTCTTTTTTAAAAAAATCTTCGTATATATCGAATTTCAATTGATTCAAGAAGTCAGATGATTGTTTAATAAATATGTGTCAATAAAGTTTTCCTTAAAAAAATTAATTATAAACAATTGCATTTTATCAAAGGAAAAAAGTGTATCTATATATATATATTTTAAAATTCTACTTATTTCACGCTTTAAAAACAATTTCATAATTGTATTTTTTTCCCTTGAGAGACTAACATGTAGAAATATTAAGAGGAAACTTGTAAATTATCTGTTGCTTGTAGAAAACTATTGAAATTGATATTTTTTCATTATAGCTATAATCAGAAAATTTGAGAAAAGATTCAATGCATTCTATTATTTAATAATTTCCAGAAAATTAATTTTGGTTTACCTTTTTTTGTTGTTGTTTATGATTCAAACTATCATAAATTTTCATCCCTCTTACACTAACGAACAAGAACTCAGACATACTTAGTCGATATCTAAATCTTTAAGTTTTCTATTCATGAGTAATATATTTCGGTTTTTGTTCAATCTGTAATCTTGATTAATTCGATTTTATAATCAGTAAATATAGAATAGAAGCTACGTATATGATCTAGAATAGAATTTAAGTATCATTTCAAAATTTTTTTGTTTTTTTTCATCATATAGATCCAAGATGTCAACAATTGACATTTGATTCCATTAAAACGTATAAAACTGAAGATACACCTTCGTGGTTTGTTGCTGACGATTTTGATGGTGATAATATTACTGATCTAGCAATTGCCAATCATGATTTTTTACAAATTGAATTTTTCTTGCAATATATTAATGGAACATATCAAGTAAATTTTATTTATTATGTTGATATATTTCTAGATCTTATTATTACAAATGATATTAATAATGATAATAAAATTGATATTATTTTTACATCTGAAATTGATTCTTGTATTGGCATATTATTAGGTTATGGTAATGGATATTTTAAACAGCGAAATATTATTCTTACATATGATTATCCATATGATATAGCTGTTGCTGATTTTAATAAAGATAATTTCTTAGATTTTGCTATAACACAATATATTAATAAAAGTATAAGTTTTTATTTTGGTTATGATAATGGTAGTTTTGAAAAAAAATTTTCTTATTTAACATTATTTAAACCATGGAATATTGATATTGGTGATTTTAATAATGATACATATATAGATATTGTTATTAGTAATTTAGATAATCAAACAATTAGTATATTAATTAATAATGGTAATAATGAATATTTTCAATCTGAACAAATATATTTAACTGATGGAAAACCAAATTCTATAGCTGTTGCAGATTTTAATGGTGATAATTATTTAGATATTGTAGTTGCTAATCAAAATACAAATTATTTAAATATATTTCTTGGTTATGGTAATGGAAGTTTTAAAGAATTAATTAGATTTATTAATGATAAACAATTAACATCAGTTTCTATTGGTGATTTTAATAATGATGATAGAATTGATTTAGCTACAATATCAAATAATAATTTAAATATAAGTATTCTTTTAAATACATGTTAGTGATTGATTAATTCTATTAAAAATTTTTCTTTTTTTTTGTAATGCTTTATTAATTCTATAACTATTCTATTTTATGTCTACAAAATAAATATATTAAATAAATTATAAAAAAAAGAATTTTTCATTCATAACTGATGTTATATGAAAAGTGTTACAAGAATTAATAGTAATATATGATGGGTTATACAAATTTCCAGACAATTCAACAGATTATAAGATATCAATCAAATTCCCAAAATTGAATTCACTTTCTAGTAGCAACACAATTTCCCGGAATTTGATGTAAAGCCATAGTAGACATTGTGATGATTTTCAATAGAAGAAGTGTTAACGCTGATGAAAGTATACACTTATATACTTGCTCATCAGAGATAGAAAAGGACAACTATTCGATCTTTGATTGTATTTTATTTTCGATTCCATGACGTATGCTCTCCAATGACATTTTTTCCCGAAGCCCAAATCAAGTCCCAATCAGAATGGAAACTCATTTTCTGTCTCCCCCTCATTCACACCTACATTCTCATTCTAATCTACGCCCTCACCCTCAACTATCTGGAGAGCAAGTGTTGTTGAGAAACAAGTGTCCGGGGAGCATCAGTCGTGTTACCTTAATTTTCATTTCATAATACGATGATATTCCTTAGAAATAAAAGAACAAAAAAGCAAATTATTATTTTAGATAAATGTTTTTTTTTATAAACATCTTTTGCAATTTTGCAAACTAGATTATATTGAAATCTTAGTAGATTTTACAGTGTTTTAAAGAATTTATCATAATTGAGAATATATTTAACAATAATAAAATCTATATCATATTTTCGTTTCGAAACATTATTCGATATGTCTTTACAAAAACCTTTGATCAAAGACAGAGTATCTTTTCGTTGTTGAAATTACTCATCAACTAAGAAAATATTTATTAATAGCATAAAAATTTTTGTACGAGAAGATCAAAAAGTGTTTTAAAATAAAAATAATTAAAAGTGCAAAATAGATCAGTAGAAGTGCGCATATTGGAATATAAATATTCAAATTTTGCTATATACCCTAGTCGAACTTTTTTTTTGTCTTTCTTGACTTGCACAGGCCTCAAGATGTGTCCATAGCGCTTGAGTTTCTTACTTAAGCGAGGCGCTTGAACGTTTTCTTGACTAACAAGAAAAAACTGCTTTAAACTTCAATTAAAAACTCATTTATTTTACAAATAAAATCAATGAAAAAACTGTCAAAGTTCTTAAATAACAGAAACGCTTGAATAAAAATCCAAACACATGAACAAGAATGGCAAGTGCGTGACTAAGAAGTTCGATTAGGAAATACATTCAATAGCATAGTGGGTCGAATATAATATCAATAATAGATTCAATCACATCCTTAAATACGTAGAATGATTTTATTTACGTTTAAAATAAAAACAACACATGCTTTCTCTCTTCATTTCTTTTTTAAAGCTTCATATTAATTTAATTTTTTCTTTTTCTTTAATAATTTCATTTGCAAGTTCAATTTTTTTAAAATAAACGTAAGATGAATAAAATGATACAATCAATATCAATATTCTAAAACTTTTTGGTTGTTCATCTCCTGAATATACGAAAAGAAAAAAATTACTTCCAACACCATTATTGATAATAGTTGTAAGACTTAGTCTACCATTTTATCTCCCTCACATAGAATTTTTCAATTTTTCTTGTTGATTTCCGTAGATAAGCACATTTCAAATCAAAACAACTATTTTCAGATATGTGAAAGAAAAAAAAAGTACAAAGGGAGTCATATGAGCTTTTTCCGGTTATTTAAGACGATGAATTAGTATTCGAATGTGCAAATGAAGAGAAACATATAACCACTTCCGTTTCACCTACTGTACAACATTGTAACAATGAAATAATTATCTTAAGGAAAGCAAATTACTTTTGACTGGATCAAATACAGCGAATTCTCGTCAACCAAAACAATCAGAACATAATAATGATCTCAAAAAAAGAAAAGACACAATTTGAAAGACTATCCATCGTTGAAATAAAAACGCCATCTGCTCAGTCTTTCTTTTCAAATTTTTCCGTCACAGTCAGCACGTAGCCGCTCCAAAAATTTGTACATCCTGCTAAGCTTTATATATATCTTAAAACGCTCCGTCCTCTGAGCTGGCTCAAAAAATATAGATCACACGTCATTATACGACATCTACTCTAAGCACAGCGCCCTTCAATTTTTGGGAAAAAATAATCTCGCAAAGCCAAAATCATAAACACACCACATCGTTTATATACTTTCAAAAAAAAAACACTCGCTATGAAATTCAAACGAAGACCTCAACACAAACAAACAGCAACACCCGTAAACGCGTTCCCAATACCTTATTCGAACTATATCGGCTTTACACAAGCCAATGAAACACATATAAATACAGTCTTCCAAGTAACCTATCACTCAGCATCCACTATCTCAACAACACCGACATTTGGTACATCATCGCCAGTTCATCTTCATTTGAAATTGAGTTTCTTTTCTTTTCTAGATCAAGAGGAACCTGGGCGAAATGATTTCGACCACAAAATTCATCTCTTGTCCGCCAGTAAAATTGATTTTAATTTTATTTCCTCATGAATTTCTTTTCGTTCGCTTTCTAGATGAACAAGAACCTCGTGCACCTGATTTTGTTGACCAAATTAGTCTTTCGTGTGACGGTAAGATCTATTTGAATTTTTTGTTCTAGTTGAATTTCTTCTGTTTTAGAGGAAGAACGAAATGATATCGGAGTGGGAAGTACTCTCGTGGACACAGGCACGAGTGAGTGTTTGTTTTTTTAAAAAGCATTTGTTGGCGGTTTGGTGATAGAGTGTCCGAAGAAACAGTGTAGAGTTTTCGAATGATGCAAATTGCTGTGTTTGAAACGTGGAGTGCTTGTAAAATGGCAGAAATTATCGATAATAGCTGTTGTTCGTATGATGGCTCGTACGGTTTACAAGAATAATGTGGCTGTTTTGAGCCGTTTATGGATCCGTAAAATGTCTAAGGAGAAGCTGAGTAATATTTGCGGTAAGTGGTTTTGTAAAAGATAGTGTTAGCTTTTTTAAACGGAACATTGTTAGTGAAAAGTGTCTCTCTATTGATGCTCTAATTGTGGGAACAGATGCTTGAAACTGTACGAAGTTACTGTGATCAGAGGCATTTTCGCCTTGTTGTTTTTTGTTTTTTGATAGAACGCAGTAGTTTAAATGATTGAATTTGGAAATTGAGGTATGACAATGACGCAAAAGTGTTTTTTTTCTTTTTGATAATCGGTCTCTTTGTTGTGAATGTTTCTTGGTACAAACAAATTTAAAAGTTTTGCTCTTTGTAGAATTGGCGCGACTCATCAAACCTGGTATGCAGCATATTACCGACTACATGCTCATGTGCACGATTGGAAACGTTTTTAGTAAAGCACGTGGATTAAGATAAAGATACTTATTGAGTTTGAATGAAATGTGTCTTTTTCAAATAAAGAAAACTGGAAAGGTGGTGCTGAACATGAATAAGATATAGTCAATATATGTAATATGAGCGATTGATGTTCAATTGTGGTTTCCAATACGGAACTTCGATTTGCATCTATTGACTTGAATCGTTGGAATATAAAAGAATGAAATCCGAAGTATTTTGTGGAAATTTCGGCTTAGAAGTCATCAAATACTGAACTGAGGGTTGTTTTAGTTTGTTAGCTCTCGATGCATTCACTTTATGATGATGCACATGTATGACTACTTTCCATTTCTGGTTGCTCATGATCAAATACTCTCTGGTTTTTTATTGGTGAAAAATATTTTTTGATATCGGTCAATGAATTTGGCGAATTTCATTCAAAATCAAAAAATTCAATTTAAAAAAAAGGAATAAAGAAGGAGCGTATTCGAATGCATTCCTTAAGCTTGATTTAAAAGCTAATAATTGATGAAGAAAAAAGGATACGATTCTTTTATCGTTAATTCTCATGATAGAAGGTTTGTTTTTCTTGTTCTCTCTTTCTCATACTTTGGGTGCTTGATGTATTGTCTAAGAGATTAAGATGATTTGATAATGAAAAGTACTTACTTTACGGAAAAATGTTTTGTAAATTGAGAATATCACTTCTCTAGTTTTGAAATTAAATCTTTTGAGGAGAAAAGACTATCGATTGAAGCAAAAGCCGATGAATAATTTTACGAATTCTTTCTCGAAAAAGAATAAATGACATGCCATACTCGTTCGAAGTGAAGTTATTATGTTCAAAAAAATTCGGAACGTGTAGAGTGAGATATTGATTCATAAAAAGCAAATGTACGTTCGGAAATTTGAATAATATATTTTTTTTCAACACAGTCCGAACAAACCGTTTCTTGCTTTCACAACAAAAATAATGCATATGTCCATTTATGTATATAGTGAAAGAAAGGTACGTGAACTCGATTAGAGAGGAAAGCCATCGATTTCTACATGCCGACATCATTCAGTCAAGTTAAAGAAATTAAAAGTACTTATCGGTTTACTTTTCGTCTATAAAAATCCTACAGGAACCTGTCGGATCCGACATGATCAGACTCTCGGATTGGTCAACCTGGGAAGCATTTTTCTTAAATCATACACGACTATATTGATCTTTGTATTTTGTAGCAAAATGATTTTATCGTAAAATTTTATTCCCCAGCATATGATCTCCTCTAATAAGTCTACCAGGACGATTATTATCAATATATCGCCAGTAGCAATTAAATATACATCCCATCCACATTAATATTTTATACATAGACCAAGTTTTTTAACTCTTTCATATCGGTTTCATCACTTTTCCTATTCAAATATTCAAATTATAGCAAGTTTTAACTACACTAAAACCTTTCCAATGTGAACATTAATGAGACTTTTCAAAAAAAAAACGCTCAGATATACAGAGTGATCACTTACGAGGGAGCTATTGTAAAAAAATGAAAATACTTCATAGATCACCAAATCCGAAGGCCAACCCGGCTACCCTATAGCGTAGCTTCAAAGACCTATTGTGAAATTCTGAATACTCCATTGAATTTTGAAATCACTGTCTCCGTTGGAAACCAATTGCGACAATCTCCTCAGAGTGCATTTTCGATATCTGTCCTTAATATTTTGTCCTTATGTTTTGCCTGGGACTTCTACCTTTTCTGTTCTATGTCTCTTTCTCTCACTCAAGCGCGTATATGAGTGTGCGCATTTTATAGAAACGATGTGATTTGCGGTCAAAAGAAAATAAACGAGGAGAAACAACTAGAATGAATACCCTATCATCAAAAATCATCACACCAGTCTAATTCCATCATCAGGAAACAGAAAGGACTATGACAGATGATCCAATCGTGTAACATCGCATACGCTAGAACCACGGATTAGTATATCTAAGTCTTTAAAAATTGAGAAAACAAGCTTTCGTTTACCTCCCGACTGGCATGACCTTTGAGTACCCGCTTTCTCACCTCATTTTCAATTTAATTTGTAATCATCGGTGTATTCGCTCCTTTGCTTCAAAATATTTAAAACAATATCCATTGAAATCTGAAAACGCTCGCCGAACTGTGCTGCGATACACCAGTTTCGCGCTCATCCAATTAAACTCATTCCAATGACCTTATCATGACTAGCAACATCCATAGTGCTTCAATTTATGCAGGTTGACTTATACAGTACGGACAAACAAAAGCGTTCACAGTCAGAATCGTGAGAGATCAAATACAGCACAAATCCCTCGGTGGGGCCGCAGAATCTTCGGTACAATTCGTTGATCATACAAGAGGCGTATTCAGTAATAGCGGTATTACCGCATTTTATCAAACAAGTAACGTTCATCGAGAATCAATTCACTTAACCCTCGACTGAAATTGTAGCTGAAAGTGAGTGGAAATGAACAACATAAATAACTCATCTATCCAACAATCCATAAACCCTATTTTCGTTTGTAATCATTCCAAAATCAAAATCTATATTAATAGAAATACTACAGTAAACGTAGTATGGGCAGCCACTCCCGTCTCGGCGCTGCAGCCAGACTTTCTTCTCATTCCCACAGAATCAGCTGAATTCTTGACGATGTATTTTAGAATCACATGAATAAACGCACTTTTTTATTCATAAAATTCAACTTAGAAATTCTGAACCCAAACACAAAACTCTTGTTTTGTACTAAAATTTGTTCAATACATTTTAATGGAAACTCACTGGTTTTCAAAAATGCACACTTTTAGATTTTTGAAATTCGAATGGTAGATTCGAATTCTTCATGGTCCATTCCCTTTGGTCAAACTTTATGAGACATCGTCAGATTTTAAAAATATCCATCTCTCGGTCATAAAAATTAGATTTCTATTGTTCGAAATCTAGCCGTAGAAGATAGCTTATACGGCCTTCGCTATCGATGCATTTGATTCTTTTAAAGTCATAAAAGGCTATTAGTGAGTTTTCTTAGCAACCTGCTTGAGGACACATTTATGTGGGTAGTTAGAATGCAAAGATTTACGGTGGTGGTGCACTCAGACGGCCTTCGTTATGGATTCTTTCTTTATTAGAAATTCTATACTCCTCCCTTAACCAAGAAGTCGCAAGTCCCATACATGTCATACTTGAAACTTGAATTCATATTTCAAACTTTAAATTTCAAATTTCAAATTACTATTCCCAAATTTGAGGCTGAAGGCGGACTTATGTACACGGTAGTAGTAATTTAAATTTTGAAATTTGAATTCAAGTTTCAAATAAGACACTACTGCTATGCCTATTATGCCTATTATGCCTATTATGATCATAATGGCCAGTAAGCTAATCTGGACAGCAAAATTCATCTCGGAAAGCGCTAGAACGCATGAGATCAATCTTCAGGGACGTAGCGACGGGGGATCGCGTGGGGCATCACGCCCCTCCCCAGCTTTTCGTTCTTCGCTATGCCTCTGCAAATCTTCAATTCGTATATAATCACTAACAGTTAATTTTGCTATCGTATCATAAATTCGATTTCGTCCATCCCACCAAATTTTAGCATCATCAACCACTTATTCCTACAGAGGGTAAGCAATAAGAAAACAGTAAGAATCCAAAAGTTTTTTCTAAGATTTTAACTACTTCATTAAAATCTTTTCCCCGGATATAACTTACTCGGAACGACCTAGTATATAGATTGCGCGATGCTAGGACTACTCCTAGTGTATGTTTTGTATGCTGCTAGGAGAAAACCTAGAAGATTTATTGCACAATGCTAGGATGAATCTTAGTATATGTATTTCGTGATTCTAGGAATGATAAAAAAATACACATATTGTGGAATCTAAGAAGCAACTTTGCATACCATCATAGAAGCTTTCTTAGACCCTGGGACGTCCTAACAAAATCCTGCAATATCCTGGTGAAATTTTAATGAAATATTGTAGAAATCTTGGCGAAATCTTTAGGAATCCTGAGAAAATCTTCAAAAATCCTTACTAATATTTGTAAAATCTTTAGATATATGTGTAAAGGCTTGGGAAATTCTGATGTAATCTTGATGGATTTCTATGAAATCCTACGAAAGGTTGAGAAATTATGAGAGCATTATTAAAATCGTGCGGATTTCTGAGAAACTTTGATGTATTTATGGGAAGGGGTATACAATTCTGATGGAATTTTGCATTAATTGCATCAAATCTATGATTTCCATTTGTTTCCTGTTGGATACGGTGTTTTTCCGATAATTTTCTTTGCAATCCGTTAATATTCCTTCCTATTTCCTGGGCATTCCGGTGCGATTCGGCTACCGGAATCTTTGGCCTGGGTAGTTATTTTTACGGCGAATTTGTTTTTACGTTTCTCTCTCTTCAAATGAATGCGTATATAAGAAAGAACAGCATCGCACAATCATAGACATACACCTATTCACGTTGAGTACTTATCCATATTCTTTATACAATCAACAGTTTCAAAATGAACAACGTCAAAACACTGGCTCATATTTTTCTTACTTTGGCACTCCTGATAATATGCTGCAACGCATGGTCAATGCAGCATCATCAAGAAATTAGCAATATCAAAAACGAACGTCGAGTTGCCAAAAAAATGTTGAATTCATTACTCTATGCAAAACGCGAATTCGGTTGCAGTAATCCTGACAATCGTTATGATGAATATTGTAGTGGCAATGATGACGACGCTTGTGGTAGTCAAGGTTATCAATATGGTTGTCGAGCTATTGATGATGATGGTAATGGTTGTTACTGTGACAATACTTGCACTGTTAATGGTTGTCCTCCTCCTTGTCGTGCTTCTGATAATTTTTGTACTAAAAATAGTGATTGTTGTAGTCATAATTGTGGTGGTCGTGGTCGTACTGGTGGTGGTATTCATGCTATTTTTAATGCTGCTGGTGGTTCTTCTGTTCTTAATCTTGCTGCTTTTCGTCGTTGTCAGTAGTATATTAAGTCGATTGGTAAGATCGAAAGACAAACATAAACTGAAGTTTCATGTTGATTTTTTTTCGTTTTTTTCTTTCAAACGAACAAACACTGAAAATATATTGAATCTTCGAGACGTACGAATTTCGAGAAGTACCTGTGAGATTTTTTTTGTTGAAGAAAAACTTGAAGTCTTGCTCTTTCAAATAAAAAGAAATTCATTAAGTTTGAACAAAAAATGGCCGAAGTATTCAATTTTACTTTTAGTAAATGACTTTCCGGACACCCGGTACAAACAAATAGCGCTCATCCCATGGATTCGCAGACCCTTTTCTGAAAGAACGAAGTTTTTTTTCAAACCAGCCATACGACATGACAGAAGTATACATATCAGAGAAACATTTATTCACATATTTGTCGATGTCATAATGTAGTTACTTCGCGATATTGGCATACATTTGTGTACTATAGGACTTTTCTCAGTAATTTTCTAAATAATATTTTAATTTT
>Ga0209915_1003731_pt1 | contig 12287 bp, 13 predicted proteins | sample ThiBiot_750_plan_FD_183952 | JGI IMG/M metagenome (GOLD analysis project Ga0209915, IMG submission 183952) | Wastewater bioreactor microbial communities from Cape Town, South Africa - Thiocy_cont_750_plan (SPAdes) | ecosystem: Engineered > Bioreactor > Thiocyanate-remediating > Anaerobic-Aerobic... | reverse complement strand
TTAAGGCAGTCGGGAAATCTGCTGTTCGCAGATATGGACGTGATCTTCCGGGTCTGCGAGACGATGAAGTGCGAGCACCTATTGGACGATGTCTCCTTAACACTGGGGACCTTGGTCAGATCGATCCCGTCGGTGGTCTTTTTGAAAAGACGGTGCGACCGACTCCGTGCGGGGTTACAGCGCCAGCGATCCGATTCGCTCATGCCCGCCGATTCGCTCGCTTTCACCAGAAGAAAAGATCTCCTCTCTTTCGCATCTCCGCTCATAAGCTTCAAAGAACAACTCATACCCCTCGATCCCGATGACTGCCTCTCTGAGCCACAACAACAACAACAACAGCAACAACCGCCTCCACTGCTCCTACAACCGCACCCTACTCACGGGAGGCTCAATCCTCTACCCTCTCTGAGGCGCTATCCTCCTCACCATTGGTCCCATGAGGAACCTCCCTACCTCCATCCTTCTCCTGCTGCGCCGGACACTCTACCCTCAACGATCACAACAGCCACACCAACCACGCAGCAAGCGTCGCAAACGAAACCCTCTTCCCACGAGGTTAAGAAGGACAGGGACACCAGCAACGAGAAGAAGGAACCCATTCCCACAACCACAACAACCACTACCACAACCACAACATCTCTATTGCCGCCTCCCAACATTCTCGCACAGCTGCAACATCTACAACGACAGATTGAACATCAGCACAATACAGCAACGGCTGCCAATGAGAACTATGGGGAGAAACTCAACACCCACAAGCGCAACAACACGGACCCAACTTCAGGGAGACCACCTTCAAGACGTACTCTCTCCCTCTCTCTTTTGCTCAACGGCGTAGCGGCCAAGGCATTCTCACAGCGCTTGATCATACATCTCTCAACTGTAGTGGGCAAGTCTGATATCCATGATCTGATTCATCATGATGCCGACGAACACAAGAGAGAGGGTCCGGCGCAACAAGACGATGCAGGTGTGCGTGGTGCTTCTACCCAAGACGGAGGCGAGTTGGGAGAGAGGAGGTGTCTCGAATGCAATTGCACTGGCACCCCCGAGTGGCGCAAAGGTCCAGGAGGTCCGCATACGTACGCGCCTCTTCCCTGAATCCTTCCTTGCCTTCTCTGCAGAACGTAACCGTGATTGGACGGTATATCCAGGTTGTGTAACGCGTGTGGCTTGCGGTGGAGTAGGAGCGCTCTCAACTTGAAGAAGAAAGGCCCATTCGAGGAACAACTACTATTCGCCAAGTTCTCGATTAGCAGAAAGATAACGTAGGAGAGCGGAACCCTTTGTACGATATGCATTTTGTTACCAAAAAAAAGTTTTACAAGATTTATCTTCCGAGGAAGTGTGCCCCTCTTGCGTACCAACGTGAACTCACCCAAACATGCATTTTATCTTCGCTTATTTGGTAATGCAAGAAAGGATTCCTCCAGAAAAGATGCTCACCAAGAATGGCCCCAAATATCGCGGCAGAAAGGGTTTGGTTGGATGAGTGAGAGCACCTCACTTGCTTGCCTTCTTCTCGGCCTGATCGCCTTGCTGCATTTTGTCCACAAACATCCGCTTCAATCTCCCTTTGTGTTTCTTTTTGCTTGAACGCGCAAAGGCCTTCTGAACGGAGATCTCTATGGAGTGGGTGTCGATAGCCTGTCTCCAGGAACCACGTCCGCTGATTATCCTTCGCAACAGCCGCTTGAATATGCCCCTCACCCACAACATATACTTCCCCTGCTCACCTCTTGGTCATATCAGACACACCCGCTCCGCTTTACACAGCGAGACAGCTTTCAGAAACGGGAACACCCCTCCCCCCCCTTGCAACGCTTGCGGCACCAACACCTCCAGCCTTCTCTTCCCCCTCCGATTCGTTGTTGTCGTTGTTGTGTTTGTGGTTGTCCTCCTGGCGGGAGGAGATTGAATTGCGAGAGACAGGACCGCCGATCTCAGCATCGAAGAGAGGGTAAGTTGCATTCTCGCCGAAACAATGCCTCCTGCTCTCTTTTCTGACTCGGACCTCTGTAACACCCTCACCTTGCTCTCCTCCTCACCGTCGTCGTCACTTCCGGGAGTGAGAGAGGCGATGTGTTTGCCGTTGAGGTGCGGGATGTTGTTGTGGGTGCAGAGGGCCATCAGCTTCGTTTTTTGTTCCTCATCATCGAAGCAAGAGGGAAAAAAAGGGCATGGCCAAAGTCAGATTATCCTCAAGGAGCATCGCGCATACGGTGGTAAAAAGCAGCACCCGCGAGATATCTCATGAGGCGCGGCAAGGAAGCAAGCAAGGTCAATCATCATCATCTGCCAATACGTTACCGAGGCCCTTTTGAAAAGCCGCTTGTGAAGAAACCCTTATCTCCCCGCCCATTCAGTGCACCCAGCAGAGCGGCCTTCCAAGAAAAGCCGTACGGACATAGTTGCAACGCAATGGCGCGAGAAAGGGCAAACAACGCGGCGTCTGTTTTGTCGCTTGTAGCAAAAGGAATCCAACATCAAGACGATGGCCAACAACAACAACATTTGTTCATCCCATGGAAACCTTGTGACACAGATGGTACGGCATCTATGCAGGAGGGAACAAGAAATTGTGGGATCGGCTTCACGAGACAATGCAATCGAGAGACTCTCAACAGCAATTCGACGCCATCATCAAGCATCGCCATCTTCGTTTAGATGATCTCTCTCGTGTTTCATTCCATTTTGTGTAACATGTTGAAGAGTTTCTGTTCTCGTGCTGCATCTGTTGTGCGCTTAGTTTCGAGCTGTTGGGGGATATGATCGATGTTGTGTGGAGGAGAAAGTCATCGTCATCTGCTGAGTCATCAGAAAAGAGCAACTTGGCATAGAAGGATCTTTGCTTTTCAAAATCCGCCTCATCATCTCGGGAATCAACCAAGCCATTCTCTCGAGCGTCAGCTCTCCTTCCTCGGTATGGTCAATGATGCCTTCGTTTGATCAAACTCTCCGCTCCATCGCCTCGACTTCTGCTGCTGCTGCTGCGATTTTTCCACGGCCTTGTGTCGTTTGAGTGCTATCAGCAGATCCCATTCCTGCTCCTTTTTCTTTCGGCCGATGCTTGGCAACTCTTCTTCGCCGGCGCAATTGCGTGGGACACACTCGCTGCTGTCGTAGTCTTGATGAATGCCGTCTGGCACACTCTTGGCATACGCTGAGTGATGAAAAGACGTCGTGATCGAGCACTGGGGACACGATTGTCTACAGAAACTAGGCTTAGGTTGTTTAACAAAACTTGTGGGGGTGGGGGAGGGGGAGCTGGGGAAGGAACGCACTTGCGCTCACGTCGCCCCGCTTCAGATTCTTCCTCCTCCTCCTCCTCCTCCTCATCTGAAGTCGTTGAAACAGAGCTGCAGCGTCTATCCAGAGGCGGCAGCACAAGATCAAACACGTCTTCGAGCAGCTGCTTGAGCCACGTGACGACCGCGGTGGAAACCTCGCTCGGAAGACCAACAACCTTGTCTCCGCCGGCCGCCTCAAAACACGCAAGCATCTTTCGTAAAAGGCTCAACATCATGCTGCGAGTTTCTTCCGGCAATGTCATGAGATATTTGTTCATGTCTTTTTTTGTTTGTGTGTGTGAGGCTTGAGGGAAGAGATGACCATTATGGTGTACCCTCAATAGCTTGTTCTTGCACCGAGGATTTCTCTGTGGGCGCACGCAAACAAGCGTCAACACACAAAGCACGAACCGCATCGTCACGAAAATCTTTGACAAGATATCTGTGTTCCTCTCGGGTGAAGCATAATGAGAGTTGAGAAGGATGAGTTTGCTTGTACACAGAAGCTCTTCCGTCCCTGTCAAACAATTCGCTGAGTTCTCGTGGAGTGGTGCTATGTTGGACAGCCTTTTGAAGAAGCTCCTGTTTTGTTTGTTTGTTTGTTGTATTTTCATTTCTCTTTTTACCTGTGACCCTTTTTGAGGGAGACGATACTTGGCGATCAGGAATCTTCGAGGCATGCCTGCCCGCAGGTCGGCGAGGATTTCTTGCGGCATCACTCGCAGTCGAGTCGCTACACCTTCTTCAGGTCTTCCATTGCCCTTTGGATGAACACGCGAGACCATCGATACCGATGGCCGCCGGTCGAGCAATCTTTCCGGTGGGTGGAGCAAAAAGTTTGCTGTGTGCTTGTTGTCCCGAGTCTTGGCGTAACGGGGTGGGGCTGCGCTGCTGGGGTACATTTTTTGGGCCTTTCTTCCTTCCGCCTCGCCCGGGCGAAGTGTGCGTTATGTCACGAAACTCCGTTGGCGAATTTTGTGACCTGATGGGCTTGAAATCGCCGAAGCTCGCATACACAGCAATTTTCCCCCCCTTAGCCCATTTTCAGCTGAAAATTTTTAATTTCTCATTTTGCGAAGAAGCTCAAAACAAGAATTAACTTAAAAAACCGAACAAAAAGTGTTAATTGGGAAGCTTGCAAAATCGGTATCGATACAAAAATGTCAGCGGTACGAGTCGATGGGCTTGGCTGAAGGCCGGAAAGGCCAAATAAATATAACCTTTTCGTAGAAGATTCATTCACCCAATGAGTACTCGCAAGCGCAAGTTAGCTGCTCTCCTTGAGAAGACAGGGCTTACCAAAGAACTTGGCCCTCCTACCACCACCAATACCACCTATTCTACTCTTCCCTCCACCTCCATTCTTTTTTTTGCCGCCACCAACACAAGGTCCAGAGGAACTGTTACTATTACTGCTGGTTCCACCACCACTCCCACCACCAGTGCCCTTGCTGCCCACACCATTAGAATCACCGTTGGCATCAACACCATCACACGCAATAGTAAAGCGCTATTTCCCAAAGCTGCTTTTATTGCCGGCATCAACGGAGAAATTACAACCACAAGACGTATACGCGATCCTCCGCCATTATCCAAAGAAATTCTACAACGCTACCCACACCACTCCAGCTGAATTTGAAGAATGCTTTCAGGACTTGGAGGCATATGTCTGTCAAGCTCGAAATAGTACCATTATCAATTTGGATCAACCTGGGAAAAAGACCATGTTAACACCACGTAATCGTGTATTATTGGTGTTTACCTGGTTTCGACTGTACTGGTGCTACACCGAGCTCATGTTGATCTTTGGTGTAAATGAGTCATACGTGAGTCGCGAGCTGCACCACATTGTTCCTATCATTCACTGGGTGTATCGCTTAGAAATTCGCTGGCCATCCAAACAAACGCGTGCCCTGTTAGAAGGAACATTAGCTGATGTGGATGACAAAGCAATTGGCAGCATGGATTTTACCATCACTCCACGTCAACACTCGCTTGCACGAGACGAGAATTTTTACCGTGGAGACAAAGGTGTTCCTTTTCTCAACAATTTTGCCGTTGCCGACTTTCGAGGGCTCTGGTTTGACTTTGAAGCAGGCTTTCAAGGGCATGCAGCTGATCAACGGTCATTCATCCTGTCAAATGTTGGAAAGGGAGATTGTCCGCTGTCGAAAAAGCAAAAGCTGTTAGCAGATGGTGGATTCTCAACAACAGATCAACGAGTACTCACTCCAAATAAAACAGACGAGCGGAGCCGCATTCACAAAGCGAATCGCTGTGGTATTGAGAACACATTTCGAGACTATAAGATCTTTCGCTCAGTCGGTGAAGTCAGTCGTCACAGCCCCGCCTTTCAAGCTCTGTATGTTTCCACTATTGCTCGTGTGAGTAATCACCTTTGGCGCAAGCGTCTTGCTAATGGACTTGCTGTATTTGATGTGTTAAACTCCGAGATAGGAGTAATAAAGCAGTAAGAATGTGTTGAGAAAAGTATTCTACCTTGAATTAACGATAGTAATGCATAAGGCCGCAGCAAAGGGTAGACGGTGGACAGAAAAAGAGAGTAGACAGCTTCTTGAGGGTGTGCGGATCTTTGGGCGCAAATGGCAACAGATTATCGACTATTACGGATGGGATCAAAAACCAGCAGCACTTCAGTCACGATATCAAAGGATGCTGCAAGCTCTGCCTCCGAGACATAACAACAAAGCAGATGAGCTTGCGTATAAAAAAAGACAACACACCACTCAGGATCCTGATGAAATCAACGACCAAGATTCAGATGATATGGACAATGAGGCCGAAGAATGGTTGCATCCTAAAAAAAAGAGAAAGGGTGATAAACAAAGAAAAAGCAAGAGGTTAGAAAAAAGACAAGAAGAAATAGAAAGGGATGATGAAGAGACCTTGGTGAGTAAGAAGGACAAGCGACGAGCAAGAACCACACCCTCACGTGAGAAGGAAACCATCTCTTCCGCGAAGAACACAGTTGAGCAAGAAATCGAGTCCAACGAAGATACCGAGCAGGATGCAAGAGAGAAAAAACAAGAAGAGGATGAGAGCAGCGACAAAGAAACCAATTCCAATCAAGCAACGACTGAGACGTCTCGCTGGAATGATAAGCAAATCAGTGAATTTCAACATAATTTTGAGGAAGGTTACGATTGTGATGATGCTGATTACCTCGAGTGGCTGGCGGAACGGAATCTCCCGCATCCAACATTTGATGTGTTCACTCTGTCTTGCTCTTCCCCTGGCTATACCACGACGACGACAACAGCGCGGATTCCTTCACCCCCATCATCACAGACCCAACAACAGCTTGCATTGCCACCACAGCCACACAAGCACAATGAGACTGTGCTCACTCAAGCACCCAGCCAACAGAAGTCTCCACCCCCAGCTCCGGCCGCGGCTCCGATACAACGCACACAATCTCGAAAACGCTCGCTGCCATTGGACGTTGAGGAGCTCCTTCTGGCACAACGAGACACTGACGACGCAGCGATAATTCGGAGTACCCCACCACCCAATGCTACCCCGGCACAGCTCACAACACATTGCCGAAAGTTGGATACGGCAGATCAAGTCCAAATCTCCAAAATGAAGGAACGGATGCTGAAGCTCAAACATGATAAAGAAGCAGACCGCAAGGCCACAGCGGAGCAGCTGAGCCAATTCATGCAAATGCACAAGGAATCTTTGGAAATCTACAGAGAACAGTCACAGCAGTTCCAGCTTGTGATTACCGCCATTTTGCAGGCATTTGCAGAGCAATAAAGTTATTTGGCCTTTCCGGCCTTCAGCCAAGCCCATCGACTCGTACCGCTGACATTTTTGTATCGATACCGATTTTGCAAGCTTCCCATTGTGTGTATTCTCTTATTCGACCTTGTAATTTACACAAAAGTAGCAAAGAAGACGTTCCGCACTCATCATGCGCACACAAAGCAACGAGGGCAGGGACAGCCTATCGGAAAAACACAAATACCACTGAATGACTGTCTAAGGTTATGACCTGGCAGTCCAAATCCACCCAATTGAGGTGGCTACCCTTTTGGTGTTCTGGGTTAGGCGTTTTTCCGATACAGCCATGCCTCGGCAGCGCGGATTTGTGCCCAACAGGAACCGATCAACATCCCTCCGTACCTGATCGATTCCCGCATCCTAAAGGAACCGAACCAACGGGAACCCGTGAGACTGCGCGTCTCTCCTTCTGAGTTGGCAGCCGATGTGCGCAACGGCATGCCGAAAAAATGGTTATGCGCGAAGTATCAGTTTTCCTCTGTCACTGAGGCTTCGGTAGATTATTTTGTTTGTATTTTTTGTTTTCCCCATCCCGCTCCTCAAACACTCTTGGATTTATTATTTTTACAAAGGGAACGGTGCAACGGCTTTTGCAAGGAAGCTTTGCGGAAAGACGAGGAAAAGAGATGTTCGAACCCCCCCGTACGTCAGAGAACCGTCGCCGACGAAGCTCATCTACATCCTATCGAGAACGCCAGCCTTCGCGCCTTGCTGCATGCTACACCAGGGAAGAGAGAAAGCTTCTCACCCAAGATTTTCGAGACGATGCGGTGCGTGCCCTTTGCATGGACACATGTTTGGGAGCATTTGCGCGCCAGGGACAGCAAGGTAGGGGAAACAGATTAATGAATTTTATTCTTGTTAAACCATCGTCGTTGTAAGAAACGAAAACCTGTTTCAATTCTTGACGGAACTGACGAAGCCGATGCGAGAATTGATGCTCGATCTGTTGCGAAGGCTGGTGACTTGCTTTGAGGTCCACAAGGACCTCGGCCTCCCGAGCGATGTCTCGACAGAGGTATTGCGTTGGTTGAGAGACCTGTTGCACGAGCTGTTTGTCATCATCCCGCCTGCCACCCGATCTCGTTTCGAAGCGGACGACCGAACACAACCACAGCAACCTGGGCAACCGCAGCGGCGCTACGTTGGTGGGAACCAACCGAGGAAAAGGAAAACGGTTGCCACATCTTCACGGGGACATCCTTCGGCACTCAAAAAGCCTTGCCTCCGGCACGAGCCCGGCCACAGTGAAGCGAAGCATCTCGTTGAAGGTAAACCAACGGAGGGTAGTCGGGGGATCGCCGAAGAGGCAATCGAAGAGGGTTGTGCTGCAGGGCCAAGCAATTCCTCTAGGGATCGTCCCAACCCTCAGGCGCTTCCTTCTCCCCGAGAGGAGGAGGTTGATCTATCGGCTCGAGGTGAACCACCCGGTTCATGGGAATCTCCCCCTGTTGCTACAGTCGATCCAGCCCCGTGTGGGGTGATGATACCAGTCGCGCAGGAAGCAGATGCTTTGCCGCGTGCAAGACAGGACTCGGAAGGGGAGACGCCAAGCAGCCTTGCAAGTTGGGCGAACTCGGTCAATGAGGATACCGCAGAGGAAGAAGGGGAACTCTTGGTAGACCCAGCCGAGAAGCAGGAAGGAGAGGCATGGGAGGGTCCGAAGAAGAACGGGGACGTCGTGGAGGTGGCAGTGATGGAACCCATCCTTTCCTCCGGTCCCCCCGAAGAGGCTACCGGGGGCGAGTTGCACAACATGGCACCCACGCTCTGTGAGAATATGAGGGCGGAGGAGAGCCCTTTCGCCAAGGGCAAAGAGCTCCTGCCAAGAAATAGGGAGGAGGACGCAGAGGGCGGGCAAGCCCCGAAGACCGATGGAAACACCGCGCACGTACCATTGAATCGCCCGAATCGCTCCGCGCCCTCTTCGCCGCCAGGTGTGATTCAAGCTACAACAACCCTTCCCCATCCTGCTGATGAGCGAGCGATGCCCGAATCGGAGAAGCCTGGGGCGCAGGGAACGGCGAATCCGGTTGGCAAAAGAGACTCCTCGACGCAGCTAACTTCCCAGAGGAATAATGCAACAAGCGTACGCGTGTCCCTCCCAACCAAACCAGGAACTCACATAGCCAAGAAGGTATCTCTTATTACCCCATCTCCTGCTGGCATGCCCACTTATTCACACAATATACAGCGACAAGGACATGGAAAGCCTCTCACTTCGGAGTACCTGTTCGGGAGGCCCTTCTCGCAGCTGCGAAGGTTGGCGGAGCAACGGGGGGTAGATGTCGGTGGCGAAAAAGAACAGCTTGTCAAACGACTGCTGACCACCGAAGAGTGAAAGGAGCTCTCAGCAGGGATCAAAACCCTCGGCACGGCACAAACACATGAACGGCCATAGCGACCTACTCACCTTGTAATCACTGTGCCCTCCCCCCTCGGGGTTCCGATGATACATCATTTTTAGCGGAGAGGAAGAGAGTTCACTGTGGACAGGGAAGAGTCGAGCATAAGTTTTTTTTTTCAAGCCACAATGGCATGTGGCGGAATGTCCTGTTAATGAAAATGCATTTCTGGTGTTGGTTAAATATTTTTCCCTAACTTGTTTGTTGTTGTAGGTGTGTACAGCTGTTTCTGCGTTGCCGCTTCTTCAGCACCGAGTTGTAACTTTTTTTTTTTTTTTTTGAATTTATGCTTGTTGCTTTAGTTTGATTTCCCAGAAACAAACTGCTCCATTTTTACAAACAGTAACAAAGAAAGAGCGAAGGTAATCCGCTTCTTCGCTTGGAAAACCGAAAGCGTGGCCTCGAAAGTCCGAAGCCACAATCCCCCTTGCTCCTTATACCAGTTTCCTTTGTAAGCCCATCCTTTTCATCTCCCTTGATTCTGTGCTAGCAAACGCAACAGCTTCCGTCATCAACCTAACGCAGCAGTGGGAGGAGGCATGTTTATTTCTAAAGCTAGCACACATGGCCCTTACTTCTCCACTTCTTTGGAGACTGGGATGTACGGCATTCCTGTCGCGAGTTCTCTTTGCAAGCCCATCGCCATCCAGAAAGGCATGGCCTTGGCCCTGAAGCAGGTGGCAGCCAGCATGCGCGAGCGTCCCCTCTGTCGGCACACGGTCCTCATCCCTTCGACCAGCCGCCTGCCGAATCCTTGGCGTCGGTAAGGTTTCTCGATGAACAGGCTCTCGATCAGCATGTCCTTCGGATTGTCCTCCGGCGCTTCGGAGAAGATGATGGTGCCGGTCACGACTTGGGCATGTTCATCGCGCCATCTGCACCAGTCGTTGAAGTTGTTGGACAATCTCAGCAAGCCATCATCCGCTGTTGGTTCCAAAGGAGATCCTTCCTCGGGTCTCAGCAGGACGTGCAACAAGATCCACTTGCCTTCTCCGTCCTCACCCGGTTCGTATAACACAAGAGCATCCTTGGCTTGTCTAGCATCTTTGCCGGTGTTCCCAGATTCCATTTCGACTCTCAAGAGGATGTTGTTTAGCGCTGCGACTCTATTTATATGTGTTAAAGATGTATAGCTTAAAAACAAAAAAAAACAAAAAAAAATCACGTACTTTAGGAATGCAAAGAAAAATAGGGCAATATAAATATACATACCGACTTGCCGGGGAAAGAAACTTTATACCATGGAACGTGGTACAAAGGATATAGAGCATTACAAGTCGCTCAAGCAAGGGTCCGAGGAGTGGTTGCAGGCGCGCAAGGATTTCGATCTCACAGCCTCCGAATTGGGTCCCGCCCTCGGTCTGGGTAGATTTCGAACGAGGCTGCAATTATATCGAGCCAAGAAAAGGGCTTCCTTCCCAAAGAATGAGGACAAGGGCACCCAAAAGGCTTTCGAATATGGAAAGCTTCATGAAGCGGATGCCGCCCAGGAGTTTCAACAGAGTTGCGCCTCAGGTTTTGTGTTGACGGAAACCGGCATCTGGCCTCTGTATTACGATTCCTTCTCGCTCGGAGTGAGTCCCGATCGACTTGTGATCGACCCCGAGAATGAAGGTGTCGTTGTTGCTACCTACGAAGCCAAATGTCCGGTGAGCGGCAAGCTGATGAATCCTCCTCATCTGGAATACCTGTTGCAGGTTCATGCGCAGATCCAGGCGGTGGGAGTCGACGAAGGCTATCTTCACGAGTGGACACCGGAGAGGAGCTCGTATTATCACGTGCGCCGCGATGATGTCCTTTGGGAGGCCGTGATCAAGGCGGCCTCCCATTTTGTGGTCCAACACCTTCGCAAGGATGTTCCTCCCCCGTCAACCGACGACGAGACAGATCCCAGCACCATGAAGCGCTTGTTGGGCGCCACTGTGAAGATGCTCAGCATTTGACCCGTCGCTTTGTTTTTTTTTTTTTTTTTTTTTATGTCTGTGAAGATGATAGAACAAAAGTGAAACCTTTTTCTCGCCTTCGCAAACATCGACGTAGAGGATAGGAACTAGTGTGATGAAGCCAAAGCGCCTATCTACAATTTTTAGTATGTTAGAGAAGGCTGATTTGCACAGCAGACAAAAGAAAAAAATTAGTGACTCACGACACTTGAGCAAGCACTTTCTCACATCTCTTCTTGCAAATAATCTCCTATCCAACCTCAAATAATAATCTTTGCATCTACAGAAACAGAAATCGGGAAGGGAGAGTTTTGAGATCAGCGATTTGCAAATCAAACAAAACGGACACCCTAGATATGGGAGCTTACCAACCACAAAGACTGTGAACACCTCTTAGAAGCTTATTCTTTGTTTTTTTTTGGAAGGCAGTGTCCTTGACCCCGCGCCATCCCTTTGTTTCAAATGAGCACGTGTGGCCAAGAGGCCAGGACGGCCACCCAGAAAGCGTGCTGGGAAACATTGTTTTTTTCTTCTGACTTGGCAAAAAAAAAAACCCGGCCATGGGCTGGTAAGGTTTTCTCTTGTCACGTCAAGTGTTGGTGCAGTGTTTTTGGTGAGACTCTTCTTACACCACCTTTGGTATTTCCCACCCCCTTTTCTCAAAAGAACCCCAATATTGGTGCGGGACTACGGGATTTGATCCCTTGCTGTCTTTGTACGAATAGGATCCTCTGTTCTCCTGTTGTGTGATTGGCACAAAACGCAACCGAGGCTCAGCTGACATTACGAAGCATCCCCGAGCCGATCACCACAGCTCGTACGGATGGGTTTACAACTAAAAG
>Ga0209915_1003720_pt1 | contig 12323 bp, 13 predicted proteins | sample ThiBiot_750_plan_FD_183952 | JGI IMG/M metagenome (GOLD analysis project Ga0209915, IMG submission 183952) | Wastewater bioreactor microbial communities from Cape Town, South Africa - Thiocy_cont_750_plan (SPAdes) | ecosystem: Engineered > Bioreactor > Thiocyanate-remediating > Anaerobic-Aerobic... | reverse complement strand
GATAGATATTAAAAGGCGAGCTTAGGCAAGGGCAGGCTCCTATCCTTGCACATTTCGTGCTTGTACACAAACTTTAGGGGAGGGATTCACTTCTGGTTGCCTGCAACATGTCCACACTTTTGCGTGAACACAGTTGTCATGGTGGTGGCGTGTCTCTCTGGGATTGTGCCAACCAGGGCAACCACCGGTAGTACATCTGAGCGTTCCATGATGACTCCCGTAGCTGCTCTGCTGTGTCCAATTCACTCGACATCTCTCGCACCATGCCTGCGTCGGCTTCGGCTCGGAGTTATTCAGCGGCTGACTCTCCTTGTCCTTCGTATCCTTATCCCCCACGATGCCTTCTTTGGAGTCCTTCTCCAGTACCACAGTGTAAAACTCTTGCCCTGTTTCCTTTTCCTTTTCTTTATCTATTCCAGCAAGTTGAGCTGCTAAGTCTCGGTCCAGAACCTCGTTCGGTGGCCAGTGAGGATCATCATTGGACATGTTTCCCAAACCACTTGGTTTCTTTTCTGAAGGTCTCTGAATGACATACACACCTACAAGGGAGTGATTTACTTGGGGCATTCATATGAATTAATTATGATACCTTCCCTATTGGGTTTCTTTTCATCTGGCATGAGAAGATTACACATATCTATTTTGAGATGGGCTGTTATAAAAGTCTTAAATTGCAATGAGAGACCTTCCAACATGGCAAGAGCTTGTTCGGAGGTTGGTCGATCGGAAGGTTCCCAAGCACAACATTTGCGAATGAATTCATCCATTTGTGGCCATGGAGTTTGTTTTCCTTCTGGAGGAATGCGGAATGGTTTCTTCCCTCCAATTGCAAATGCCATTCCTGCAGCTTTTGTTGTATTTTTGGAGAGAAATGAGAAGGAGGGAGGAGGGGAAAACCACGTACAATTGTTGAGGAGTTTGGGATATGGATGTTGACCAAAAACCATCTCGAATAAAACAAAGCCGAAACTGAAGATGTCTACTTTGTCATCATATCTTGCTCCTTCATCTGGATCAACATTCACAACCTCTGGTGCCATATCTTTAAAAAAAAAAAAAGGTTATGGTTGGTGGCTTTACATATTTGGTTGAGCGGGAAAGAGCAGTACATGCAATGGTTCCTTGTTGTCCAGTCATGGTGGAATGATCCGAAATGATTCGTGATGTGCCAAAATCTGCATAAATACATTCAGCTCGATGAACTGAATATTCAGAGGAGTACCAGCAATTCTTGCACAGGGATTATCGAGGCCTCCAGCAATCAAAATATTCCCCGGTTTGAGGTCCCGATGAACTTGGTGTCGTGCATGAAGATAAACCAATCCTTTCAAAGTGGTGCTGGCGATGAGGAAGATCTGTTTTCCTGAAAGAGGTGCCTTGTCCATGATGGCCTTCAAACTTCCGAGGGGATGATATTCGGTGACAAGGAGCAATCTCCCTCTGTGCGTTGTGGACGCCAACAATTGTAGCTTTTACACATTGAATGAAATCAGTCAGCAACAGTGTAACAGATTACAATGTGCATATACAATGTATGGAGAACGCAGATCAGCCATCAAGCTGAGTTCTCCTCGTAATCCTTCTTCCTTTTTCTCATCTCCTTCAGTGGTGAGAGCTTTGACAGCCACCCAATCTCCCCTCCATTTTACCTTGTACACTACATCGTAGGAGAATTCGGTGACCGGGAAAAAAAAAAGTTGATCGTTACATAGCTCGGTTACCTGTACCAAACCCTCCGGTGCCAATCGTAGGAGTGTCTGGTCCAATCACAATCTCTCCTGGAGGTAATTCTTCCCATCCTCCTCTGTGTTGAGACCTGTCAGTAAGCAATAGGCGAGCATGTTGCCAACAAATGATGGCGGTGTTTAAAGTACCTGCCAACAGCAGCAGGAGCTGGCGTCTTTGGAGATTGGGGCGCAAACAGCAACCCAGGATCATTCAGTGCATCCAAGACTTGCTCCGCCGTTGGACGGTCAGATGGTTCCTGCGCCCAGCAGGACTCGATGAGGTTTCTTAATCCTTTGGGTATTGTTTCAGGGATCCCTGGCCTTTCGCCATTCACGATAGTAGTAGCCAGTTTTGTCACTGAACCAAATACAAAAAGGGGAGGAGTGTAAGAGAAGGGAGTCGTCTCTTTGGAGAGTACGTGGAAAGAGCTTTCGGAAAGGATTTAGCCCAACCACAAGATCGTATAAAAGCATCCCAAAGCTGTAGATGTCAGCGCTTTTATCGTAGGTGTCCGTGCCTCGAAGGATTTCTGGGGCCATATCTGCTTGGGTGGTCAAAGATTGCCTTAACTAACGTGAGGGGCAAGAGTGGAAAGGTGGACGTACATAATGGGGTGCCCACTTCGATGGTGACAGTTGCATCTGTAGAGCGTGCAGTGCCAAAATCTTTGTGTGCAGGAGGAGCTTGTTAGGTATGTGCCATATGTAAAATAGTTCGTGGTTACCCGTTATTTTCGCAGCAAGTCTCCTTGTTTGAGTCAGAAGAGTATTCTCGGGCTTTATATCGCGATGCATAATGTTTTGGGCATGCATGTACAGGATGCCCATCATGACATCTGTCGCCAGCTCGACTGCTCGTTTGAGAGGCACACCCTTCGGATGCTGCTTTTCAATGAAATCCCGCAAATTGCCTCCCTCCATGTACTCCATCAGCAGGTAAGTCGAATGTCCATCTGATCCGGCCGCATATAGCTGTACCTAAAAGAAGAAAGGGGAGAGAGGAGAGAATTGGCTGAGTGATCTTTGAAGGGGATCCTTAATCGAAATAAAATAAAGTAAATACCAGGTAAGGGCTTCGAAGAGCCGCTAAGTTTCGCAACTCCCTTAACGCGGATTCTCCTGTATGATACTGGAGAACTTTGACAGCCACCCCTAGCCGCCTCCAACTAATTTTGAACACTGCTCCCCCCCCCCCAAAATTCAAAGTGTTTGTATCTTGTATACAGCTAAAACAATACCTACCCTCCCCAAAAGCCCCCTTCCCTATAAGCGTTCCACTGTTGATCTGGTTTTTTATCTCCTCGATGTCCACCTCCTCCACTGCATGTGGCGCTGATGCTGCTGGTTGTTTCTGTTGAGCTCTTTGATTTTTTTTCTCCGCTTGATCCCTCTCAGCTTTGATCCTCTTGTTACGCTCTATAATCACTCCACATTCGCTCTGAAAACCATCGATCAGGGTCAAGCAGTAGTTGTCTGCAAACATTTTAGCCATCGCCTGCTTTGCTTCCTTGCCAATTCGATTGTTCCCCAAATAAAATAGCTGGAGGGTGGTGTTGGTACGAAGAGCGGCTGCGAGGGCCTTGCCACCTTCATCGCCGATACGATTCCCACCCAAGGATATGTCCTTGAGGTGGGTGTTTGAAGCAAGCACAGCAGCAAGGGCTTTGGCCCCGTCATCCCCGATCCCGGTGTTCCACAGATACAACCTCTCGAGGGAGGTGTTGGTTCGAAGAGCATCAGCAAGGACCTTGGCTCCTTCATCTCCAATGTGTTTGTTATTTAAGTCCAAGCCGTCGGGGCTGCCGTGAAGATGGAGGTTGTACCGTTCTGCAACCTGCATTGGGAAGGGGGTTTTTTTTTTTTTTTTTTTTTTTGGGTTTTAGGGACAAAAAAAACTCTTAGCAACACAAAATGATGAGTATTTTGCTTTTTGAAAAGCAAGGTATTCCTCCTGGAGGCAAAGGTTCTACTCCAGAGTTTGGGAGGGGATCAAAATCCAAAGAAGATAGAGCCGGCAAAGAAATTAGAATGATGTAGTTGTTTTGTCGTCCCAATTGATCGCTTTGCCGGTCCCTCTCCTTCGCCAGAAGTTCAACCCAACAACAACCCCAGCCGCGACAAGGCCTCCGAGCACAACGATGACCAACAGTCCACCCACAAGACCGACGGTGAGACCAATGATCAAGGGTTCGTCATTTCCACCATCCCCTCCACCATCAGATTGTACCAGGAGGGCAAGAGTGGGGTCCAAGAAGAGTTCTCTCTGAAAGAAAGGCAAGAAGATCTGAAGCTGATTCCCTGAAAGCATGGGCTCCCTCACCGCGGTACTAAGATTGCCATCGACGGTGACCTCATCGAGAAGAGCAAGATAAACAGAGAACTCGCCGCCATCTTGCACCGTCAGCAGCTGTCCTTCTCCGTTAGGAAGGGATGTGAAGAAAAGGTTTTGGTTTCCACCACCACCACCGGATGATACGTTGACATCGAGGCGCAAGAAATTTGAGGATCAAGTGAATGGCCAGTCTCCTTGAATCTTCATGCTCCACTGCAAGAGATCTCGGCCAGAGAACTCTTCGCCCAACAATGAGGAGGTCTCATTATTTCCACCAAATGATCGGACAAAAGTGAACACCAATGAAGATGCAGTGGCGTTCCCAAATCCCGGGAACCGAGAGGAAAAAGATACGAGCGTGTTGTTGTCCTCAAGATGGCCAAGGAAGTTCAGCTGCTCGATAGCTAAGGATCGCACAACCGTTGCCGAGTCATCCAATTCCGAGATGGCGACGAAAGTGAATTCGACAACCGATTGAGAAACGGAGAGCGAAGGGGACACTCGATGGGTTGGAGATGCCGTCGGGAACTCCACTCCAAAATCCGGGAGTGAAAGATTTGTGATCGAAACGGACTCGTTGACAGAGAAGCCTCCAAATTCCACCAGATAACCTTGCTCCAAGAAATCGTGGGCATCATCATTCCATGGGAGAGATGTATTATAGCTTGCTTAATCCCCACCCCCCCCAAAGTAAGTTATCGGAATGGTGAGTGAGAAGGGTTTCGTACCATCATTCAAGATCAACGAAAGAGAATCTTCGATGCCTCCTTCGCCATTCGGTTCCGGACCGAGTCCCGGACGATATCCCCATGCGCAGTATGTCAGGCAACAACAATGATAGGTCAGGTTGCGAAAAGTCTGATGATAAAAAACGACGCCTTCTTCTGGTCCTTTTTGTGTGAAGTGTGAACGTTACGAGAGAAAGAGGAAAGGGAGAGGGAAGGTGGAAAACCATTTATCCAAAACCAATTCGTTGCATTGGGTGAAGTCTTTTGACTGCCAATAAACCAATACATGATCGAAGAGACGTTGCTGATGGTGGACCTGATGTAGTCATAGATGAAGGCCTGTTCGTTGGCACCGGTGATGGTAGCCAGATAGCCTTTGCCTGCTCCGGTCCAGTGATAGGATGACGCCCCCGACAACGCCTTGGCGAATGTTGTCGCGTCTTCTTCCACGAGCAAGTAGGCATGACCATTTCCTCCGACCCCAGTTTCCCACACAACAGGAAATGGATCTGGCGGCGTTTGTGGTTAAAAGGGATTCAAAGATCGAAATCGCTCAAAACCTTCAAGTCGAGAAGGGGGGGAGGGGGCGAGGGAAAAAACTCACCAGCACAAGTATTTGGCATGCGACAGCTTATTATCAGCAAAGCTGCTAAGATCAACATCATTCTTCTTATCATAACGATTTGCGACATGGTTATTGTTTGTGAGAATTACGTTTTTGTGGAAACGTAACGCTTTTTTTTTTTGTTATTATCGTAGAACCAATGAATGAATTTTGAAGGTTGAGGAACCCCCCCCCCAAAAAAATTCTTGGTTCTTTTTGGTTGGTTTTTTGTGCTTGCTTGCTGAAGATAAGGAGAGGGAGGGGGGAGTACTGTTACGCGACTCTCAAGGAAAGTCAACAATGACGAACAAACTGGCTGCCAGTTCAGATGCACACCACATCCCGAATTCGCATTCGTTCGTTCGCCTTTTGTTGTGTTTCCACACCAACCAAGAACGAGCATGTGATTATGCCCATTTGCATCCTCCCCCGCCTTACACACCCGCGGGGCTTTGTGGCCACGGAAAGGGGCCTCGTTTGCTTTGTTCGGGACCTTTCTTGGAATCGAATTGCATCGGTAACGGTGTTCAACAATCGCTTTTGGCGGGAAAGGGGGGTGAACGAAGGGGCGGACCCAGCAAACAATAAACCAGCGGCCCGCCAACTACTTCTCCTGCTTGTTATGCATAGGAGGGGGAAGGTAGGCATCTGTTCTCTGGCTGTGTTTGCCCCCTTCTGGATGGTTTCCTGCCCTCCAAAGTACCGTTTATTACCGTTAACAGTCCGTTACAACTTGCTCAAAAAATTCGACTTCCAGCCGAATTGGTACATCCAAAGTTTATTATTCACTGCGCTGGCGTCAAGGCAGCTCTCTGTGTTATTGTGTGGCTGTTGGGTTCTTTAAAAGTTCATCCGTTGACATAGGCTTTAGTGAATAGTAAGCCTTCAATTTTCCCCCCTCCTCCCCAAAGGATGATTGTGTGCAGTACCTCTCTTCCGACCACAAGCTCTCCCTTGGCACTAACCCCTTAGTTGTCTTCCTGGCGGTGTTGTGAGTTCTTTTCCTTGGCCTGGTCCTCATCCTTATCCCTCTCCTCATCCTCTTCCTCCTCCTCAAGGCTTATCGCAGTGGCAGTCGGTGGTGCGCTGTCATAATACGCTGGCGAGGAGAACGGCGAGTCGGGTGGTGTAGGTGGCGATGGCGGTTTTCGTTGGTGTTGTTGTTGTTGGTAATGCCCTTTTGTGTTCCTCTTCCCTTCGGGTGGCGGCTGTCTCGATGCAGCGGCACGCTCAGAACGTTTGGGTGCTGGTGGCGGTGATTGTGTTCCCCCGGAGGAGGAGAGTTTTTTTCTTGGTGGAGGCGTTGCTACATGGGAGTCGTCATCCTCATGGGCTCTGTGTGTCTGTTTGCGCTTCCGCGTTGTTGTTGTTGGGGGTGGTGGGGATTCGGTTGAAGTTTTCTCTTGGTGGTGGTCTGTTGGTCCTCCACCTTCATCATCCTCCTCGGGTGCGTGTTTCTCGTGGTTGTTGGGTTTCCTCTTCTTGTTGCCTTTGTTTCTCGGAGGGGGATCCTTTTGTTGCGGTGGTAGTTTTCTTTTCCCTTGGTGTTTCTTTTGTGGTAGTGGTGTCAAAGATGAAGCATCGAAAACAGGTAAGCCTCCCTCCTCATCTTCCTCAGCATCGCGAGAAACGACATAGACGCTTGCTTGAAGAACTCGGTCGGGATGTTGTTCTTTATATTCTCTCGCAAAGTTCGCAGCGGCTTCTTGATCGTATCGTTTCTCAAAGGTGATGGCCATCAAAAAGAATTTGTTGTCTTCAGCTTTTTCCTCCTCTTCTTCACTTGTTGGAGGGGAGTGTTTCTTTCTCTTCTTCTTTTTTGTTGTGGCTGTGGTGTTGTGGGTTGCTTTTTTCTTCTTTTGGTGGAGATCGTCATCATCAACAACAAAGAGCTCGATTGCCCCGAGAATGTTTTCACGAATCCATTGGTGCAAGCGTTTGACCTCTTCGCTTTTGCAGCGTGCACTCAGAACCGTTTGCAACAGACCCATCACACTCACCGTGATCATGGTTTGTGTGCCACCGCTCGTCAAGATGTCTTCGCGAAAGATGTCCCGTTGATCCAATCGATTGCCCACCGTGGTGACATTGGATTTCAAGCCCATCAACTTGACCACATCGACCAAAAGAAAGCGCGCACCTTCTCCCTCAGGCGTTTTCACACGCCGCAATCTTTGATTTTTCTTCTTGTCTCCTCTTCCTTTACCTTTTCCTCCTTCATCACCAGGCTCAAAGTTGATTTCTATGATTTCCATGCCCACCCCCAGCACACACACAAAGAAAAAAGGGGTTATTTTTGAAGTAAGGAGAGAGGGAAAACGCAAAAAAGGGCTTATGTACCGTTAAAGGCCTTTTTTTGGCGCCACGGTGCGCCCAAAAGGCGGGAATTTCATTTTGAGTCGCAGTTCTCTTGATCCACCAGGAAAAGAGAGGGGTCGAAAAGGACAAAAAAAAAGGCAGTGACAGAGTTTATTTGGTAGAGCATTTAGTTTCGCTGTCTTCTTTTTTATCATGATTTACTTTGGTTTGAGTGGGCTACCTTTGCGCCAAAGAATGCGAGTGAAATGCGGTGTGGTGATTGAATCACTTGGGTTGGGGGGGGGAAGAGTTGCATATTTCAGTTCCCTCTTTGGTCATCGCTACACCTGACACAGCGTCGCAGTTCAAGTTCTTCCAAAGATCTTTAAGGCGGCTTGGTTCTTCCTCTTTACTCTCGATCATCCATTTTGGATGGTTGTGAATTGTGTTTCTCACAGTCCTTTTCTCCGTTCAAACCAGCCGACCCTTCCTTTTTTCTTTTACATGGGTTCCTCGAGCTGCTCAAACAACAAACACAAGTCTCAAGAGTACATCCATGTGACATCCCCCAGCAGAAACTACCATGACTGAGAAGGGAGGGGGATTCTTTCGCGCCTTGAGCACTTGAGTTGCCCAGAATGTGCTGTTTCATCCATCCATCAGTCGTTGCCCTCGCCTTGATTTTTGTCATTTGAGGGAAACGCTTTTACTCTCCCCTTCCCTCCTCTGGGTTCCTATCTTTTGTTGCCATCAGGCCATTGTTCCTTCCCCATCCTTTCTGGCTTTGCTCTTCTCATCTTTCCAAGAACCACCGCAGGTACCAAAAGGAAGCCCCTTTTTTTCCACGCAAGGGGTTATTAAAAAAGGGGTTTTATTAGGCAGCACCCCTTTTCTTGGTGGGCTTTCCCAAAGCGACAAAAGTTATTTTTTTAAAAAAGCGAGTTGGGGGGCTGCACCGCACTGTCGCACGAGAGAAAGAAATTCTTGGTACTAGTTAAAGCCTTAGAGTCTGCCTGTGATTCAAGGATCTCTTGACTAATGCACCATGAAATGGTTGGTTGGGATCAATCAAATCATGTGGTGTTGTTTTCTTCCACAGCTAACATCTCTCCTCTTTACTGTTGTCATCCCATTATCACCGCTAACATCTTTTCCAGGTCTTTCTTGTGATTGTTTTGTGCCCCCACCGGGGAGGTGTCCACATCTTCAAAGAAGGGCGCAGCAGACTTGGCGGGAGAAACATATTTTCTTCGAATTGCAAAAGCGCAGTGTGGGCTGTGTCCAAGAACCAGCAGAGTTCCTTCTCTTTTGTTGATGAACTCATGCGCTAAAAGTGAAAAAGATGTCAGCAATTGATAATCGGTCCTGGTTAGTTGGTTTACCTTTGTAATTAGTTTAGCTCATTATTCAATCATCAAAATTGGGGCGTCGTGAGTCTAAACCCCCTTTTCTGAACCCCAGCTCATTTTTTTCTGTCGGCGCCTCGAAGAAGGTCACAGCTTTATGCCCAAAATTTAAGTAACATACGATATAAATCGTGGCTTCATGGGCTGGTTCATAAACGGACGCAAGATCCTGTCTTGGACAAAAGTTCCCAACTTTTTTGTTCCTTGGCACACATAGGGGGTTATGTTGAATGTAACCCCCCTGTACTGCGGAACAAGGGATTATTTTTGATATACTTCTGCGAAACATATCTCCTTATTTTGCACAAAAGGGGTTTTTTTAAAAAAATAGTGTTTCCTTCCAAAAGAAGGTGTTAAACAGAAGGAGATATTTTTATGCGCACTGTTAGTGACAGAGCATTCCTCCACGCAACCTGAGAACTGAAATGCCTTTACGTAGGGAGAAACAAATGGGAGGTAATGGTTCAAGAAAATCCTTTTTTATGGGTGAGAGGAACAATAACAACTTAGTATGTGCTCAAAAGTTGACCTTCCTTTCCATATTAACTCTCCTCTTTCTCAAAACGTAGCACGTCACCCACACTGATACCAAAACCAAAAAAGAAACAATCAACACGAATATGATAGCGACACAAGGTAGCACCGTGTACAGTGCGATGTATCCATCATCACCATTGGACCCGGATCCTCCTCCACCATCTTTCATTCCCAGGCCGCCGAATGCCGCAGAGATATCGGGATCGTAGTACCATGTCTTATTCCATGAGGCAGCTATCCCTAAGGACAGCGTATTGTTGTTATAGATCGGTCCGTACGAGAATCCGACACCCGTTTGAGGCACATCTGAGAAATTGGCAAATGTGGGCTGTTTTTTTTTTTTGTTGTCGAGTTTGTTAATGAGAAACTTGGACATTGACCCACCTGAGAGTAAGTCAGGGAGAAATACATCGTATCGATGTAGAGGTACACCGTGGCAAAATCAGGAGAGGTTGTGAAATTCGAATCCGTTATAGGAGTGCTGGACACTATGCTGGAGAAGATTTCCTTGTATGGGGTGAAGTAGGGTCCATCTCCTGTGACGTTGATGGAGAACTTCAAACTTTTTTTTTTTTTTTTTTTGGCGGTTTTGTTAATCGCATCATGATGTGAAACTTCTCCCCTACTTACTTGAAGTTGTTCACGATATAATATGTCACCTCCATGTTTCCTCCCGTGGAAAGTCGCAGGGACTGCGTCACGGAGTCGTTCGACGGGGAGACTGTGGTGGCGCAATCGGCTAGAGGGGTTTCCGACTCGAGATAGCTGCCGTAACTGATGTGATCGAACTCGATGATTGAGGAGGGGAGGGGAAGTAAACAGAAACCCGTTTGGGTGTCATTGAAGTGAGCGACGAAAGTTTCGCCCACGAGAGAGATCGAAGAGGGCCCGAGAGAGAAGAACAACACCGACCCGAAATGGAAGCACACGTAGTCGAAAGTAGATGAAGCCCATTCTCTGCCTTAAAAGGGTTTAGATATATTTGTTCCTTCTTGCTTGCTGGAACGCAGAGAAAGGGAAGTCATTCTCTTTGGTATTGGTAAAGAACTTTTTGGGTTCGTTCCCGTTTTCCCCTCTTCCCAACGCATGTTTCTTTTTTTCTGGAACACGCAAAAAAAAAAAAAAAAAAACCCAAAGCGAAACAAGCCATGCAGGGAGGGCGCTTTCGCTCCGTTTCCTCTTTGCAAGGTCCCTCTCGCTTTTGTGGATAAAGCCTCACCTTTTCTAGGAGAAAGAGCTCAGCTGGTATTTTAAATCCAACTATTGTTGCTTTTGTGTTGTTCTATGTTATGTTAGTTCCTCTTTCAGCTACTGTTCTTTCAACGCGTTCCCAGTTTCCCTATGAGATGGAAGCTTCGAGTTTCGGAAAGAGGGATCGAGAGACCGTTCGTTCCCTCATTAGAACCCCTTGATGCGAAGGCTGTCGTCTCCTTGCTGAATGCCCTCCCTACCTTTCGTCGTCGTCTGGTTGATGCAGCGAAAAGGAAAAATGCACCACAAAGTCGTTATTGGGATTTGCCATACCCTATTACATAGTACTCTCCCACAGGGAAAATGAAAAAATCGTAGGCCTGTGCAGCACTCACACCAGTAAGGAAGCCAACTGCGAGAGGAGCACCAACTCTCACAATCCTGCCAGCCACACAGGCGGCCTTGAGGTGCGGGATCGGTGCTAGGCATGCCAACTCGAAAGCGGCCGCCACTCCCACGGCCCCTCCAACACCCCACCAGGCCCACTTGTGTTCATCTTTGGGGGGTGCCCTCGCTTGGAACTTGTCTGGGCCCCACTCTAACGTTGTGCATACAGGGTGCGCTTTATGGACCAGCACGTAGAGGTCTGATGTTTCTGATCTTTTCATGTATTCCAAGTGTTCTTTGCAGGAGATCTTGGATTCCTTCCAGGGTCCTTCATGGCTACTCGCGGTCCAACAGGCATTCTCCTTCTCGCACAAACAAAAGTACGCATTCAACAGAATGCAAAGCCCCACTAGCACCCTCATCACGTTTGCTTTCTTCGTTGTTGCGCCTTGCGCTTGGTAAATAGATTCGCTGAAGAACAAATTTATGTGAACATACAGCAACAATGGCTACGGAGACTTTTTTCCTTTTCCCGATTTGGGGAGGGGGAACCCTCCAGAATATTTACGCCGAGTGCTTCAGCAAGCTCAAGAACGCCTGCGACGATAACGTTGCGCGGTGCTTCATCACGGGGGTGACCCCTTCGTTCTCAACATCGCCGGGCACATCACGAGTGATCTGGAATTCGCCTCTCTCTACGGGTTCACCGAGGCCGACGTTCAAAATGGACTTGCGAGACTCAAACTGCCAGAACCGGTGGTCGCTCGGATCGTTGAATCCTGGAGATACAACCACAACGGTTACCTTTTTGACCCACCTCTACAATCCAACGCGGGTGCTCCACGGGCTGAGTCAGCTGGAACGGGCTCTTAGGTTGGATCCTCCACCATCCACCCTTCAACCCGAGAAGCAGGCCAATTATCTGCTGGAACAAATCACTCGCGATTCGAATTCGCTCCCTGCTGAGGCCACTCTTGAAGCCATTAAGAGTAATCCAAACGCGTCTACTGTCATTGCGGAAGCCTTGTCAGCTGATGACGCTGTGCTGAAGTGTGGTGAACGTGTGCAAGTCAATTTCCGCTTATCGCATATGAACGAGCTCGCGACAGATCG
>Ga0209915_1003718_pt1 | contig 12333 bp, 9 predicted proteins | sample ThiBiot_750_plan_FD_183952 | JGI IMG/M metagenome (GOLD analysis project Ga0209915, IMG submission 183952) | Wastewater bioreactor microbial communities from Cape Town, South Africa - Thiocy_cont_750_plan (SPAdes) | ecosystem: Engineered > Bioreactor > Thiocyanate-remediating > Anaerobic-Aerobic ... | reverse complement strand
AATTAGCTACAATGAAAGTAAATCACTTTATCAATTAAATCAATCTAATTTGTTTTGCAATGTAATATTTAGATTGTAATTCTGTAATAATAAACTTAAGTCCTGGATCAAATCTTCGAACAGTTCCGTATCAATATCGTCGAAGTCAAGATTTTTATATTTTATCAACAATAAAATTAAATTGCAATAAAACTTTGTCAACAATCCAAAAATGGTCGATTAAAAACTCGACAAATAATAATCTTTCGGAAATAGAATTTGATAAAAAGATTAAGAGAAGTCGAAGTGAATTGTATATTCCATCAAATACTCTTCAATATGGAATTTATCAATTAGAATTAAGAGTAACAACTCAAGACAATTCAAGTATAACAAGTTCTTCATCAGTTTATGTTGAAATTAGTCCATCAGGTGTAACAGTAAATCTCGTTCCATTGGGAACATCAGTTGTCACAAGTGGTGATCAACAGAATTTAATTTTAAATCCAGGAAATTATTCAAAAGATCCCGATGGATTCGAATTTAATTCTTCAGATTGGAAATACGAATATTTTTGTCGAAATTATCCATCAGCTAACCAATTAACTAAAATCAATAGTTTTTTTCAATTAAATCAATTTGAATATAAAGGAAATGAATCTTCATTAACAATCTTTGCGAATGTTCTTAAAAAGACTTTCGAATATCAATTTGTTGTTCAAATGTCGAATCGTCGAAATACATCACTTGTCATCTACAGTTCTGTAATTGTTCAAATTGCAGGTACAACTGGGTCAATGGTCGCCATTGGGTAATTTTTTGAGATTGAAAAAGTTTAATGTTTATATTTCTATAGATGTGTAATCAAATCTCTTTGTTCTCCAAATGTCGAATTTCAAAAAGTGAATCCAACAACTCAAGTAGCTTTGTTTTCCTTTTGTGTCAACGAATGTCCGAAAGAGAAAAAACTCATTTGGAATATTTATTTCGGTCGAATAAATTCAACACAAAACTTTACTAAATGGATTTTATTTGAGCAAATGGTGAATTTCGAAAATATTTGGTTTTTCGGTCGAAATACGACGAATTTTACTTCGATAAATGATTTATTTGATCATTTTCGAAATGAAACTCATTGGAAATTCGAAGTTATTTATCAATTCGAACGAATGAATAGTTCAAGTGCGTTGAATTTCGAAATCAATCCTCCTCCAGTAAATGGTTCTTGTGAAATCAATCCTCGAAATGGAACTACAAACACTCTATTCAATGTCACTTGTTCACATTGGAAAATCAAAGAAAATATCAAAGAATATTCGCTATTCACTCGAAATAAACAAATCATTGCTTTTTCTCCAATTCCATCGTTTGAAGTTCGATTACCAATCGGAAATCCTCTTGATCTTTTCGTTGAAATTCGTGATTATTTGATTGCAATCACTGAATTCCATCTTTTACCTGTTACTGTTGTAAAAGAAGAAATAAATTTATCTAAAGAATTATTATCAAATGAAAATCAAAACACAATTGGTCAAATGATACGTTTAATAACTGATGAATTGAATCAAATAGATATTTCCAATGAAATTCCTTTAACAAGTATTTTTATTTCTCCATTGATGAATCAAGTCAATATTCGAAATAATCGATCAACTCGATCGGAATTTATTAAAGAAATCAATCGTTTAGCTGATCTTCGAGAATCTTTTATCAAATTAATACCCTCAATGACAATCGTATCAGTAAATAGTCTTAAATTACAATCTTTATCACTTGTTCAATTAACCGATACAACTAATCAATTAACAAGAACGACTTTACAAATAGTTTCTCAAAAATGTTTTCAGTTAACTGAAGAATTAGAATTCTGGTTAGAAAAAATGACCTTTGAAGATGTTCAAATGATTGTAACTCAACTTCTTCAATGTTTTTCAAATGTTTTAACTGCTGTCAATGGGCCTTTACAAAAGCGAATTGAAATTCTCGACGAATGGGTTTTTGATTTTCAAAAGGAATTAGCTGATTCACTCAATGAGAAACGAAATCAAATCATTTTCATCTTAACTTCTTCATTAAATTTACATTTGAATCTCGGACAAAATTATTCGATTGAAACACCTCAAGTTTTTCTCTCTTTACAGACAATTTCTCTTCAATCTCTTTTGAATCGAATGAATTTATCATCGAATTTAAACCAGAATCAAACTGTTTCCTTTCGAGTTCGTTTCTGTCTCTTTTTGTTTTTTTTAAATTCCGTTTGACTTTTAGTCGATAATGGAACCGTTGGCTATTTACGGTCGATCTCTAATCGAAACGAATACAAATCTTTCTCGATCTTTATCAATTTCAATTCTCGATGAAAAAGGAAATGAAATCTCGTTTGAAACAACCTCTTCAAATCCAATAGAATTTTTCATTCCTCGAGATCCGAATCTTCGAATTCCTCCAATGATTTTAACCAATCAAACCTTTCATTCTTTGAATTTAACAACTGATCTCCCGATTTCAATTCATTTCGAAATCAAAGCTAATTTCTCCTATCGATTCGTTTATAAATTCGATAAACAATCGACTTTTACTAATTCAATTGAAGTCAATCAAAGTTATTTTACTTTTATGCTTGATAATCAACAAACAATGGGTCATCGAACTCTAATCTTTGGTTTAGAAGGCGAGAATCAAGAATACGAATATCGAGTTTATTCATCAGGTTGTTATTATTTAAATAAAGAAAATGAATGGAAAGGAGATGGATTACGAGTGGGTCCAAAAACGAATCTTTCTCAAACTCATTGTTACTTAACTTAATTCATTTCGAGTCTTTATTTTGCTTTGCTTTTTTTGTTAATTAACGTAATGAAATCGTTGAATCATCGGTCGATGTTTTCTTTTTCGAGCTTTTTCTCGACGAATTCTTTCTAATTCATGTTTTGTTGGATCAATTCCGAAACCGTATTTGAGTACGTCCATAATAACAACAAAACCAACGACAACTGATAGAGAAATAATTGCAATATAACCGAAAGATTTCGAAACAAATCGAAGAATTACTAATTTTGTTGAAACAATTTCACAATATCGACCTGAATAATTCTCAGTCAGACATTCACAAATAAAATTCATAAGTAATCGTCGACATAGGGCATTGTTTTCACACGTTACATTTTCACAATAATTTATCATTTTCTCACAAAAATCACCTGTCCAACCTTCTTCACATGAACATTCACCGGTTGTTTCGTTACAAGTTCCGTTATTCCAACAGGTTGTTGGTTTACATCGACGATTATCTATTTCACATTTAGAACCATTGAAATCTTTCGAACAATTGCAAAAATAACTTTCATTTCGATTTTCACAAGTTCCATTGTTTTTACAAGGTTTTAATAAATCACACGGGGTTGACGAAATATTACAATTTCGGCCCATTGTTTGATTTAAGCAAGTCGGGACATCCAACGATAATGATGGTGTTGTTGAGATCGTTGTTGATGTTAAGGTGGTCAAAGTTGATAATGTTGTTGTTGTAAATATTGTTGATGACGATGTTGCGGCTGTTGTTGACGTTGTAGAGATTGTAGTGGCTGATGATGTTGTTGTAGAGGTTTTTGGTCCACCTAAATAATCAAATGAAAATATCAATTCGTTGTTTTTTTCGTTGACTATTACTGAAATTTGTTGATAAACAAAACTTTTGAATTCGATTATTATTTCGATCGACAACAAATAAATTTCCAAAACTATCAAAAGCGATACTGAGTGGATTCGACAATTTATCGGATGTCGAACCTTGACCAGAACATGCAACAATACAACGAAAACCATTTTCATCCGAACCGATTATTCGATGATTTTCATGATCAACAATAAAAAGATGTTGACCACCATCGAGAGTAATTCCTGTTGGAAAACGAAGATCAATTGTTACTTTTGCAGATCCTGTTCCTGCAACAGTTATTCCTTTTTGCCGATTCAATCGAAATAATTGAATTCGATGATTGTCACGATCTGCAACATATAAATCTAAATTGGTATCAACGAATATTCCCCAAGGATATTTAAGCATATCTGATGATGACCCTCCAGCGCCTGTTCCAGCAACGATTGTTGTTGTGCCATTCGACCATTTTTTATTAACTCGATGATTATCATACAGTGAACAATATAAATTCTCATAAATATCAACGAAAAGACCCAAACATGCTGCTGTAAGATTCATAACCGATATCCATGTTTCACTTTCTCGAATCCATCTATCGACACGACGCTTATTTCCATTCTCAACATAAATATCACCATTCGTTGTTACAAATAGTGATAATGGACTTGATAAACTGCCCGAAATTGTTTTTGTTGGATTGAGATCATTTTCATTTTGCCAAATATGAATTTGACCAGTTTGTCGATTTGGTATGTAAATTGAATTATTTGAATTGACAAAGATACTAACCGGCTGTGTACCCAGAAAACTTTGATCGGCAAAAGTCGTTGCATTTGAATTCCAAGTTGCATTAGGTCGAAATCTCGGTTGATTAAATGAAAAAGTTGCAAGAGCAAAATATTGTTGCTGATAGATGAACAAACCAATCCAAATCCGAAGAAACATTTCAAATGAAAATATCTTTTTATTGTCGACATGTTTTTATCAATAAAAAAATAAATAACATCGATCAACAAACGTGTCTTCTATGTAAATTTCATGATTTTTCTCTCAAATCCGATGTCATCCAATTAAATATTGTCAATTTTCAAATAGAAGAACTCAGTCGTAAATAGATCGATATGAAATGAAAGTCACAGACTTGATTCACGATATTTTTTTGATTTTCTCCTCAATCTTGAACAGATCCATTTACTCGAGTTCAATATTGTTCATTCCTTTAAAACAGATTGTCAGAAGAATTCCTATTGAGAATCTTTGAGCACCGGGAGATTTCATCAATCCAAATGTTGATTTATTTGTTTCGCATTTTCTCAATTAACAATCCTCATTGATTTCTACAGAAATGATTGAATTCCAAAATCTTCTAGTTCCATAGGGATTTTAACAAAATTCAATTTTGACGTGTCGAAAGTTCTAAGAATTTGATTCGATCAACTATAGAAATCTTCAATTTATTTGAAATTCTGTCTACAAGTTAAAAACATCGATGCACGTTTGAAATTTGCTAAATTTTTAATTTAAAAACTGATAGACACTTAGTTTTTTTTGTCAAAAGATAAGCCTTGAAAAAAACATTTATAATTCAAGATCAAAACGATTTTCCAAATAAATTGAAGATTTGTATAGTTCTTAGAATTTTATTGAGTTAATTTCACGAACTAGAGCTTTCGTCAGTAGAGAAAAAAGATGGAAAATTTTCAATATTATTTATAACATCGTATAGTTACATAGGCAATTCAACGAATTCTTGCAGTTTTGAATCAAATTCCTTCCTGGAATTAGTTCAACACAATTTTTGCAATCAAAATGAAAGTTTTCCATCCTTTTTTTCTCTACTGACGAAAGTTCTAGTTCGTGAAAAAAACTCAATAAAATTCTAAGAACTATACAAATCTTCAATTTATTTGGAATTTCTTCAAAAAGATCTATGAAATTTACAATTTTATTCATTATCTAATTAATGCGGTGCGAATGCACAAAGCATTTATGTTGCGCGTCGCGTGTTTTCCCCTAATGATCTCGAGAACTACAAGTCGTACAATTTTCGTTCAAAAGAGAAAATTAAAATGTTGATGTCGAACTAGTGATATTTTTTTTCAAATTCCCACTACGATCTTTCGTTATTTTGAGGGAACGTAAATATTTTTCTTCCATCGTTTACCAATATCTAACATCCATAAGATAATTAAAATGTCAGCTGTAACGAAAGTTAGGCGCTCAAAATACTCGAATAATTAAAACTATAAACTATGGAGTAATGGAAACAAATTGATTGGCTATTGAGAAGTAGAAATTTTTTTTTCGTATGCAAGATTTCAACTCAATCGAAAGCTTTGATTGCATTCGCACCGCATTTTGCACCTGAGCTCGTCTCGTGTGCCATCTAGTTCCTTTCTCTATTACAGAAATTTGTTGATAAACAAAACCTTTGAATTCGATGATTATTTCGATCGACAACAAATAAATTTTCAAAACTATCAAAAACGATACTTCGCGGAGAAGACAATTTATTGGATGTTGCATCTGATGACATTGAACATGCAACAATACAACGAAAACCATTTTCATCTGAACCTACTATTCGATGATTATCAGTATCTGTAATGAAAAGATATCTATTTCCACCCAGAATCACATCTGTTGGATAATAAAGTGAAATTGTTAGATTTGCTGATGTATTTCCTGCAACTGTAATTCCATTTGTTTCTCCTAAGTGAAACAATTGAATTCGATGATTTCAACAATCTGCAACATATAAATCAAAATTTGTATCGACAAAGATTCCATTTGGATTATGTAACATATTCGAAGCAGAACCCTGAGAACCATTTCCAGCAACTGTTGTCATCGTTGATGAATTTTCATTTAACCATTTTTTTACAACTTTATGTCCATAATCTATTGAACAATATAAAGTATTATTAAGATCAACAAAAAGACCCATCATATAGTAAGAAGAAACAGTCGCGATAGTAGTGGTTTGATTTGAATATGAATTCGAGAATTGAATTATTTGTTTAATTGAAGTTGAATCTCCAACATAAATTTGTCCATTTGTTGTTACAAATATTGAACATGCATTTTCTGATAAGTTTGTATATAAAATAAAATTTGTATCATTGGAATTATTCATCCAAATGAGAATTTGTCCGTTTAGACGATTGATTGTATAAATAGAATTATTCGTATCAATGTACAAACCGTGAGGAGTTGCTCCGATTTGACTCTGATTTGCAAATGTCGTTGCATTTTCATTCCAAGTTGAATTCGAAGGAAACGTCGGTTGATTATACGATCGACCTTAGGAGAAGAAAAGTTTTTTTTTTTGTTCAAAAATAAAAATCTTTAACTTTGAATTTGTCGAACGGATACAAAAATCGCGAAAAAGTACAAACAACTGATGAAACTCATCGTAAAGAAAAAGAAATCATTTCTTCGTAAGTCGAGGACATAAGTTTATTTGATTTTCTAATAAAAAACATTTACATTAACAATCATTGAACAGAAGACGTTTCGAAATTCCCTCTTGCCAAGATCGTTTCTGATTGGTTCTGAGTAAAGCAATAGAAGAACGAATCCGATTTCCACAAAATACCACCAAATCGCATCATCATGAATCACTAAACAGCAATTACCCTTGAAAATAAAACGAACATGATTTTCATCTTGACTATTATCCAACTGCTCACTGTTTCAAGTAAAAATTTTGCACATTTTCGATTAATAACCATTTGTTATTGAATAGACGCCTTGCAGACAGGTTACACTTGTGAATCATTTGTCAAACTAACTTGTCCCCAATCAAAAAAGCTCGTCATTCTCGAAGTATCCTATTCAACCGCTTGTACTAACCAATCCTCTGACTACGCTCCATCACGATGCATCGCTCGACACCGAGAGCCGATCAGTTCGAAATGTAACGGTCTCGAGACTTGCTCAATCGACAATCGTCCATCAAAAAACCCGTCATTCAACGTCAATCTCGATGCCAATTGTGCCTTTCAAGGACAAAGTATTAACATCGAATACTCATGCATTCAACACGCTCAAAACGACCTGCCGAGCATTGATATTTGCTCATCGAAGACAATTGGTCAAATTCGAGAAGGTTTTATTCATTCTCCGAATTATCCCAACGACTACGGAATGAATTTGGATTGTTCGAAGACAATTTCTGTGCCTGAAATCGGCCATCGGTTAGTTTTTCGTTGTGCAAAAAAAAACAAAACAAACTTCTCTCGGGTTTTCTAGTTTAAAAATCTATGCGATTCGGCTGAATACGAAGAGTGTGATTAGTTTATCATCGAAAGGACCGAAACGACTTGATGATTGGCTGGAAATTAACAATAATGGAGAGAAAATAACGAGTCTTGCACGGCAATCGTATAGTTTATTGTACGACGATGTTATTGATGTGAATTTGAAGTTTAAAACCGAATCGATCACGTCGAAACAGGATGTCATCGGATTTCTACTTTATTTCATTGGTAGAATTCGAGTTTTACTTTTGAAAATCAATTTGTTGAGCGTGTTTTAGTTGTGCCGATTCGTCGTTCTCGACCGACATCGAAAATAACAGATGGTGGGAGTGAAGCGTTAATTATCGAGAAAAAAAATAAACAATCGAATATTGCCTTAATCTTGATTATTACGCTTCTAGCTGCTGTTCTTCTCGTGTCATTTGTTGGATTTTTTATCTACAAACGGTAGAATTTCTTCTCTTGCTTTAAAAAAATTAACTTTTTCTTCTCAATTCAGTGGAGCCGATCGTCGTGTTCAGTATTTGGAAGAAGCTTTTCATTCGTTTGATCCTGAGAATTCGAAAGATAAATTCGTTGAGGAAATGAAAGAATTCTCGACTTCGGTTTCACAGGAAAAGTCAGAACATATCTATTCGGAGGATCCGTTAACTCAATCGCCGATCTACGAGCGGATCGATGATTTTGATATGACAAAATCTAAAGAAATTGCCGTTTGAATTTCTGTATATTTTTTTAAAAATTTCATCTTTGGCTTCGAATAAATAATCGACGAAAATATCAAATTATTTAGTTTCTTTTGAAGATAGCTACTGAGGAAAATGCAAGCAGGGGTAACAATCATTTCATGATTTATCTTGAGCTACAATTGATGTAAATACGGCATTTCTCCTTGAAAAGTCATTATTTAAAAAAAACTAAATATATACTTTTGCTAATCTAATTAGTTTCAATTAATTCATAATTTTTAACAAATAACACTAAACAATTTTCTATACGATTATGCTTTTCCTAGTACACTAATATCTTAATATTATTTATTTTTATTTACGACAAAATGCAACGAGCATACTTATATGGCTTCTTAATGTTTCGATGTTTTTTTTAAGTATCTTAATCATTTCATGATTTGCCGGAAGAGTTTTTTCCCAAATTTCAAGTGATTTATGAGTATATTCCAGTGCTTTTGCGTATTCGCCCATACTGTCATACGCTGCTCCAATGTTGCTGTAGCAAGTAGCCAAATCTGGATGATCTGCAGGAAGAATTTTTTCCAAAATTTCAATTGATTTATGATAATATTCCAATGCTTTGGCGTACTCGTTCATGCGGTGATACGCCATTCCAGTGTTGCCATAAGAAGTCGCCAAATCTGGATGATTTACAGGAAGACTATTTTTCCTAATTTCAAGTGATTTATGATTATATTCCAATGCTTTCAGGTACTCGCCCGTACAGTCATACACTGCTCCAATGTTGCTGTAGCAACCAGCCAGTAAAGGATGACCAACAGGAAGACTTTTTTTTATAATTTCAAGTGATTTATGGAAATATTCCAGTGCTTTTGTGTATTCGCCCATACGCTTATACACCATTCCAATGTTATTATAAGAAGTAGCCAAATCTGGATGATCAACAGGAAGACTTTTTTTCCTAATTTCAAGTGATTTATGATAATATTCCAATGCTTTCGTGTACTCGCCCATGCTGTCACACACCATTCCAATGTTATTGTAAGAAGTGGCCAAATCTGGATGATCTGCAGGAAGACTTTTTTTTATAATTTCAAGTGATTTATGGAAATATTCCAGTGCATTCGGGTATTCGCGCATATTTTGATACACCATTCCAATGTTATTATAAGAAGTAGCCAGTGAAGGATGATCTGCAGGAAGACTTTTTTTTTCAATTTTAAGTGATTTATGGTAATATTCCAGTGCATTCGGGTATTCGCCTATATGTTGATGCACAAATCCAATGTTGCCATAAGAAACAGCCAAATCTGGATGATCTACAGGAAGACTTTTTTCCCAAATTTCAAGTGATTTATGGAAATAATCCAGTGCTTTCGCGAACTCGCCCATATGTTGATACACAGATCCAATGTTATTGTAAGAAGTGGCCAAATCTGGATGATCTGCAGGAAGACTTTTTTTTATAATTTCAAGTGATTTATGGAAATATTCCAGTGCATTCGGGTATTCGCCAATATCTTGATACAGTGATCCAATGTTATTATAAGAAGTAGCCAAAATTGGATGATCTACCGGAAGTGTTTTCTTCTTAATTTCAAGTGATTTATGATTATATTTAACAGCTTCTTCATATTTGCCTTGATAAGTGTAAACCGATGCAAGTTGATGAAAACAAAGGGCTTTTTCATATTGATCAGTAATTTCTCTCAAGAGTAATTCATGTAATTTTTCTGCTTGGTCTAATTTTTTTAGCTTAATCATTAAATTTCCGAGTCTACGTTTTCCTGTTGGTCCTTGCGTTTCTTTTCTCATTTTTTCAGTTAATACCTTCAAGTGAGGATCATTGTCACTTGTAAAAATTAACTCTACTTTCCATATTCGATTGTCATTATCAAATCTCTCGATCTCTCCAATTCGAAAGACAGAATGCATTGAAAACAGAATTTCGTCTTCGCGTTTCATCGCACTAACATTCGCTATATTAGCGAACGGTGTATGTGTAATCGTTGGATCAATGTTCATAATAAAAAGCACAGGTATCAAGTCACTGTTAGCGGTAGTTGGGCGAATGAATCTCAAAGAAACTTCGCGTCGTTTACTTGTTGATAAAAAGTTATTAAATGCTAACAGTCCGCCTTTGTTCTGTTTCATTTGGTCAAAATCTGCTTGAGACATACCTTGACCACGATAAACGACGAATGAATTTGAAGAAGTATGCTCAGTAAATTGTTCGGCATGTAAAGCAGCAATTTGTTTATGTAAGTCACATACGAAAAAGCCCATTTGGAGAATAATGTCAATATCCATGAACCGAAGAGCTTTATTAAGTATTTTATATAAGAAGATCTCACGGGTGTACCACCAAATAGGTGTTTGATTACGATAGTCTTTTTGTATTTCGTCGACATTTCTTAGTTCTCTTGTTTTTCCTTTAAATTCATTTCGAAAGAATGTTAAAAATTCGTTGAAATGTTGCTCATCAAAATCGATAGTAAGTAAAATTTCCTTGAGTATTTGAGTATACATAAACGTGCAATCGAGAGTATCTTTATTTTTATCTGAAGTTGATGATTTGGATTGAGCGAAACTGATCGAGACGTCATTGTCATCATTGTACTTGAATGCTTGTTTCAGATTGTCACAAATCGATGCAATATTTGAAAAATGCTCGTGGATTTTTGAACATTTATGTGCCAATGGTTCGTTAACTGCATTGTTCTGATTGAAAATATAAATTGATTTTAATTGCGAAATGTCTCCGATCACGAGAGAGAGTTGTTGAACATATTTTCTCGAAACTATCATATAAACAGTTTCATCTGATCGATCGGTAATCGAGTCAATACATTCATCGATATCGACAAATAGATCGACTGTATCGGTTACTTGCTGTAACTCGGATAGAAAGTTTTTATAACTTTCGTCATTTTCATCAAGCCAAACTACATAATAATTTTGTCTGAGACATTGCGAACGTGATGTGGAGGACATGTTGTTTGATGTTGAATGGACAAAAAAATCCTTCTTTTTACTTTATATGTTGGTAGAAATACGATGAAAAAAATAATAGAAGAATGAAAGAGAAAAATGAAGCCTCTCAACATTGTTTTTTTTCCATTTACGAATTTGCGTCGCTCTTTTTCATTCTCCCTGATTGTTGACGAAGCATTTTCTTTTGAATAAAGTAACTCAAGATAAAACGCACACATGTATGTGAATGCAAAATCGACATGAATTTGTAATAGTATGAGAGTAGTCATTTTTGTAAGAAATCGAAAAATGCTTTTCTATTTTTCTCACATCCAAAGGCCTTTTCTTTTATTAATAATTTTAAATCACACAGCTCAAACTCTCTGAAGAAATATAGATGTAATCACTTCCTATTCGTTTTTGGAAATCAACGAATGATCGTACATGTTTAGGAAATTTTCCAATTGAACTTCTCTTTGAATTTGAATTTGAATTCAAGCTTGACATGTATGGAATTAACCGATTCAATCGAACATTGTGTCTTTGATAGCGATGTGAACTGCAATGATTATCCTATTTTTTCGTATTTACGAGCTTGATTCGTTCGATCAATAAGGAATTTAGCTGATATAAATATGCAAAGTTGGGATTCTTTGAGAAAGCTTCAAATCAATGATATTAAAATGAATTTCAATCGATTATTCGACAATTTTTAAACCAAATTGAAGTTTCTCATTTGTCAACTAGTGAAAACGTAGAAAGATAT
>Ga0209915_1003715_pt1 | contig 12346 bp, 11 predicted proteins | sample ThiBiot_750_plan_FD_183952 | JGI IMG/M metagenome (GOLD analysis project Ga0209915, IMG submission 183952) | Wastewater bioreactor microbial communities from Cape Town, South Africa - Thiocy_cont_750_plan (SPAdes) | ecosystem: Engineered > Bioreactor > Thiocyanate-remediating > Anaerobic-Aerobic... | reverse complement strand
GTACATCGACTATCGTTCCTACAGGCATGGCTGTTCCCGGTGAGCGGCGCCATGTTGATCGTCGCATTCATCATCGTCGCCACTCGACGAAACCCATGGCTCGGAGCTCGATGGCTCACCGAGGGCTTGGCGCTATTGGTGATCTTTGCGCTCAACTGGTGGGCTCATCTGCAGTGGTTCCGCTTCCAAGTACGCAGCGGACATCCGGCTCGGGAGAGAGAGAGGCACTCTCGCTCACGATCATCGTATCATCATCCACACTCTCACACACACACTCTCTCTCGCGTAGCGATTGCATCGGATATGGAAAGCTCGAGCACACTTGGAGCATTACCGACAACACTCGGATTCGTTCTTGAGTATGACGCAGTGATGATGTTGTCAATCGCTCAATCAGCTGACGACCAGGTAACATTCAATCGGTGTAGAAGAATCAATGGGCACCTATGCCTCGTTCTTTCGAGTTCTACGTGACGGCATGTGGACTCAAGCGCCATTGAATCTACTTGTCGTGGGAGACGTGATTACGCTCGAAGGCGTCGAGTTGATTCCTTGTTCATTGCGATCGAGCACTGGAGTCGAGTACCGCGAGAACGACGCAGTCGTGATCACTGAGCGCGAGCAGGTACGCCACACACTCGCACACGCGCGAATACTGTGACCACAACAAGCTTATATTGTGTGAGTGGCACAGCGATTCGTATTGTTGGAGACTCCCGGCGGCAAGCAGCTCGAGACCTGCCTGCGTACCGATCGATTACCCAAGACGCTGTTGGAGTCGTCGGCTCATTGGAGTGTCTTGTTCACCGGCACGATACTCGTGGTATCGCTCGTGGTTGCGTTGTTGGTCAATGGCCTGAAGCTCGGCGTGCAGTGGGATCACCAACGATGGGAGGAGATGCTACTCGTGCGACCGGCATACGTGTGCATTCCGCTGCTGCTGCCGATGGGCTTCATGCTCTTGACGTTGCTGGATGCGTGTGGGCACGCTCGATTGCTGGGCCTCTTCGAGACCATCCAAAAGACGCTGCGCAAGCGCCGAGAGGACGTGTTCTACGACGACGAGGACGATGCCGAGTCGAAGCAGGCGCCGGCCTCGCTGCCACTATCGGTCCAGTTGACGTACACGGCGGCGCTGTTGTTCTCGGCCAACTATCCCCTGTGGAGCCCGCCGCAACTGGCGCAACGGCTCGGTTCGATCTCGGTGCTGTGTTGCGTGAATAAGGAAGGCGTCCTGACCGACAGCGTCAGCTACATTGACAAGATCTCGGTACTCAGCCCGACGGCGGCACCGAGCGCCAGCAGCGAGGACGCGGAGCCGGCCCGGCAGGTGCTGATTCTCGAACTGTCTCGCGATCCCGGCCGTCGCAAGGGCCGTTTTCGCTTCAACGACCTCAACTGGCAAGAGACGCATCTCGTGCGCCTCAAGCCGCTCGGGCTCAACTGTCTCTTGAACACGCGCTGCACTTTTGGCGGCTACGCCGGCACTCAGTCGATTCGGCGCCTGCACTGCGGCGACAAGATCTCGGGCGACAACCGGCGCTATCAGCGCTGGGACCAATGCCTCTGCCTCCTCGGCAAGGAGATTGGCTTCGCCGAGGGTGCGCTCGACTCGTACGTGCCGCTGCGCGAGATCCACCTCTGGCGAGCGGCACCGGAACGGCGCGAGCGTCGACCGGTCTCGATGAATCCGCAACAGCAACAGCACGAACGACGCGAACAACTCGAGCTGCTCCACATGATCTCGGTGCCAGTGTACGAGCGCTCGCGCGAAGTGACGCAGCTCTTTTGCAAGGGCGATCCGGCGCTCGTACTCGATTACTGCTCGCTCGCCTTCGACGGCACGGAAATCAAGACCCTGACGGCCGACGAGAAGGCGCACATCTTGGAGCTCCAAAAGCAATGGGGCAGCCACAACTGCATCGCCTTCTCGTTCAAGGTCGTGTCGGACCAACTCGTGAACCTGTTTGCATGTGATGCCCTCGATGGACCGCAACCCATCGATTCGCTCTCCGACGCAGCTCGTGGTATGTTTGGCACACTCCTCACACGCCCGACACTGGTTCTCTTCGATGGAATGACGCACTCACGTGTGGTCGCGCTGGCAGAGGAGGCACTCGAGACCTTGCATTCGGATCAGATCTTTATCGGCATGATTACACTCAGGCAACTACCTCGTTATGAGGTACAGCAAGCCACAAGCAAGCGTGCCAGCGTTCGTCTTGCTAACTCCTCCGAGTATCGATCATTGCTCGTCACCCTGACAGGTTCCGGTGGCGATCGAGGCCATGAACGCCGCTGGTGTACGATTCGTACATTTCACACGTGACGATGCACGAGCGAGCAAGTTCTTTGCAGAGCGTCTTGGCCTTGAGACAGTACGCGATTTTGTCGTCGTTCAACTTGGCATGGGAAGCTGGTGTAATTCATACGCTTGCTGTGGCTGCAGGATTGGAATTGCAGCATCTCGTTGTGGGGCTCTCCAGGCGAGAAGAACCTCCACGACAACACACCGGCTCGTCTTCCTTGTGGAATCGAATCGATCAGGAACCACTTACGAAACATTGACAATGTACCATTGCTGGTGCCATTGTTTTACGATGTATGTAACCAGAGCAGAGACGTGATGATCGTTGTTGTTGTTGTTGTTGTTGTTGTTGCAGTTGTGGGTATAACGAGTACCTTGACGCAATGTAGGCAATGCCCTCTGCGACTCGCGAAATGATCTCGATCTTTCAGGAACACCAACACGTGGTGTGTTGTGTCGGCAGCTCGCTGCAGGCTTCGAACACGCCCTTGTTCTCGGCGGCAGACGTGGCAATCGGCTTCTCGCCGATGCCGACTCATTGCTTGAACCTCGGCGAGCGACAATCGAGCCACTCCAAGGATCGCGTGGCATCCGGCAACGATCTGACCGACGACGCATCGTCACGCATTTCAGAGAGCGAAGAGCAGCATAGCCACACTGAGCCGTCTACACCTGCAACGTTCGCGGCACAAGAAGAAGCGAGGCTGGCACAACAACAGCAAGAGCAAGAACAGCAGCAGGAACAAGAAGAAGAGGAGGAGGAGCAACGGCAACCACCTTTACAACAACACGAACGATCGACTCACAGCTTCGGGGCATCGTCGTCGACAGCAATGAGCCAATCGGTTGGTCAGCTACCACCACCGCCAGGCAGCGACCAGTATGACCACATTCGTGAGAAGAGCCTCTCGAGCATCAACTTCCTCGAGCAGCCGACCACCAACTCGTTCAGCTGCGACATGACCTCTCTGCCGTGTGCGTTCGTCATGGACAAGAACGGCAACTTTGAGACGTTCCTCAAGCTGATCCAAGAGGCGCGTGGCCTCTTGGTGGCCTCGATGCAGGCGCTCAAGTTCTTCCTGCTGGCGACGTTGCTCGTGCACTGCATTATTCTCCTGAGCTACTGCGCTCTGCTGCCGACCATTCTCGCTGGTGTGCACATCATCTGGCTGTGCGTCTTTAGCATCCCGCTGCTCTCGTTCTCGCTGCTCTTTGCACGCAAGGAGCCGAGCTTGATGAAGGAGATCTCGGACCGAAGCCCAATCACGACCGATACGATCAAGCGTCAGGCTCGTATCTATCTGGTCCACATCATACCGACATGCTTCATTGTGCTGTTGGTATTTACTTGGTACGCTTGCTCGAAGCGAATAATAGCCCACGCACGTGGAATCCCCAGGCTGACTCTCGGTCTGTTGAACAGGACCTTTGCTCGGCTGATTGACCCGTCGAGCATCGACCTGGTGTTCGGGTTCGCCGGCGACCGATGGGAGTCCGGACACTCGGAGAACCTCTGGGCGGCGCAGAACTTTACGGCGGTCGCCATCACGGCGTTCTTGATACCATTGTCGTTCGTGTTCTTGCAACGCAAGGAGCCGCTGATCCACAACCGCATGGTGTCGATTCTGTTCTGGAACCCGGTGTGGCTCGTGGCTGCGATTCTCGTGCTCGGCTTGCAGCTGGCATTCCTGTTCTTTGCCGTCAACGACCGAATCCCCGACCTTGCCTCGGCGGCATGGCCCTCGGTGCTGGTGGTCATTGCGTGGCCGATCGAGATTCTCGTGGCTGACGTGTGGCTGCGCGCCAAGTACCGACGCTGGCACGATAGAAACCAGCGCTTTTTGAGACTCGAGTACGATACCAAGCTCGGCATGTACTCGCCCGTGAGTCCGTTTGAGGATCGATGGGCTCAGTGAGTAGTGGCGTGAGAGTACCTTGACTGTAACGATACGATATCAACCGAATCACCTACTGTACTAAACCGTGAGTGAGCGAGCGAGTGAAGCGTGTGTGTACGGATATTCGTGTGTATGCTCGCGTCGTTTATATGTTACAATACATACATACAAACGAGACATGGATGAATGAATCCAAGTGCCACTCACCAGCACCAATCAATCAATCAACAACCAAATGAGTCGTGCTCGCGTACGAACCAAAATACATGGCGGTGGCATTCATTCTTGTGCCGTGTTGCTCTAGAAATCTATCTGCGACCGCCAGTGCTGGATGGCGGTGGGCCGCTGCCTCGCGGAGCTCCTCCTCCTCGCACTGGCGCGGCCGAGGAGCCGCGCGGTGCTGGTGCAGACGCAGGTGGCGACGGTGCAGCTCGGGTCGGCGATGGCCTGGCAGGTGGCCTTGATCGTGAAGCAGCGGCAGCGGCAGCGATGGCACGCTCCTCTTCTTGAGTCGATTGCTGGATCTTGGATGTCAGCCAAGCGTTCCACAGCCGGAACGGGACGGTGGAGTTCGCCTCCTCGAACAACTGTGCGACGTTGATGTTGCATGGCTTGCCTTGAATCGACAGGTTGAGCTTCATGCCGACACCGAGCGAGAAGAAATAGCTGCGCTTGACCTCTGCCAGCTCTTCGAGTACGTTCTTGTCGACGCTTCCTCCCTGCATGGCGAGCGTAAGTGGCAAGGACGATGGAAGGCGAGCGGCGAGGCGCATCGTACCTGCTCAACAATCTCTTGGCGAAGGCCTTGATACTCGCGCTTGACGGCGTCGAGTTGCACGCGCAGCGAGCGAATGGTATCATCGCGGTGCTGCACTTGAATGTCTTTCTCGCGTTGCAATCGCTCAATCTACGTCATGTGATGAGAAGGTGCCCAATGGACGCGAGAGAGAGAGAGGCGATGGAGAGACGATGGAGAGACGTACCTCAAACGAAAGATGAGCGCTTTGTGTCTGGTGCGCCTGGTTTGCACGACGAGCCACTTCGAGATCACGGCGGAGCGACTGCACCTGAGACACGTCCTCGATGCCGGACGTGAAGCCCTTGGCGTCGGCGATGGCACGCGTCTCGCGCAGTTGGTCCATCAGCGTGAGGATATGAGAGTCCTTGGCTCGCAGCTCTTCGAGTTGCTGATTGCATCGCTGGCGCAGGAGCGACAACTCGCCGTCGACGAGCTTGAGAGCTGCTTGCACGTGGCTTTGCGAGCCTTGGAGCTGCTCGATCTCGCGCTCACGAACCACGAGCTCACTTTGCAGTCGCCGTAGGAAGGAAATGTCGCTCTTGCGAATGCTTTCTTCAATGTCAGCCAGCGTCGAGCCATTCAAACCTCGGAACGACTGGATCAAACGCTCCTGATGAGCGACGGTCGTAGTGGCTTCATATAGCTTGGATGCCTACATTCGTGAATGGCAAGGCAAAGCGAGTGAGTATCAGTGAGCGAGCGAGTGATAGCTACACAACGAGTGAGTGGGCGTACAATGGCAGTGAGCTTTTGTTCGAGCTTTGCAATTCGTAACGCGGGATCCTCTTGGTGTTGTTGTGAAGGAGAGGCCTGGTCCGGTTGCACATTGTTGGGATCTAGCGCCGTTGCTGCTTCGACTCCAGCGCTCGATTCCAGCGACGTAGCCGGGCTTTGCTCTTGCAGATCACGAATTGCTTCGTCGAGCTCGCTGTTTCGTCGTTGCATCTCCTACGATTCACGGGTTAGTGTGACAGTAGGGTGGATCGATGTTTGGTTGAGACGGACGCGCACCTTGAGTTCGGCGTTGGCACTCTCCAAGAGCTGCGTCTTTTGCATCAACTCGAGCCGCAGCTTCTTCATCTCCTTCAACAGAGTGATTTGAGAGTTATCAGAAGAAGTCGAGTCGGGCGCTTGAGAAGGTTGATCGGATGATTGTTGTTGCTGTTGTTGTTGTTGGTGCCGCAATTGCGCGACGAGTTGTTCTTGTTCTTGAAGGCGCTGCTCTTGTTCATACAGCCGCTGTTGTTGCTCTGCCAATTGTTGCTCTTGCTCTTGCAGCGTTTGGAGGTGTTGCGAGACGTTTTGCTCGCGCTCTTGCAGCGTGCCACGGATGCGTTGGAGCTCTCGCAGCAGCATGGCCTTCTCGGACTCGAGCGACTGTACGCGGTTGGTGACTTGCGAGAGGTTCTCGCGCAAGTCGCCCTCGGCCTGAAGGCTTGGGGAGAGTTGTTGCAGTTGCAAGGCCTGCTGCTCGAGCTGCTGTGCTAGCTGTTGAGCATGCTCGTTAGCACGAGCGAGGTCGCTCTGCAGTGCCGCTTGTTTCGAGGAGGCCGAGGCGACGATGGCGAGCTGCACGTCCAACTGCGCCTGGAGCGACGAGACGCGCTGCTCGCGCTCGGCAAGTTGCGTCTTGTACGAGTGCTCGAGATCCGAGCGACTGGCTTGCAGCGACGAGATCTGCTGCTCACGCTCCTGCAACAACTCTTGGTGTTGATGATCGCGGTCAGCGAGCTCTTGTGTCAGACGCGCGACGGCGGCGTTGGCGCTGGCGAGCGAGTCGGCCGTCGTGCGCTGAATCTCTTGGAGCTCTTGTGCCTGCGAGGACGAGAGGGTCTTGAACTGTGCGAGGTCGTTGGCGGCCGAGGAGTGGAGCGCTGTGAAGGCTGCCAGTTGTGCCGCGAGCGACTCGGCCTTGGCGTTGGCGGCCTCGAGCTCCTGCGAGCTCGTCGAGCGAAGGTTGGCGAGCTCGTCACGAGCGGCGTTGAGGTCGGCATGCAGCTGTGCGGACGACGCGGCCAGGAGTGCAAGTTCGGACTGGAGGGCGGCGTTGCGAGTGCCGAGGTCCGAGAGCTGCAGCTCGGAGCTCGCCTGCAGCTGCGAGTACTGCTGACGAGAGGAGCTTTCGAGCAGCGCATACTCGGCGCTCTTGGCCTCGAGCTGCTGCTCGAGTACGTTGGCGTGCTGCTGCAGCGTGGCGAGCGACGACTGCGCGGCGGTCAGGTCGGTGTGCAGCGTGGCGATCTGTTGTTGGAGTGACGCCGAGTGCCGGCGCTCTTGCTCAAAGTCGATCAGCACTTGTTGCATCTGCGCCGAGAGCTGCTGCGACGAGTGTGCCGTGCTATCGCGCTCGGCGCGTTCGCGCTGCTGCGCTTGATCGAGTTGCTGCCGCACGGTGGCCACTTCGGTCTCGAGACGAGCACGGTCGGCGGTGAGGTCGGCGAGCGAGTGCTCGAGGCGCTGGTTGGAGGCCTGCAGCTCCGAGTAGTGCTCGAGCGTCTGCGCGTGCTCGGATCGCAGAGAGTCGAGTGCCTGCAAGGCGGCGTTCTTCTCGGCCTCGAGCTGCGAGATGGATTGGCGCAAGGCCTCTTGCACACGCTCGGCCTCTTGGACGTATGTGAGGTGCTCGTGCTGCGTGGCGGTCGCTTGCGTCACGGCATCGCGAGCCTGCTGCGCGGCGACGTGGCTCTCGCTCTCGGCCGTGGCGGCGCGTTGTACCAAGGCGATCTGGCCCTCTTGCAGCTCGAGCTTCTCGCGTGTCAGGTCGGTGACTTGCTGCTCGAGCTGTGCGATGCGCGCGAGGTGCGTCGAGCGCTCGCTCTCGAGAGCGTGCTGCCGATTGTGCAGCTGCTGCATGTCCTGCTTGGTGCGCGCCTTGGTGGCACTCTCCTGCGCCACGGCAGTGGCGAGCGAGGCGGTCAGCTCGTTGACCTGCGTGCGCAGACTCTGGTTGGCGCTCTCAAAGTCGGAGCACACGCGCTTGAGCTCCGAGAAGCTGTTGGCATGCGCCTGTGCCTGGTGCGCAAGCTCCTGCCGGAGATCGGAGCTCTCGGATTGCAGACGCTCGATGGCCGTGGTGGCCTGCAGCTGGCTAATCAAGAACGATTCCTTCTCCTTGTAGACGCCCTCGAGCAAGAGTCGCAGGCGAGAGATCTCGCTGTCGCGTTCCTGGAGTTGCTGCAACACCGTGGGTCCCAGACGAACCGGTGATGGAATGGTCGATGGTGCCAGTTCAAAGTAGTTGTTGGGCTCGCTGAGTTGCGCTGCTGTAGAAGCAGCAACAACAATAGCAGCAGCAGCAGCAGCATCAGAGGCTGGTGCTGATGGAGTAGCTGGTGTGGATGGAGTAGCTGGCGTCGATGGAGTGTTGGGAGGAGCTTGAGGTTGTGGCGTCGCTTGTGCTTGAGCGAGATGCGGTGGTGCTTGATCGAATGGAGCTGCTGGCGTGACTGGAGCGTTGGATGACGGTGATGGTGATGGTGGAGGCGGGGCAGCCGTAGCCGGTGGCGGTGGCGCGAGTCGGGTCGGGAACGGCGGCATGGACGGCGAGGCGCCAAGCGTCGGCTGTGGTGCCGATGGCAGTGGCAGCGAAGTACCCACTTCTGCAGCGACCTCAGAGACATCGGATTCGACCGAGCCACTTCCGAGTGACGAATCGGTCGAGGTGAATGAATCGCGAGCAGGTGACGGGACTGGCTCGCCTGTCAGTGTGGTGGCCGGTGACGACGATGACGACGAGGCTGACGGCGAAGAGGACGACGAGGATGAGCCCGACGAGCTTGAGAGAATAGCAATGGCGGCAGCGTTCGGTGATGGATCGGTGGTTGCAGCTGTCGTGGTGGTGGTGGCGGATTGGATCGAGTTGTAGGTGGCGGCGATGACGTCGGTGAGGCCGTCGATCCAGTAGCGCACCTCGTCGGGCGTCGCGGCCACGAGATGGTACGTGCGGTCCGAGGTGACGATGTCGAAACCGAGCGCCGAGGTTCCTTCGCGAGCGACCGACGCACGACGACCGAGGATCGAGGTGCGTCGCGAGGCCGGAGCAGCATCGAGAGTCGAACGATGGATGGCCTCGACCTTGGTGAGATCGATGAAGCCGAGCGGCTTCTCGTTGCGGCGCTGCGCGTCGATCGTGGGATAGTAGTTCAGCTGGAGGCCATCGAGATAGAACCAGCGTTTCTTGAAGCGATTGGCACCGAGGCCACGCTCGCCCATCTTCTCAAGGTAGCCCTCCATGGTCGAGAGAGAGAGAGAGCTGAGCAAGCCGACCAGCACCAACAGCGACACCAAGCAACAACGAGATCGAAAGAGATCGAATGTACGACGAAGCGAAAGCGGAAAGTCGCCTGGCGAAAATCTTCGGTGTTTCGCTTCGACTTCGTTGTCGTTGTTGTTTCGCTGCCGCATATCATCAACACACACGCACACAGACGCGATATCTTACGCCTTGAGGTACTTGCTGCTTGCTCGCGCTTCTTGAGTGAGAGATAGACTGAGCGCGGCTGTCCGGTCTTTGGCTCCCGGCTTGAGAGGTCGCACCAGCCATTTGGTGGATATCCAGCGAGCTCACTGAAGCTTGCGCTCGTCGATCATCGCTTGGTTGCAGGGCTTCGATTGTTGTTGTTGTTGGTGAAGGAGATGGATAACATTCCGGCGATGGTTGTGGTCATGGGTGCCATCGTGGTCATGGGTGCCCTGCCGACGCTGGTCGACCGCATGGTGTACGGCCAGGTACGATGGCGGCAAGCAAGCGAGCGTCGTGTAGTGTCGTCGTGTGCTCACGCTTGCTGCTTGTAGCCGCGCCGACTCAACCGCACCAAGATGGAGTACTCGCTTGCTGCGCGCGACTATCGCATCGCGCAAGCCACTGGCCGGCGTACAGGCTTATTCTATTGACGAGCTGCTGCGCTCTCTGACGGACCAGCAGCGTTGATACGACTCAAGCAAGCAATACATCGCGGCGCTCTCGTGTAGTTATCACCCAACATCACCCACCACTCTCACCGCCAGGCAAGCAAGCAGGCAAGCAGGCAAGCGATTCAGCTTCGAGGTAGAGGAGAATAATGATTCAATCTTACTTGTTTAACATTGGCTGGAGAGTGCGAGAGGCACAGAGAGGCGTAGCGGCATGGTTACCACTGTCGCACCAGAAGGGGAGAGAGAGGGCAAGGACGAGAGGGCGCAAGCCAGAGAGCGAGAGAGCGAGAGCGAGGAGAGCGAGTTTACTTGCCCTTCTTGACGATCTGGAACGAGTACTCGAACTCCAAGTGGATCTGCTTGTCGTCATCGACGAACCGGCTGAGGGCGTTGTACTTGCCGCGGGCGAGCATGCCGCTGGGCGCCTGCTCCCACTCGTCGTCACGGCGAGGGAAGACGACAGTGTGCGCCTCGCGCTGCGGGCCGTAGCTGCCGAGCATCTCCTTCTGCGTCATCACTGGTTGGGGCAACAGCAGCAGGCGTCAGTATTGCAGAGCCGAGCCAGGGAAGAACGAACGAGTGCTGCCGCGTACCGGCGACGGGGCCGCGGCTGACTTTGTTGACGTAGCGGAGACCCGAGACGATCTCGTGCTGGACCTTGAAGATGACCTTGATCTTGTAGAAGCAGCCCTCGACGAACTGGATCGGGTTCTCGGCCGTGTCGGTCTTGAGTTGCTGCACGGCGGCGACCGTGTTCAGGTTCGAGTACGTGATGGTCGGCGCATCCTTGAAGACGACCTCGAGGCCCTGGATGACGACGCGGCGGGGGTCATCGGCCGCTGCAAGGAGGAGGAGGAATGGCAGAACAGCCGCCACGTCAGTATGCGTGTACACAAGGGCACCGCAGAGCAGAGAGGCAAGGAAGGAGGGTCGAGTGCAGCAGGCACGTCAACGTACGCGAGCAGGCCGAGTCAATGTTGCCGAGCAGAGCAGCCTTGTACTTGACCAAGCTCTCGTCGTCCTGGTCCATCTGCTGGAGCGTGTTGATATCGACCTTGGCGCTCACCTTGTAGTGGCTGCGAACCGAGAACCGACCCACGCGGCGAGTAATTAGCGAGAGCGCGCTTACCACCCTTGGCTATCTCACAAAGCGAGCTGCGCAGCGCAGCGCGCGAGTGTGCGTGGAACGGCGCCAACCGAGCGCTGCTGCTGGTGGTGCTGGTGGTGCTGGTGGGCCCGCTGCTCTGGGGCCGTACTGCGCCAGGTGGCGCAAGTGACACGCGGCACACCGAGGGCAGCCGAGGCGAGCGAGCGCAGCGCGAGTGTGCGACGCAAGCAAGCCAACCGCGACACGCCACGCCATCGTTGCCGCGAGCAGCGCCGAGGCACGAGTGGAGCGCGCGCGCGCGCAAGCTGGTGGCGGGCTCGCGAGGAGTACGTACGCATCTCCCTGCTCATCGTCGGACGACATGGTGACTGGTTGGGCGGCGGAGGCGAGACGGACGGACGGGCGCAGGAGCGAGGGGCGAGGGCGAGAGACGAGAGAGCGCGAGCAACAACACAGCGCACAACAGGCGAGGAGAGGAGAAGCAAGCAGCCGCTGGGCCGCTGGGCCGAGCCCTTCCCACTTTACTCTCCTACTCACGGCGCCACTGGGGGTACGTCTCCCGTGTCCATGCGGTCGCACCCTGCAACCACTTCATTCCTCCCTTCCTTCGCTCTCGTCGACAACGCAACACACAACAACGATGGGCCCCGACAAAGACCTGGGAGAGTACCGCCTGGAGACACTGACGCAAGATGATGGCGTGCTCTGCACTGCGACTCACAAGCACCTTCCTGATCGAATTTACTCAGCCTTGATTCCCTCGAGGAATCCTGAGTCTCTTCGGCGCATCATCTTGGGCGACGAGTTCCAAGTGGCCCTCGATGATCAAGACCGCGTGCTGGTTCTTGGAGGAGCTCATGAGTACCGTCTCAATCGTCGAGAGACTCTCGTCGATCAAGTCGCAGCTCAAGGAGAGCGCATTGCGGCACTGACTGCACAAAATGAGGCTCAAGGAGAGCGCATCGAGGCCCTGACTCGAGAGATTGCGGACCTGAGAGCGTCGATCGATCCTGTGGCTCTGAGGGAGGCCATGATCAATGCTCAAATCGAAGGCACCACCCAACACGAAGTCGTCCTCCGCACAGGAACCGACTACAACGATGACCTGTTCACCTCAACACCAAGTCCTGGTTGCTTGACTGTGACATTCCAAGGTCCAGTCCGAGTCCGAGCCTTCGATGTTCGATTCTACGACAAGACCAATCGCACGTACACGACGACAACTGAGGTGTCGGAGGATGGGAACAACTGGATCACCATCGAGAGGTTCGTTCGTGGCTCGTCGCTTGACAGAGGCTGCGTGTGTGTGTGTGTGTGTG
>Ga0209915_1003714_pt1 | contig 12346 bp, 10 predicted proteins | sample ThiBiot_750_plan_FD_183952 | JGI IMG/M metagenome (GOLD analysis project Ga0209915, IMG submission 183952) | Wastewater bioreactor microbial communities from Cape Town, South Africa - Thiocy_cont_750_plan (SPAdes) | ecosystem: Engineered > Bioreactor > Thiocyanate-remediating > Anaerobic-Aerobic... | reverse complement strand
CGCGTGCGGACGTCTTCGTGTTGCCGAGCCTCAGCGAAGGCATGGCGCTGGCGCATCTGGAGGCGATGGCCGCGGGCGTTCCAGTGATAGCGACCCCCAATTGCGGCTCCGTGGTGCGCGACGGCGTCGATGGTTTCATCGTGCCAGTGCGGGACCGGGAGATGCTTGCGGCGCGCATCGAAGAGATCGTGTCGGATCGTCAATTGCGCGAGCGCATGTCGATCAACGCGCGTCAGCGGGCGCAGGAATTCTCCATCGAACGTTACGGCGAACGCCTGCTGGCCGTGCTCGCGCCGCTGGTGCAGGGCTGAGCCGGGCCGGTCGCTGCATGTACGACATTCTCCTCTGGCTGACCGGCCTTGCGGCAGTCACCTGCGGGCTCGTCGGATACCTGATCAGCCGCGACGTTTTCCACCCGTTGGTCTTTCTCGGGCCGATGCTCGCCTTCAGCTATTTCCTGACGCCACTGGTGCTCACGAGCGAAGGGACGATCTGGCGTTTCCTGCCCGCCGACCAGATGGCGTTCGTGCAATTCTTCTATCTCGCCGGCACACTGGCGCTGGCGGCGGGCGTCATGATCGGCGGCTATGGCGGACGGTGGCGCCCGGGCAAGCTGGCGCTGGTGCCGTCATGGTCCGCGCGCCGCCAATTGCGAAGGGCAGGATTGCTCCTGGGCGGCATCGGTGTCGCGGCCTTCCTCTACATGATCAGGAACAATGGCGGGCTCGAGGCGACCTACAGCGTCGCCCATGGACGCGGCTGGTCTTCGACGGGTTATATCCGCGAGGCCTTCTTCCTGATTGTCCCGGCTCTGATGCTGCTGCTGGTCGCCAATTCCGGCCAGCGGATCCGACGGGCAGACCGCCGCTGGATTGCGGTGATCGCCAGCCCGCTCATGTTGCACGGGGTTCTCAGCGCGGCACGCGGGCCGACCTCGATGGTGCTCATCACGCTCGTCGTCGGCTGGTACATGGTCCGTTGCCGCCGTCCGCCTCTCGTACTGATGGCGGCCGGGCTCGGCGCAACCGGCGTTCTGCTCCTGGCGCTCGTCACCAGCCGCAGCTCCATCCACCTCGGCGGAACCTTCGAGCTTAGCGGCTTCGACCGCATGCTCGATTTCGTCGGGCGGGCCACTTCCGGGAACGAGTATATCCTCGGTTCGGGCATCATCATCAACTCGCGCATGACCGGCAGCTACGAATGGGGCCTCGCCTATCTGCTGACGACGGTGATCCGGGCCATTCCCCGCCAGGTCTGGCCCACGCAGTACGAAGACACCGTCGCCTTCTTCGGTATGCCGGGTTACGACGTGCGGGACACCGCCGATTTCGCCGATACGCTCGGCTGGACCGCCACCAATGGCGCGGCGGCGGGCCTTTTTGCGGAGGTCTGGCAGCAGTTCTGGTGGTTCGGCATCATCCTCCTGTTTACGATCGGCTGGTGCTACGGCCGGGCGTGGCTTCTGGCGGTGCGCCGCGGCGGACTGTGGATGATGATCCACGTCATCATGCTGGCGCTCTCGATCTTCCTGACCCAGCAAGGCTTCGCGCCGATGCTCTTCCGCATCCTGTTCCTCGGCGGAGCGGGGTGGATCGTCTGGCGCTTCATGGTGCGCGGACGTTGGCACCGGCCGATGGCGCTGCCACCGCAATTCCCGCAGGTCGCCGTTCCGGCAGGCAGGCAAACCCTGCAGGCCGGCGGGTGGCACCCATGAGCGACGGCAGCGCGGCGGTGATCGTGCCGGTTTCCGCACCGGCGAATCGCGGCAACCGGACTGCGTGCACGCGGCGGCCCGGGCCCGGATCGGCCAACAAGGCGCTTCGCGGAATCTGGAACGTCGCCTGGCTCCTGCTCTACCGCCCTTCGCCGCGGCCATTCCACGCCTGGCGACGACTTGTCCTGCGATGCTTCGGAGCCCGGATCGGGCGAGGCGCCATGCCCTATCCCGACGCGCGCATATGGGCGCCCTGGAATCTGGTCATGGGGGATAAGAGCGTACTGGGAGATGGCGTCGACTGCTACTCGGTCGACAGGATCTCGCTCGGGCGCGGCGCGGTCGTCAGCCAACGCAGCTTTCTTTGCTCTGCAGGCCACGATTTCGATCGCCCTGGCTTCGTGCTCACCTCCGCCCCGATCGTGATCGGGGAAGACGCATGGGTCGCGGCCGAGGGCTTCGTCGGCCCCGGGGTGACGGTGGGTGAAGGGGCGGTGGTGCTGGCGCGGGCGGTGGCGGTCAGGGATGTGGCACCAATGACGGTGATTGCCGGAAACCCGGCGCGGGTCGTCAGAAGCAGGTCGCGCGCGGCCTTCGCCGCCAAACCGAATTCGATCAGCGGCGGTTTGGAAGGCTCGCGCCTCCGGCCTTGAGATGGAGCGACAATCGGAAATCGCATCTGCGAGCGGCGGCGGGCCTGCCGTCAGGCAGTCGAAGGCGCGGCGCGACGGTCGCCTGCGTGCCGCCATCATCATCAGGAGGGTGGGGCCCTACCACCTTGCCCGGCTCGAAGCGCTGCACCGGCATCTCGGGTCCGGGCTATCGGTCATCGAGGTGTGCCGGGCGGATGCAACCTATGCCTGGGACGAGGTATGCCGTCCGGCGGATATGCGCTGGTCGACCCTGTTCGAAGAGGAGGAGAAGTCGCGTCGTACAAGCGCGCTTGTCTCCCGGATCCATGACACGCTCGACCGCGAAATGCCGTCCGCGGTGGCCATTCCGGGCTGGGCGGATCCGGCCGCGCTGGCCGCTCTCGCCTGGTGCCTGCGTCGCCGCGTTCCGGCGGTGATCATGTCGGACAGCACGGAGTGGGACGAGCCGCGCCGGTTCCTGAAAGAAGCCGTCAAGCGGCGCATCGTGGCGATGGCTTCGGCCGGCTTCGTCGCAGGCGGGCCGCAGCGCGATTACCTCGCAGCGCTCGGCATGACACCCGAGCGGATCGCCACCGGCTATGACGTGGTCGACAACAACCATTTCGTTGCAAGCAAGGAGCGCCGGACGAATCCGGCCCGGTTGTTGCGGCTCGGGATTGCCGGTCCGTTCTTCCTGGTGTGCGGGCGGTTCGTGGAGAAGAAGAACCACCTGCGGCTGATCGATGCCTATGCGCGCTATCGCGAGAGGGCCGGAAGCTGGGCCTGGCCGCTGCTCCTGATCGGCGACGGGCCGCTGCGCGAGACGATCGAACTGCGGATCCAGCGTCACGGGCTACGCCATGCGATCCGCCTCGCCGGCTTCGTGCAGTATCAGGAACTGCCTCGATATTATGCGGCCGCCGGAGCACTTGTGCTGGCAAGCACCACCGAGCAATGGGGCCTGGTCGTCAACGAAGCCATGGCGGCCGGGCTGCCGGTGCTGGTCTCGAGACATTGCGGCTGTTTCTGCGACCTCGTGATCGAGGGGCACAACGGCTTCGGTTTCGACCCCTTCGACATCGATGCCATGGCGGAGCGGATGCTGACGCTTGCCCACGGCCATGTCGATCGCTTGCGGCTCGGCGAAAACAGCAAACGATTGATCGCCGGCTGGACGACCCAACGCTTCGCCGACGGATTCCTGGCGGCGGTTGGAATGGCGACCGGCAGCAAGGCTCCCCGCCTGTCACGGCTCAGGGGACTGACCCTCGGGTTGTTCCTTCGCGTGCGCGGAGCGGGCTGACGGCGGCTAAAGAATCCTCAACGGGAGGGCGACGGGATGCGCGTACTGGTGACCGGGGGCTGCGGCTTCATAGGAACGAATCTATGTGCAAGGCTGATGGGGCAGGGCCACATCGTGACTGTTCTCGACAAGAACCTGGACGGCGGACTTACACGCGCTGTTTCCTCACGTCTGCAACTGGTGAGGGGCGACATCAGGCACGAGCCGGACATCGAAGCGGTTGCCGGGGGACAGGACACGGTAATCCATCTCGCCGCCGCCGGCTCGGTCGCCGAATCGGTTGCCGATCCGGCCGCCAACTTCCGCACCAACGTCGTCGGCACGTTCAATGTCCTTTCCGCGGCAAGGCGGGCAGGGGTCGGCAAGGTGGTACTCGCATCGACGGGCGGTGCGCTCGTGGGCGATGCGCCGCCCCCGGTTCACGAGGAGACGCTGCCACGGCCGGTCTCCCCTTACGGTGCGAGCAAGCTTTGCGCGGAGGCCTATGCGCACGCCTTCGGGGGGGCCTATGGATTGGAGACGGTGGCGCTTCGCTTCTCCAATGTCTATGGCCCGGAGAGCGCACACAAGAACGGCGCCGTAACGACGTTCATCCGTGCGGTTCTCAACCGCGATCCGATGCTGATCTTCGGCGATGGCAGCGCTACGCGCGATTTCATTCATGTCACCGACCTTTGCGACGGGATAGCGAGCGCCGCGACCACGTCACTTGCGCCGGGGACTGTGCTGCATCTTTCGTCCGGCCACGAGATCAGCATTCTTGATCTTGCCCGCATGATCGCTCGCGTTGCAGGGGCGCCGAACCATCCCATCATTTTCGCATCGAAAAGAGCTGGGGAGGTCGAACGCAACTTCGCCCGCTACGACCGGGCCGCAATGCTTCTCGGATTCCGGCCCAAGCGAACGCTCGAGGAAGGGCTCGCCGAGACCGTCGAATGGTTCTCCAGAAGCTTCGGCGTGCCACAGCCGGCGTTAGCGGCCCAATGAACGTCCTGAGCGTCCTGCACGGCAACACCTACGGGGGACCGCACAACCGCAATGCACGCATCGCGCCGGTGCTTGCCACACGTCACGGCATTCACCTGACCGTCATGTTGCCGAAAGAGCCCGGAGATGCGGCAGGGAGGCTCCGCGATCAGGATCTGGATGTCGTCGAGGTGCCGGTCGCGCGCCTCAGGGCCAAGGCCGACCCGCGCCATCACATCGCCTTTGCCACGGGGCTTGCGAAAAACGTGCTGGCAATCAGGCGAGTGATCCGCGAGCACGCGATCGACCTCGTCATCGTCAACGGCATCTCCAATCCTCATGCGGCAATTGCGGCGCGCTCCCTCGGCGTGCCCATCGTCTGGCAGATCCTGGACAGTTTTCCGCCGAAGGCGTTCCTGAGTTTGATGATGCCCTATGTGCGCAGGTCCGCGGGGGCGATCATGTCGACCGGCGAGCGCATTGCGAGCATGCATCTGGGGCAGCGGATCGAACGGGAAAGGCTCGTTCTCTTTCATCCGCCGGTGGACGTCGAGCGCTTCCGGTTCGACCCTGCGGCCCGGGCGGCCTCGCGCATCGAACTCGGGCTCCCGGTCAACGGTCCGATCATCGGCAATGTGTCGAACATCAATCCGCAGAAGGGGCATCTGACTTTCGTTCGCGCCGCCGCCTTCCTGAAGCGGGAACGGCCGGATTGCCGCTTCGTCATCCTGGGTCAACGCTATGCGGCGCATGCGGGTCATTTCCGGCGGCTGGTCGATGAGGCACGGGCGCACGGAATCAACCTGGGCTCCGATCTCGTCATCGCCGATCCCGGCAGCCGGGTGGCGGAACTGGCGAGTGCCTTCGATGTCTTCTGGATGACGTCGGAACCGCGTTCGGAGGGCATTCCGACGGCTCTTGAAGAGGCCATGGCGCTCGGCCTGCCGGCCGTTGCCGCGGATGTGGGATCGATCCGAGAAATCGTGATTGAAGGGCGGACCGGATTCGTCGTGCCGCCGCGGGATTGGCAGGCGACTGCCCGCGCAACGATGCGTATTCTCGACGATCCGGATCTGCGGGGCTCCCTGGCGATCGAGGCGCGTGCCTTTGCCGAACGGAACTTCACGATCGGCCAATGCGCCGACAAGCATGCCGAGGCGATCGAGACGGCGCGCCAGGCGTCCTTGCCAGATACGAACACCGCGCCCCGGCGACGGCTGTCGCGGGGCGCCTGGAAGGCGCCATCCAAAGACAGGTAGCATTCACGCATCGTCGCGCCCGATCGCCACTCGGACGCGACGTAGGCCGGACGGACTTGCCAGCCCCCTCGCTATGCCAGCGTCCGTCCGGCCGCTTGTCTTCGGGGGCATAGCGCCCCTCCGCTCCCCCGTTTGAGGGGTGGCCAAGATCGGCATTCAACCTATTGGAATCCATTCGCCGGCATCGGCGACCTGTTCCGTGGTTCATTTCTGGAGGCCGAACGCATGTCAAAGCCCGGAGCACTGCTTGCAGCGGGGGCATTGTTTCTCGTGCTCGCGACGGAACCGAGCCTGGCCGGGAACTCCTGCGCCTGTCGCCTGCCAGTGACCGGAAAATCCATTGTCGGCCGCGTCATCGCGGCCAAGGGCGCCGTCTTTCTGTCGCAGGCCACGGGCATGGTGCCTGCCGCGGAGGGTTCTCCGCTGCGCGCCGGAAGCCGGATGATCACCGGCCCTCATGCGTCTGCCAGCCTGCGCCTCGGCGCCGGTTGCACGGTGTCCCTCACCGGCGGATCGGATCTGATGATCGTTACGGACGGCAACAATCTGTGCGTCCGCAAGAGCTCGCAGGCGAGCGAGAGTCCGGATTGGCAATCGCAAGGCACGACCACGACATCCAGCTTCGGCTATCCCTTACCCGGCCTTTCCGGGGCGGCGGGAGCTTCTGCGACGCTTCCGGTTGTCATCCCGTCGGTCATTATCGGCGCCACCATTGTCTCCGGGTTGGTCATCGATGCGGCCCAGTCCCCGGTGAGCCGGTGAACACTGCGCCGGACCGGCATGGCGGGTCGCCCGTCAAGCACAGGCGGGCGGCCATGCGGCTGGCTGCCATGATGATGGCGCTGCCCTTCATGAGCGCGTGCGAGAGCACGATGTCGCAGGAAACCGTGACCGCCGGCTATCCGTCGTCGGAGGCGCCCGGCACTTCGATGCTGGTTGAAGTCAAACAACTGCCGCCGCCGCCGGCCACGCGGGGAGGGCTCTACCAGCCGATTTCGGCGGGCGACGTGTTGAAGGTCAGCGTGTTCGAGGTGCCGGATCTCGATCGTACGGTGCAGGTCGATTCGGCGGGCGATATCGCCCTGCCGCTCATTGGCCCCTTGCATGCCGCCGGCCAGACGGTGCGCGCATTGGAGACGGAGATCGCTGGCGCCTATGGCGCCAGGTACCTCCAGTCGCCTGACGTATCGGTATTCGTTACCGAATCCGCCGGCCAGCGCGTGACCGTCGAAGGCTCGGTCAAGAAGGCCGGTATCTATCCGATCGCAGGCGAGGCTACGCTGTTGCAGATGGTGGCACAGGTCGGCGGTCTTGCCGATACGGCCAACCCGGAGGGTGTCTATGTGTTTCGCAGCTATGGCAACCGCAAGCTCGTCGCCAAGTACAGCGTGGCGGACATCCAAAGGGGGAAGGCGCCCGATCCGAGAATCTATGGAGGCGACATGATTGTGGCGTTCGATTCCTCCGTTCGGGTCGCGCAGCGGAACCTGAAGGACATACTGGCCAGCGCGACGGGCACGGCCACGCTCGTCCGACTCATTCCCTGATCCGGTTCCTGCATGTCCAGCACAGACGATTCAAGCCAGCAGCCAAGACCGATCGGGCATCTAGCCGGAAGCGGGGAACTCGCCGGCGATCCTCGGCTCGTCCATGCGGATTTCGGGCTGCAGGAGCCGGAGGAGAGATTCGACCTTCTCAAGCTTCTCCTTTACGTAGTGCGATATCGCTGGCTGATTGCCGCGCTTGCGATCGCGGGCGTCTTCGTCGGTGTCACCGCCACCGCCGTGCAGTCACGGCTTTACCGGGCGACCGCCACGCTCGAGGTGTTCCTGCCGTCGGCCAAGGTCATCCAGGATCTGCAGATCGTTTCGCAGGACAACGACCTGCGCGCCTTCGCCACGGCACAGGAAAAGCTGCAGAGCCGCTCGATCGCCGAGCGCGTGGTCCATGCGCTCGATCTCTCGGAAAAACCCGACTTCCTGCTTCTCCCGACATCATTCTCGCCCATCGCATTGCTGCGCCGGGCGTTCGGGTTTCCGACCGGCCGGCCGCTCGAGACCTACGGGCAGGGCGAGCGGATCGCGATGGCCGTGTCGAAGGTGCTCGCCAACACGACGGTGGGCACGGTCGGTTCGACAAGCCTGCTGACAATCTCCTACGTCGATCCCAAACCCCTCTATGCCCAGCAGGTCGCCAATGCGATCGCCCAGGGCTACATCGACCAGAATGTCGACCGGAACAGTGCCATGTCGGGTCTGGCGCGCCAGTTCGTGCGCCAGCAGGTGGCGCAGGCAAAGGCCAAGCTGCAGGATTCGGAACGCGCGCTCATCCAGTATGCCAAGACCGAAGGCCTGGCCATGACGGGCGAATCGGGATCGCTGGTCGCCTCCAACATGGACGCCATCAACACCGCTCTGGGCCAGGCCATCCAGGAGCGGCTCGATGAGGAACGGATCGTCAAGCAGGTGGAGGCCGGCCATGGAGACGAATTGCCGGGCGTGCTGTCAAACACGACGGTCCAGGACCTGAAGGAGAAGATCGCCGGGCTCGAAGGCGACTATCAGCAGAACCTTGGGCAGTTCAAGCCGGATTTTCCGGTCATGCGCAAGCTGCAGTCGCAGATATCGGAGATGAAGCGGCAACTCGGGCAACTCGTTCAGTCGATTACCGCCTCCTTCCGCATCAAATATGAGCAGGCGACGGCGCGCGAAGCGGATCTGCGGGCGAAACTGTCGGAGTTGCAGAAGCAGCAGATCGCCTTCCAGGACAAGAACATCCAGTACACGATCCTCAAGCGCGAAGTGGATTCGAACCGGAAGCAATATGAGAGCCTCGTCGACAAGCTGAACGAACTCGGCGTCGGCTCCGAGCTCAAGAGCCCCGACGCGCAGATCGTCGACCGGGCAACCCGTCCCGGCGCACCCTATGCGCCGCGCCTTTCCTCGAACCTCATGCGCGCCCTCATCGCGGCACTCGCGATTGCCGCGGCGGCGATCTATTTCCTCGAACTCCTGAACAATTCCTTCGCCGATCCGGAGCAGATCGAACAGGATCTGAAGCTCCCGGTGCTCGGCATCCTGCCTTCCGTCGAGGGCGCCAGGATTGGCGAGGAACTACGGGAGCAAAAGTCCCGCCTTTCAGAAGCCTATCGCTCGCTGCGGACTTCCCTCCAGTTCAGCGGGACGGACGGCGCACCCCGCACGCTGCTCGTCACGAGCGCCTCCTCGGCGGAAGGCAAGTCCACCACCGCGCGCAAGCTCGCACAGGATTTCGGCGCGCTTGGGGTGAGCGTCCTGATCATCGACGCCGACATGCGTCGTCCAAGCCTGCATCGCATGTTCGGCGCGGACAATGCGATCGGGCTGAGCAATCTGTTGACCAGCACGGTTCGGCGGAGCGATCGGGCCAAGCTCATCAGGACGACGGATCTGAGCAATGTCGCTCTGATGACGGCCGGCACGCTGCCACCCAATCCAGCCGATCTCCTCATGTCGCACAAGATGGCGCTGATCCTGCGCGCCTTCAGCGAGAAGTTCGACATGATCATCATCGACAGCCCTCCGGTAGTCGGCCTGTCGGATGCGCTCATCCTCAGCCGTCTGGCGGAGGGTACGCTGATGGTCATCTCGGCCCATCAGGTCACGCGCAAGTCGGCAAAGGCCGCGCTGAAGCGCCTGCGATCGAGCGGGGCGCAGGTGATCGGGGCGGCGCTGACCAAGCTCCAGGTGGACCGCTTCGAATACAAATACGCCTATCGCTATCTGAATTATGACTATTACACCTATGGCAGCCCATCCGACTCGGCGGAAGACGAAGGCGGCGAGGCGGAATCCGGATCGCCCTGGCTCGGCAAGGCGCGCGACGCTTTCGCGCGCCGTGTCTCCTTCAAGGATCGTGTCTGGCGCCGCGTTGTTCGTCGCCTGCCTAAACTTCGCCGGGCACTCACTTGAGCGGGTAAATTCCCGGCTTGCCCTGCGGCTCGATCCGCTGAACACCGATGCGCGGATGGGGCTGATCGTTAACGAATTTTCGACACGCAACAGTCGCAGGGCCATATTGGAGCAAATGCTCGGCACAGGCAGGCCGGGCCTGGCGCTGGCTCCGATGGACGGGCGGCTCTGGAGCCTGCTCGGCGAGATCGAGGGCAGCATGGGCGACGAGGCGGCGGCGGAGTCCGACTATCATCGCGCACTCGCCGTCTCGAGGACGGAGATCAACGCCCTCCTGAACCTGTTCGAGATCGCCGCCAGGCGGGGCGACTACGCCCGCGCGATCGATCTCGCCGACATCATGTTCCGGCGTTGGGCGGGCCGGTCCGGCAAGGTGCGGACGGCGCTGCTGGCGATAGCGGCCGATCCTGCCGGCTATGCGGCCTTGCACGAGCGGCTCATGACAGGGCCACCCTGGCGGGACCGGCTCCTGAGCGCTTTCGCGTCGGCCCCGAAGGCCGCCATGACCGGCGCAGCGCTCGCGATCGATCTGGCGGCAGCGGGCCACGCCCAGGCGCCGGCAGCCGTCTCAGCGCTCGAGAGGGAATTGATCCGGTCCGGACAGCCCGAAGAGGCCTATCGTCTCTTTCTCCTGACCCGTACCCATGAGCAAAGCGCGAAGACGGGATTCATCTTCGACGGGCATTTCCGGCTTGCCCCGGACGGCAATCCGTTCGGATGGCGCCTCGAGAGCCGGGCGGGCTACGAGGTGGCCCGGCTGCCGGCAGGCGGGCTCTCGATGCGCTTCTTCGACGCCCCGGTTACACGCATGGACGTCGCCCAGACCCTGACCTTGCCGCCGGGCAACTATCGTCTGGAAACGCGGGCCGCCGCGTTTGCGGCCCGTTTCCCGAAGGGTATCTCGTGGACCGTTCGCTGTCGTTCGAACCGCCGGGTGGCGGCCAGGCTCGACATTTCGGAAGGCAGCTATGCTTTTCACGCGGCAATCACCGATTTTTCCATCGACGGCCAGTGCCCGGTCCAGGAACTGCAACTCGAGACCGGACTGGACATGGAGAGCTGGCAGTACCGCTATTCCGGCTCCCTGCAGTTCGAGTCCATCACGATCAGGCAGGCTGGCACCTGAAGCAATTCCAACAAGAGCGGGAACCGGGGACCACGCTTAGAAGATGATCATCGAGCGCGCCGGGAAGAGCCTGACAGGCCTTCTCCTGCTTGCCTGCATCCTGCTTGGAGGGGGAACCACACCGGGGCTGGCGCGCGACCATGCCCTGGAATGCTGCATCTTTCTGGCAGGTGTCGTGTTCCTCGACCGCCCGACGCTGCGATACGGCAGGGGCGTGCGCTGCACGTTGCTTCTGGCCGGCGGTGCCATGCTGGTTTCCTTTCTTCCGGTTCCGGCGAGCCTCCGGCACGCCCTCCTGCCCGAGGGGATCATTGCGCCGGGACCGGGTGGATTTGCGCTGCTGACCACGGATGCGGACAGGACGATGCAGTCGGTCCTGTACTTCTTCGCCCTCCTCGTTCTTTTTCTCCTCTTCGGATCGATGCGCCGGAAGCAGCTCGCGGCATTGACGCCGTTCTTTTGGGCGGGCGTTGCCGGGAATGGCGTGGTCGCGGCCATCCAGATCACGGGCGGGCGGGGCGGCGGCACCGGCCTGCTTAACGGGGCGGGATTCTTCTCCAACCAGAATCACTTCGCCGCGCTTCTTTACATGGGGATTCCACTCCTCGTCGCATCGATCAGGACGGATCCGGGAGCCGTCGTTCCGGGCGGCGCATTGCTGTTCGTATTTCTCGGGGAGATCCTGACGGGATCCCGGGCCGGCATCGCGCTCGCCATTGCGCTGGCGGGTCTTTCGATTCCACTCGTGCCGGACGACCGCCCCACGGAGTTCCGCCGGCCGGGGCGCGGCCCGAGGCTGGCTCTCGCAGTGGTTATCGCATCAATAGCTGTCCTCGCCGCTTCCGGTTCGATCAGCCAGCGGGATATCGACAGCGTCACGGGCCGGTACGATTTCGCCCGCAACACCATTGCGGGCATCGCCAGGAGCTTCCCGCTGGGTTACGGCTACGGAGCCTTCCCGCTCGCCTATCCGATGTTTCAATCGCCATCCGAGGTGGTGGACCGGTTCGTCAACCATGCCCATGACGACTATCTGGAGGCGGTCTTCGAGGGCGGATTGCCTGCGCTTGTCGTTATAGTCGCGTACTTTCTTATACTTGGTCGGGCGGCATTGCGCGCCCGGACGACGAAGATCCGTGTAGTCCTGCTGTCGATCGGCGCCGTTCTGCTGCAGTCGGTAGTGGATTATCCGCTCAGGACCTTCGCGGTCGGCGCCGTCTTCGCCTGGCTGAACGCACAAGTCTTCTGCAATGATGCCGACGCGTCGGAGCCGGCTATTTCGGAGCCGAGATGCGCACCAGATCCTCCTCGGCGCGGGTAATCATATCGCCCATTTCGGCGTGCATCGTCTTGAGCCTGGCGAGACGGGAGCGCACGATCGTCAGTTCGTCGGGCT
>Ga0209915_1003709_pt1 | contig 12357 bp, 13 predicted proteins | sample ThiBiot_750_plan_FD_183952 | JGI IMG/M metagenome (GOLD analysis project Ga0209915, IMG submission 183952) | Wastewater bioreactor microbial communities from Cape Town, South Africa - Thiocy_cont_750_plan (SPAdes) | ecosystem: Engineered > Bioreactor > Thiocyanate-remediating > Anaerobic-Aerobic... | reverse complement strand
CAGCTCCCGAGCCAGTCGCGGCGCGCCCGCGTTTCGGCATCGCCCTTCCTGGCCTTGGCATGTTCAACCCGGCCAGCGTGCTCTCGGGCTTGCGCAGGACCGGAATCGCGCTGGCGTAAGGACCGCATACTTGCTGTTTGCTCCTTCTGTATCAATCTATCTAGCTCTCTATTGAATGAATGTAAGAAATCTTTGTTTTTGCTCTTAGCACGCACGCTGCACTCGGAATGAATGAATGAATGAATCCATCCTCTATTCATCACATCATCGAACTATTCACATGCACAAGCATCATTCTCTCGCGATATTGTCAGAAGAGCTTGTTAGTCGGTATGCACTTGAATGTGCACGTTGATCGGCTCCCGAGCGCGCTGCTCCTCCTCCCACTCCTCCTTGGCGCTCTTGCCCGTGTGGCGCGACGCCAGCACTCCACCACCGTATCGCTCGTCGTAAATTACGAGCACAATCGTCGTGACGGCTGCCATCGAGGCCGTGCACATGAATAGGATGATCTGCAGGTACATTGATTGAGTGAGGCAGAGCGGCAAACCAAGCAACCAGCCAAGCAACCGACCAACACACCATGGCCGTGTAGCCCGGACCATCAACGGCAAGACCAGCAAATCCGTTCCACAACGCGACACCGAACATCTGGATCGAGCTCATGACGGCCACGCCGCTGCCGACCACACGAAGCGGCACCAGCAGCGCAATCGATGGCCAGATGGTGGCGGCTGCCGTCGAGTGCGTGACACCCAGCGTCAGCATTCCGACAATGGGCGTCAAGGTCGTCAAGGCGAAGAGATCCATCACCACCACGACGGCCGAGAGTGACAGCAACACTGAGACAGAGATAGAGAGGCATGAGAATGTCGGCCTCATCCATTCGTTATAACGAGAGAGATATTAAGCAGGCAAGACGTACAGAGAATGGCTCGCGAGCCGATCTTGTCGGCCACGAAGCCCATCATCGGTGACATGATTAATACCACGTCGTACAAGAGTCCGGCTGCTCGCACTCGAGTGTGAGAGCGAGCGACATTGTAGGCGTGCACATTTCATGCTTGTGGCGCGCTCGAGCCCGTGCACGTACCGATGGCTGACGCCTCGTTGTTCGAGTAGCCCCATTTATGTGTAAAGAAGCCGCTATCGGAGAGCAGAGAGCGAGTGAGTGAGCGAGCGAGCGAGTGAGAGCAGAGAGCGGAGGATCGTGTCGTACGGTGCGTTGGAGATGAACGGGAACGTGACCGAGTAGTCGAGCATACACGCCAAACACAGAATCCAATCTACGTGCGCACACTCGAACGAGATGAGACCGAGACCGATACCGAGGCCGAGACTGAGACCGAGACCGAGACGATACGAGAGCAGGCGAGTGGCGAGTGGCGAGTAGCACGCACACGTGAGCGGGAAGTTGGAGAGGTCGCTCCAGCGGATGCGCCGCTCGCCGATCGGCTTGTCGCGCTTGGTGATGTTGACGGCCCATCGCTCGGCCACAAAGTAACACACGCCCGATGCGAACGACACCGAGCACATGAACACTCCTGCGTGCTCCGAGGCAGTGGCACGGGGTCAGCATCGCTGCAGACGCGTGAGGCGTGACTCACGCGCGCACGCACGCACCAAAGAAGAGCGCCGCGTTGAGACTGAACGTGTTGGCGATCGGCGACGTCACGAGGAAGTTGATGACGCTGCCCTGTACGACCGAGCCCCCATGTGTGAGACGAGGATCGCAGCGAGAGAGCGAGCGAGAGAGAGCGCGGTCGGGCGTACGATGCGAGTGAGCGCGAGCATGATGCCGTACGCAAAGGCCAGCTGCTGCCCTTTGAACCAGAACGACGTGATGGTCAGCTGCACGACCGAGATCGAGCCGCCTCCCGTGCTGCTCAGATCCAATCAAGAGTGTGAATCAATCAATCAGTCGGTGGTTCGAGAGTCACGGTACGGTACGGTACCCAAAGATCGTGCGGCCGATGAGCGACACGTAGTAGTTCGAGTACACGATGCCGAGCGCAAAGACCAGCTGGCCTGAGAGAATGATGGCCGTGAACAGCAGACAACACAGCCGCGCGCCGAGCTTGTCGACCAGCAGGCCACTCACGAGCACCATGACCATGTTGGACCACGAGTACACCGAGTACATGAGGTTGTATTGGAACGAATCGATGCCGAGGCGTGTCTGGATGTCAGCCGACAGCACCGACGGCTGGTCGAAGCAGTACACGCTGCCGAACGCGAGGAAGCCGTTGAACACCAGCACGATCCAGCACACCAGCGGGCCGTCGGGGTGCCAGATTGGAAGCGGTGCCTCGTCGGCTGGCGACGGCAGTAGTCGATCTTTTGCTGACGAAGACGCGATGGTCATGATGATGGTACCGCGTGTGTGTGTTGTGAAGGAGAAAGAACGAATGAAGTGTGCGAGCGAAGCGCAATATCTCACTCTCGTACTCTCGGTCTGATAGATGGCGTCAATTTATGTATGCCGCCGCTCACAGACATCAATCAGGCAGGCAGATAGGATATTCTGCGTGCGTCATCTCCTACTACTGCTGTCGATTTCGATGGTGTGATTGGCTTGGCATTCTCGGGTCGGAGTGAGTGAGCTACACTACGCTACACTGCTGCTGTATTTCTACACTGTCACTAGCTAGGCTACGTGCTTCTCTACCAATCTAGAATCCTCTCTACGCCTATCCATCTATCTATTGCTCCTACTGTTACTGTGACTATTGTACTGGCTATCTTTGTGAAATGAGAGGCCTCTGTAGATATGAAATAATAAGTGGCGGAAGGATATATGAGAGAGAGAGAGAGATATGAATGCTAACGGAAATCAAAAGTAATGATGATGATGACGATTGATGGCAAAATTGAAAGAAACCCTAACTAACGAGCAAAAAGAAAGTAATAAAGAAGAATTGGGCAATGATGAGATATTGAAGATAGAGAAAAAAGAGATAGAGAAGAGAGAGTTAACTCACTACACTACACTGGCTGCTTGCTGCTACATCTACCTACACGGCCTTGAAGCGGCTACCGCGAACTATAACTACACTATGCTCTCTAAACGTTTGGCTACGCCAGCTTGCTGCAATGGCTCTCGCGAATCTAACTATATCACTATCACTATGTACTCCTATCACACGACTGCTGCTTCTATTGCTTCTGCTACTGCTGTTGCTGCTGCTGGTACGACTACGACGACGATAAGTCGCTAAAGATCAACCTCAGTCAGTCCAATTGAGTGCTGGCTGTTGCAACGCCTCATGTGCTTGTGTTGTTCTGCTCCTCTCTACATGGGCACACGCGGCACAATGAGTGAGAATCGCACTACCACGTGAGCGAGAGAGAGAGAGAGAGAGAGAGTACCATGAGAAGGCGATCGGTATTTGGCTGGTGGCTTGTGTGGTTACGCATTGTACTGCTGGAGAATGGACTGCGTTTCAGAGTCGAGCGATTGCACCAAGTGCGCCCAGACCTCGGGCACAAAGTTCTTGTAGCCGTGCACAATGTGGCAAAAGTTGGCGTGCAACTCGGTGGGAGCGTTCCTGTTCCACGAGGCGATGGCCTTGATGAACCACTCGAGTGCCGACACCATGCCGTTGGGATTGAGGCGCACGACGGCGCACAGGCCGTGGAAGGCGGCCTCCTTCTCCTGGTGCGCACGCACCGAGGCGAGCGCACTGCACCAGCACTGCGCCAGCGTCGGCAGGTGCACGGCGACGGCGTCGGGCGACACGAGGGCCAGTCGGCCGAGCGTGATGGCGCTGTTCTCGAGCAGACTCGCCGCCATGCGACGGCCGGTGATGATGGGAATGAGCGCCGTCACGAGGTCGGGAACGAACGGCGCCACGAGCGTGCCAGACGAGAAGGTGATCTCGCCCAGAGCCCAGCAGGCGTTGTTGGACGAGGCCGTGTTCTCGGGCAACACGCTGCGCAGCAACAAGGGCACATAGTGTGGAATGGCCGGGCGCAAGTGTACCGGGCAGAACTTGGCAATGTCTCCCACCAACGCAAAGGCGCTCTGGCGTACATCACCGTTAAAGTCCTACGATCGAGCCAGCCAAAAACGACCAGTCAATCAATATCCATAGCATGACGATGACGATGACGAGGAGGATGACGAGGAGGACGAGGAGGAGAGGAGTAACAAATACCTGCATGCAATAGTGCAAGAGATTCAAGAGATTCGATCCACCAACGAGACTCTCGATGCCTCCTTCGAGAGCATCGACAAAGGCGCTAATGAGATCCAGCGAACAAATGATAAAGTCACGATCTCCGACACCACCATTGGTCGAGATGACCAGCAACGACGACTCGATAATCTTGAGGCAGCGCTCAAAGATTGGGCGAGTAAAGTGCTACAAGTAATTACAGAGTGCGTGAGTGAGTTAGTGAGTGAGTGAGTGGAGATCGAGATCGAGTAGATAGATGGATACCTGAAACTCAATACGCAAGGCACTAGCAACCGAGCCCAAGCACTCGATCAAGGGCAAGAGTGAACGATCGGAATCAGGCGTCTCCTCCCACTTTTCGAGCAACAACGGTAGCAAGGTCGAGGTGTAGTTGGGCTTGGCGAGTTCGCCTTGTACGCAGTCGGCCAAGGTGCCGATGGCGTCGTAGAGGATCAAGAGGTTCTTGGCTTGGTACTTGCGGAAGGCCTGGCAGATGGTGGCGACGATCGGGTCCAGCAGCGGGATCAACAGGCGGTGCGCCTCTTCTTCGAGCGTCGCGAACGCCGAGCACGCGGCCTCTTGCACGCGCTTGTTGTGGTCGAGCATGCGGCCGAGAAGCTGCAACAGGATCGGCTTAAAGTACGTGTCCTCGTTCTCCTTCTCGACGATCCAGCGCGAGTACTGGCTGATGGACCAGCACGCGATGCTGCGGATCAGCGCCTGCGGCGCCTCGAGCTGTTGCACCAAGAACTGAATCAAGCCGCCGAGGTCCGGCAGCAGGCCGTTGTAGCAGCCGCTGGCGATGGCGCCGAACGCCAAGATGGCGCTCTCGCGCACGGGCCACGGCACTTCGGGGCCGAGCTTCTGCGTCAGTAGCGGCAGCAACGGCGGCAACAAGCGGTCGCGGAACACGCCGGCAAGCATATCGAGCGAGAAGGCCGCGCACTTGCGCAGGTTCCACTCGGTGTTATCGCTGAAACCGCCGCCATCATCGTCGTCATCGTCGTCGTCATCGTCGTCACCGCCGCCGCCACCACTACTCGATTGGCCACCACTCTTGGACGAACGTGCAAAGCGTGGCTTAATGTCCTCGGGTCGATCAGGAACAGATTCGTTGTCTTCGGTCGGACACAAGACGCTCAACTCCTCTTCGGTATACACCATGCAAGAGAGTAGGACTTGAAGTAATCTATTGAGAGAGAGAGAGAGAGTCAGTCAATCAATCAAGCAATCAGATCTTGCTGGGTAATGACTGCTGCTGCTATGTACCTTGGAAGAAAGTCGGACATGGAGAGTGCGTCAGTGCAAATCTCCGTGTCAGCGAGAGCCGGCCAGAACTCGCATGCCTCGAGCGATACGTGCTCGTCTTCATCCTGTGTGGCTTGGAGCATGAATTGGACCACGCCTCCAATGTGTGGCATGAGCGATACCTCGCGCACGGTGATGAGCATGACAAATGCTTCACACACACACTTGCGCACAAGCGGTGATCGATCTTCCGTTGCCAGGAAGAAGATACCCTGTACACATTATCACCATCATCATCATTACCATAGTTTCGTGAGTCTCAGGAGAGAGAGATATAGATAGATAGAGAGAGAGATCATACCTGAAGAAAGGTCTCCAAGTTAGACAAGAGCGCCTCGGGCATATGCACGATGAACTGATTGATGCAAGAGAGCGCAACGCGACGGAACTGTTCGTGCGGCGAGCGAAAGAACGACAAGAAGCGCGGTATGAGGGCCTGCAGCGCCTCGTGGTAGGTCGAGCTCTCGAGCTCCTCGTTGTGGTCCTCGCAGATCTTGTGCAGCGTCGAGAGCGCGCCGTCGACCACGTTCATGTTGGGGTTGTCGAGGAACGACACCAGGACGCCGAGCAACTCGGGCCACGAGGCCAGGCCGCCACCGCTCGAGATGATGCCGGTCACGATCGAGCCGCTGGTGTTGCGCACGACGGGAGAGCTGTCGGCCAGCGACACGAGCACCTCGCTCTTGATGTACTGCCGCGCCTCGGGCGAAATGTCGTCAAAGTGGCGCGAGAGGTTGTTCTTGATCTGCAGGCCGGCGGCGATGCGGATCATCTCTTGCGCGGGATCGGTGAGCTTGGTGAAGATGTATACGAGATAGTGGTTGTAGTCGGCGACGCTGTTGAATTGTTGTAGTTGCTATGATAGCGATCAAGATCGCGATCGCGATCACGACGAATACTGCGTTAGTCCATCGGTACTCTCATTGCCAAGGAAGTGGAGATTACATGATTGGGACGCGAGTGCGAATGCGAGTGCGAGTGCGAGTGCGAGTGCGAGTGCGAGTGAGTGCGTGACACATGGCGGGTCAGGAACGTACATCGTAGGTGCGCTTCTGCACTTCTTGGTCGGGTACCATACTGTTCGCCAGCAGCTGCACCAGCTGCTGCAACGACGTGGCGTCGGGTTGCCAAGCCATTGTTGTGAGAACAGGCGATAGAAAGGAGGAGGAGGAGGATACACAAGCGCTCACGACGTTGGAGGAGAGGAGGAGAGTGAGAGAAGGAGAGGGCAGGAAGGTGGCGCACGAAGCAGCGTGGGAGAGAGGAGGCAGCGAGACAACAGAGAGAAAGAGACGACGAAGGTCCCTCAGCTCTTTCCTCGCTTGCTTCTCGCCTCGATAGTACCCTTGCCTCTCATACCTCCTTGATTGATTGATAGTATCTCCTTGTCCTTGCCTCTCATACCTCCTTGATTGATTGATCGTATCTTCTTGTCGTTCCCTCTCATACCTCCTTGATAGATTGATCGTATCTTCTTGTCGTTCCCTCGATGATGGCGTCTTTACGTCATCTCGTTCTCCTCTCTACGTTACTTGTGTTGCTGTGTCACTTGAGCTCTGCGCAATTCGGCTCGAGTCCGTATTACTATCAACATTGGTGCGGTGGGTCGCTCGAGTACTTGGACGATGCCTCGTGTGCCAAGCGCTTCCCGTCGTCGTTCTCTCGCTCTTGGCAATGTCCGACCGTGACTCCGGTCTCCGACGTGCCTCCGGGCTACGCTCCCGACACGACCGACGTTCACTCGATCTCGATCAACCGCACGGCGCTGCAGTGGGTTCCGTTCAGCTCGCGCCTCAATCTGTGCGCCATTCTGGTGCGGCGCACGAGCGCCGGCGTGCTGTATCGCTACGTGAGCAACGGGCGCGAGCAGACGCCGTTCGAGACGTGGAGCTCGAGCAAGATCTTTGCCATGGCCGACGCGGCCGGCACTCTCGAGAGCAACTGCTCGTTCGGGCTCTCGGGCTTTACGAGCGGCAAGGACGGCGTGAGCGCGCTCGGTGACCTCGGCACCGTCGTGTGCTCGTACGACACGACCGCCGGCTACACGTCCAACTCGCTCGCCAAGTACTTTGCGACCGCCGGCGGCAAGGCGCGCCTCAACTGGCTCGTGCAGTCGTGGATGCAGCAGAACGGCACCGGCCAGTCGCTCGGCGGCTCGTACGGCGAGGACCCGCCGCCGGACCTCGCGTACTCGTACTCGCCGAGCGCCTCGTCGCCACCGTCGTGCTCGCTCACGCCCGACGTCACGACGCCGTACGTCGAGAACTCGCTCTCGGCCTTCACGATGGCCGAGATGACGCGCCGCCTCGTGCTGCACCGCGACGTGCTGCCGCCCAATCGCTTCCCCGGCGTGCAGTGGGCCGACGTGCAGAACGAGCTGTACGGCGCCGCGCCGTCGCTCTTCTTTGCCGGCCTCCAGTGGGGTGGCATGACCGCCGACCCGGCCATCTTTGTACAGTCGGGCACCAACATCACCGACATTCAAGTGCGCTCCGCCGGCCAATGGCGCATCTTCTCCAAGCTCGGCGCCGGCTACAGCTCGTCGCGCAACGTTGGTGAAATAACCAACAACGCCTACGCCTGCTTCCCGGTACTCGGTGCCGACGGCCAGCCGCTCCCCGGTCAAGGTGTCGAGTTCGTCCTGACCGCTCGTGCCTCGGTGCCGAAGGACACGACACTCGAAGGAGCACAGTATGAGATTCAGCACGCGATCGCTGCGATCGTACAAGCAATTGTGAATGGTACTCTTGCTTAGAGTCGTCATGCACTTGCAATCACTTGCAATCACTTGCAATCACTTGCAATCACTTGCAATCACGTATTACTTGTTCTTGAAGAAATGACAAGTTGTATATCAACGCCACGAGTTGAGATATTACGAGAGAGAGGGAGCAGCATTCATTCGTTCATTCACTCCAGCTCACGCGCTATCGATGACGTTCGAGCACTGCAGCTACGAGCAGTACTCTCGACGCCAGCTCCCTCTACAATCATGACATCGATGCACCTCGAGGAGCTGCCGTACGAGGTGGTGGTCGAGGTTGTGCGCTGGCTTGATGCTCCGGCGCTGGCGGCGCTGGGTGCCACGTCGCGCTGGTGGCGCCAGGTCGCGCGCTCGGACCTCGTGTGGCGCCCGATGCTGCACTGCCACCGCCTCCGTGCCCGTTCGCCGCTGTGGCTGCCGATCGAAGCGGCGCTCGGCTGCCGTGCATTGATCGGCTCGGCCGATGACTCGGTGGCACTCGAGTGCGCGACGAGCGGCGCTGGTGTGCAATGCGTGCCGGCGTCACTCACCGTCGGCGACACCAGCGCCGCGCCGTCGCAGGCGTCATGTCTCATTGATCAGTATCGAGTTCGCTACGAGACGTTGCTGCCGTTTGCTCGCGTGCTATCGGCGCTGTTCCATGGTTTGCGCGCACACATGCCGGGCGGCAGTTCGCATGGCTGGCGCGCTGTCGAGCTGCACTCGACCACGACGACCGCCTATGTCGAGGACGCCGCCTTCCGCATCTTGCCATCGTCGCGCCATTCTGCGTATCGATACACGACGAACTTGTTGGCAGTGCCTGCGTCGGTCGTACTCGGGCTCTTCTGGTCACTTGACCAACCGACTCGAGCACTCTGGGATTCGTCAGGTATGTCATCATCATCATCAGCATCAGCACCGTTGTGGAACTCACATCCATGGCTGTGTTTGTGTGTGTGTGTTAGTAAGCTCGAGTAGTGTCGTGTGCCGCCTTGATAACGACACGCACGTTGGTCTCATTTCTTACGTGTACGGCGCGCAATCGTTGTGTCTCCGACAGCGCATCCAGGTGCCTGGCGTCGGCCAGCATTCGTTCATTTCGTACACGGAGGTGCCGCAGCTCGAGGTACCAGAGATGCGCCACACATGCACCACTGTCGGCTGCTTCTGCGTCCGTCGCTAGCTGTGTGTTGCTCGCACCTCACTGAGACCGCGCTCTCGTTTCTGGCGACAGGGCCACATTGCTTCGTTACTCGGAAGGGAGGATCTCGGCGAGGAGCCGTACCTTGACTTGGCCGAGTGTGGCATTCAGGTGCTGGCTCTGAGCGCCTCGAGCTGCCAGGTTGTGCACGTTGTGTCATTCTCCATCGAACAAAACGGTGTGTGTACCAACAACACCAACACCAACAACGCTACTCTAGGCGATAGCTCTCGAGTGCATTTGTGTGGCCGCTAACGCGCACGCACAGAGGCCAATCTGTTGTGGATGCTGTACCATCGCGCTGCTTTCATTGCCAACATGCAGCGAGTGTACGACAAGTACCGCGCTCGCTGCGACGAACTATGGCCGTTCCAAGAGTGATAGAAGCCGACATGACTCCACTCAAGGCGCCACCGAGCAAGTTCTCGACATTGCTTACGAATACAGCCTCGTTCGATGTATGGTTGTCGGTCTTTGCTTCATCGTCCTCTCGCTGCTGCTGCTGCCCTCGCTACTGCCCGGCTCTCTCTCTCTCTCTCTCTCGTGTCGTCGTTCTCTACCACCAACGTGTACCCAAGCGACGATGAGCGAGGGCGAGGCTCGCATCAGGTTCTCGATCGGCACCGAACAATCGGGCAAGGCCGACGGCGTGTTCTCGAATCCGCGCGGCTTGGCGTTCGACCACCATCGGCGTCACCTGTTCGTCGTTGATTGTAACAACCGTCGAGTGCAAGTATTCTCGTCGATTGAGGACGATGCGTGTGGCGGCGAGTTCCTGTCTGCGTTCAGCTCCTTCGAGGCGGGCGCGCGCGTGCGAAGGTTTGCGTTCGACAATGACAATCTCCGCAACCCATGGGGCATTGCGATCGACCACGATCATGATCGCCTCGTACTCGCCGACTCGGGCAACCACCGAGTACAACTGTGGTCTCTGAGCGAGCTATCGTTCTTGTCGTCTGTCGGCCAGCGAGGAACACACCTCGAGCTCCGCAACCCGCTGGGCGTCGCGATCGACAAGCAGCACGATCGCATCGTCATCGTCGATACCTACAACCATCGATTGGTGTTCCTGTCGTCGATCGATCTCTCGTTCTTGTTCGAGATCGGCAAGCATGGATCGCAGCCTGGCGAGTTCTTCGTTCCAACAGGGATTGCGGTTGATCATGATCGACATCGAATCATCGTCTGTGATAGCTTCAATCATCGAGTGCAAGTATTGTCGTCGATTGATGGCTCGTTCTTGTTCGAGTTCGGCTCTCCGTGCGGCAGTCAACCGGGCCAGCTCAAGCTCCCTCGAGGAGTATGCATCGCCAATCAAGGTCGAGTCATCGTTGCCGACACTGGTAATCGCCGGTTGCAAGCATTCACTCACGAAGGCCATCACATCTCATCCTTCGATTGTGGCAGCCTCGGAGAGCCGATTGAGGTTGCGTTCGACGAGCATCGAGGTCTCATCGCCTTTACGGCGCGCCATCAAGTGCATGTGATTGGAGCCAATCAATGGCTTGCCGGCACGTTCAATTGGCGACCAGATCTCCATCGATATGCACCATCATGGATGAAGCGAGCCATCTCGACGATGACGATGATTCGATCGCTGGTCGATGAGTCGGCAGTGTCGATGATTCCGAACGAGCTGTTGTTCGAGATCTTCTCGTTCCTTTGATGATACTCATTCTCAATATCAATATCAATACCAATACCAAGAGAAGAAGATTCAAGAATGATGATGAAGATCAAGAAGAGGCTCGTGTGAGTGAGGGAGTGGTCGGTTGAGGGAGGGAGGTGCTGTTCTTTGTTCCTTCATCGATTGGTTCTTGTTGCTTCTTGTTGCTCGTTGCTTGCTTGCTTGCTTGGTGTCTCTCTCGTGTCTCGTGTCTCGTGTGTGAGGGAGAGCTTCATATCTTCATCTCTTTGGTTTGAGAAGTTTGGATCTTGGATATCTCTTTGTCGTTGTGAGTGAGAGAGAGATTGAAGAGGAAGAGATGGGAGACGATGCTCTTGATCGTGATGCTCGAATCAAGCTCTCGATCGGTACCACGCAAGAAGGCCATGCTGATGGCCAGTTCTACTGTCCTCGAGGCTTGGTGTTCGACCATCATCGAGGCCTCTTGCTCGTTGTCGATAGTAGGAATCATCGAGTGCAAGTATTCTCGTGTGATGATGATGGCGGCTCGCTCGTGTCCAAGTTCGGCAAGCAAGGCTTCCAACCAGGCCAGTTCTGCCGTCCGTACGGCATTGTGATCGATCACGATCATGATCGCATCATCATCGTTGATAGCGTCAATAATCGAGTACAATCATGGTCATTGAGCGAGCAATCGTTCTTGTCGTGCGTGGGCCATCGTGGAACAGGAGATCTCGAGTTCCAGTATCCTCAAGACATTGCGATCGACAAGCATCATCATCGCATCGTCATCGTCGATTCCTACAACAATCGATTGGTGTTCTTGTCGTCGATCGATCTCTCGTTCTTGTTCTCGATCGGCAAACAAGGATCTCGGCCTGGAGAGTTCTATCGCCCAACAGGCATTGCGATCGATGATGATCGACATCGAATCATCGTCACTGATACCAGCAATCATCGAGTGCAAGTATTGTCGTCGATCGATGGCTCGTTCTTGCTCGAGTTCGGCTCGTACGGCGATCAACCATGCCAGTTCGAGGTTCCGTATGGAGTATGCATCGCCAATCAAGGTCGAATCATCGTCGCCGACAGCTTCAACAATCGATTGCAAGCATTCACTCACGAAGGCCATCACATCTCATCGTTCGAGTGTGGCAGCCTCGGAGAGCCGATTGAGGTTGCCTTCTACGAGCATCGAGGTCTCATCGCCTTCACGGCAGGCCATCGAGTGCATGTGATTGGAGCCAATCAATGGCTTGCCGACACCAAGTTCACATGGCGCCCAGATCTCCATCGA
>Ga0209915_1003704_pt1 | contig 12379 bp, 8 predicted proteins | sample ThiBiot_750_plan_FD_183952 | JGI IMG/M metagenome (GOLD analysis project Ga0209915, IMG submission 183952) | Wastewater bioreactor microbial communities from Cape Town, South Africa - Thiocy_cont_750_plan (SPAdes) | ecosystem: Engineered > Bioreactor > Thiocyanate-remediating > Anaerobic-Aerobic ... | reverse complement strand
TCGTCTAGGCCGGGGCGCTGGAGTGAAGGCGGTGTTGAGCCGATGCGCTTCGTGGCACCCGCCACATGGTTCCGGTCCACAATTCAGTGACCGGCACACCCCGGCAGCGCCCATTTCGTAGGCTGAAGAAGCCTTCTATGCGATCCTGCCGACGCGGCAAGGACAGTCGAGGTCGCGCGAATGCAGCCTGAACGTGTTGCGCCCGGAATTCTTGGCCGCGTACAGGGCGACGTCCGCGTCGGCAAAGAGCCGGGCGGGTCTGGTCGGGTCGGTCAGCGCGGCGCCGACCGATGCGCCGAGCGACAGCTTTCGACCGCCGATTTCGTACGGAGCACTGAGCGCATCGACAATCCGCTGCGCGAGAAGGGCGATGAACGCACGTTCGCGCTGCAATACCAGGACGGCAAACTCATCGCCGCCGATTCGCGCAACGAGCCTGGCGTCGTCGCAGATGCCCTGCAGGCGCCGTGCCGCCAACTTGAGGCATTCGTCGCCGATCAGGTGGCCGAAGCTGTCGTTGATCTGCTTGAAGCCGTCGAGATCAACGATGAGGAGCGCGCCGACCGACCTTCCGTTTGGTCCCGGCGTGCCTGCGCCATTCATCATCGATTGAAACAGGCTACGGTTGGCCAGTCCCGTCATGATGTCGTATTCGGCCAGGTACCGGGTCTTTTCGAGCAGGATCTTGGTCTCTGTGACATCCTGCTTCATTCCGAAGATGCGCACCGCCTTGCCGTTTTCGGATTCGACGATGGCGTTGATCCTGATCCAGCGACGGTTGCCCTTGGCGGTGACTATGGCGGCATCCATCTCGAAGCCGGTGCGCTCGGCAATTGCGCGGCTGCGCAAATGCTCGAGTTCTCTGGCAGATTGCTCGGTATAACATTCCACGATCGAGGAGCGATGCAGCGGCGAGCCCCGCGGCAGATCGAACAGGTCATAGACCACGTCAGTCCAGTGCAGCGAGTCGTCTGGCAGCGTGCATTCCCATACGCCGATCCGCGCGGCCTGGGATGCGCGATCGAAGATTTTCCGGCTGTGCGCGAGTTCGGCAGTCTGCTGATCGATCTGCCGCCGCTGTCTGGCGATTGTCTCCTCATACGATTTCAGTTTTTCAACCAGATCGCTGCGCTCGTGAAAGGCGCTCGACTGGCATTCATCATCCTGCATCGAGGGCGGGTCGATCGGCTTCGGCATTGAGTTGACGTGGCTCGGCTCTCTGTCTCGGTCCGAACTGTAGGGGCCAACCGATTAAGAGTCTGTATTTCCGCCCCGCAAGATTCGCCCCCTTGAGTGTGCATGTCCGGGTTGTGATCCCTGGCGAGAGTCGCCGGGCCATGCTCAATGGGTAGGACGAGTTGGCTTGAACGGTTTTGATGATATGCTCGCCGCAGCGTTCCATCATCGGCAAGACCCTCTGAACAGCAGCCCCGGATGACGACGAGCATTTTTCGCGCCCGCGACGGGGCGGACATCGACGGGTCGCGCGCCTGGATCAGGCTTGCCGCGGCGGTGTGTTTCGGCACGCTGGGAGGCGTCGGGATGTGGGCGGTGGTTGTCGTCCTGCCGCCGGTTCAGCATGAGTTCAGCCTCGATCGCGGCCTTGCCTCGCTGTCCTACACGGCCACCATGGTCGGCTTTGGACTCGGCAATGTGGTTGTCGGGCGTCTGATCGACCGCTTCGGCTTCGTAAGGCCCGCTTTCGTGTCGGTCCTGATGTTGTCGGGCGGATTTGCAACCGCCGCGTTGGCGCCTTCATTCCTGTTGGTGGCGCTTGCCCAGGCGTTGATAGGTGTCGGCGGGTCGGTGTCGTTCGGGCCGTTGCTTGCGGATATCTCGCACTGGTTCGACCGCCGCCGGGGTCTCGCCATCACGGTGGCGGCCAGCGGCAACTATTTCGCCGGCGCCCTGTGGCCTCTGGCCATCCGATCGGCCCTTCCCGATCTCGGTTGGCGTTCGACCTATCTCGGCATCGGGCTTGTCTGTTTCATCGGCATGAGTGTCCTTCTGCTCATTCTGCGCGGCAGGCCGCGCACGTCAGGCGCCGGGGAGGGCCCGGTGAGGGCCTCGGGACGGAAGCCCTTGAAGACCGGTATTTCACCGGCGGCCTTGCAGGGCCTGCTGAGCCTGGCGGGCGTGGGCTGTTGCGTGGCGATGTCGACGCCGCAGGTCCATATCGTCGCCTACAGCAAGGACCTCGGATACGGCATGGCCAACGGTGCGAACATGCTCTCCATCATGCTCGGCGCCGGAATCATCAGCCGCATCCTGTCCGGTCATATCGCCGATCGCGTCGGGGGCCTTCTGACCCTGCTGATGGGGTCGCTGCTCCAGATGTTTTCCCTGATGCTGTTCGTGCCGCTGACGGGCCTGTCCTCGCTTTATGCCCTCTCGCTGATCTTCGGCCTGGCGCAGGGAGGCATCGTACCATCCTACGCCATCATCGTGCGCGAATACATGCCGCCCGAAGAAGCGGGCCGGCGGGTCGGGATGGTGATCATGGCAACCATCGCCGGCATGGCGCTCGGCGGCTGGCTGTCGGGCTTCATTCATGACCATACCGGTTCCTATGCCGCTGCCTTCGAGAACGGGATCGCGTGGAACGCCATGAATGCCGTGGTGATATCGTTCCTGCTATGGCGGATTTCCCGGCCACGAACCATGCGGGAACTCCCCGTCTAGAGCAACTCCAGCAAAAGCGCGAAGCGGTCTTGCGTCCGGAATTGCTTGAAAAACAAAAAGATAGAGCATTGCAGGCGATTCTGTTTTCTCCGGAAATGCTTTAGCCCAGGCGCCATCTTTCCTCTTGCCGGATTTCACCCAGCGCGCTCAATTTGCATTGCTGCCGCCCGGGCCTTGGGGTCTTGCGGGTTGGTCCTGGTTCTGAAGGGAGTGCGATCGTGTCCAGACCGGTGATGCTCATCAGGCATGGCGACGATCCGCCGGATGATCGCGTCCATGCCTTCCTGCTTGCGAGAGGGCTCCGTCCGGAACTGCGCAAGCCGTTCGCCGGGGATTCACTGGAGTTGCCGGACGAGCGGCTCGCGGGCGCCGTCATCTACGGCGGACGGTTCCCGGCATTCGAGACGGATCTTTATCCCTTTCTCAGGGCGGAGGACCGCTTCATCGGGCGATGCATCGACCTCGGAATTCCCCTGCTTGGCATCTGCCAGGGCGCCCAGCAGATTGCCTTTCATCTCGGCGCAACCGTCGGGCCGCCCGAAAGCGGGGCGAGCGAGTTCGGGTATTACGAGATTGCACCGACTGCGCAGGCCGGCGATTTCCTCGCAGCGCCCCTGACCGTCTGCCAATCGCATTTTCACACTTTTTCAGTACCCGATGGAGCCACCCGTCTGGCATCGAGCGCCGCGTTCGAGAACCAGGCCTTTCGCTACGGCCAGAAGACCTTTGGGCTGCAATTCCATCCGGAAGTGACCGTCGAGGGTTTTCGGCGGTGGCAGGCCGCGCCGGGCGCCCGATACGGAATGCCAGGCGCACAGACCCGCGAGGAGCAGGACGTGCTTATGCACCGCCACGATGCGGCGCAGGCCGCCTGGTTCCATGGCTTCCTCACAGGCTTCTTCGCAGAAGAACCGGAGACGCCAGCGTGAGCCGCCGCCGGCGTTGTCAGACAACTGATCGAAGCAGGAATCCCCGAGGCTGGCGGATTCTGCAAGCGGCACACCGGTTCGATGTCCTTGAGCCACGATAGGTCGGCGCGACTGAGCACCCTGCTGACGATTGCCGGCCAGACGGCAATCTCCATACGGCGGGACGCTCTGCGACCGCCAACCTCTCCGGGCATCACGCACGTGGGAGCCGACGAATTGGCAGGATGGTGTGGATGTAGTCAGTAGCGACTTGATGCTCGTGCCTCATGTTGAGCGAAGGGGTGCGGGACCCGTGGGTTCGAATGAACCTGGCGTACACATGAATTAGGGGATTCTCGTTTTGGCATTAGAAGATTTGCGCGATATGAAGTTCAGATATAATGCAAATTGTCAATTCACAGTGATTCTATACTATTGTAAATGTGCTATATCATTCATCGACAAATATTATTCCTGTTTAGCGCTTGGATAAAGTTGCAATGCAAGTGCTGCGTCAGCGCGGTAGAGTTCCTGGGCCTGATAGACATTGTGAGGGGTGTCAGGATTATGCATGTAGATGGTGTTGTAGGCGTTCTCTCCGTGTGGTGTCATCATTGTCGGATGGGAAAGGATTGACTGAAAGTTGGCCGTGAACTCATCAGGTGAGATGGCAAGGCTGTCATTCTTGAATTTGTCGATGTCCAGTATGGTATGGTCGGATTTCTCGGCCCAGCGACATTCGTTTGCCAGCTTTGCCAGGTGCTCGATCTTGCGGTCGGTGGGCCAACCGTCTCCGAGCTGGCGGTCTTCGCCGTTCATCATGACCTTCATGATAAAGAGGATGATGGTGCCGAGGCAAGAATTGGGATCGTCGTGGGCGCCGTTCGTGACAGCATAGCCAGCGTCGTAGGAGCCCTCGATGATCGCCAGACTTCGAAGGGCGGAGGCAAATTGCTTCGGGGTCCATTCGAAACGGAGCGCACCTTCCAGGTTGATTGGACGCATGGTGCCGTCGGGCTTCGTGGTTGCCCGGGGCCAATATTCAGCCAAGGTTGGGCGGATTCCCAACTCACCTGCCCAAACGAGGTCTGAGTTGGCGAGCCTCGGAACGAGTTCGGTTCCGGCCAGCAGTTGCTCGAACGCGCCTTGAGGCCGGCGCGGCATCTGGTTGCGGAGCGCGTGGCGGAAGGCCGGGTCGATGACGCCCGGGTCTAGCCCATCGAGCTGGGTGGGATCATAGTTGACCTCAAGAAAATGCGATCCGCCATCAGCTTCATTCTTGGGAATTACAACGAGGGTACCGTGCATGAGCGTGCAATGTGGGACGGAGTTGCGGTACTGGTTCTGGAGGCAGAACCAGGCGTCGGCACCACCGCTGACTGCAGTCCTGTAATCCTTGCATCGGTTGAAAGTGAGCCAGTCGGAATTGGCAATCCATCCGTGTTCGAGGTTTTTGAAGAGGTGTTGTGGCTGATATCCGATGCGTAGCTCGGATCCTGGATGATCGGGGTTCGAGGCGATATGTCGGGTATTGAGTTCGCGCCAGTTGGCGCGATCGGCGGCCGAAAGCAGCCGAACACCGAGTCGGCCCGAACCAGGGGTCATTCTGACGGACTGCCTGACGGCCTCAGGATCGGTCAGGGTTTGGCGCTTTGCCCAAAGGGAAGGGAAATCGGCGTCGGGATGGGCTGCTTCTCCAGGGGTCTGAACCCCCTGAAGCCAGCGAGGCAGCTTGGTGTGGGCGTTGGCGAGCGGGTCGGGGAAGCAGAAGCTGGTCAGGGCCGGTGTGCGGTTGAAGCCTTCCATGACGTAAGCCGTGGTGTAGCTTCCGGTGTGATGGAAGTAGGCGCGGCTGCCTTCGGTGAGGGTGCGGGGCACCAACACGGTTTTTCCTTGGAAGCAGGTACCCTTGCTATCGCAGGTATCGTCGACGATCCGCGCGGTCACCATCTCTGGGCCGTTTATTTCCTCCGCACCTCCATGGGTCAGGTAGGCAGACATCTTGTAGGTCAGGTTGGTGCGGTCCATCTCGAATAGGCCCTTGAAAGGGCCGATGTTGAGGACGAGGGTCCAGGGGTCTCCCGCCTCGAGCGGTTTCTTGAGGTTGATCACGGTGGCCTCGATAATGCCACATGTGGTGCCAAGGCTGCGACCGGGCTCGAAGGTCACGTCCTTTGTTGCGATGCCATGCGTATGGCATGCAGCACGGATGCGGTCGCCGATGGTCTTGAACGACGGCGCGCCGGGGGCGCTCGGAGCCGGAAGACCTCCGCAGAAGGTGATGCCTTCCATTGTCTTGATGCCGATCTCCTGGCAGTTGGCGTTGATGTCCGCGGCGATTTCGACGCCGAGCGCGAAAGCGTCGGGATCGGTTTGGCCACCGCCGACGGAAAGGCCGACGGAGAAGGGGATGAGGCCCTTTTTCTTCGCCTGCTCGGCCAAGTGGACGATGTTCGAGGCGGGAGCGCCGAATTTGTTGGTGAAGACGCTGATGGCTGTCTTCTGGGTGATGTCGAGATAGGTGCGCAAATAGACGCGAGCGCCGGGAGCGACGGCCGCGACCTTGTTGATCTCGTTTTCATCGTCGACGGAGAAGACGCGGACGCCCCGTTCGAAAGCATCGGCGATGTCTTGGCTCATCTTGTTGGGATTGCCGAGGGAGCAGCGACTCATGACGTCGGCGGCGTTGAGGCCCAAAGCGGTGGCAACGCCGTGGACGCGTTGGATTTCACCGATGGAGGAACAGTCGAATCCGTTGCGTTCTTGCATGATGACGCTGAGCAGACCAGGGGCGTCGTTGGTCTTCAGGGCATACTGCCAATTAGCCTCGGGAAGAGCGGCTTTCATGGTTCGAAAGTTCTGCTTGAAGACCTCAATGTCCAAGGCAAGCTGAGGAGCACGGAGGTTGCGACGTTTGCCGAACTCTCGCCTAGTCTGATCAGGGACAAGGACTTTGGCGTCGCCACATACGGTGTGGTCGTTCATATCGTTGATGTCGGTGTTCCCCATGATGATCGTTGGTGAGGATCTTGGTCTTGGTTGGTATTATAAGAATACTTTAATTCTATGTATGTCTTTTGAATTGCAATCTGGTGATGGAAAGAAGAAAGACGGTGGAATGCATCTGCTTAAATACTTGGAGTTCCCGGAGAGGAATTAACCGTCGCATGACGACCGGGCAATTTTGAACACGCATTCGGGGATTAAAGGGCAGTCGGCGACTTGGCGCGTCGATGCCGAACACGGGAGTGGCCCAATCTGCAAGGATGGCCCCATTCTTGCTGAGGTGGCCTTGTGACAAGCAGGTTTTTCGTGATTTGCAAAATTGCGGTGTGCAGGCAAGACTGTGGGCCGTGCGATGATTGGTGGAATGCTGGTCTGCCCCATTCAATAGTGCGAGCCACCGGCGGCAAGAGGGGCGCAGCTCGTATTTGGATGCCCGACGTCAATGCAACGTGGCCGCGTAAGCGACCGATCTTGTCAGCGCGGCGCAACAGTGCGGTCGCTCGTGACGAGCGTGAAGAATTTTTCAACACCGTACGCTCGTGATTTCCCAAGAATTACTCAAATTGCTGCGCATATCCCTTCTCATTGCTTTTGCGAACTCTCGAACTTCATCCAAACGAAGCAAATTATGGAGAGCGACAAAGGACTGAAGCTCGCCATTGTGCGCCACCTAATCGCGAAGGTCGAGACGATCAATCCAGCGGCAGAATTGTCCGGCCATGAGGGCTTGTGGCTTGATGTCCTCGATGGCCTCAATGGCGTCGGGGCGCTCGCGGCCCTTTCAGAACAGCTGAAGACAAACCGCCAACTTCGAGAGGCATTGGAAGGGTTTATTCCTTTCACCAGGTTGAAGAGCGCTCAGCCAGAGGAGAACTTCGCTGCTCTGGTTGGTTCCGAGGTGGCAGAGATCGAATGTTCCGGAGTTCTGGCCTCCGATCAACCAGCCCTTGAGCTACAATCTCAGGAGGAGTCTTTGACCCAGGTTGGCCGCTGGAAGTGGATGTTGCTTCTTGTCCTCTATGCCCTGGAGTTCGCCATTCTTTACGGCCTGGAAGCGGCGTTCTGGAACATCATCCGCCAATTGGGGGGCGTCTCCTATAACGACCCCAAAAGGATTGGCACCGAAATGGCGGCAGCCATTGGCGTGGCGATCCAATTCCCGGAGTTCCAGCGCCTGCTCCGTCATGTCTTGGATCGAGCCAAACTGGCGCCTGTCTTCAATGGGGAGGTCAACATCATTATTGAGCATGCTGAGATGATCTCTACTGGCTTCTTGGGGGGTCTGTCCATTGATGCAGGCGTGCACGCGGCAATCGCGCTGGCCGGCGACGATCCGGGTCTGGTTAGATACTGGCTGTTCCTTGGCTATTTCGGCGCGTTTTTCGTTGCAGGGTTTCTCAATGGAATTGGGCAACTGTGTCTTGGAAGGAAGCTGGCGATGGGGCCGCCGGGCGAACCTTACCCGGATGATGCCAAGCGCGCGCTCGTGGTATTTGGCAATCACTATGTGAACAAGGACGTGCTGCTCTATGAACGCCTTCTGCACTTCTTTAACTGGGGTCTATACAATTTCTATGGGGAAAGATTTGGAGAGGGTGAGCCTGCGCTCGGGGGAAGTCTATGGCTTTTCGTGGCTCTCTTTAAGATCTCCTTCTTCTGGGCCGGAAAGTTGCGAGAACGTCTCCTTGAGTGACCAGCGCATTGCATCCGCAGCGGGTCGTTCAATCATCTCCAGAATTCGTAATTGCTAGGAAGAATCGGCTCCGCGCGTTAAGATTATTCGGAAATTCCGAATTTGTCAGGATATATGCACGTGTAGATTTTGCTAAAAGATAATTTAGACAATTTGGATATTTGGTTGTTTTGATGTGCAATCGCATATTTATTCGACTAGAAGAATGTGCGTTTGATTGTGTGCATGTAAAGATGTCCATGCGATCGGGACGTGCAAGCCGAATCGCCGTTGGAGGTCGAAATGGACACCCTGGCAAGGCGCGAGAGCGTGGCGGACGGATTTCTCCCGCGTGGAATCACAGCCGCGGCGGCGGGAACATCAGGTCCTCGCCCTGACCCGACGGGACGACCGCGAAATTGGCTGGCCCGAGTTCTTCCATGTAATGGTGCAGGTTGCGGATGAAGGCCTTCACGTAGGCCGGCTTGTTTTCGCCATAGGGATCAGCCGCAAGCAGCGTCGGTTGGCGAAGCCTGTCGGAAATCGGTATGCGCCGAAGCTCCGGACCGTCGGGGCTCGCCTCGCGATTGGGCCGGATATTGAGGACGGAGACCCCGAGGCCGTTCGAGACGGCCGCCCGGATCGTCTCATAGGAGCGCGTGCGCAGCCCGAGCTTGGGGCGTCGGGCGGCGAAGTCGAACAGTGCCATGAGGTAGGTTCTGGTCTCGGGCAGGTCGAGGAGCACGAGCGGTCGCTGCGAAAGCTCCTCCATCGAGACCGTTGCCTTTTCGGCGAAACTGTCGTCATGCCGCACGAGCGCATGGGCTGGAACCTTGCAAATGGGTGTGATCCCGCTGCCATATTCCTCACCGATGTCGTAAGTCACGACCACGTCGAGCATTCCGGCATTCAGCCAGCTTCGCAATTCGACCTGGTCCCCCTCATAGAGAATGAATTCGCTCTTGCCGCTCTCGTTACGCATGCGCTTGACGACGGGCGGGACAAGCAGCGCTCCGAGCGGCGAAAAACAACCCACCCGGATGGCGTGATGGCCCGAATGGGCAAGTTCGTCCAGGGAGGTGAAGAAATCCGCCCCGGCGGAGAGGAACCGACGCGCCGAGACCAGGAACTTCTGGCCCGCCGGCGTGACGGCGACGCCATGGCCCTTGCGGCGCTCGAAGATGCGGGTTCCGGCCGCCTCCTCGGCGGTCGCGATGGCGGCCAGGACCGATGATTGTGAAATGCGAAAATCCTTGCAGGCAGCCGCAATGCTGCCACGCCTGGCAACCTCAACCACATATTCGATCTGCCTAAGCGTCAGGCGCATGTCTATTCCATATGCTTACATCACCAATAAATACATTTTATGGCCAGCCGCCGCCATGTTGTAAAGCCCTCACGAACGGGAGGAAAGAGATGGGGTTGCGTGCCGGGAACCATCCGGATGACATCTGCCAACTGACGGCCAGGGATCTGATCCGAAGGTTTGCTTCCGGTGAACTGAGCCCGGTGGATGTCGCCATGGCCGCGCTCGGCCGCGCCGTGCAGATCAACTCCTTGTTCAATGCCTTTACCGTCATAGACCGCGAAGGCGCGCTGGTCGCGGCGCGCGCCTCGCAGGACAGGTGGCGGAGGGGAGAGCCGCTCTCGGCCATCGATGGCGTTCCGACTACAATCAAGGACATCGTCCAGTGCAACGGCCTCGACGTGCGCTACGGCAGCCGGGTGACGCCGGACATTTCCGACCGGCCCGACGCTCCGTCCGTGCGCAACCTGCGCGAGGCGGGCGCCGTCATCATCGGGCTGACGGTCACTCCGGAATTCGGCTGGAAGGCGGTGACCGACAATCGGAAGGACGGCATCACCCGCAATCCATGGAACCCGGCCAGGACTCCGGGTGGTTCTTCGGGCGGCGCGGCCGTTGCGGCCGCGACCGGCGCGGGCGTATTGCATCTGGGCACTGACGGTGGCGGATCGATACGCATCCCCGCCTCCTTTACCGGCATCGTGGGTCACAAGCCGAGCTTCGGCCGGGTTGCCGCCTTTCCCGCAAGTTCGTTCGGTACGGTCGCCCATATCGGGCCCATGGCGCGCACGGTCGAGGACGCCGTCGCCATGCTCAACGTCATGGGCGGTCGCGATCTGCGGGACTGGACGCAGCCGCCGACTGGCTTCACCGAAGCCACGGCAAAGCCGATCAACTGGTCTGGCAAGAAAATCGCGTATTGGAAGACCCCATGCGTCGGTGGCGTCGAACGGGCCGTCGGCGATGCGGTCGAGACGGTTCTTGACGACCTCTCCCTGGCGGGTGCGGACGTTACGCAGGTGAGACTCCCCGATCAGGACGCGCTCCTCGAGATTTTCTATCGCCACTGGTATGTGGGCGCGGCAAATCGGCTTTCTGCCGTGGACCCGGCCGATCACGCCGTCATCGATCCGGGGTTCCTCAAGGCTGCGGAACTCGGTATGCGCTATAGTGCCGTGGAGCGCATGCAGGCGGAAATTCAGCGCGCGCAATTCGGGGCGCGCATGGATGCCTTGCTCGAAGAATACGACTATCTGATTTCGCCATCGGTTCCGATCTGCCCCTTCGATGCGGGACAGGACGTTCCTCACCGGACCGGATTGGAAAGCTGGGTGGAATGGTCTTCCTTCAGCTTCCCCATCAATCTGAGCCAGCAGCCTGCCTGCTCCCTTCCTTGCGGGTCGTCTCCCGACGGCCTTCCGATCGGGATGCAGATCGTGGGCGCGCGTGGCGACGACGGCGCAGTGCTGAGCGCCGGGCTCACTTATGAGCAGATGTATCCCGAACGGTTCCTGCTGCCGGGCGGCCACTGGCCCGAGTTCGGCGCGGAGGCCACATGATGCAGCTCGCGCTCCCGATGCTTCTCAACGCGCTGACCCTCATCAGCATCCTTCTGATGGTCGCCATGGGGCTGGCCATCATCTTCGGGCTGATGAACATCATCAATCTGGCCCATGGTGAATTCGTCACGATCGGCGCATTCACGCTCGTCGCCGTTCAGGCGGCGGGCGGAGACTTCTGGCTCGGTCTCATCCTCGCGCCCATTGTGGGTTACCTGTTCGGCCTTGTGCTTGAAAGAGTGCTGATTTCACGGATCGCGCAGAACCCGCTTCACGTGATACTCGTCACATGGGGCCTCAGCCTCATCATCCAGCAGGCGCTTCAGCTCCTGTTCGGGCCGGAGCCGCAGCGCGTCACCGGGCCTTTTCCGGGATCGGTCACATTCGGCCATATCCAGTATCCCGCCTACAGACTGTTCCTCATCGCCTTCGCCCTCGCCACATTCGCGCTTGTGATCGTCGCCCTTCGGCGCAGCAGGTTCGGCCTCGACCTGAGAGCCTCGATCCAGAGTGCCGAGATCGCATCCGTCATGGGCGTCGATCCCGGCAAGACCAACGCCCGCGCATTCGCCCTCGGCGCTGCGCTGGCTGCGCTGGCCGGCGTGCTCCTCGCGCCCCTCACCGCCGTCACCGCCTTCATGGGGGTCAACTATCTGGCGCGGTCCTTTTTCGTGGTGCTGGTCGGCGGTGCGGGGACGATTGGCGGCGTGGCGGCCGGCAGCACCATCATTGGCGGCCTGGAGACCTTCCTGACCTACCAGATTCCGCCCACGGTTGCGCAGGCGGCGGTCCTCGGGCTGGCCATTGTCATCCTGCGCTTCCGTCCACGCGGGATACTGCCGGCATGACACACGCGCTCGAACAAGCAGGTGCCTCCGGGAAGGCGGCACCAACCGCCCGGCGGCTGCGGCCGGCCTCGATCGTGGCGATCGTTCTCGTGGTCCTGCTGGCGTTGATGCCGTTCGTTGCGGAAGACTACACCGTATCGAATTACCGCGACGTCCTCTTGCTGGCTCTCTTCGCCCTCGGCCTCGACCTATTCTGGGGCAAGACGGGGATACTGAGCTTCGGACACGCCACATTCTTCGGGCTTGGCGCCTACGGGATGGCGATCACGACCGTCCGGTTCGGTATCGATCCGGCATGGGCGCCTCTCGCCGGCCTGGCATTGGGCGTGGTCCTCGCCGCCGCTGTCGCATTCGTGGTGGGGTTCTTCATACTCTATGGCGGGGTGCGCGGCGCATAT
>Ga0209915_1003691_pt1 | contig 12412 bp, 13 predicted proteins | sample ThiBiot_750_plan_FD_183952 | JGI IMG/M metagenome (GOLD analysis project Ga0209915, IMG submission 183952) | Wastewater bioreactor microbial communities from Cape Town, South Africa - Thiocy_cont_750_plan (SPAdes) | ecosystem: Engineered > Bioreactor > Thiocyanate-remediating > Anaerobic-Aerobic... | reverse complement strand
AATGAGTGAGCTCGTGTTGTTTTCTATCTTGCTCACTCACTCATGCACTCACTAATGCACTCACTCGAGCTCGAGAACGTACTTGTAATATACAACGTTTACATTATTCACAATGTCCTCCTGTTGGCTGCACTTGAGGTGCTCGTACATGTCGATCCACAGTGCCTTGGGAATCATGGTGCCACTGTACGGAAGCAAGCCAGCTTGCCGGAGGCCCTGTGCAGTCCACCAAGCACAATTGCCGTACGACGAGCCGCTCATCATGTTGAACAGCGGCGCCAGAACCACGGTGTAGTTGGCCTTGTTGCGATGCGAGCGGAGGTGAAGGTCCAAAAAGTACTGGTGCATTGCAAGCACACGCTCCGGTGGCTTGAGTTCCATCCATCCAGCAGCCGCCAACCATCAAACAATCGGAGAGTCAGAATAAGAGAACACCGCTGGCGTCACGACTGCCTCGACTTACCACGTGTTGCACTCGAATCGAAGCAAAGTTACGATTGTAGATGCCGCCTTGTTCGTTGCCAGTCTCGATATCGAAATTGGTACCAAAGAAGAACTCTTCCGGCGGAAGGAAGTTGACCATCTCTTGATTGGCGAGGCCCACAATGTTCATCACCTGCCATCAACGTTTGAGTATGAGAGAGCTGGAGAGAGAGAGAGAGAGAGAGAGCATAGTGACAGTGATGTGGATACGAATGTTGCCATACTGTATGTCGGCCGTTTGGCAACGTGTACCGCACCGACGCATGGCCATACGGGTTGGCCGAGACCTTGAACAGCGGGCCTGAAGAGTTCAAGTACGGCTCGACAAAGATGTACTCGACCGCCGGAGGCGAGTGGTGTCCGAGGGCGCGGTCGATCTGCGGCAGTATCGAGTACTTGTTCGCCACCTCCTCGCCATCGCGTGCGCCAAAGTTGGCGAACGGATCCTCGCCATTCGGACCCGGTTCGAGATTCTCGATCACGCTCGCCTGCTGCGCAGCGACACTCGGATCCGACGAGCCGATCGGCGATGGAACCACCACCTTTGCTGGCCCAAACAACATTGTCGCCGCCGCTGCCGCCGCCGCTGCCGCTGCCACGGCCGTGGTATCGGTCGAACGAAAGTGTGGATCGAGCCCTTGGTCCCAGTCGGATTCGAGGTCGCCATCGCCATCGCCGTCACCGTCGGCGTCGCCGTTGTTGCTCTCGGTTGGGATCGAAGCAAAGGTGTACTGGTAGGTTGCCAGATGGCGCGAGTGCGCGTACTGGTTGATGACGTCGATCCATTGAGTGCGCTCTTCTTGCGAGCTCGCCTGCAGCAGCCACTCGCGATCCGGTGTGTGAATCTCGAACGGCCAGTCGCCCTTCTCCTTGCGAGTGCCATGGAAGAAGCTCGGATGCACGGTAGTAATGTCGGAGATGTTGATGAAGCCGCGGTAGGTCGGCGAGTCCTTGTCGATCGAGTAGTACAAGCGGTTGTCGACGCGGTCCAGCACGAACCACCGTCGCTGCCACGTCTGCCACGACATGGCCGACGCGCCTTTCTTGAGCAGGTAGCCGCTCATCGCCACGCGCCGCGCCGAGTCCTTGCGCGCTGGCGACGCGATGGCAACGAACGAATCGTCGAGCGAGCTCGCCGAACTCGACTGCCTCACCGAGCGCGGTACCGGTGCCGCTCCGGGAGGCTCGCCGGTCGAGGCGCTTTGCGACGACGACGCGAGCGACGACGTTGACGAGAGCGACGGCGAGAGCGACGGCAGCCCCGTGGTGCCCGAGCGACGATCGTCGTCTTCGCGAGTGTCGGACGTCGGCCGAGCGGGAGTGGGCGTGAGGTTGCACTCGACCCACGAGTCGTCGAGCGAGCCGTCGGATGCCACGCCCAGGACGCGCGACAGCGGGTCGTCGAGCACGATCGAGATGGCATCGCGCGGCAGCACGCCGCTCTTGCCGTCGTCCTTGTAGCCGGTCCACCAGCGTTCGTTGTAGTCGTCGTTCTCGTGAGCGAGCAGCAGCTCGCCCGCCGTGAGCGACAGCTTGCTCCAGTGGTCGGCGGCAAAGTCTCGCTCGGCACGCACCAAGCAGATGCGCTTCGAGTCGAGCGACACGCGCGTCGGCAGCAACGACAGCCGTCGCAGTCGTTCACTGAGATACTCCTCTCGTGCTGCTGCTTCTGTTGTTGTTGATGTTGATGATGCTGATGATGATGATGATAGTGCTTCGGTGGATTGCTGGTGTCGATCGGAACCGTTATCGCTGCCATAGCCTGAGGTGGACACATTCTCTGCAGTGCCCGAGCCTCCAGCGCCTGGTTGTTGTTGATGTTGATGTTGATGTTGATGATGCAGCAGCTCACGCTCCTGATGCAATCTCATGAAGAGCGCCAAGAGCACTCGCTCGTCCTCAGCCTGTTGACGTCAGCACCCATCGTACTCACGCACTCACTCACACGGCTGCGGTCGAGCATACCGAATAGAAGTTCTGAATCACGTAGATCCAATCCTTCTCGATCTCAGGCTTGGTCGGCGCGGTCGCAATCACGATGCGCGAGTTCTTGAGCAGTATGCGGTACGGCTCTCCGAACCAGAACGGTCCGCCGATCTTGTGCTCTTGCACCTCGAAGCACTGCGACTCGATGATCGTCGTCCAGAACATGCTGGCGCCATCGAGCGACCGCGGCTTGCAGAGTGGCATCTGTAACTCTACCAATCAATCCACCCACTCACTGACCCACTCACTGATCCACTCACCCACTCACTAACGAACGAGATTACGGAAGGTACGATGCAACCTTGCGCACACTCACTCTCGCAATCACGCAACCGGCATCATATCTCTCGGATAGTCGCGCGTACTCGCTCTCGTACACTCGATGACACAATCAACGCAATCTCTGTTCTGGCTCACAAGACGTGCTATCGAATCTAACCACTAATTGAGGCCTGAATCAATCCAACCACCTTCTTGGATGATGATGAGGAGCGACGTGGTGTGTGCGCGATTGGAGAGCGAAGTGACTACTGTTCCTCCAACCACCAACACATCCATCCAATCCCTCAATCATCAACACATCCATCCAAACCCTCAATCATCAACACATCAATCCAATCCCTCAATCATCAACACATCCATCCAATCCCTCAATCATCAACATATCAATCCAATCCCTCAATCATCAGCATATCAATCCAATCCCTCAATCATCAACACATCCATCCAATCCCTCAATCATCAACACATCCATCCAATCCCTCAATCATCAACACATCCATCCAATCCCTCAATCATCAACACATCCATCCAATCCCTCAACCATCAACACATCAATCCAATCCCTCAACCATCAACACATCAATCCAATCCCTCAACCATCAACACATCCATCCAATCCATCAATCATCAACACAGCCATTCAATCCATCAATCATCAACACAGCCAATCCCGTTCCTCCCGCTTGCCATGCAATCAAGCTACCAGAATGCACAACATGAAGCTGTGATGCATGCCAATCCATTCGCTGGAGCCTTGGAGTACGCGTACGGCGATGCCTCGACCACGCCCCTGCTGCAGCAGCAGCTACCGGCCGCACCACCTCTGCCTCCTTCGAACAAGCACCTGCAGCCTGTCGTTATCGAGAGCAACTATGGCATCGAGGCCTCGACGATGGCGCAGCAAGCGCCTTCGTCGCGTTGCTTCGATTGCTGCTGCTGCTGTTGTTGCGGCAGCTGCTTCAGCTCGTGCGGCCCGCGACAACCGGGCGTCGTCAAGGCGTCGTTCACGTATCCGCTGCGCGGCATACTGTTCATGCTCTCGCATCCGCGGCTATGGTGCAAGATGCTGCTGCCGGGCCTGATCACGTTCGCGTTCGCGGCTGCGATCGTCGTGCTGCTGTTCGTGTTCGCGCTCACGCCGCAGTATCTGCTGCTGAGTCCGCACATGCCGCCGTGGGCCGCGTGGTTGTGTGCCATCGCGCTCACGCTCGCCGAGTCGCTGATTGGCGTCTATCTCGCAGTCACGTGTTGCTTCAGTCGTACGTGCACACGCTCCGACGCGCACCGACGAGCGACGTCACTCATTCGATCGTGCTTGGCGTGCACGCGTCGCAGGCTACAAGGGCAAGCTGTTCGAGATGGTGTTCGAGTTGGAGGGCGTGCCACTGCCGCAGAACAGCGCCCAGACGCCCGTGTGCCAGTACCTCTACCAGCAGGGCTTCTCGCTCGCGACGCTACTCACGACGCTGCCGCTGAATGTCATTCCGATCGTCGGCACCATGGGCTTCGTGGTGATCAACGGCTTCGTGCACGCGTGGGCGCTGCACGAGGGCTTCCTCGCCGGCAACAAGGGCCTCGCGATCGCGCAGCAGGTGCGCTACATTCGCAGCAGCTTTCGCGCGTACGCCATGTTCGGCATCGTGGCCATCGTGCTCTCGGCCGTGCCGTTCCTCGGCGTCATGTTCATCTACACCAACACCATCGGTTCGGCGCTGTGGGCCATCGACTTGGAGCTCAGCGGCCAGCTCGACAACTACTCCTACCAAGCACTCGAAGAGATGAAATGATGATGATGATAGGTTGGTTGGTGCGAATGAGCAAAGAGTGCGGGTGATTGTATATTGATTGTAGATCGAGCTGTTTGTAATCAAGTGTAACGTAGCAGTATAAAAGGAGAGCCAAGATATGCAAGGTCCAATTCGGAGCGAATCGAGCGAGTGAGGAGTGGCTGAGATCGGCAAGCAACCTAATAGTACTTGGTAATGTCGATGCCTTGGGTCGAAGCAATGACGCGCTGGAGCACGATCAACGACACGGCCGGAAACATCACCTCGTGCGAGCCGTCGAACGTGCCGAGCACCGGCACCAGCAACGCCTTCTTGAGGCCGAGGAGCATCAGCTCCGGACTCGCGAGAGCGAACGACAGCACGGCACAGAAGGCCATGAAGATGGCAAGGTTGCGAGCCCAGCGCAGGCCGTCCTGGAGCTTGCGGGCGTTGTGGTTGAAGCCGTCGCCGGTCACGAGCTGGTTGCGCAGCTGCGCGATCACGTCCTCGGGTCGCAGCTCGAGCGCCGGCATGTCCTCCTCCAACGCCTCGCTCTTGGCCCTGAGCGCCGACTCCTTGGCCGACACGAAGGCCGACACGAGCATCTGCCGAATCTCGAGCGAGTCGATCTCGAGCAGCGCGAGTTTCTCGGCGAGAGCCTGGAACTCGGGAGACTCGAGCAACTGCGCCGTGACCTGCTTGACCTGCTCGGACATCCTGGCCCACTGTGCGCGCGCCATGTACGTCAAGTACTCGAGCTCGAGCGCCGGCACCAACGAAATCGCCTTGTTGCGGCAAGCGTTCAGCGACGTTGCTCCATCGACCGACTACACTCTCGCGCAGTGGTGAGCATAGTGGTGCCTACAAGCCAAGCGAGCCAAACGAGCCAAACGAGCAAACGAACCTGGAACGACGTGACCTTGTAGCCGTGCTTCATGGCGCGGCGGAGAATCTTGTACCAGTTCACCGAACTCTTGGTAGGCGAGAGATTCTCGCGGCTGCACGCAAACACACACTACCTGATCAGAACGGGTTCTGTGGCCAACTCGCCCATCATTCGCGAGAGAGGGAGAGGGAGAGGGAGGGGGGGAGAGAGAGAGAGACGTACACTCCGCTGGCACGTCCGACCAATCCCTGCTGCTTGCCGCGCATGAGCACGTGGTGCGCCTCGAAATGCGGGTCGCCATAGCCAGGCAGCGTGACGAGCGAGAATCCGAGCAAGCAGCCGACCTCATGGCGCATGGCCGGGTGCATCGAGACCAGGAGCAAGAACGGGCGAATCAGGCCGAGGTCGAACGCCATGCGGCGTTGCTCCGAGTCGCGGCTCAGTTGGCGATCGAGCTCGGCCTCGTCGTTGATCTTGTCAAAGTTCGCGACCTTGACGGCGTGAAGCTCCTCCCACGACTGCGCCTCCTTGCCGGTGGCCGAGTCAGTGAGGTTGAGGAGTTTCTTTTGCGCACGGCACTGCGCACAGCGCGAATTGTTCTTGGGGCTCTTCTTGGCCATGCCGATATCGCATTGCGTGCACTTGGTGGTGAACTTGAAGCACACTTCGCAGCTGTAGATCGGAAAGTCCGTGGTGGTCTACATCATAATCGTGAGTGAGTGAGTGAGTGAGTGAGTGAGTGAGTGAGTGAGTGAGTGAGTGAGTGAGTGAGTGAGTGAGTGAGTGAGTGAGTGAGTGGGTGAGTGAGTCGATCTACTCGTACCTTATCAAAGGCCGTGTGCTCACCTTGCTCGAAGCACCACGAGCACCAACGATCGTGAAGCTGCTGTTTCTCAAGGTTCTCCTTTGAATTCGCCCACGACTCGATCAGACCCTTGCACAACGCGCACTTCCACGGTCGAGTGCCAAAGTCCCGCGCCATTGCAGTCTTGCACTGGTTGCATGTGCGAGTGTTTTGGTTGCAGCCGCGGCACGCGTAGGTCTGTAATACGATGAGCGCTGGTCAGGGTCTCTCTCGCGTTGCAGACGCGATCGAGCTCATCACTCACACACCTTGCCGGCTCCCGAAATCCTGTTCATGGGATTGTCCATCGTAACCACATGGTTGGTGGTCTCGAAGCACCAACTGCAAGGCCGGACCTTAGTGAACTTGGCTTCACCCTGTAACAAACAAGTGAGTGAGTGAGATATCGTGAGTGAGTGAGATATCGTGAGTGAGTGAGTCGGCAAGTGTCAGTGGCTGACAGCCTTCGTACCTCGTCCCAGTCCTTGATCAGGCGCCTGCACTTCCAGCACGCCTCCTCGTCCCACGACTGTAACAGAGCGGCGGCGGTGGGTTGGTACAAGTCTCGCAACAGCGCTAATTCGGCGCCGAGCAAAAGCACCACGACGACCACGACGACGAACCTCCATTCCGCGCGCCATGCTCGAGCACCCAATGATGCGGCACACCAACGTGCGGTTGGTGCAATTCTCGCACCGCCAGCGGTCCCGTTGCACGAGGCCCTTGGTGACCTATCGTCGGTAGCGCAGCATCGTCGTCGGTTAGGTTGGTTCGGAACTATAGAGTCGCGCGGCTCGCGGTCGTGGTGCGGCGCGTACCCGCGTGTGCGTGGTCTCCTTGAAGCACCACGAGCACCGAGCCGTGCGCTGTACGAGATCCTTCTTGCCGGACTCGAGCGACGACGTGGGCACGTACGTCAGGTGCAACCAGGCGCCCGCATCGGTCATGGCCCAGTCCTCGATCGAACGCTCGCCGAGGTTATCGAGCACCACCATGTCGCTGCTGCTCGAGCGGAGTGCCGTCGAAGTGGCGCTTCCACTCGTCGATCCAGTGGCTCCACGCGACAGGGGTCGATCGGCACCGGAGGCGTAACGGACGAGGCAGCTCTTGGTAGGCAGAGGAACGAGGATGGCGCCAGACGACAACCGAATCGAGAGCGAGTACTGCGCGTACCAGGACAACAACAACGACGAGGCGTGAGGGTCGGGTCGCACGAATGTCGCGCGTACGGTGGACGGCGCAGGGCGTTGGTACGTACGGTGACGCCGGCTGGCACCTCGAACGCGAACCAGCCAATGTGCTTCGAGCCGGCCATGACGTCCTTCTTGGAGGTAACGGTGCGCGAGCCCGCCGAGACGGTCCAGGTGGCCGTCAGCTTGCGCGGGCCCTTGTTGGCGTCGGCCCACACGTACGCCTCGTACCAGCCGGCCTCGAGCGCAGCGATCGAGTGTTCGAAGGCCTTGCCCTTGCGGAGGCCGAGTTCCTTGCCATCGTTGAGCTGCCACACGAGAGCCATTGAAAGATTGCGAGCGCGTGCGTGCGTGCGTGGCAGGGCGGGAGAGCGAATGTCGCTGCCGCTGTGGCGCTCGATGCTCATTATTCCTTCTTGCTGCTGCACCTTGTTGTGGTGCTCATCAGCCATCAATCAATCAATCAACGAATCAATGTATTATCTAGTATCGGCCTCATCGATACTATTTCGTAACCGGTCTCGCTCGGATCATATTACCAAATGTTGCAGCGAGTGCTTGGGTTCATGGGCGTGTTGGGCGCGCACTTGAAGGTCTGCGCGAATTGTGGCAGCTGCGAGAGCGGCACGTTGACTCGCGCAATGGCCGGCGAGTGCGGGTTGCTTTGCACCATTTGGCGAATGTACTCGGGCGTGTCGACCTCGCACCACGTGAGCGCGTAAGTGACGAAGAACAGCTGCTCGTTGGTCAGCGGCGGCACCGCCACCGGCTCGGGTCCGTTCTTCTTGATCCACTGCTGGTACGCCGTGTAGGTCGAGTGCATTCCGCCAATGTCGGCAATGTTCTCGCCGTTCGTGAGGTTGCCGTTAATGTACACGCCCGGCAGCACCTCGAACGAGCTGTACAACTCGGAGACGCACTGTGCGCGCTGGTCGAACGCCTCGCGCACGCTCGGCGGCCACCACTCGTGCAGCTTGCCGCTGCCGTCGTACTGGCTGCCCTCGTCGTCGAAGCCGTGAACGAGCTCGTGACCGACGACGTTACCGGCACCGCCGAGATTCATGGCCACCGGATAATCGAGCGAGAAGAAGAAGGGAGCTTGCAAGATACCAGCTGGGAGCACGAACTCGTTCATGGTCGGTTGGTAGTATGCATTCACTGCGGTAGCGTAGATCAATCGCAACAATAACATGATCGTCGGTTCACGTCAGTTACGATGACAACGGATATATCGAGAGAGAAAGAGAGAGAGAGAGAGAGAGAGAGAGACAGAGAATGGTTTCGCGGTCTGTGTATGTGTGTGTACCTGTTGGTGGCGTCATCTCCCACTTTTCCTTATCGACTGGCTTGAACATTTGCTGCAGCATGTTGGTGACGGTGAGGTTGCGCGTCGCGAGCGTACTCTCAAAGTACTCGGACTTGACGAGGCAGAGCGAGGTGTAATCGGTCCAGTGCGCCGGGTAACCGATGAGATTGTCGACCATCGAGAGCTTCTGCGCCGAGAGCGCTCGCGTCTTGTTGTCCATCCAATCGACGCCCGGCAGGTTGCTCAAGAACGCGAGCTCGACCTCCTTGACGAGCTCCTGCGCGAGCGACTTGCTGGCGGCCGGGAACTTGTCGGCGACAAAGTAGCGGCCCAGCAACTCGCCGAGGTTCTCGTCGGTGGCCTGCACGCAGGTACGCCAGCGTGGCGTGATCTCCTCCTGGCCGTTCAGGAAGGCGCCGTAGAACTCGAACGACTCTTGCACGAACGACGACGGCAGCAGCTGCGAGAGGTCGTTGATGATGCACCAGCGCAGGTAGGTGTAGATGGTCTGCGCCGGCATCTTGAGCACCGTGTCGAAGATGGTGTGGAAGAACGGCGGCACGTTGACGTTGAACTGATCGCCGACCCAGCGCGCGTCCGAGATCGGCGGCAGGCCGACCGCCACCAGGTACGCGTTCCACGCCTTGGAATTGCCGCCAAAGGTGCTCGCGAGCGTCGAGACGTTGTACGGATGGATGAGCAGGTACGGGTCGCGCCGCTCGACGTTCGAGTACGAGGCGTTGGCGAGCGCGCTCTCGACCGAGAGCACGAGGCGCGCGTTGCTCTGCGCCGTCGATTGGCTGTCGCCGGCGAGCTGGAACATGCTGCTCATGTACGTGAGGTACTGGTTGACGACGTCCGAGTCGGTGTAGTCGCTCGGCGTGTAGAGGCCCAGCCCGCCCTGGTCCAGCTGCACCTGCATGGCCTCGGGGTGCAGCGAGTCGACCGCCACGAACATGGCGAACAGGCCCGGGATGCCGTAGCGATGCAGCACGCCGCCGACCTGCGCCAACACCGTCGTAGGGTCGTTGGACGGCGCACCGAGCCGCGCCACCATGGCGTTCAGCGGCGCCAAGCCGCGCGCATCGATCGTCGCCTGGTCCATGCACGAGTCGTAGAACGGGCCGACGAGCGGCCACGAGCCCGACTCGTCCTGCAGAATGTCGAGCAGCACCTGCTCGTTGGCGTCGGCGATGCCGTCGGACGAGAGCGAGTACCGAGCGCGGTCGGCCGGCAGCTCGAAGCTCTGCAGCCACGAGCCGCACGCGTACTGATAAAAGTCCTGGCACGGATCGACCGAGAAGTCCATGTTCGACAGCACCTGCTGCGCGAGGTCCGCCGGCGGCGCCCCGCGCGCTCGGCTGCTGCCACGATGGGCTTGTCGTATCGGTGCCGGCTTGTTGTAGATGGTCGGCTTCGGACGGCCACGGAAGCCATCGAGAGCGCGACGGCCATCAACGACACTCGGCAGCAGCGCGACGACCGCGACCACAACGAGCACGAGCATCGCAACGACGACGAAGGGTGCCGACGTCGAGCGAGCCATGATCAAGCGGTGGCTCCTCCTCGTTGCGCTTACTAAGGAGATGGATAGATGGGTTCCTCTCCCCAACTTTTGTCGATAAACTACCGGTTATTGAAGGAGGTAGTGATTGGTAGGCGGGTCTTGTTGATGTTGATGGCAGCAAGGCAGCGAGCGAATGAGATCGCGATCGAGATCGACTGGTTGCTTCTTGTTCTCTCTCGCTCGCCAACACAACACAACACACACCACACCACACCACACACCACACGATGGCACAACTATCACAATGGCTCGATGACCAACTCATGAGTATACTCGGGTACTCGGAGCCATCGGTCAACGAGTACTTGATATCGATGGCCAAGAAGGCTCGCGGACCCGACGAGATTGTGGCGCTCTTGGAGGACGTGTCGATACCGATCTCGGACGCCACGCGAGCCTTCGCGGCGCAGCTGTACTCTCGTATCCCGCGCGACAACGCCTCGCGACTCACCGATATGCGCAAGCAAGAGATGGAGGCCATCGCTCGACGTAAGCGCAACGAGGCTTACAAGCTGCTGCTCGATGACGAGGAGAGCAAGCCAGCCGCTGCTACTGCTGCTACTGCTGCTGCGACCTCGACATCGACATCGACGACAGCGGCATCGGACGATCCCAAGAAGAAGCGTAGCATCCGCAAGACTACCACCTCGACCAAGGAAGACCTTCAAGAAGAAGGTACGCACGCATGCTTGCTGGCTTGCTTGATTGATTGACTGGAGAGGCGTGTCGATAGTCGAGTGCTGACTCGCTCTCGCTCGCGTGTTCGATGATGATGCTGCTGATGCTGCCGCGCAGAGGACAAGTACGCCAAGGACGCTCGCGAGGTCGCCGAGCTCGCTGACAAGCTCCGCAAGAAGGACGAGGGCAAGACTCGCTATGTACGTGTGTGTGTGCCGTTCGGTGCCATCGATCGCCGTGTTGCGTTGCTGACTGACTCGCTAACACGCACACGCACACAGCTCGTTGGCGGCAGCGCCGCGCTCAAGGCCGCCGAGGAGGCTCGCAAGCGCCGCGAGCTCGCCAACCAAAAGAAGTACGCCACATACAGTGCGATAGAGCCAGCTAGCTGCATCGATCGCGAGCTTCGTGACTCACTCGATGTTCGTGGTATGGCAGCGAGGAGATTCTCGAGCGATTGCGCACGATCTCGCGCCGCAAGTATCTCGGCGATCGCGAGCAGAAGCAGCTGCGTGCTCTCGAGGACACGATCAAGGACGAGGAGTATCTCTTCCAAGGCGTCGAGCTCACGCCCGAGGAGCGGCGCGTGCAGGAGCTGCAGCGCACGCTGCTCAAGTTCGTCAAGGAGCGCATGGACATTGTCGCCAAGAAGCGCGCGAGCGGCTACTACATTCCGGCCGGCGAGGTGAACGACGACGGCAAGATCGACCGCCAGGCCAAGATGGCGCTGCTCGACGCGCGCTACCAAGATGTCGACGAGACGCCCAGGCTCGACCAGGACATTTGGGCTGATCATCAGGTAGGTTGATATTCATTCATTGGTTCCTTCATTCATTCATTGGTTCGTTGTTGCTGACTCGGCGTTGCGGTTCGTGTAGATTGCAGCCAGCAACCTGTCGGTCGGCACCAAGGAAGGCAAGAAGCGGCCCGAGGAGAAGGAGTACGAGTTGCTGCTCGATGACCCGATCCCCTTCATCCAAGCGGGATTGATCAGCGGCGACGATACTGCCGACCTGCCGGCGTTGCTTCTCGGCGAGGCGCCAGCGGCTGCCGCCAAGACCATGAGCAAGCACGAGAAGATCTTGGCTGACCGCAAGACACTGCCCATCTACCACTACCGCGAGCAGCTTCTGCAGGCCGTGCGCGATTACCAGATCCTCATCATCGTCGGCGAGACGGGCTCTGGCAAGACGACGCAGATTCCGCAGTATCTGCACGAGGACGGCTACACCGCCAAGGGCATGAAGATCGGCTGCACGCAGCCGCGTCGCGTCGCTGCCATGAGTGTGGCGGCACGTGTGTCGGACGAGCTCGACACCAAGCTCGGGAACGAGGTCGGCTACAGCATTCGATTCGAGGACTGCACGTCCGAGAAGACCATCATCAAGTACATGACCGACGGCATGCTGTTGCGCGAGTTCCTC
>Ga0209915_1003687_pt1 | contig 12429 bp, 6 predicted proteins | sample ThiBiot_750_plan_FD_183952 | JGI IMG/M metagenome (GOLD analysis project Ga0209915, IMG submission 183952) | Wastewater bioreactor microbial communities from Cape Town, South Africa - Thiocy_cont_750_plan (SPAdes) | ecosystem: Engineered > Bioreactor > Thiocyanate-remediating > Anaerobic-Aerobic ... | reverse complement strand
ACAAGGACAATGAAGAGTACTGGGATAATTGTGTATTAATTGTGTGAATCTTGCCGATGAAGGTGAATATTCGATTGAAGTGATTGTTTGCGAATAGAATGTAGTAGCAAAAGCAATAATTAGTACAGTCAAACCTAAAGTACATAGATATATGCGAGTAGCAATGAGATCTTTCCGAGTCGATTCTTGATTATCTGATGGTTTTTTGTAAATATTTAGTTGAAGAAAATATGTCCATAAACGTTTTGTTAAATTATTTGCCATATTCAGAATTTAGTCGTCTCTCAAAATGACGCAGAAAATGATTTACAAGCAGTCAAAGAGAAATAGTAATAGAAGAACAAATTAATTTTTTTTAAGATGCGTATTCAAGCTTTTCTATTTATCAAATTTTGAGAGATCATTCATGCAAAAAAGAAATAAAAGAGAATGAATAAGAAAAAAGTAATTTTTGTTGTAACTTTCTTGAATGAAACGAACGCCGATGGTGACTATGCAATTCAAAATGAGAATCGCAATACGGCTACAAGCAGCTGGTCTTATGGAGAATTTCATATTTACAGTACAGTTTTGTCAAAGTCCATGTGTGCGATCTATTCTCGGGAATCCTTTTAGTTCTGATACACATATTCATAGAATGAAAAAAAGCGAACAAGTTTTCTTTTCTTTTCTCCCTCGAAAAAGAAAATGTCACGTTCACCATAATTATATAACAAATAGAGCATGTCATAAGGAAAACGTTTATCAATATTAAAATAGAATCAAAAGAACTTGCTGTGTCAGATCGACTCAATCCTCTATATCTTGTTCGCGTTTTGTGTGTATATTATTTGAAAATTTCTGTAATGAGCGAAATGAAGATGTGTTTGTGATCGACAATGACCCGAACTCGTTTAATTAGTGTTATATTAACGCGAATAAAGGATATTTCATAAGTAACGACCGCATTTTTTTAATTTCACTGTGTGTATACTAAACTGAACGATAATCAGAAAGTTATTACGAATGCACTAATTTTATTTTCTGATGACTCAAACATCCGAGTCATCGATCGATCTAGGTGTTTGTTCAGAGATTAATTTAATCTAAAAACACAATGAATCGAAATAGTAATTCAAAACATTAATAAACTTTTCGGCCATAGGAAATGAAAAAAACTCTTTTTTGTGTACTCAAAAAGAAGTGTTGAGTACACTATAGAATCGGTCACTGTGGCTGTCCGGCCGTTTACACGATAATTTCCGAAAGGAGACTCCGATCAACCTGAAATTTTCTGCAGCGTTTAATCTAATAAGTATCTCGGTTGAGTTCGAAGATGGGCCCGATCCGTCAAAGATTTCCTAATTTATAGCTCAAAATATCACTTTCCCCCCTGATTTGATGGAGATTCTGGTAATTGATAGTTTTCTCTAAGCTAATATTTTCTCATAGCTGCGACAAAACTCATACTATTATACACCGTTCGATAGAGAATTTCATGCGCTACAAAATCATACTAAATAGTATAGATAGATCTATAATGACGAAAATTTCTTCCGTAGAACACATTTTCAATACTACCAAAAATTCGTAAATTTAGACATAATATCGAAGTAAATTGCACGTTTTTCTCATGGAATCGATACGAGTCTCTCCCACTAGACAGAACTCTTCATGGGCTATCGTATGATATCAAAACATAGTGGAAAATTTTCTCCTTGTGGTACTTCTTACTAAGCCAGACAAACTCATAATATTTTGGCACTTTGTCAGCATAGAAAATATACATTTTCTTAGAATAGAAAGATCAATTTGTAAATTAGGGTCTACAACACAGTTGAAGTAGAAATAGAGATTAACATAAAATATTGGCACATATCTTTCCCTCACTGTCATCTCTCAAACATCCTTCCTCATATTCCCCTTCCATGATCTCTTCAACACCACCGTCGTGTCCCTCCCCTCTACAGTCTCTGAACCAACCTTCCTCGCCTTTACTTCATCATCACTATCGAAATCTCTAGGGTTAACTTTTTGAAGTATACATAACGATCGGATTTCAATCCGATGTTTCCGCATTTATTTTATTTTAGCTTTTTTGTTGTTCGTTTTTTGTTGGTTTTTTTTGGTGCACGTTTAATTTCTCTTTTCGGACAGTTTTTTTATGTTATATTTCCCTTGATTTTTTTGTCCCATGTACCTTTAGTTCTATTTGAATGGGTCGGAGAAGTTTTTTATGAGAAGATTTTCAATCATTAGATCGATCTTCTACTTAGATATTTTAGTTTTATTGTGTATTTTTGCATGTATGTCTCGAAGCTAATCTTCTCTATGTATTTGATGTATGTGGTTGTGTCTGTGAGGTGTTTTTGTTAATTATGGTTATTTGAGGCACTAATAAAGAGCTGTACGGATGGTATTTTCTTAAGTATATTGGTGCACTATTGCTTTAGCATGTTATCTGAATTTTATTTAGTATTTTCGTAAAAATCTGCGATAGAATATATAGAATTCATAGTGTCAGATCAGTCCTGATCTTATATGGTCTTTCGAGTGGATCAGATAAGAAAAGTACGTACGACTTGATATAAGAAATCGGTGACCACGATTTTTCGTACGATCATATACGATCATATACGATTCTTGCATATGATCATATATGTTCATAAAAGAATATGTGACTGATCTTGACGTATGATTGTTCGACCTGGGTACGTATGTATATAACGTACAGAGTCCGATTTTGCAAAAAGTGCTACATTTTTTCAAAGAACAAAAACTTTTGAGCATTCTAGGTGATAGTTCTAGGCGAAGTAGGATTTGCTGATTAACCGAAAAAATACCTTTTCTTTTCTCAATCTATCATTTTCAGTGTTTTAGAGAAAAAAATTTAATAAATAGAAAAATGACATCTGTCATTATGTTAGAAATGAAAATTTTTTGCTGGATTTGCGTCAATTTAATTTTGATAAAAGATTTGTCAATTTCCTTTGTTCAGTATCTGATTTTCTAATAGAATAACAACAGGTGTCGTTTGTTAGCCAAGATTCAATTTTTAGAAACAAAAAAAGCAGAAAAAATTATTCTCAAAGATCATTTGTTCATTTCAAAAAACAAGAGAATGATGGATTTGATTAGGATTTATTTCTATTTAATTGTCTATTCATTCACAATGGCTTTTCCTCAAGTTAATTTTCATCGAACAAATCTTATCGATTTTGAATATGATTGTCTTCGGATTTCAGCTCCAAAAGTAAATCTTCAAAATCCTGAAGAGATTTTATCTTTTTGTTTAACTCAATCATTAACAAAATCTATTATCCAACCGAATCCAATTGATCAAAAATTAACATTTGATCATCTTCGAAAAGAAAATATCACCACTGAACAATTATATCAATGGTCTGCATCTATCGATTTAATTGAAGAATATCAAGAATATCTTCTCTCTTCTCATTCATTGTCTCAATCAAACAATGTCTTTTATAATTGTACAAAACCAAGATTTGGCCCATTATGTCAATATGAATTTCTTTTTCTGCCATCAGACAAGTCCACATTGAATGAAGTCATTATTAATTTCTATCGAATTGAATATAATCCAACAAGTTTAACATGTTATGAACATTTGAAATGTGATCGAGGTTCAAAATCGTTGTGTCTTGATTGGACAGAGATTTGTAATAATTATATCGATTGTACAAATAATCAAATTGATGAAAACGATTGTTGGCAAGTTCAAATGAACGAATGTCGAGAAGATGAATATCGATGTCGAAATGGACAATGTGTTTCAAAACAATTTGTTTTCGGTTATCAGCCAGTGTCAGAATGTCTTATTCAATCATCTTACAAATATATCGAATTGGTAGACAATTTTGTAAAGCAAAATCTGCCAATGTTTTACTTTGAAGATGTTATATGTCGGCCTCGCGAGAATGATAAGCCCTTTCACTTATACCAAACAGTTACATGTGACGCGAAGCGCAGATTTCATCTGAAAAAATTCAAAGAATATGATGTGCCAAAAATGTTATCAGGTATTTGTTTCTTTACATTTGCTTGTCAGTATGGATACCGAGAAATGTTCCAGTTTATATGTAATGATATATGTGCTGATGATAGATATAGATGCATTTCAATCGTTTATGAAACATGTCCTGAGTTGATCAGTTTTACAGCTTCACCTATTGCTTTTGGTCATGTTTATGCAGTTTTTTCCCGAGACATAACTCACGATCCTATTGAACCTATTCCTGATTATATTTGCTACGATGAAAAACTTTGTCAAAATTTCGACTCCAACAGTGTTGAACTACAAATCTATGATAGTAAAACATGTCGTCGAACTCGAGATACCCCTATCGAATATTGGTACTGGTGGAACTGGGAAAATGACATTGACGTTTATGAGTCAATTTTAGTCACAATTAATCTCGATCTTCTTCAATGTAACAGTTTGTTCTATGATAATTCGAATATTCGTAATAGTTCATTCTTCTATTGTTGTCAAAATTCATCAAGATGTATATCAATCGATCGTCTTTGTGATGGATATACCGATTGTGAATATGATGACGATGAAATCTGTTCATTGATTAATGACACCTGTTTACCAATGGAAACTGATGCACTCTACAAATGTCCTTTCAATAACAAATGCATTTCTTCAACTAAAGTCTTGGATAATGCATGCGATTGTATATTTTTTCTATATCCACTCAAGTGCGAAGATGAACTAGACGAGATGTGTGATTTAACTAATTTACATACATGTAATAAGGATTTTTGGATTAATTACATTCTATATCATATTTCGTTTGAAACAATGTGTGACGGAGTTAAACAATTATTTTCCATCACCATTAATGAAACAGAGCACACAGATGAAACTGAATGTGAATACTGGCAATGTAATAATACATATACACGTTGTGATGGACGTATAAGCTGTTTAAATTATGATGATGAACTCAATTGTGATGAATATCCAGTATTCAAATGTCCATTCGATTATCATTTATGTTGGAATGGTGAAACATATGAAATTATTTGTGTACCAACTGAAAGACCTGATTATGATCAAATGATTTATCTTAATCATACATATGCACCACAATTATGTCATACAGTATATGACAACGATAATTCATCACAGTTTCATTGCGATACAATTAACAACGATTTAAATATTACAAATTGTAGTGGCATACATACTACTGATCCTTTGAATTTCACCAGACAATTTTCAGGTCTATCTTGCGACGAATGGGATGCTCAAAATGACTCATGGTACTCCCCGTTCAATACATATGAAAGTTCATACTCAATAATATACAAATGTTCATCCTATAATAATTATAAAATAGACGATGAATATCCAAAATTTTTTTCACTCGGAAAAACCGAAAATGAAGAAGTCGAAGAAGAAGAAAATTTTGTCGAAGATTTGTCAGTAATAAAACAAACATTTGCATATGATTTTGAATGTCATCGTGGATATCCTCTTCGACTTTGGTTGGATTACAATCGTAGTTTAACTGATATCATTTGTCTTTGTCCATTGAGTTATTACGGTTCATATTGTCAATTTCAAAATCAACGTGTTTCTTTAACTTTACTATTTGAAACTTTTCCAGATTCTCGTCGAACAATATTTTCTGTTGTGATTCAATTGATTGATAACACAACACAAAGACAAATTCATTCATCAAAACAATTGACTTATATTCATCTAAAACATTGTCAAAGAAAATTTAATTTGTATTTAACATATTCAACAAGACCAAAACAGACGAATAAGACTTATTCGATTCAAATTGATATTTATGAAAAATCAACAATTGGATATCGAGGAAGTGTTTCTCTTCCTTTAAAATTTCCCATTTTACCTGTTCATCGTGTTGCTTATTTTTTAACAATTCCACAAAATAATCAATTGTTAATAGTCGATTGTCCAAAAAATCAATTATGTTTCAATGGTCAATGTATCAAATATGTAGATAGTTCAGATGATCGAATATTTTGTCGTTGTCACTCTGGATGGAGTGGAAAAGATTGTTCAATTCGATACGAATGTTCGTGTTCGAATGATTCGTCATGTATTGGAATTGGAATAGATAATCGATCAATTTGTATTTGTCCTTTAGATCGATGGGGTCCACGTTGTTTTCTTCGAAATCGAATTTGTGAATCAGTTTGTCTTAACAAAGGTCAATGTGTTTTGATTGATGATGAAATGATTTCTTCAAAGAAATTCTTTTGTATTTGTCCAAAAGGATTTAGTGGAGATCGATGTGAAATCGAAGATTCGAAAATTATTGTTTCTTTTGACAAAGAAATTAGTTTATCTGAAAATATGTTAGTTCATTTTATTGAAGTGAGAAAGAATGGTCCAATTAGGAATGGTTCCACATATCAATCAATTCCATTGTATCAAAATGAGATTATTATTCGATGGTCACGTCGATTTCATATTGTTTTTACTCAATTATCAAATAAAAATTATTATTTAATCGATGTTAACAAAGATTATAATCGATCGAAAGTGATTAGAAAACAAATAACATCTTCAGATCGATGTAGTTACATAAATGAATATTTGAATGAAACAATTGTTAATTATCCATTGATTCGTCGAATGAAATATTTTCATGTTCCTTGTCAAAATCTAATCTCATGTTTTTATGATCAGAATCATTTTTGTTTGTGTAATCAGTTTGGTTATAAACGAATTGCCAATTGTTTTGAATTTAATTCAACATTTGAACATGATTGTTTGAAATTAAGTACTTGTCAACATGGAAGCCAATGTCTTCAAGATGATATTCGATGTCCTCAAACATATGGATGTGTTTGTGATGAATGTTCTTATGGATCATTATGCCAATTTCAATCGAGTTCATTTGATTTATCTTTAGATGGAATTCTTGGTTCTCATATCCAACCAAATGTGTCCATTCAGAATCAATCATCAATTATTAAAATAACTCTTAGTTTGATTGTGATAATGAGTGTTATTGGTATTGTCAATGGTATGTTATCATTATTTGCATTTCAAAGTAAAGAAACACGAAAAGTGGGTTGTGGATATTATCTGTTAGGCTCATCAATAACAACACTGTTTACTTCAATAATGTTAGTTTTGAAATTTTCAATTTTACTTGTTTCCCAAATGTCAATGATTTCTAATCGAAATTTCCTTTCGATTCAATGTTATCTCTTCGATTATTTGTTACAAATCGTTTTGAATTTGGATCGATGGTTAAACGGTTGTGTTGCAATTGAAAGATCAGTTAATATTGTCAAAGGAGTCAAGTTTAATAAAAATAAAAGTAAAACCATGGCTAAATATGTCATTTGTTTGTTAATACTTTTGACAACAATTTCATCAATATATGATCCAATTCATCGTCAATTAGTTGATGATGTTAGTAATGATGAACAACCACGACTATGGTGTATTGTTTCTTATTCATCTCAAATACTTCTTCTCAATCAAATTATTCAAATGTTTCATTTTTTTGTTCCATTTATAATGAATATCATTTCTTCATTGATCATCATTATTTTATCTACAAAAAGACGACGATCAATTGAAGAAGGTTTAACATTTTATGAAATTCTCTGTGAACAAATTCGCGAACATCAACATTTGTTAATAGCTCCATTTGTTCTGATCATGTTATTATTACCACGTTTGATCATCTCATTTGTTGCTGGTTGTATGCAATCAAATCGTAGTCCATGGTTATATCTAATAGCATATTTGATTTCATTTGTTCCACCAATGTTAACATTTATTATTTTTGTTTTGCCATCAAAATTATACAAAGAAGAATTTCGAAAAACGATCAAAAAATATATCAACAAATAATATGAATACGGATACCTTTTTATCAGATAGTTTTAATTTTGTATCTACAGCTATTCAGATGATTTCGATGGAAAATACATATGCTTATATTAGACTTGAGTATTTTTTTTTTATTTTCGCAAAAAACTGATGACCAGATAAGGTCTTGACAGTACAAGTGTTATGAGTTTAAAGAAGAAAAATAGTAAAAATGAAAAACTGACGAAATTACAAAATGAAAATACTAAAAAAAAGAAAATATAAAATAGAACAAAGGTTAAGCTAAAAAAGATTCAGGAAAAAACCTTAGAAGTTGTATTTCCTCCATATCAAAATCAATTGTTGATGGAAGATATGAATAAGAATGAATCCAGCTCCTGCATTTTTCAAGAACAGACTGATTTTCAATAAATCTTTTGGAAACTCTAAGACCTTTAATCGAAAAATCTCTATTAATCCACGACTGATGAAAAGTATTTAAACAAGCTCGTTCAAACAAGAGAGAACTATCAGTTGAATCGGCTAAACCAACAAGGTATTTGTTCCAATAATTAAAGCAACGATCATGCAGAGTCAATTCATCAAATAAATATGTGAGAAGATAGTCCTTAATACCCTCTGAAAAAGAAATTAAAGAAAACCGCGGTGCCCCGCAAATTTTCCGAAAATCTGCTGCATGTTTTCGTACATCTGCATCTTCATGAATATGGAGATATGTACAATAAAAATGATTAAGATTTGATCTTTGCAGATCTGAGAGTAATGAAAATATTGAGACTATAGCGGCTAAATCATCAGCTAAAAGATGCGATGACGACCAAGAGAGAAAATTTATGAGATCATTATGAAAGGTAATACAAATCGTAGGAGTGAATGAGCTGCCTTGCGGTCCACCTTTTTCAATCGAGAACGAACGAGAAGTTTTACTGTTAACTTCGATATAACCTTCACGATATACCAAAAGATAGAGCATGAATAGCTGAATCGAATCATATATTTTTTATGTCTTGTTTGACGTATCACAAAGAAAATACCAAACTAGAATTCGAAAATAGGTGCAGCCAAAAAAGTGATCAAAGTCTCGATCAATATATCTTTTCAATGCAGATTTTGGAAGATTAGTGGTATATCAAGTTTTGTAGAGCTCAACGTGCTCTACAAGTCTGCATAATTAACTTTTCATGGTAGTTCTAAAAAGGCGTCATTTCTTTTTATTAGTACGATTTAAATAATAGAGTGAATCTAAAGGAAAGGTATATATAAGCATCAATGATTTCCAACTGATCATTTTGATATCAAAATATTAGGGATAAGTTCGTATTTTAGATAAGAACACTTCGAAACAAGTTATAAATAGCATTTAACTAGATATACATGCAAAAATAGATGATAATTCTCATTGTAACATCATTTTCTCTCTTGTTTGATAATTAAAACTTAAAAGCATATACATATTCGGATAGCCCATATTTTACTCTATCGGTCTACGTATAAACCAAAACAGTTCTGATTCTAGAAGTGGATCCTGAAGGGATATACGATTTGCTTTGATCAGCACTGTAGAGAAAATGTGAGGAAAACAGAAAAAAGCAAGCTCTCAGATGAAAGTAAGAAAATAGTAAAAATATTTCATCTAGAAAAAAACAATTACATCGAACGAGTCATTACTTTAATAGGTGTATCAGAAACAATTGAAAGATGCAAAAATGACGGAATAAGAAAGAAATAAAAAAGCAAAGAACAAAGTATTTGCTAGAGACCAATTAAAACAAAAAAATTATTAGAGCAAATATGATTATTCAACCGACAAAAAGCTAAATATCAACAAGAAAACGAAGATGGATTCTAAAAAATAAACTTTCACAGGATGAATAGCAATAACAGAACAACAGCAGCATATTATAAACATCAAGTAACAAACAAGTAAGATCAACATTCAAAACACTAACAACGACAGCAATTATATGTAGACGTCTTAATAGAAATGAAAGAATTAAATGAGAATGTTTCAGTGCACTAACAAAAAAATAATTTATCCTAGAGAAAAAACGAACATCCATTTTATAATTAACTAAATAAAGCAGTCTCACGTGACAAAGCATTTCATTTTACGAAATGATTAACAAAATGGAAGCTGAAATAATAATAATTGCTTTTTTCTTCAAATTATATATTTTAATCAAAGTTGTCTCAAGCTACAGAATAATTTATATAGTATTTAAAACACAAATAAAAAATATTTCAAATATTTGCGTCATATTCAGTCATGGAACTATATTCTACAAATGTGCAAGTTTGTGCTGTATTATTTGGGTTATTGGGACATGTTGATGCATTTTGTTGCGTCGACTTTTCTTTCATATAAAAAAATAGCCATTATTATTGTCACGAAGATTTACTACCATACTTTGTATACATCAGATCCAGTTTTTTTGGAGTGTTGAGTTATTCAAGGTTTTTTATTCCTACTTTATTTAGGCTTTCGCATTTTTAAGGATATAAGATAATGTAATTATGTGCTACTTTTTAATTATCTGTATGCAGCAACACAGCGCAAGGTTTCTTCCTTCATCTGAGGATATCACACCATTGGAGCGGCAAAACAAGCAATTGCGTTTTATTCGAAGCTTTTTATCAAATTAGGACCTTTCTGACTTCTTTCTCTCTCTCTCTCTCTCTTTCTCCATAGATGTGATTATTTTTACTAGATGTCCGTTTCTTATGGAATTGGTGCCTGCAGAAAAATAATCGCAACCAATAAATGACGACTTGTTATTTCTCTTTAAAAAAAGCGCTCTACCAATCAAGTAATGATCTAGCTCTATCTAAAAATGGTATATATATATAAATGTCGACATTTTTTTTTCTTTCATACACATACGCCTAACGACGATATCCTGCAATGCAGTAGGGGTGAGAAGTTATTGTTATCATGTTGTTATTAATTAAAAAATACTTAGGTTGAACTGCTATCTATCTCAACTATACCAATTCTATTAGTCTATGTTTAAGGAATGAATTTGCCACTGATATGACCTCATTCAATCTATTGACTTCTTAAGAATATTAGTAGATTCAATAAAATCGCCGTAGGGGACCACAAGCACAAGTATAGGTGAAGTCCTGTAATCAATTAATATCTAGATTATTTTGTAGAGCTTGATAAACTATGCATGCAGGAAAAAAATTATAGTATTGATCTAGAAATGTATCTGGAATTCGATCCCGATGCATTAGTACTCCAAATCTTGCAAAGCCAATATCTCTTGATAGGAATAGTAGTATAGGACTATAATTTTTTCGCTGTAAAAATTTTAACTTAGAAAAATTATTTTAAACTATTTTTAATGAATATCTTCTTAGCAGGGATCCAACAAGAGAAAATGGGATCAACAGAATGACTAAGGTTTTTTTAATAAACAAAGGCGTTTTCAAAGCTCATATTATGATATTCGTGGGGGGAGCCAGCCCTAGAGGAAAAGAACTATTCGGATTTAAGGATCAAAGTTCAATTGCAAAGAAACCTTTCAAAGCTGACTGTCAGAAGGTGCAGCAGATTTTGTAAAACTCATGAGTTTCTCAAATGCCATTTTTAGTTTTAAAAAGTTTGTCTGCTCTTAAATATAGCGTGAATTTTTGTCTTTTTGAGTGATATCGCTAAGCACAATGTCCCTTGGAAGGGACATTCGATCTTAGCGGACCAAAAATTTTGAACAGCATCTGAATATTATACGAGTAAATTTTCGTTTATTTTTTATTCTACTCAAGACAGTCGTCTAGAAGAAATCAAAGGAAGCCTACTCCTCTCATCCCGTCGTCGAAAACTGTAAATAATTCTCGTATTTTTTTTTCGTTTGTGGTGACGAAATCGATCTCATATCGAACTGGAATCCTTCGCGATACTCCTAATTCTGCTCTCGTAGTACGTAAATTTTGAAAGAGCGTAGAATATTGCTTGAATACATTTTTGAAGTAATAACACACAAATAAACTGACTAAACAATAATTTATTTAAAACAAAAGTAATTGTTACATAGTAAGGGGCAATATGGGCTATTTTTACCTTTCTTCTTTTAAACCTATAGAGCTTTTCCAATCGTTCTTGTTTCTCTGTGATTTTTTCTTCATATTTTATTGTGATTTTCAAGTTCTTTTTAATTTTTCTCGCTCATTTGTTCACTATACATATAGTGAAAATTTATAAAGTAAAAGAGAAATTTATGTTTTATCTTGAGGGTTTAGATGCTCTATTCTAATGGCCAATTGTTCCTTAACGTCACGAAAACCCCCTTCGGTTCTAAAGGGTTAATAATAATAACAATAAATTCACGTCCCTATCCTGCAACACAACTTCAAAAAAAATACCACCTAACTTACGACATTCTTCCAAGGGGGAAAAGGCGGATTCCCGGGATTTCGAATCCCGTATAATTTATTGGGAATCCAGGGAATACAATGAGAATCCCGAGAATACAATAAAAATTTATTATGCGAAACTTAGCTAAATACAACAGAACTAATCCATAATTCATAGGAAATAAATATGGCAATGTTGACTCAACGTTCTGATACTAATTTTGATGGATAGGTGTATT
>Ga0209915_1003684_pt1 | contig 12441 bp, 10 predicted proteins | sample ThiBiot_750_plan_FD_183952 | JGI IMG/M metagenome (GOLD analysis project Ga0209915, IMG submission 183952) | Wastewater bioreactor microbial communities from Cape Town, South Africa - Thiocy_cont_750_plan (SPAdes) | ecosystem: Engineered > Bioreactor > Thiocyanate-remediating > Anaerobic-Aerobic... | reverse complement strand
CGCAGCGGCGAGCGTCCAGCCGAAAGCGTGCCGATCATCCTTCAAACGGCGCCGTCCGAAAACTACGCGCTGATCGACAGCGGCTCGGGACGCAAACTTGAGCAGTACGGCCCCTATCGCATCATAAGGCCGGAGGGGCAGGCCCTCTGGTTGCCCGCCGCGGATGAGCGGCAATGGCAGGCGGCCGACGCCATCTTCACCGGAGACATCGAAGAGGAGGGAATGGGCCGCTGGCAGTTTCCCAAGGCACCCCTCGGCGAGACATGGCCGCTGTCATATGACGGAATCCCGTTCCTCGGCCGCTTCACCTCCTTCCGCCATGTCGGCGTCTTTCCCGAGCAGGCGGCGCATTGGTCCTTCCTCGAGACACTCCTGCGCGGCCGCAAAGGGCAGGCGCGCGTCCTCAATCTTTTCGGCTATACCGGCATTGCGTCGCTGGTCGCGGCCCGCGCGGGAGCCGAGGTCACGCATGTCGACGCTTCGAAGAAGGCGATCGGCTGGGCGCGCGAGAACCAGGAAATGGCCGGACTCCTCGACCGTCCCATTCGCTGGATCTGCGAGGACGCCACGCGCTTCGCCGAACGCGAGAAGCGCCGCGGCAGCCGCTACGACGTGATTCTCCTCGACCCGCCCGCCTATGGACGCGGTCCGAAGGGCGAGATCTGGCAACTTTTCGAGGACTTGCCTTCCATGGTGGATCTCTGCCGCGAACTTCTGACCCAAAGGCCGCTCGCCGTCATCCTGACCGCCTATTCGATCCGCGCCTCCTTCTTCGCCATGCACGAATTGATGCGCGACGCATTCGCAGGCATGGGCGGCACGGTCGAATCGGGCGAACTGATCCTGCGCGAACAGGTGGCGGGCCGGGCGCTTTCGACATCGCTCTTCAGCCGCTGGGTGGCGGCACGATGAGCCGGGAGCCGACGCACGCGCCGGGCCGGGTCAAGGAGGTCACCAGCCTCGCCAATCCGATCGTCAAGGACATCCGCGCGCTGCAACTCAAGAAGCACCGCGACGAGACCTGCAGCTTCCTTGCCGAGGGATTGAAGCTCGTCATCGACGCGCTCGATCTCGGCTGGAGCATCCGCACCCTCGTCTTCGCCAAGAGCGGCAAAGGCAACAGGCTCGTCGAGGAAGTCGCGGCGCGCACCGTTGCGCGTGGCGGACTCGTGCTGGAGGCGAGCCAAAAGGTACTCGGCGCGATTACCCGACGCGACAATCCGCAGACGGTGGTCGGCGTCTTCGAGCAGCGCACCGTTGGCCTCGCCGCGCTCAAGCCCTCCGGCGAGGAGGTCTATGTCGCGCTCGACCGCGTGCGCGATCCGGGCAATCTCGGCACGGTGATCCGTACCGCCGATGCCGTCGGCGCAAAGGGCGTGATCCTGATCGGCGAGACGACGGATCCTTTCGCGCTCGAAACGGTTCGCGCGACCATGGGTTCGATCTTCGCGGTGCCCGTCACCCGTGCGAGCGAGGCGGAATTCCTCGCCTGGCGCAAGCGCTTCGCCGGTCTCGTTGTCGGCACCCATCTCAAGGGCGCGGTCGATTATCGCCAGCCCGACTATGCGGGAAGGCCGGTGATCGTCCTGATGGGCAACGAACAGGCGGGACTCACCGAAGCGCTCGCGGAAGCATGCGACCGGCTCGTGCGCATCCCGCAGACGGGGCGCGCCGATTCCCTCAATCTTGCCGTATCGACCGGCGTCATGCTCTTCGAGGTTCGCCGCGCCGCGCTTCGGCTAGAGCAATTCCAGGAAAAACCGGAACAGGTTTTCCGTCCGGAATTGCGAGAAGGCAAAGAGCTGGAGCGGCCCCGCGATTCGAAGAAAGGTCGAACCGCTCGAGACGATGGGAATGCCGCCTCATGAAGCGTTCGCCGTTCTGGTACGGACTTGTCGTCGTCGCCGCCGTGGTGCTGGATCAGATTGCCAAATACGCTGTGGTATCGGGCATGGGCTACCATCAGGAGATCGTGCTCCTGCCGGTCCTTTCGCTGTTTCGCACGAGCAATACCGGAATCGCCTTCTCCATGCTGCCATGGCTCGGCGACTATGGGTTGATCCTGTTGATGCTCGCGGTGATCGGCTTCGTCCTTTATCTCTGGCGGGCGGCGGACCCGCGCAGGATCGTCATGCGCTTCGGTTTCGCCCTCGTCCTCGGCGGCGCGGTGGGCAACCTGATCGACCGCATCGCCCACGGCCACGTGATCGATTTCATCCTGTTTCATGTCGGCGGCTGGTCCTTCGCCGTGTTCAATCTCGCGGACAGCTTCATCACCATCGGGGCAGCGCTGGTGATCATAGACGAAGCCCTGCTCGCGCCAAGGCGCCCGCAGGATGAAGGGCGCGGCGCGAAATCAGGTTCCGCCGAATGACGATCTGGAAAGAGGCAGAGATGCCCGGTGAAAACGAAGGAGCGGCCATGCCGGAGAGCTTCAAGGCGATCCTGATCACGCGCGATGCCGACAAGAAGCAGTCTGTCGGCGTCGTCGACCTTACCGAGGACGAATTGATGGAAGGCGATGTCACCGTCGCCGTCGAGGCGACGACCGTCAACTACAAGGACGGGCTGGCGATTACCGGCAAGTCGCCCGTGGTGCGGCGCTTCCCGATGGTGCCCGGGATCGATTTCGCCGGAACCGTCACATCCTCCGACCATGCCGACTGGCATGTGGGCGACAAGGTGATCCTCAATGGCTGGGGCGTCGGCGAGGTGCATTACGGCGCCTATGCCGGCCGGGCGCGCGTCAAGGGCGACTGGCTGGTGCCGCTGCCCGAGTCGATGTCGGCGGCCGACGCGATGGCGATCGGAACCGCCGGGTACACGGCGATGCTTTCGGTCATGGCGCTCGAGCGGCATGGCATCTCGCCGGACAGGGGGCCGGTGGTCGTCACCGGCGCGGCCGGCGGCGTCGGCTCTGTGGCCGTCGCCATCCTCGGCAAGCTCGGCTATCACGTGATCGCCTCGACCGGCCGTGTGTCCGAAGAGAACTATCTGAAGGACCTCGGCGCGGCCGAGATCATCGAGCGCAGCGAGCTTGCCGGGCCTGCGAAGCCGCTTGGGCGGGAGCGCTGGGCCGGCGGCATCGACGTCGCCGGTTCGCATACGCTGGCCAACGTCCTTTCCATGACCTCCTATGGCGGGGCGGTCGCGGCATGCGGGTTGGCGCAGGGCATGGACCTGCCGGGCTCCGTCGCGCCGTTCATCCTGCGGGGAGTCTCTCTCCTCGGGATCGATTCAGTCATGGCGCCGAAGGCGCTCCGCCTAGAAGCCTGGCAGCGGCTCGTCGAGGACCTCGATCGATCCAGGCTTGCGGCGTTGTCGACGAGGATCGGGTTCGACGGGATCATCGAAGCCGCCAATGCTATCGTCGAAGGGCGGATTCGCGGCCGCGTGATCGTCGAATTATAATTCTGCCGGCGAAGGAAACTTAACCACGCGCAGAAACGCTCCGGCAAAGCTTTGCCGCTAATATCGGGGCATGAACGCTCCCGCCAGACCCGCTTCCGACGAGGCCGCGCGGACACGAGCCCAGCGCGCCGGCGATAGCGCCGCCGCGCAGGCCCCGGCCGGGCGGCCCGATCGCGCCCTGCCGCGCACAGGCCGGCCGCCGAACGATTCCATTGCATTCGGCCCCTTCATCCTGCTCTCGGCCTTCCTCGCGGTCCTGGCCGTCGCATCCGCGCGCTTCGCCACGCCGCTGCTGACGACGGTCGGCCTTGTCATGGCCTCGGTCCTGGCGGCCCTTGCCGGATGGCAGGCACAGAAGATGCTGGTTCGCCAGAGCAGTGATCTGGAAGCGCGGCTGGCCTCCGAACACGCCTCCGTGGAGAGGCTCACCGACAGGCTGTGGGAAGCGGAGGAGCGCGAGGGGCATCACGCGGGGCTTGCCGACACGCTGGGCGATCTCGTGGTCCATCGTGACCACCAGGGACGCATCAGCTATGCCAACGCGGCGCTCGCAAGCCTCTTCCACAAAACGCCCGAGGACCTCGTGGGACGCACCCTTCCGGATCTGGGCGTGGCGCGCGATGCCCTGCCGGAAAACGGCGAGCCGGCCGGCGACCATATCCTGACGGGCGATGTGGCGCTGCGTACGCCGTCCGGCACGCGATGGTACGCCTGGAACGAGCACGTGGTGCGCGATGAAAAGACAGGCGCCGTCCTGCGACGAGCTGTGGCGCGCGACATCACTGACCGCAAGGCGGCCGAAGCCGAAATCGTCGAGGCGCGCCGTCGCGCCGAATCCGCCAATGCAGCCAAGTCGCGATTCCTCGCCATGGTGAGCCACGAGATCCGCACGCCGCTGCACGGCATCCTCGGTATGGCACGCCTCATCGCGGATACGGAGCTGACCAGCGAGCAACGCACCTATGCCGAGGCGGTATCGCGTTCGGGCGCCGCGCTCCTGTCGCTGATCGAAGACCTCCTCGACTTCTCGCAGATCGAGGCCGGGCGACTTTCGCTCGCCCCCCAGCCCACATCCGTGCGGGGGCTGGTCGAGGAGGTCAGCGAACTTCTCGCGCCACGGGCCTATGACAAGGGGCTCGGGCTCGGAAGCCACGTTGCCGGCGATGTGCCCGAGCATCTGTCCCTGGACGCAAACCGCGTCAGGCAGGTGCTCCTGAACCTCGCAGGCAACGCCATCAAGTTCACCGAAGCCGGCGGCGTCCTTCTTTCAGCGGCGATTTCGGGAGGTGCCGGCGAAGGCCGGTGGCTCACCTTGTCCGTGTCCGATTCGGGACCGGGCCTGTCGGCCGCGGCACAGAACCGGATCTTCAGGGAATTCGAGCAGGCTCACTCCGGCGCGGCACGCCCGCATGACGGCGTTGGACTCGGCCTTGCGATATCCCAGCGGATCGCGGCCGCAATGAACGGGACAATTTCGGTTCGCAGCGAGGAAGGACAGGGCGCCGTCTTCACATTGGCGATTCCGCTGCTGGAGGCCCTTGCGGACACTTCCGAGCCTTCTTCAAGTGCCGGTTCGCCGGTTCTGGCGGGCCGGAGCTACCTCGTCATTTCGCCCCATCGCGAGGAGACCGAAGGGCTGGTGATGACGTTGCGCGAACGCGGCGCCCGGTGCGTCTTCGCCCAATGTCTCGCCGAGATCGGCGGTCAGGCCGAAACGCATTTCGACGCCGTTCTTGCCGACGCAGCGCTGGACCGGGACGGCGAGCCGCTTCTGCGGCAGCTCAGCGAGGCCGGCATAGGGGCCGCCCGAGGAATCGTCATGCTGCGACCGCAGGACAAGGGAGCGCTTGTCTCGCACAAGAGCCGCGGCTTCGAGGCATTCCTGGTTCGCCCCGTGCGCGAGGAAACGCTGCTGCGCCTGCTCCTGGGCTACGACATGGCCGAGCGGTCGGCGGCCGAGCGGCAGGGCAGGCACGAATTGGGCCCGCAGCCAGGCGGCGCCCGGCTCGACGTGCTTGTCGCCGAGGACAACGAGATTGGCGCGGCGCTTGCCAAGGCTGCGCTGGAACGGGCCGGGCATCGGGTTGTCCTGGCCCGTGACGGGCAGGACGCCATGGATGCCTTCAACCTGGCGCTCGCAAATGCGGCTCCCTTCGATGTCGCTATTATCGACCTGCACATGCCGCGGGTCGATGGCCTGGACGTCCTGACCGCGATTCGGCGGTTCGAGGCCGGACGCGACCTGTGGCCGACGCCGGTGGTGGTACTCAGCGCGGACGGGCAGGCAAAGACGCGCGAGGAAGCGCTGGCCGCCGGCGCAACCATGTTCCTGACGAAGCCCGTGGACCCGTTCGAACTCCTTCGCGCCATCGCTGCCGCGAGGGGGCAGACCGAGCCCGCCATGCAGACCGGAACCTCCGGATAGGCAGCCAAGGTCGCCCACTGTCATTCGATTGTCGCACTGCACCGATATCCGGGGCTCAATACGGGCCCGGAGCGAATCATTATGGACGCGGCCTTGCTTGGCTTAACCCGGCGGACTATCGATAAAGGCAGGATGTCGGGCATCAAATCCTCAGCGCCGGCCGATTCGGCCACAACTGTCGCGCGTGTGCTTGGGCGAATTGCAACGCTCGAAGTGCGGTTGGCCGATTCGCCCGAGGAAATCTCTGCTGCCCAGGAGCTGCGCTTCAAGGTCTTTTATGACGAACTGGGCGCGCGACACCACCGCGCCTCGGTGTCGGAGGCGCGCGATCAGGACCGGTTCGACGCGGTCTGTGACCATCTCGTCGTGGTCGACAAGGCAATCGCCGGATCGGTGCGCGAGCAGATGGTCGGAACATACCGGCTGTTGCGCGCCGAACATGCCGAGCGGGCGGGCGGCTTCTATTCGGAAGACGAATACCAGGTCGAAGCGTTGATCTCCCGCAAGCCGGACCGCCGCTACCTCGAACTCGGCCGCTCCTGCGTGTTGCCGGAATACCGGTCGAAGCGAACGGTGGAACTCCTCTGGCAGGGCATCTGGGCTTATTGCCGCCGGCACGGCATCGACGTGATGCTCGGCTGCGCGTCCTTCCACGGCATCATCCCGGCGGCCCATGCGCTGCCCTTGTCATTCCTGTACCACCATTGCCGCGCGACGTCCGATTGGGATGTGCGCGCGCTGCCGCATCGCTATTGCTCGATGGATCTCATGCCGGGCGAGGCGGTGAACCCCAAGGCCGCGCTCATGCAGATGCCGCCGCTGATCAAAGGTTATCTCAGGCTCGGCGCCAGCATCGGCGACGGCGCGGTCATCGACCGCGATTTCGGTACCAGCGATGTCTTCATCATCCTGCCGGTGGAGAACATCTCCAGTCGCTACATCAGCTATTACGGCGCCGACGCAGACCGCTTCGTGTGAAGCCGGAAGCAGGCACGCCGCAGAGTTGCGCATCCCGCTTTCGGTGCCTGTCGCATTTTCCACAGGCCGTGACGGAAAGAGGCTTGGGCCGAAGCGGCCCAGCGGCCGATGCTCGGGCGCAACTCCTTTCCCGGGCCTTTCGCAATGCAGACATACGATTTCATCATCGTCGGCGCCGGTTCGTCGGGCTCGGTCCTCGCCGACAAGTTATCTGCCGGCGGACGCCATTCCGTGCTCGTCCTGGAAGCTGGAGGCACCGACCGGCGTTTCTACGTCCAGATGCCGCTCGGCTACGGCAAGACCTTCTTCGACCCGAAGGTGAACTGGATGTATGTCGCCGAGCCGGACCCGGGCCTCGGCGGGCGCGTGGACGCCTGGCCGCGGGGCAAGCTCCTGGGGGGATCGAGTTCGATCAACGCCATGGTCTATGTGCGCGGCGCGCGCGAGGACTTCGACGATTGGCGTGATGCCGGCAATCCGGGCTGGGGTTTCGACGACCTGCTGCCGCTGTTCAAGGCGATGGAGGACAATGAAGCGGGTGCGGATCAATATCGCGGCGCGGGCGGGCCGCTCCATGTCACGGACTGCAAGAGGTGGCTGCATCCCCTTTCGGAGCGTTTCCTGAAGGCCGGACAGGAAGTGGGGCTGCCGTTCAATCCCGATTTCAACGGCGCGCGCCAGGAGGGGGTCGGCGTCTACCAGATCACGACCCGCGACGGCCGGCGCATGTCGGCTGCGCGCGCCTTCCTGCGGCCGGCGATGAAGCGGCCCAATGTCAATGTGCTGACGGGAGCGCATGCCACGCGCATCCTCTTCGAGGGCAGCCGGGCAGTGGGCGTCGAATTCCGTCGCAACGGCCAGACTCAATCGGTTCGCGCCGGGCGCGAGGTGATCCTTTCGGGCGGCGCGGTCAATACGCCGCAACTCTTGCAGCTGTCCGGTATAGGCCCCGCCGGCCTTCTCGGGGAGCTCGGCATTCCCGTGCTGCTCGCCAACGTCAATGTCGGGAGCAATCTTGAGGATCACCAAGGCATCAACTACACCTACCGGGCCAACATGCCGACGCTCAACCAGGTGTTGCGTCCATGGTGGGGCAAGCTGAATGCCGGCCTGAGATACCTCCTGCTGCGTCAGGGACCCCTGTCGATCAGCATGAACCAGGCCGGCGGGTTCTTCCGCACCGACCCCGCGCGCTCGCGGCCCAACATGCAGCTTTATTTCCAGGCCTTTTCGACCGTCCTGCCGCGGGTCGGCGAACGTCCGATCCTGTCTCCCGATCCATGGCCGGGCTTTTCCATCGGGCTTTCCAGCTGCCGGCCGAAGAGCCGCGGCTCGATCATGATCGGCTCTGCCGATCCCTTCGCCGCGCCGAAGATCAGGGCGAACGCCTATTCCGATCCGGCCGATGTCGAGGAGATGCTCGCCGCGGTCAAGTTCCTGCGCGTCATCGCGCAAACGCCTTCCATGCGAGCCGTAATCGAGGAAGAGCTTCTGCCCGGCCAGAAATGCGGTAACGACGAGGACCTGATCGAGGATTTCCGCGCCCGCAGCGGCACCGTCTATCACCCCGTGGCGACCTGCCGAATGGGACCCGATCCCGCAAGCTCCGTCGTAGATGCGCGCCTCAGGGTCCACGGGATTGGCGGCCTGCGCGTGATCGACTGCTCGGTCTTCCCGAACCTCATCTCCGGAAACACCAATGCCGCGGCCATGGTGGTCGGCGCCAAGGGCGCGGAGCTGATGCTGGCGGACAACTCGTGAGCTACGGTCCTGCGGCGGCGGCCGGGCTTCAGGCCTCGCCGTCGAGCTCCGGATAGTGCCGGAAAATGCCGTGTTCGTTGAAGGGAATGCGGCGCTCCGACTTCAGATAGGCGGCAATCCGCGGCCGCTGCGCGACGCTGCCGTGCAGGGCGATCAGGAGGGGGATCTTCGGCTCCATCGCCGCCATGGCGCGTGGAAAGGCGTAGCGCAGCCCCTCGACGATCTGGAAGAGCGACAGATCGGCATAAGTCAGCCGGTCGCCGACGAGGTGGCCGCTTCCCTGCGGGTTGCGCTCGAGCACGGTCTCGAAATAGCCCAGGTATTTCGACATTCGGTTTTTGCGGAAATCCGCGGACCGGCGCCTGGCCTCGTCCTTCTGGTCCTCGTAGTAGAGACTTGATGCCACCGGATGATGGACGTCGTGGATCTCCAGCACGAAGTCGGTGACCGTCAGCTGCAGCTGGTGCGTCCACATCGCATCCGCCTCTTCCCGCGGCGCAAGATCGTGACGGCGGCCGAGGAAGAACAGGATCTCCGCAGTCTGGCCGATGATCGTGTCGCCGTCCTTCAGGAAGGGCGGGGCAAAGGATGGCCTTGCATTGTGCGGGTCGTTCATGAGCGCCATCATGGCCCGCATGCCGCCGGCCGCCTCGTCGCGCGCCACGTCGACATAGTCCGCGCCCGCCTCTTCGAGCGCGAGGCGCACGAATTCGCCGCGACCCTGGATCTCGGGCCAGTAATAGAGTTCGTATGTCATGGACCTACCTCGATTTCCGGCGAGCGGGTTCTTCCGGCAGTCTCATCTGAACCCCTGAAATTCCGAGGACCGCCCCCGCCGGTATAGCAGGTCCGGCAGGCTTTCGGTCATTTCAAGAATCCCCGCGGACCTGAGACGATACAGCGTCACCGTCCGCCAGACAAACCGGCTCCCGCAAATGCGGCGATCCGCCTCGCGATCCGGGCGGGTTTCATGCTTCTCGATGCGCGGCATGAAGAACCCTCTGCGGCATGTGGGAGTGCGCGAATCGCGCTGCAGTTTGCGCAAGCACAACGAGCCGACTGATGGATCGATTACCCTCTGCGCATCAGATCAGGCATGCAAGGAGAGAAAAAATGCTAACGAGACGGGACGCCCTCATCGGCGCCGCATTGACGAGCACCATCGCGACGGCGCTGTCGGCGCTGCCCGCAACAGCGACGGAAGAGGCGGGCGTTGCGGATCTGCCGCGCGAGAAGATCGAACTCGTACAGCCTCCTTTCGTGCACGCGCATGACCAGGTCGCCCGGACGGGTCCGCGCATCAAGGAATTCACGCTGACGGTCGAAGAAAAGCCGATGACGATCGACGACGAAGGCACCGTCTTCCAGGCGATGACCTACAATGGCTCCATCCCGGGCCCGTTGATGGTCGTGCATGAGGGGGATTATCTCGAACTCACCCTGCGCAATCCCGATACCAACACGATGGCGCACAATATCGACTTCCATGCTTCGACAGGAGGCCTTGGCGGCGGCGCGCTCACTCTGGTCAACCCGGGCGAGGAGACCAAGCTGCGCTTCAAGGCGACGCGCGCCGGCGTCTTCGTCTATCACTGCGCGCCCGGCGGGCCGATGATCCCGTGGCATGTCGTCTGTGGAATGAGCGGCGCCGTGATGGTGCTGCCCCGCGACGGCCTGAAGGACGAGAACGGCAGGCGGCTGCGCTATGACCGGATCTACTATATCGGCGAAAGCGACTTCTACGTGCCGCGCGACGAGAAGGGAAACTTCAAGACCTATGATTCGGTCGGAGAGTCCTATGAGGACATGGTCCGAGTGATGCGTGGCCTCATCCCCACCCACGTCGTCTTCAACGGCGCGAAGAACGCGCTGACCGGAGACAAGGCGATGAAGGCGAATGTCGGCGAGACCGTGCTCGTCGTCCATTCCCAGGCCAATCGCGACACCCGTCCGCACCTGATCGGCGGTCATGGCGACCATGTCTGGGAACAGGGCAAGTTCGCCAATCCGCCCGCGAAGGACCTCGAGACCTGGTTCATCCGCGGCGGTTCGGCGGGTGCGGCGCTCTATACTTTCCGGGAACCCGGCGTCTACGCCTATGTGAACCATAACCTGATCGAAGCCGTCGAGCTCGGCGCCACCGCCCATTTCCAGGTGGAGGGCAAGTGGAACGACGACCTGATGACCCAGGTGCAGGCACCTCGGCCGATCACTGCCGGGTGAACCCTTGCCCGGGAGACACGGTGCGGCGGGCCCGGAGCACGACCATGCTGGTCGTGCTCCCTCCGCCCTCCTTCGACCCTGGTCCTGGCCGAGCGAGATGCTTCAATGCTGCACGTCGCAACAAAGCTCGTTGTCGGATGCTCCGCGATGGCGATGGCGGCAACGCCGCTCGTCATTCCCGCAGGTGATTCCCTTTCGAGCCACGGCATGATTTCGTCGATGCCGACGATCGTCGTCGCTTCCGGCTCGGTCGACTATCCCGAACCGGGCGAGTTCCTGCGGGACGGCTACCCCGTCGACCCGCCGCGCCTCAGAGCTTCGCTGGAGCATCCGGTCGAGATCGCGGAATTCCAGGTGACCGTCGCAGAGTACGCACGATGTGTCGCCGATCGTGCGTGCAAGAAGGGCCCAACGGGAAGCGGCCGCGCGGCGGACATGCCGGTGACCGGCGTCAGCTACGACGATGCGACGGCTTATGCAGCATGGTATTCGCGCAAGAGCGGAACCGTCTGGCGGCTGCCGACCGACCTCGAATGGGCGGTCGCGGCGGCGGAACGCTTCAGGGAGGCCTCGGTTCGGATCGAGCGTGACGCGCGCAATCCATCCAAGGCGTGGCTGCAGCGCTATGCATTCGAGGCCGCCCCATCGGGTTTCGCCGCGCGCGCCCAACTGGCGGGCACGTTCGGAGCCAATTCCAGGGGCATCTATGATCTTTCCGGAAATGTCTGGGAATGGACCTCGTCCTGCTACACGCGCTCTATCATCACGAACGACGGACGGGTGCAGGTGGGAACCGACTATTGCGGGGTGCATGTGGTGGAAGGGCGCCACCGCACCTACATGTCCAACTTCATCCGCGATGCCAAGGGCGGCGGATGCGCTGCCGGAACCCCGCCCGACAATCTCGGCTTCCGCCTCGTGCGCGACAGGAGCCTGAAGGCGAGCCTTACGCTCTTGCTCGACAACCTGCGCCGGCGATTTGGCTGAGCCGCCCTCCGATCGCGATCGCTTCGATGAGGCATCGCCGGGGCGACTTACGCCCGCAGCCGGGGGGACAGCAGCGCGGGGCCGTGCACCAGCACGAAAGCGCCGAAGCCTATGATCCAGGCCGCGCCCGCCGCATTGATCAGCAGGATGTCATTGAATTCGATCGCCGCAACAATGCGCAGGAGCGCGCTCGACACGATCGCCGCGAAGGCGATCAATGAGCCGGTTCCCGCCACCAGCGGGCGCCCCGTATGTCCGAGCGTCGCCCTGAGCATGACGGCAATGGTCATGGTTCCGACGGCGCCGCCGGTCAGGGCATGGATGCCGGCGGCAGGCAGGAGGAGCGACGGCCAAAGATCCGACGCGGCGAGCAGGGCGAAGCCGAGCGGGATGAAGCCGTATCCGACATGCAGGATGAGGACGAGCGGATCACGCAAGGTGCGGTCACCAGCCCAACGACCCAGCCGGACAAGATGCGTTGCTGCCGCGAGCGCCAGCAGCGCGCCGGATGCGAGGTTTCCTGGCAGGATTGTCCATAACAGCAGGGCAAGGGCGGCGGTTGCGATTGCGGCGACATCGAACCGGCCGAACGAGGCGGGCAGGCGTCCCGGATTTTCCCGTACGAGCCAGTTGCGCGTGAAGCTCGGGATGATCCG
>Ga0209915_1003676_pt1 | contig 12482 bp, 10 predicted proteins | sample ThiBiot_750_plan_FD_183952 | JGI IMG/M metagenome (GOLD analysis project Ga0209915, IMG submission 183952) | Wastewater bioreactor microbial communities from Cape Town, South Africa - Thiocy_cont_750_plan (SPAdes) | ecosystem: Engineered > Bioreactor > Thiocyanate-remediating > Anaerobic-Aerobic... | reverse complement strand
TCGACTACGCCGCGTCGTGCGGGCATTCTCATGGACGTCCATCCGGGGCTCCGGCTCGAGGGCTGCGTGTGTGGTAACCACAGCCTCTCAGCCCAGCCCCGGAGGGACAACCTCCATAGCAACGACATCTAGAGCAGGATGACCGGAGGCGGAGTCGCCGGAGGTCTGAATCATGCTCTCCAATCAAAGAACTAGAACGGGGTGACTGAGCGCGAGCGAACTCTCCCGCTCTAGCGTGCCGCTGCCGGCAGGAGACCTGGCCATCCGCACAACGCTCGCACTCGACGACGAACTCGTGGCCAAGGCGCAGGCCTTCACCGGCCTGAAGGAGAAGTCCAGCCTGGTCCGGGAGGCGCTCAAGGCGCTCATCGAGCGTGAGAGTGCAAGGCGCCTGGCGCGGCTGGGCGGCAGTGAACCGGACCTCGAGGCTCCGCCGCGGCGCCAGCCGGCCGCGGAGTGATTCTGGTCGATACGTCGGTCTGGGTCGGTCACCTGCGCAGCGGCGACCCGATCCTTGCCGGCCTGCTGGAGGCCGGGCTGGTCCTGACGCATCCGTCCGTGATCGGTGAGATCGCGTTGAGCAATCTGCGCCACCGCACACGCCTGCTGAGCGCGCTGTCAGATCTGCCCCAGGCCGGCGTCGCCACGGATCCCGAGGTCCTGCACTTCATCGCGCGCCACGCCCTGTTCGGACGCGGCATCGGGTATGTCGATGCGCATCTGCTTGCCGGGACGCGACTGGCAGCGGCCGCCCGCCTGTGGACGAACGACCGGCGGCTGCACGGCGCCGCGACCGATCTGGGCCTCGCATTCACGCCGCACCTGGTCGCCCGATAGGGCCTGCGGCCGCTCAGCCGGCGACCGGCTCCACGGTCGCGCCATAGCGCCGGTAGACGAAATCCGGCGCCGGCCGCGTGGCCTCCCCCGCCGCCTCGGCCATCAGCGCATGATCGGGCGAGAGCGCGCAGGCCGGGTCGGTGCGGCCGGCATCGCCGGTCAGCGCGAAGGCCTGGCAGCGGCAGCCGCCCCAGTCGATCTCGCGCCGGTCGCACGACCGGCACGGCTCCGGCATCCAGGCGGTGCCGCGATAGCGCGCGAACGCCTCGGAATGGTTCCAGATGTCCGCGAGCGGCGTGGTGCGCACCGACGGCCAGTCGAAGCCCGGCAGCGTCTCCGCGGCATGGCAGGGCAGCACCCGCCCCGCCGGCGAGACGTTCAGGAACCGCTGCGCCCAGCCGCCCATGCAGCCCTTCGGCTCGCTGGCGTAGTAGTCGGGCACCACGTAGTCGATCACCATGCGGCTGCGCAGCCGCGCCCGCGCCGCATGCACCGCATCGGTCGCCGCGTCGAGCTCGGCGCGCGTCGGCAGCAGCGCCGCCCGGTTGCGCAGGCCCCAGCCATAGTACTGCACGTTCGCGATCTCGATCCGCCCCGCGCCGAGCACCTCGCCGAGCGCGATCATCTGCGGCACCCGCCCGATATTGTGGCGATGCACGACGAAGTTCAGCGTCAGCGCCAGCCCGACCGTGCGCACCAGCTCCGCCGCCGCGCGCTTCTTCGCGAAGGCGCCTTCATAGTGCGCGATGCGGTCGGCACTCGCCGCCTCGACGTCCTGAAAGCTGATCTGCACGTGATCGAGCCCGGCCTCGGCGAGCACGTCGAGCGCCGCGCGATCGAGGTTCACCGCGGAGGTGATCAGGTTGCCGTAGAGACCCAGCTCGGCGGCCCGGCGCACCAGCACTGGCAGATCGCGCCGCGCCATCGGCTCGCCGCCGGAAAAATGCACCTGCAGCACGCCGAGGGCGGCCGCCTGTTCGAGCACCGAGATCCAGGTCTCGGTCGGCAGCTCGTCGGCCACCCGCTCGAGCTTCAGCGGGTTGGAGCAATAGGGGCACTGCAGCGGGCAGCGATGCGTCAGCTCCAGCAGCATGCCCATCGGCGGATCGGGCAGACTCACAGCACGAGTGCTCCTTTCTCGGCGAGGTCGCGCAGCATCGCGCCGACATCGGTCGCGATCATCGCGCGCGGCGCGTTGAAGCGGGCCGCGAGATCATCGACGATCGCATCGACATTGCGCTTGCCGTCTACAAGCTTCAAAATCTCCACGGCCTGCTCGTCCGGTACGAACAGCCGCTCCGGCGCGAGCACCACCCAGGCGTCGCGCACCGCATCGAAGCGGAACTTCACCCCGCGGCGGAAGGCCGGCACGCGCGCATCGGTCGCCGCCGCGCTCATGTCTGCTCGGGCGTGAACGCGCCGGGCGGAATGAGGGCGGGCGCTACATAGGCGTGGTGCAGCGCATCGAGCTGCGCCCACAGCACGTCGCACTTGAAGCGCAGGGCGGCGAGCACCGCCTCCTGCTCGGCCCGCGTGCGCGCATGCTCGCGGACATAGCCGAGCGCGAAGTTGACGTCGCGCGGCGCCTGCGTCAGCCGCGGCGTGAAGTAGGCGAGCGTCTCCTGCGTGATCCACGCATAGTTCGCAAGCATGCCGGACACGCGCTCGGCGATGATGGTGGGCGAGAACATCTCGGTCAGCGAGGAGGCGATCGCCTCCAGGATCGAGCGGTCGCGCACGAACGCCACATAGGCATCCACGGCGAAGCGCGTCGTGGGCAGGATGCCGGCGGTGGACTGGACATAGGCGGGGTCGAGCCCAACCCCCTCGGCAAGCTTCAGCCAGCGGGCGACGCCGCCGGTGCCGGGCGCATCGCCGTCGTGGTCCACGAGGCGGCGCCGCCACTCCCGCCGCAGGTCGGCGGTCGGCAGCCGGGCGATCAGGGTCGCGTCCTTCGCCGGGATGCTGGACTGATAGTAGTAGCGGTTGAGCGCCCAGGCCTGGACCTGGCCGCGGTTCAGCCGGCCCCCATGCAGCAGCCGGTGGTACGGATGCAGATTATGGTAGCGCTCGGCGCCGATGCGCCGCAGCGCCGCCTCTAGCTCGTCGGGCGAAAGCGGGGCAGGCGCGCTGAGATCGTGCACGGTCGTGGCCGTCCCCGTCAGGTGCGCGCACGGGCGCCGCCGGGCTGGCGGGCGCAGACCTTGGGCCGGGTAGGGAGCATGCCTTCCTCCGCTCACGCGCTCGTGTGTCGAGCGTTTGCTGACAGGAGGTATTGCCGCACTACGGCCGCGTCAAGCTGCAGGGTTTGTCAAGGGTTGGCAGGGCGACCGAGGTTTGGGCCGCTAGCGTTTGGGCTTTTGCGAAGCGCGCTGCCACTCGCCGGGGATGATGTCGCCCAGCGTGCCGTCCGGCAACTGCGGCCGGTACTGCACCGTGACACCGCGCGCGATGAATTGACCCCGTTCCTTCATTTCCTCCTCGTCGTCGGCATCCCAGTCGAGACCGATCATCAGCACGTCGGTGAAGTCGAAGCGCAGATAGGACTGGCTCGAAACTGTCGAGGCCGTCGCACCGGACTTCGCGGTGTTGGTGGCGCCGATCAGCTTGCGCTTGACCAGGGTGACGGTGGCGAAGGAGTCGCGATTGCAGGACATCTGGAACAGGACTGGCGAGACCTTGTCCAGCCGCTTGGTGAACGAGAACGGTTCGAAATCGACCTCGTAGCCGCCCTGCCGCGTGCCGTCGAGCCAGCCGCTGTAGCGCGGGCCGGACTGGCTGGCGAGCAGGGCCTGCATCTGCGCTTGCAGCTTGGCCTTGTCGTCCCCGCTGGCGTTGTTCCCGGCGCTCAGCGTCGCCAGCAGCTTCTGCGCGTCCTGCTTGGAGGGTTTGCCGCCGTCCTCTTTCCCCGATCCCTCGTCCTGCAGGCCCATGCCGAGACCGAAATCCTCGATCGCGCAGAACTTGCCAAGCTTGAAGTCGGACATCAGCTCGTCGTTGGTGTCGAACTTCGCCTGCGCCTCGGCGTCCAGCGCGTTGCTGCCGCTGACGACGAACTTCATGAACATCTCAATCGCCATGGCGCATTCCTCCCGCCCCAGGCCGCCGCCGCCCGCACGTCATCACTTCACCACCTGCATGTCGCGCTTCCAGTCGCCCGGGATCTGCGCGCCGAGCGAGCCGTCCGGCAGTTGCTGGCGGTACTTGATCATCACGCGGCGCGCGATGAACTTGCATTTTTCCTTCACCGCCTCGCCGGCATCCCAATCGAGCCCGACGATCAGCGCATCGACAAAGTTGACCCTGACATAGGCATAGCTTTCCACTTCGAGGTCGGGGCTGCCGATCAGCTTGCGCTTGACCAGGCTGATGCTGCCGAACGACTTCGAGTTGCAGCACATCTCGAACAGCGTCGGCGATGCCTTGTCGAACTGCTTGGTGAAGGAGAAAGGCTCGAAATTGACCGCGTAGGCGTCCTTCGCCTTCATGCCGTCGAGCCATTGCGCGAAACGGGTGCGCGAATGCGGCGTCGCCGCAATGACAGGCGCCAGGGTCCGCGCGCCGGTCGGGCCGGAGGTCGTCGGGCTGATCACGGTCGGCGCCGAGGTTTTTTCGTCGAGATCCATGCCCAGGCTGAAATCATCGATATCGCTGAACTTGCCGGGCAGGAAATCCGTCATCAGCGCATCGTCGGTCGCGACATCGGCCTGCGATTCGCCGTCGATCGCCTGGGTGCCGATGGCAAAGCGCATCAGGAGTTCCGTGGCCACGCTCTTTCCCTTCTCAGCGAGTGATCTCGCCCGCTTCGCGGCGTCATGTCGCCGGCAGGCGGGAGATGAGGCGCAGCACCGCCGTCATGCCCTCGAGCTGGTAGTGCGGACGCAGGAAGAAGCGCGCGTCGTACTGGCCGGGCGCGTCCTCCTTCTCATCCAGCGTGACGCGCGCCTCGACCAGCGGGTGCGCGGCCTTCCACTCCTCGCTCGAACGCTCCGGGGCACCGTCGATGTAGTCGCGAAGCCAGCGTTGCAGCCATTGGGTGATCTGCGCGCGGCCGAGGGAGGAGCCGACCTTGTCGCGCACCATGCATTTCAGGTAGTGCGCGAAGCGGCAGCTCGCGAACAGATAGGGCAGGCGCGCCGCGAGCGCGGCATTGGCGGTCGCCGCGGGGTCCTCGTATTCGGTGGGCCGTTGCAGCGACTGGGCGCTGATGAACGCGGCGTAGTCGGTGTTCTTGCGGTAGACGAGCGGGATGAAGCCGCTCTGCGCCAACTCGGCCTCGCGCCGCTCGCTGAGGGCCACCTCGGTCGGGCAGCGCCGGTCGGTCTCGCCGTCGGCGGTGGGGAAGGTGATCACAGGCAGCCCGTCCACCGCGCCGCCGCCGTCCACGCCGCGGATGCGCACGCACCAGCCATAGAGGCTGAACGCGCGGGCGATGTTCGCTCCCATCGCGTAGGCGGCATTCACCCACAGGTAGCGCCCGGCGTCGCCGCCCTCCACGTCCTCCTCGAAATCGAACGCCTCCGCCGGGTCGCCGAGTGCGCCGTAGGGCAGGCGGCCGAGGAAACGCGGCAGGCAGAGACCGAGATAGCGCGCATCTTCGCTGGCCCGCAGCGCCCGCCAGGGCGCGTATTCCGGGGTCTGGAAGATGCGGGTGAGATCGCGCGGGTTTGCCAGTTCCGCCCAGCTGTCCATCTGCATCACCGCCGGCGCGGCGGCCGCGATGAAGGGCGCGTGCGCGGCAGCGGCGATCGCCGCCAGATCGGACAGCAGGGCGACATCCTCGGGCCGGTGGTCGAACGCGTAGTCCCCGATCAGCACGCCGTACGGCTCGCCGCCGAACTGGCCGTATTCCTCCTCATAGATCCGCTTGAAGATCGGACTCTGGTCCCACGCCGTGCCGCGGAATTTCTTGAGCGTGCGGACGAGCTCCCGCTTCGAGACATCGAGGGCGCGGATCTTCAGGCTGCCGTCCGGCGCCGCCCCTATGACGAGGAAATGCAGGCCCCGCCACGTCGCCTCGACCAGCTGAAAGTCCGGGTGGTGCAGGACGAGGTTGATCTGCTCGCTGAGCCGGCGGTCGATCTCGCCGATCACCGCCTCCACGTTGCGCCGTGCGTCGGCGCCGAGCAGGCCGGCGCAGCACGGTGCCTGCGCGGTGAAGGCGGCGACGCCCGCCGCGATCGCGGCGGTCCGGATCGCCTCTCCGGGGTCGGGCCGTCGCTCCAGCAGTGTCGCGAGTTCGTCCGCCATCTCCGGCTCAGTTGATGCTGATCTCGCCCGCCTGCAGCGTCATGCTCGATCCGCCATTGGCGGTCAGCGCCGACTGGGCGGTGAACTGGATCTGCGCCGCGCTGATGGTCACGCCGCTCGTATCGACGGTGATGGAGTTGGAGCCCACCGCGAGCGTGATCGACTGTCCGGCCGTGATCGTGCTGCTGCCGGAGCTGACCGTGATCGAGTGGTTGCCCTGGCTCACCGTCAGGCTGTCATTGCCCTGGCTGACGGTGAGCGTGTTGTTGCCCTGGCTCACCGTGACCGCGCGGTTGCCCTTGTTCACCGTGGTCGTGGTGTCCTGGGTGATCTTCACCGTCTCGTTGTTGAGGACGACCTTGTTGTAGTCCTTCTGTGCCTGGAAGAAGACCTCCTCCGAGCCGGCCTTGTCCTCGAAGCGCAGCTCGTTGAATCCGCTGCCGCCGGTCGAGGAGTTGGTCTTGATCGTCGAGCGCGTCGCGTTGTCCGGAAGCCCGTACGGCACGGTCTGCGTGGCGTTGTAGACGCAGCCGGTGATCAGCGGACGGTCGGGATTGCCGTCGAGGAAGTCCACGACCACCTCCTGCCCGATGCGCGGGATATAGATGCCGCCCCAGCCGGCGCCGGCCCAGATCTGGGCGACGCGGATCCAGCACGAACTGTTCTGGTCGTTGGTGCCGACGCGGTCCCAGTAGAACTGCACCTTCACGCGGCCGTACTGATCGGTCGTGATCTCCTGCCCGGACTCGCCCACCACCTTCGCCGTCTGCGGCCCGCGCATCGCCGGCCATGGAGTTGCGGGATCGAGGCGGAACGGGACGGTGCCCGGCATCGCGGTGAAGTTGCAGCGGAACGTGTCGGTCAGCTCGCCCCGGCTGTCCGATGCGCCTTCGGCCATGCGCACCGTGGTGGTCGCGGCGAGCACGAGGTATTCGCGGTTCTGGCTGGTGTCGGGGCAGTTGCTCAGCGTGAACTTGCAGCCCGCGTAGAGGCCGCGCGCATTGGACGCGCCGCTCAGCACCTCGCGCCGGGCCGCAATCTCCTGCATGCGTACGCTGGCGAGTTTCGTGCCGTCGCCGGTGACCCCGTACGGGCCCGGATATTCATAGACCTCGTAGCTGCCATAGGTGTGGCTGCCCGCCTGCAGCGACTTCGCGGTGAGATCGGCCGCCGGCGTGGTGAAGTTGTAGTCGCGGAAGGTGAACGCGCCCGAATGGAGCTGCAGGTCGGCCGACCACTCGAACACATGGTCGTCCACGCGGCGATGATCGAGCTCCTGCGCGTGGAACGGCAGTGCCTTCGGGAGCGCCGTGTGCGAGTTGGGATCGTCGGCGAAGTTCAGCGTGTGACTGCCGTCGGCATGCGTGAAGAAATAGTAGATCCCGTACTTCTCCATCAGCCGCGTGACGAAGTCGAGCGAGCTTTCGTTGTACTGCACGCAGTACTCCAGCGTGATCTCGCCGGCCTGGTTTTGCCGCTTGTCCTGGAACTCGGTGAAGCCGGCGTCGCGCAGGACCGAGGTGATGATCGCCCACGCCGTCTGGTTCTGATAGATCCGGCAGTCCTGGATGCGGGAGAGCAGCCAGATCTTCGGGCGCAGCTCCACCCGGTAGCGCCAGGCGCCGGCGCTCATGCCGGCATAGACCGCGCGCGTGACGACGCCGTTGAAATAGCGCTTGCTGCCGCCCTGCAGAGTGATCGCGATCGTCGCCGTGCTGCCGAGCAGCGACATCAGGTCGCCTTTGCGGGTGCGGCTCGAGACATCCAGGTCGATGCGGAAGGGGCGGCCGAGCTGCTCGGTCACCGTCATGCCGTCGAAGGCGAAGCTCAGCCCCGGATCGGGCGAGAACGTGACGGCGACATAGCTGGTGCCGCTTGACGACGACGATGACGATGACGATTGCGACATCCGGCGCCCCCCGGCGTCACAGTTTCGCCGGGCAGCGGAACGCGCGCAGTGCTGCCAGGGTGAATGGGTTGCGCACGCTGCTCGCGTCCAGCTCGAAGGTCGCGCTGCCGGCGGAGCTCGAGAACGTCACGTGGAACTTGTCCGGCTGGCCGCTCGGCGTCACATGCGCATCGTCGAGCAGGCGCAGCAGCGACCACGGTCCGCTGTTCTCCATCACCGTGGCCGGACCGCCGTTGGCAGGAGTGAGGGTCAGGCGAACCTGGGTGTTGCCGCCGGTGCCCGGCCACTGCATCGCCATCGGCTCGACCGGCCCGTGCGCGTAGGCGAGCCGCTGCCCGCCGATCTCGATGCTGACCTGCGCCAGCGTCGCGTCCAGCGTCTGCGGGATGAGCTGGAACTTGACCGAGATCTGCTGCCCGCCGGTGGGGAACAGGGCGTCGCGGATCTCGGCGGCGCGCTGGAACTCGGCGAGACTGCCGGGCGAGAGGCCGAGCCTGGCGTTGTCGGCGGCCTGCCAGCGCCACGGCGTCTGCGTCGTGTCGACGAAGGGTTTCAGGTTCTGGTCGAAGAACTGGTCGATCAACCCGCCGGGTCCGAGCAGGTGGGTGAAGTCGTCGAGCGGCACGTCCTGCGAACTGCCGGCGATGAAGGGATAGCGGTTGAATGCCGCCTGGCACAGCGGCAGCACTTTCGAGCGCCAGGCATCGGCGAGCGAACTGCTGGCACCGCTCGCCGTCACCTGCGCACTGCTCTGCGAGACGGTCTGCAGCATCGCCGCAACCGGCTTCGGCACGTCCTGCGCGATGGCCTGCAACTGCCCGGCCGCACCGCCGCCGCCGGCACCGCCGCCCGCGACCATGCCGAGCAGCGCCTGGCCCTGGTTTGGCGCGTTCGCCGCCTGGTTCATGCCCTGGTAGATCTGCTGGATCTTGCCGATCACGGCTTCGAGCTGCGCCGGCTTGTCCTTGTCGCCGGCGACGAAGACATGCAGCGCGCGGAAATGCTCGTCGACGCGCGAGGCGGGGTCGACGGGCTTGCCCGCGGCATCGGTGCCGAACGCCGAGCCGAGAATGGAGGCGATCTGCGCCTCCTCGAAGCTCATGCCGGCGCGGGCCAGGTAGCTCGCGAAGCCGCCGACCTTCTTGGCCACCTTGGCGCCCTTCGCCTGCGCCTCGGCCGCCGCCGTCTCGGCGGGGGCGCGGCGGCTGAGCTGGGTCTGCTGGTCGATCGCCTGCAACAGGTCGCGCAGCGGGCTGTCCGGCGCCGACAGCAGATAGAGTTCGTCGAGCCCCTGGCTCAGGCTGCCGAAGGGCTTCAGCGCGACGTTCGCCAGCAGCTCGTCCCAGCGGCGGGTGTAGTCGTCGAGATAGAGCGCCATCACGTCGCGGCGGAGCTGCCCCATCTCCGCGACCGAGGCCGTGACGCCGCTCTTCTGCTGCCGCCCGAGCACCCAGGCATCTTCCGATGCGTCCTTGGTCACCTGCGGCAGCAGCGGCAGGAAGACCGTGTGGTACCCGTCCCAGGTGAAGATCCCCGGAACCCCCGAGTTGAGCGACTTGCCGTCGCGCAGCTCGAACACCCGTCCACCCCCCGGCCCGGCGTGGTCGGCGACCGTCCATGCCGGCAGGGACTGCACGACGCTGCTGCGCAGCACGCGGTTGTAGAGATACTCGGCGAGCGGCTCGCGCGTCAGCACCGCGCGCGCCTGGGCGACCAGCGGGCCGTTGAGGGCCACCGGCGCGAGCGGGTACTGCAGCATCGCCTCGAGATGCTGGCCGAGCGCCTCGCGCACCGGCGCGTTCTCGTCGCCGGGAAAGGCGGCGGTGAAATCGGCGGCGAACCACTGCTCGATCAGGTTGCGATCCAGCGGCCCCTGCCGGCCGAGGATCAGGTAGACCTTCAGCGCCTCGTAGAGGAAATCCGGCTTGTCCAGATGCGTCTGCATCTGCGTCTCCAGCCGCGCCAGCAGCCGCGGCAGGAACAGCCCGTTCAGCGCGCGATCGTAGGCGTCGATCGCCGCCTGCGACAGCTTGGCGCCCTGGTAGAGGCCGAAGGTGAGGGCGATCGGCGTCGCATTCTCGCGCTCCTCATACCCGCCCGGTATGCCGCGCAGCGTGGCGAGCGCGGGCAGCACCGGGCCAAGCTCCGCACTCTGTGCACAGCATTTCTGCACCTCGGCGAATTGCGTCTCGTAGTGGGACGCGGCGGCGTGCACCGCGCCGATCATGGCGCGGTTGCCGAACCAGCTCGCCGTCCACAGCCCGGTCAGCGTCAGCAGCACCGCGGCGGCGATGCCATAGGCGCCGTAATGCGCAAACCGCGCGCGGCGCTCCACCTTCGGATCGAGGCTGACGAGTCCGGCTTCGCCGAACACCACCTCGCGCATCAGACGGGCGAGGAAATAGCTGCGCCCGGCGCCGCTGAACGCGGTCACCGCCTGGCGCTGCAGGCCGAACTGCCCGGCCATCGCGCCGAGCAGCCGGTCGATCGGCGTGCCGTCCTGCGTGCCGCTGGTGAAATACACGCCGCGCAGCAGCGGCCGTGCCTCCAGCCGGCTCGGGCGGAAGATCTCGCCCAGGAACTGCGTCGCCACCTCGCGCAGCGACGCGATCTGCTGCGGAAAGCCATAGACTGCGCGCCGGCGCTGCAGGTCCGGCTCCTGCTGCACGCGCTCCAGCATGCGGTCGTTCAGCCGCGCCAGCAGCAGGTCGAACTCGGCGCCGAACGCGGCCACCGCGCCGCCCTCGTCGCGGCCTTCGTCGAGCGGGAAGGTCATGCCCCAGACCTGCTCGCGCTCCTCGCGGCCGAGATTGTCGAAGAACTCGACGAAGCCGGCGACGAGATCGGCCTTGGTGAACAGCACATAGACCGGGATGCGCACGCCGAGCTCGTCATGCAGCTCGCGGATGCGCCGGCGCATGGCCTGGGCATGCGCCAGCCGCTCGGTCTCGTTCAGGGCCGCAAGGTCGGACAGCCCGATCGCCAGCAGCACGCCGTTGAGCGGCTGGCGGCGCCGATGCTGCTTGAGGAGCTTGAGGAAGCCGAGCCACGCGGCGGCGTCGACCGCGGCGTTGCTGTCCTGCGTGGTGTAGCGCCCGGCGGTGTCGATCAGCACCGCCTGGTCGGTGAACCACCAGTCGCAGTTGCGCGTGCCGCCGACGCCGCGCACCGCCTGCGGCCCGCCGGCCTGCCCCTTGGTCGCGTCGGCGAGCGGGAAGTTGAGGCCGCAGTTGAGCAGCGCCGTGGTTTTGCCGGCGCCCGGCGGGCCGATGAACATGTACCAGGGAAGCTGGTAGAGATGCCGTCCGCGGCCACCGAGCTTCGATCGCTTCAGCGCGCTCAGCGCCTCCTTGAGCCGCTCGGTGAGCGCCGCAACCTCCTCGGCGGAGGCGGTGGCGTCGGGACTGGCCGACTCCTTCGCGACCCCCTCGGCCAGCGCCTTGTCGCGGCGGTTCGCCCGCAGGGCGTGAATCAGGTTCTCGACCAGCCAGCCGACCATGATCACCGCGATCACGATCGCCCGGACCAGCTCGCTGTCGAGCGGCCGCATCCCGCCGATGCCGAGCAGCGGCCCGAAGAACCAGATGATCGCGCTGAGCAGCAGCGCGCCGACGAAGCTGCGCACCCAGCGGTTGCGGGCGAGGTTGCCGAACCAGGTCATGGCATGCTCGACGTCTTCAGCAGCACGATGTCCGTGCGCCGGTTCTGCTGGCGCCCCTCGGCGGTGGCGTTGGAGGCGATCGGGTCGGCGTCGCCCTTGCCGGCGGCGCGCACCCGCTTGGGGTCTTTCATGTTGGCTTCAAGCACTTTCGCGACCGCCTGGGCCCGCGCCTCGGAGAGCTGCCAGTTGGAGGGGAATTGCACGGTGTGGATCGGCTGGTTGTCGGTGTAGCCGTTGACCAGCACGTCGCCGCGCTCGGCATTGAGCGCGGTGCCGATGCGCGCGAGCAGCGGCAGGTAGCTCCCGCTCAGGTTCGCCGAGCCGCTGCCGAACATGTTGCGGTTGATGAGGCGCACCGTGATCGACTGCGGGTCCTCGAACACCTGCACCAGCCCGGCCTTCACCTCGGGTTCGAGGAATTTCGACACGCTCGGCGTGGCGGCGGCGATGACCGGCGCGGGTGGCGGCGGCGGCGGGGGCGGCGGCGTCACCGCCTGCCGCGGCACCACCGGCGGGCCCTTCGGCGGCAGGGCGGCGAGCTCGGTGAACGCAACGTCGGAGGCGGCGGCGAGGGAGAAGTTGAACAGCAGGTAGATCACGCAGGCGAGGCCGAGCGTGACCAGGCCGACGAGCCAGAGCGGCACGCGCTGCGCCAGCGGACGATAGAGCGTGGTGAGTCCGCGCCAGTGCACCGCCAGCTCGCGCTCGAACTCGCCGCGCCGCTGGCGGATGCCGCGATACACCCCATCGCGCAGCTCGGTCAGCGCCGCGGTGCCGCGCGGCAGCACACGGTAGCGTCCCTCGAAGCCGAGCGAAGCGCAGAGA
>Ga0209915_1003655_pt1 | contig 12575 bp, 9 predicted proteins | sample ThiBiot_750_plan_FD_183952 | JGI IMG/M metagenome (GOLD analysis project Ga0209915, IMG submission 183952) | Wastewater bioreactor microbial communities from Cape Town, South Africa - Thiocy_cont_750_plan (SPAdes) | ecosystem: Engineered > Bioreactor > Thiocyanate-remediating > Anaerobic-Aerobic ... | reverse complement strand
GTGTCTTTTTTTTCCTGATTGATCATTAACTTGTTTTTGTTAACATCCAAATCTTTCGACTGGCGGCAGTTGCTTCACTTGTTATACTAAAACCTGCATTTTGAAAAGCGCTAAGAATGTGTGCAACGGGATCAGTACATTGTACACCTTTTTCATGATCACATAATTTCTCATTTGTGCATGATTCTTGTAAAATTCGAATAACTTCAGGTTGTACACGATATTCGCCTACACTAGTACTATGGACAATTCTGCTTTAAATGGAAAAACAGGATAATATTCAATGTATAAATCGAGCTGTTCTATGTTCATCTGTAAGCAGTTATTTTTTATTGGAATTCTACAAAAATAGAAATAAATAAATCAATAATATGATTTATCAAGACAAACAAAGTAAGATCAACAAATAAGTGTATGAGAAAAAATCGATGAAAAAATAATAAAATAAAACTTATATTCTCCAATCCACGTCATTATTCACTGAATATTTCAGTCCGCAAATATTTGGACAGGTGTTAACCAGAGTAGGAACAGCACCAGTTGTTTGATCAACTTCGAATAGACGCAATCGATTCTGATCTTATCGAACCGCTATTTCCATTTTATTCGTTTTTCAAAAAAAAGACTTGTTGAAATGTAGGGACAAATAATTTGCCATAAATGAAAGGAAATAATGTTTTTCCAAGTGAAATTTACACTAAGCCATGTTAATATCCATGGAAGATGAAATAAATATGAGCAATTTAATTTATTAATAATTTTTTGATCGATAAATTCAGCTAAACAAATCGGACATTCTTCGACTAGTAGTAATGATGGTGATGAATCGGTTTTTGTCAAAATTGAATTTATGAAAGTGCATCAATTTCATCTTGAAATAATCGTGATTTCAAATTTAAATTCAACATTCAAGATAAACGAATCATTCCCTACAAATAATAATTATTTATTTATTGATCTAATTTATCGTTTTATTTGATTTGATCTTACTTCAAGACTTTCAACTTTAAATCGTATATTCAATCGATTGTAAATAAAACCGAAGAAAAATATTTGATCGAAATTATCTACAGCATCTTCGAGAGATTGAATTGAATCGAAAACAATTTCAATAGCACGATTAAGACTCAAATGGTCACCAATTTCATTCGTAGAATGATCGGAATTGTCATTTGTTGGTGAACCTGTCGGATCGATATTTGTACGTGTATTAAAAGAAATTACAAAAAAAAGATTATCAATAAAGAGATTTGAAAGTGAATCTACCGAGTATGATTTGTTGCTTGTGCTGTTCGATGATGTGTAGTTGGTGATGTTTCATCTTCATCATGCGTAATTAAATTCAATGTTGTATTCATAGTAGATAATGATGTTGATTCAGTTGTTGTAGGTTGTTCATCATCATCAGATATATAAACAAAACGATATTGCCATCGTTGAATTCGACTTGTTCGATCGACCGATGTTTTAGATATATCGGATAATGGCATTGAACGATTTCATGATGTACGATTTCTGCATGATGTCGATGATAAATTGTTTCGTCGACGTTTTGGTAGCGCCGTTCTTGTTGATGCTGATGTTGACAATGTTTCTGAAAGATCATCATTATACTTTCTGATATATTATTCGAATGTATTCGTTTCTTTGACACAGTTGATGTCGACGATGGCATAACTAATTTATATTTTCAGGTATAAATGTGTGTGTATGATTAACTGAGCGAAAAATGAATTTTTAAGAATCAATAAACCAGTAAAAGATTTATTCGAAACAAAGATGAAAAAATTGATGAATTGATTAGCAATTATTGAAGCAAATTGTACAAAAAATGTTTTATATTGAATAATTAATTATGAAATGTCGCATTTTGTATCATGCAGTGTTTTATTCATGTTTTGTGCTCCGGGAGGACGAAACAAGATATCGGGAGCGTAATGAGCATAAATTGTGGTTTTTATATTATGCATATTTTACAAAATCCACCAATATTTGTTTGACTCAAAAATATGCCAAGGAAAATTTTCTGAATACCATGATTTGTATGTGCGTTTGTCGTTTGTTTGATTGAGTGGCGATAATCTCGATAAAGATCCAATTGATAATTAATCTGACTATGCTGACTAATACTCTAGTTGAATATGTATTCTTATTGACCGAGTGAATCTCTTTAGATCCAGTATTCATAAATTGAATAATCGCATTGACTCGAAACAATATCTAACTTAGTAACTATATTTCCATTGGTGACACATTGTTTTTTCACTGACGAATTATTGTTGTCAGTTTCTTTTCTTTTCAAAAAATAATTCTTAAGAGAATTCTGTTTTAACATATTCAAGATATTTATTTCTCTATTTTCGTGCAGTGTCTTATGGAAAGTAACGTGAAAAAGAAAAATGAATGCTACTGATAGGTGTTAGGAAAGAAATGAATTTAATAGCGTGTTTACTTTAATGTTTTCAATAATAACTATTTTTTTTTATCGAGATGGGAAAAAAATCTCTCTCTCTTTTAATGTTGTGTATAATAAACGCTTATCTTTTCAATCATACGTATTATATATGATATGTTACTACTAGTTATCGATATTGTTTTCTTTAGATCATGTCACATTTTCTTTGACATATCGTGTGTTGTGTTATATACGTCGACTAAGTGAACCAAGAAACGAAAGAGTCTTTTCTACATTTTATTCGCGCGATCGTAAACAGAATCGAAACAATTCAACTATTTTGTGAAAATTGTCATACAAGCAACGAAGTACGGAATTATCTAATTGAATTAAATACTATTATTACATTAAATCAATTCATAAGATAAAAGCTTTTTTTAAATAAATCGAATCACTTGAACAAATTTTCAAAAACAGAGTTGAAAAACTCGTACAAATTCCACTTTTTTTCAAATAAATTGTTAATTTTTTTTCAATGTGAGCTTGAGTTTCGGGGAGGGAGAGCGAAGTGAGACACCGAGAGGCCGAAATATCCCTTGTTCTCCCTTCTCCCCATTGGATAAACCACAGGTATCATGGAAATATCTTGAAAGTTTTGCTGATAAATAAAGAAGATTTTATCAATGACGAACTCAACATTTATTAGGAGAAAATCTTTTTTTCTACATGCAATGACATCTATCTGATTAGACTTGCTTATTGATCATACGATTTACTGTTCGAGGTAGTGAAAAAAATAACAACAAACTAAGCTGATTTCATGATTTCGAACACTAGTTATACATTCACATAGATCATCAATTGTTTGAAAACAATATTAACATCTCATTTTCTCACATACAACAATCGTCAACGTTCGATAAAGAAAAAAACAAACTATTTCATTAAGTATTTTATTTTAATAGTATAAACTTCGTATAATGAAAGAGAAAAGATATCGGTTGAGGTTGACATCTAGAGTTGAAACTCAATTTCATTGGCTAGATATTCTATCCTATAATGATTCGTCATAATACGCTTTTCAGTTAGAACGATTTGTTTAAAACGTCAACAAAGTAAAAAAAAATGTTCATCAAATCAAGTATAACCGATGCAACACAATAATCAACTATATTATTCTGACTTAAAACAGTGATTATTTCTTTCGTGAGTCAAGAAAAAAGTAATCAACATGATCATCAATAAAATTTAAAATTTGTTTACTCGCATTTAGATCCAACAATCTTCAGACATCTTATGATATTATTCAATGAAAAATATTCATATGATTTAAAATTGACTTGATTTATTATTCATCGAAGTACAAGAAGTTATTGTGATGATTCGCATGAGATAATTCAGCGAAATCAACATCAACATGAATTGTTATTTAGAAGATGATATGATGACGATAACAAATGAATCGTGTTCAATTAAATTTCACTTTATTTTGTCTGATAAGACAAATTTTTTTATCAATGGTGATCGATAACATAATTATGAAAACGAATCTGTTTTCGAAGTTCTCTTCTGATGATCTTGAACTTTTCAAAGCACATCAATTTATGCTTTTTATCATGAAATTTTCGATCATAATGTAAATGAACTTATCAATGAGCAAGATTTCAATTTAATCACAATGTTAATGATTTAGCTGAAACAAATATGATGAATAATTACTTTATGTCAGGACTTCGTTCGTTTTCAATGTTCAACATCGATTGTCTTGTCATTGATGATAAGTGTGGCGAAAATGAAATCGTTTTTTTAGAAATTTCACCAACAAATACATTATTTTCCGACTGAATGTCTTTATTTTAAGATTTGATTCTTTTTAAGTATTTTTCAGATTATTCGCTCGTACATTTCATCGACTAATTTTCTTCAAAAACGAATACAATGAAAATCAAGATTCGATCCTATGATAATGAACTTTATAATTTCGACGTTGATAAAACAACTGGTGCTGTTCCTAGTCTGATTTATCAGTATCCAAATATTCTTGCACTGAAATATAAAAAGGATAATGACGACATTTGGAGCCTGTAAGTTTTATATATTATTTTTGAATTCATCTTTTTTTTTTGATCCGACTACCTGTTTATTTTAATTTCTTTGTGTTAATAAATTACATTATTAATCAGCTATATCCTTTTCTTTAGAATTGACATAATCAATGGACGTTTGATGGTAGACCCGGCAGAACTGAATCTAAACATCGAATATCACCCTCATCATCCAATACGAGGTAAGTAAGACAAAAAGAAAAGTTTATAGCTGATTTCACTACAAAATCAAAAAATGAAAATGAATTAGAAAATATAGAATAACATTTCATGTTTTTAGCTCCATCTGCTCCAACAATAACCGCACCACATACAACACCAGCTATACCAAATACAGCTTATGTTGCAAATGACAAACTATCAGTTTCAATGGATGCTGGTAAGTCTCTTTGTGCTTTTCATGAGATTCCTTTTTCTTTCCTTTCGATTCAGTTAATACTAAGCATTTTCATCTAGTAAATGACGATAAGTTTTCTGTTAGATTTCAAGATAAGGTTTTTTGATAGGCAATACGCTTTTCCCTCAAATATCAGAATTAGAAACGGAGGGAAATTGTTGATCAATATAGGATATATTCATATTTCAAAGCTATACATCAAAATTATAAGGAACAGACTGATTTTAATGGCTTGATATTGTTAAATAAAATCATATGACTCATAAATCTAAATTAAACTCTTTTAGGATCATCGTTGTTCGATTTTCTGACACAATGGTGGAATGGCAATAATCAAAAATATCTTAAACTTGAATAAACTGAAGGAATTGCGTTGATCACACGATTGTGTTGCAAATCTATCGAAACTTGCAGAGTTTGTTTTTTTTTGTATAAATAAACATTGAAGAAAATCTGACTCGATTTAATACACTTATGAAATCATTACTATGACCAATCTCTTAGACACATAAGTTGTAAACCAAAAACGAACTTCGATAATTCGCAAAAAATCGAACAAAACGTTGAGTACTGCGAATTACACTTAACTTCCCATATTCATGAAGATTTACAATATCAATGATCAGCAGTTATTTCACCAGAAAATAACGATGATTTCTTGTAATCTACTTCACTCTTCCAAAATAATCGATTTATTTTCCACTATAATGAACCATAAATACTTTAAGGGGACCCCCCTTTCCTGAGCAAAAAAATTCTTTTTGAATTTTTTTTCATGTAAAAGTGTATCATTAGGGTCCTCTCTATGTGCAGTATAAAAATTAAAACCATCGGGGACCGGTAAGTCTTTGAAAACCATGATGTTCTGCACGGTTTCTGAGATTTTTGCATCATTTTTTTATTTTGTTTTCCGGTTTTCTCGAAACTATGTTTTTGGGCGGGAAAAACCCGTTTTCCCCCTTTTTTTCGACGATTTGAAGTTCGATCGGGCTGAAAATTTTTTTGGTGGTACTTTAACAAGTTTGTGGGGTATATATTTTTTTTCATTGATATCTTCTATCAATCAGATTTGGGAGGTTTTGCAAAATCTTTGGAACTCCAGAAAACCAAAGAATTTTCGAGGTTTTCAGTGTTTTCGTTATCCTGCCAAAATTATTAGAAATTTTTCGAAGAAAAAAAATATATACCCCCAATTGAGTCCGGCTACCTACAGTAAAAATTTCAGCTGAAACGGATGAAATCTATGGAATTGCGGGGGAGGGGAACTGTAGGTCATTTTTTACCTTTGGGTCTCCAGAAGTCCAAGAAGACAGGGTCTGGGAAATTTTTACTTATGACAACTTTTGCTCTACTACTCGAGACTCATCTACCCTGAAAATTTCAAGAATTTTTCTTCGACCGTTTCTTAGAAACACTACAAAGGGAGATGTAACGGTCTTATGCCGTCATCTATGGTTTTTCTGTTCATTTTCTGTCGTTTTCTCTTGTTCTCTCATGAGCGCCTGATTCATTGACTACTCATATATGATATTCTTCTTTCATTCGCGCGCCATATTCGTCTGTTGCTTGAGTCTTCTTGTTAATCGCGTTCTTTGATTCTCATCTTGATTCCAATAAAGTAACGACACGTGTTACAGGGGGGTGTCCCTTAAACACGATAATATTGTTGTGTCCTACTACCGATCATTAATCACCGTAACTTTCGTGCGTACTCATCAAATATTTCCCGCCTTTTCTCTTCCAATTATAAACAAGCCAGATATCCACGAAAGCTTTCTAAGCGACATTCAGGCATCGCAGGTATGATTTCAGGAGGTGTCAACATCAATTCTAGCATCGTAGACATCGTTTCGAGAAGTGTCAAGATCGATTCTAGCATCGTAAGCATCGTTTGGAGCAGTCATAACATCGATTCTAGCATCATAGGCATCGTTTCGAGAAGTGTAAACATCGATTCTTGCATCATAGGCATCGTTTGGAGAAGTCATCACATCAATTCTAGCATCGTAGGCATCATTTGGAGAAGTGTAACCCTCAATTCTAGCATCGTAGGCATCGTTTCGAGAAGTGTCAAGATCGATTCTAGCATCGTAAGCATCGTTTGGAGCAGTCATAACGTCGATTCTAGCATCGTAGGCATCGTTTCGAGAAGTGTAACCATCAATTCTAGCATCTCAGTTTTCATTTGGAGATGTTTCTAGAGCTAAGCTCGCACATTCGGTTAGATTTTGGATGTTCAAAGTTTTTGTTGGAGGTTTAGGCGATGTTTCAGGCTACGTGGTGTTTCTATGCGCATTGGAAGTGTCGGTGTTAATGTTGTGGTGGTGTTGAAGTGATGATTAGGAGGTTGTTAATTAGGTAGCTGATTGGATGAGGATTGTGATTATATAATCCGAAGTATATGGTATTGTTTAGGTTCCGATCGAGAATTGATGAATTTTGAAGTTCAGTTATTTACGTATGGTTATGGTAAAGAAATTTGATTTAATAGCTTGGAAATTGAGTATCGGACTTGAAGATTGGTTTTTGTTGTGCGATACATTTCGATGTTCTGTCTGCTAGTGAGGAATGAGGTGTGTGTGCGAAGAGATAGATAAACTCTGTCGGATGTTAGATCGAGCTTTTAACTTTCAGCAGTAGCAAAATTCCTTCCAAGCAGCATTCTAGAATTTTGCTATTCTGTTTTAATAATAGCTTCATTTCTTGATTTTGTTCCATCTAAAATTCTATGAATAACAATATGGCCATCTTAATTCAGAAATAACAAATTGTAATCGAATTATGCTCATCAAAGGAGAATTTTACTAGAATTCGATCAGTCTTGATAAAAACAAGTAGCGCTCATCCCAGGGATTCGCAGACCCTTTTCTGAAAGAGATTTACTACAAGACAGATATATAGTATTATTGATATTAAGCGTTGTTTTGATCAACAGAAGTGCCACTCACGACTCGAAGCGCTAAACATTACATAAAACATAACAAATAAATTACTCTTCTTCTGCAGAGATATTTCAACATAGAATTTTAGAAAATATAAACTCCATAATCATAATGAACTATGCATTTCATTAAAGGAATAGAGCTAATTAATTTTCATGAGGATCAGTATACTCTATTAATAGTCATTTGATTCATTCAGTCAGTTCTTTAAAGGCACAATTCTTTCAATATAAACTGAGCACATGGAGTACTCGTAAATTACTGTTCACCATAATAATAAATGTAAGCCGCACCTCGTCATTCGTCAGCGTCCCTACGGTCCGCCTCTCACGACTCGAGCGGCTCAATCTTTCTTTCTTTATAACGCATATACAAAATTTCTCGCACTGTATCAGTGAAACTTACTAATATAGCCACTTTTTTCAATACCGAAAACTGAAATCCAAAAGCTTATCAATTAATTAGTTCTCTGATACTTGATCTTGTTTTATCGAAGTCAATAGAATACTTCAATTACATCAAAACTTCCTTCTTCCCTCAAGAGACTTCATCGACAGCAATAAAAATGTTCGAGAGAATCATGAAATTGTCCTATACGATTCCCTCTGATTAAACTTTAAAAAATTGTCATTTCTCAAAATACTCACTCTTTCTTTAACAACAAGTAACGGAACATTAACGTTGCTAACTCTCTACTGGAAGGCAAATATTACACGTAACGCTCGCCTACATAAGCTCTACATTTCTTTCTACGAAAGAAAGTTTGAAATACATATAATGCAAATCTGAAATCTTAATCTTCTATCGGCATCTCAGTTGATCGTACATCCTCAGTTATCATCCACGTGTATTTTCTGTTGAACAACTATTAACCTACATATTACCTCAAATACGTATAGCTTCTATACTTTATTAAGAATCTAACATTGAAAAGAAGCAAACTCTCCAACACAAACACCAACTCATTACGCTTCTCTACTGATGACTATCTGAAGATCTACTACCCACAACTTCTCTATTACGGAAGTTTTTCAATCTAAAACTGTAAGACACACAAGTGTACATATACTCTTAGTAGCAAATCTACTGAGCCAATTCTCTGCAACATTTTCTTCAAGAAAATCAGAATTCTTCTTCACCTACAAATATACGCGATACAACTATCATCTTAATTTTCCCAGCAACATGTGTTCAAGTAAATAGATCCACTCCGACAACAAGTGCAGCTACACTTCTGATTTTCTTCATTACTCACAAATGTTCTCAACCAACGTCTAGCAGCTCGTCAGCGTCGCTCTGCTTCGCTATTCACTACTAGCCGCTGATGATGTCCGCTGTAAATACCAAACAAGGCTTTCATGAATTTTCAAAAAAACCGAGAGAAAATACTAGATAGTAAATTTTACAAGCGACAGTAAAACATGATTTTCATCGAAAACTAACATCAAATTCGGATTCCCCATATTCGATTCCCTTCGATCAAACTTTATGGAAAATCGGAATTTCATGTGTTGGTACCACTCCGGCTGGAGAATAACAACATCAAAATGTTGAAAATCTGACATCGGATTCGAATTCTCCATAGCCGATTCCCTTGGATCAAACTTTATGGAAAATCGGAATTTCATGTGTTTGTACCACTCCAGCTGGAGAATACCAACATCAAAATTTTGAAAATCTGACATCGGATTCGAATTCTCCATAGCCGATTCCCTTTGATCAAACTTTATGGAAAATCGGAATTTCATGTGTTTGTACCACTCAAGCTGCAGAATACCAACATCAAAATTTTGAAAATCTGACATCAGATTCGAACTCCCCGAGCCCGATAACCTAGGATGCAACTAAGTTCGGACCATAAATGGTCAATATTAGTCACTATAATACGTAGTGTTTCCTGATTGGATAGGACAAACAAAGTTTTAAGACTTTTTTGTGCCAAGAACAAACAAATCGAAGAATTAAGAAGATGATCAATGAAGCAGAATGAATTAAGGAAGAAAGAAAAGAAACACTCAATGATAGAGAGAAGTTCATTCACACTTGGCGACAACAGAACGAGCAAAATTAATGAAGCGGAAAAGAACAAATAAAGACATTGACACATGATGTGGTTTAATAGAACAGTTAACGTCCTTCATCATTCACCGAGATTTGTAATGCTAATTGTGTTACATTGTTTAGATCTGAAGCAACAGATTGACTATCGTTATATGATCTCATTTCCATTACTCTTCTCATGGATTCTTTGTTAAATTTATATATGCAAGATGTTCTCTCTATTGTTGCTCTCTTCTCTCTCTTCGCTCTCTCCTCTCTTTTCTCTCTTTTCTCTCTCTAAGTATAAATACCTAGAGTCAATCGAACATAGATCAGTCAATCACGGAGTCAATAAGTCAACAAGTCAATCGAACTTTCAGTTCAATTGAAGTTAGATTCGTTCAGTGATTGATTCGCACACTATTACATTCTTTCTATGCATATTATTCTTTCTATTCGTATAACTTTTATCTTATCAATAAAATATTGATTGTATACTTGGAGTAAACAATCAAACCAAACTCATTGTCAACTCAATAATCAAGAGTTCAGCAAACGAATAATCAGCACGTTCCATTTTTTCGTTCCATTTTTCCTATCCATTTTAGAAGCCTATAACCCTTTCTTTCAGAAAAGGGAATAATCACAAAATTCTTAAATTCTATGGGAAGAACTTTGATACCCCTCTTAACTTTAGGATTCTTTGTTTAGGAAGAAAAAGATGATGTGTTTTTTTTTAAATTCTTTTATTAAAAAAAAAACTCATGGTTGCTTGTTTTTACAGCATTGGCAGACCATGAGTATGGCGAGGAAGGTGGCCAACACCGCACTGATCACCGACCGGGCGATGAGGGTCTTCAGCGCAACGCTGGGACCCGTGTCCGGGGCTGTGGCGTTGCCACACGGACACAGGGGCCCAACGTTGCGATTGAACCCCCACACCACCATGTCGATGATCAGTGCCATGAGGGCACCAGCAAAGGTTGATCCGGTCACCATCATCAGATTCACTAAAATCATGTAAACAATATGAGCAGTTGATGATATCTTTGCAAAAAAGATAAGTTGTCTTACGTGGCCCGGGAACAATTGTTGTATTTGGTGCGGCTATTGTTGTTGTTGTAGCTGGTGGACCTAAAAAGATGAAGTGTTATTCTATATTTTCTAATTCAATTTCATAGTCTGACTTCGTAGGGAAATCAGCTATAAACTTTTCTTTCTGTCTTGCTTACCTTGTATTGGATGATGAGGGTGATATTCGATGTTTAGATTCAGTTCTGCTGGGTCTACCATCAAACGTCCATTGATTACGTCAATTCTAAAGAGAAGGATATAGCTGATTAATAATGTAATTTATTAACACAAACAAATGAAGATGAACAGATAGTCGGATCAAAAAATAAGATCAATTCAAAAATAATATTTAAAACTTACACACTCCAACTGTCATCATTATTCACTTTATATTGGAGCCCATGAATATTTGGATAATGATGAATCAGACTAGGAACATCACCAGTTGTTTGATCAATGTTGAAACTATAAAGTTCATTATCATAGCCTCGAATCTTGATTTTCATTGTATTCGTTTTTGAAGAAAATTAGTCGATGAAATGTACGAGCGAATAATCTGGAATGGAAAAAGAAAATTTGATGATTTTCAAGTTTGCCGAAAAATAGTTTTGGCTGATTCTCGCAGCACTCATGAATTCTGAAAAATATTTCAATTTGGATGAAATAGTTTTAAGGAAAACTATATCATGATTCGCCATTAGAAAATGAAAATTTACATGATGACCAATTCAAATCCTCCTACGCGGCGTCGCCACATAATTATGCAATGATTCATACTGGTTATGCACTACGCGACCGAAATACATATGTTGATTTCTCTTTTTCCTGACTGTACTTTGAAAAATAGCCGCATGTTTGACCCGTTTTCTATGAATCAAATGTCTATTTGATCTTTTAGCTCAACTGGTTCAGGTAGAATACTACTAAGACAAAGGTCATGAGTTCGATTCCCGGAAAGAGAATCACCATTTCCTTTTTAATATTGATTTGAATTCATGCAAATGATTTGTAGTTAGCTTTTAACTTGTCATAATCATATATTATTTATTTCAATTTATCTTTTTTTTAACGAGAACAAAGTCAAAGAAGAAAAACAAACAAACAAAAGAAAGAAAAATGAGAATAAGAGAGACTTTTTTATGTTTCTATACAGAAAGAATAAACAAAAAAAAGAGAGAGAAGGAAAAAAAGATTAGTTAATTGCTGTGATTTATTTATTTATTGATCGAAATGCACTTAACCATTGCTGTTTATCGTACATATCACGTGCTTGTAGTAACATGGAAATATTACGATTATTATTCGTTGAGTCCGATGATGAACAACGAAAAACATTTCTCGCTAAAAAGAAAAGAAAAATATTCGATTCATTTTCGAATTCATAAATAACTAAAAAACCTGGTTTCGATCCAGCTAATGTTCGAGAAAAACTTCCCGATGATAACTCAGGAATTTTCACTCCATCTTCGATATCTTCGATGCGTAGAAATTCAATAGGAATAGGATAATTTGTTAATTGATAAGATTTCAAACCATTACGTGTCGCTAGACGTGTAAACAACAGAATTTGATCAAATAAAAAAACGTATAATTTCTGTCCACGATTATTCTTCAATTCGCCT
>Ga0209915_1003648_pt1 | contig 12597 bp, 8 predicted proteins | sample ThiBiot_750_plan_FD_183952 | JGI IMG/M metagenome (GOLD analysis project Ga0209915, IMG submission 183952) | Wastewater bioreactor microbial communities from Cape Town, South Africa - Thiocy_cont_750_plan (SPAdes) | ecosystem: Engineered > Bioreactor > Thiocyanate-remediating > Anaerobic-Aerobic ... | reverse complement strand
CGATCTTTCGAAGGAGGCGGGGGAAACGCTGCTTGCCCCTTCGGGCGTCACGTTCCTGCCCTATCTTTCGGGCGAGCGCACGCCGCACAATGACGCCGTCATCCGCGGAGCCTTCATTGGCCTCGCGCATCAGTCTGGCCGCGCCGAGCTGACCCGCGCCGTCATGGAGGGCGTCGCCTTCGCCGTGCGCGATTGCCTCGAGGCGTTGCGTGCGGCCGGAACGGGACTGTCGCGCGTCACTGCGATCGGCGGCGGTTCGCGCTCGCGCTATTGGCTGAAGGCGGTGGCCACGGCCCTCGACCTGCCTCTGGACGTGCCGGTCGACGGCGATTTCGGCGCCGCCTTCGGCGCGGCAAGGCTAGGCCTGATAGCCGCGACCGGGGCCGATCCGATCGAGGTGCTCGCGCCGCCAGCGACGGCCGAAACGATCGAGCCCGACCGGGGCCTGTCGGAGGCATATGAAGCGGCTTACCGGCGTTACCGCCGGCTTTATCCAGCAATAAGAGGAGTTGACGCGTGAGCACCGGATTTTTCGGCGACATCAAGCCCATCCGCTACGAGGGACCGGACAGCACCAATCTGCTCGCCTTCCGCCATTACGATCCCGACGAGATGGTGATGGGCAAGAGCCTCGCCGACCATCTGCGCTTCGCCGTGGCATGGTGGCATTCCTTCGTCTGGCCGGGGGGCGACCCGTTCGGCGGACAGACATTCGAGCGGCCCTGGTTCGGCGAGACGATGGACAAGGCCAAGCTGAAGGCGGACGCCGCCTTCGAAATGTTCGCGCTGCTCGGCAACCCCTTCTACTGCTTCCATGACGCGGATGTGCGGCCGGAAGGATCGAACTTCGCCGAGAACACCCGTAACCTTCAGGAGATGGTCGACTATCTGGGGCAGAAGCAGGAAGCATCAGGCGTCGAGCTTCTCTGGGGCACGGCGAACCTCTTCTCCAACCGCCGCTACATGGCGGGCGCGGCCACCAATCCGGATCCGGACGTCTTCATGTTCGCCGCTGCGACCGTGAAGACCTGCATCGATGCGACGATGAAGCTCGGCGGCGCGAACTACGTGTTGTGGGGCGGGCGCGAAGGCTATGAAACGCTGCTCAACACCGACATGGGCCGCGAACTCGACCAGCTCGGCCGCTTCATCAGCATGGTCGTGGACTACAAGCACAGAATAGGCTTCAAGGGCACGATCCTGATCGAGCCGAAGCCGCAGGAGCCGACCAAGCACCAGTACGACTACGACGTCGCCACGGTTTACGGATTCCTCAAGCGCTACGGGCTCGAAAAGGAGGTCAAGGTCAATATCGAGCAGGGCCATTCGATTCTCGCCGGCCACACCTTCGAGCACGAACTGGCGCTCGCCGGCGCGCTCGGTATCTTCGGCTCGATCGACATGAACCGTAACGATTACCAATCCGGATGGGACACCGACCAGTTCCCGAACAACGTGCCGGAAATGGCGCTCGCCTATTACCAGGTCCTCAGGAACGGCGGCTTCACCACGGGCGGCACGAATTTCGATGCCAAGCTTCGCCGACAGTCGATCGACCCGCAGGATCTCCTCATCGCCCATGCGGGCGCGATGGATTGCTGCGCACGCGGCCTCAAGGCCGCCGCACGGATGATGGAGGACGGAGCGCTGTCGTCCCCGATCGAGGAGCGCTATGGCGGCTGGAAGGCTCCTGACGCGCAGAAGATGCTTTCCGGCGCCTACGGCCTCGATGAGATCGCGCGTGAGGTCGAACGTCGCGGAATCAATCCGGGACCGCGTTCTGGTCGGCAGGAATATCTGGAGAATATCGTCAACCGCTACGTCTGACATGATCTCGCATCGGCTCTCGGCGGCCACGGCTCGGATGACCCGGCCGTGGCTGCAATCCGACGGTTCACTTTTCAGCCGGATACCGGTATGCCCGGATTCATCTGGTCGCCCCCGCTGTTCGGCCTTATGTTCCCGACCATCCCGAGACTGACCGAGCGTATCTTATGAATTCGATTTTCGATCCCTCGACCGAGGGGCCCATCACTGCCGCCGAAATTGTCGAAAAGCTTGCCTACCGTGTCGGCAAGGACCCTATCGTGGCAAAGGAGCACGACTGGCTGGCCGCCACGATCCTGACGGTGCGCGACCGCATCATCGATCGGTGGATGGCCTCGACCCGCGCCACCTATCACAATCAGGACAAGCGGGTTTACTACCTCTCGCTCGAATTCCTGATCGGCCGGCTCCTGCGCGACGCCATGTCGAATCTCGGGCTGATGAGTGACATCAGGGCGGCGCTCGCCGAGCTCAATGTCGATCTCGACGTGATCGCCGGCCTCGAGCCTGATGCCGCCCTCGGCAATGGCGGCCTCGGCCGGCTCGCCGCCTGCTACATGGAAAGCATGGCAAGCGTCGGCATCCCGGCCTATGGCTACGGCATCCGCTACGTCCACGGCCTGTTCCGGCAGGAGATTTCCGACGGCAGACAGGTCGAGATCCCGGAAAGCTGGCTCGTTCACGGCAACCCTTGGGAATTCGAGCGGCGGGAGGCCAATTACGAGGTCGGCTTCGGCGGTTCCGTCGACACGATCGAGGAGGCGGACGGCAGTATCCGCCACGTCTGGAAGCCCGGCGAGCACGTCATCGCCGTTCCCTACGACACACCGATCGTCGGATGGCGGGCCAAACGCGTCAACACGCTGAGGCTGTGGTCGGCTCAGCCGATCGATCCGATCCTGCTAGACGCGTTCAATTCGGGCGATCATATCGGCGCGCTGCGCGAGAGCAACCGGGCCGAGACGATCAGCCAGGTGCTCTATCCGGCCGATTCGACGCCTGCCGGTCAGGAATTGAGGCTTCGCCAGGAATATTTCTTCTCCTCCGCATCGGTGCAGGACATCCTGCGCCGCCATCGCCAGCAATACGGCACCTTCGACAACCTTCCTGACAAGGTCGCCATCCAGCTCAACGACACCCATCCGGCGGTGTCTGTCGCCGAGCTGATGCGGCTCCTCGTGGACGTTCACGACATTGAATGGTCGAAGGCCTGGGAGATCACACGCGACACGATTGCGTACACCAACCACACGCTGCTTCCCGAGGCTCTCGAAACGTGGTCGCTTCCGCTGTTCGAGCGCCTCTTGCCGCGCCACATGCAGATCATCTACCAGATCAATGCCGAAATGCTGTTGTCCGCCCGCAGGGAGCATGGCTTCAATGACGGGCAGGTGCGCGCCGTCTCGCTGATCGAGGAGAACCACGAGCGGCGGGTGCGCATGGCGAACCTTGCCTTTGCCGGGTCGCATTCGATCAATGGGGTCTCAGCGCTCCATTCCGACCTTCTGAAGAAGACGCTGTTTTCCGATCTGAACCGGCTGTTTCCCGGCCGTATTATGAACGTCACCAACGGGATCACGCCGCGGCGATGGTTGCTGGAGTGCAATCCCGGGCTGACGGCGCTTGCCCGCGAGACGATCGGCGATGCCTTCCTTGACGATACCGATGCGCTGAGCGCGCTTGCTGATCACGCCGGCGACGCCGCGTTCCGCGAGAAATTCGCGGCCATAAAGCGACTGAACAAGGGTCGCCTCTCCGATTTGATCCACGAGCGCCTCAACATCACCGTGGACCCCGACGCCCTTTTCGACGTCCAGATCAAGCGTATTCACGAATACAAGCGCCAGCTCCTGAACGTCATCGAGGCGGTGGCGCTATATGACCAGATCCGCACACATCCCGACCGCGAATGGATCCCCCGCGTCAAGATATTCGCCGGCAAGGCCGCCCCGAGCTACCAGGCGGCCAAGCTGATCATCAAGCTGATCAACGACGTGGCGCGCGTCGTCAATCGCGATCCGACGGTGCGGGGGCTTCTCAAGATCGTGTTCCTGCCGAACTACAACGTCTCGAACGCCGAGATCCTCATGCCGGCCGCCGATCTGTCCGAGCAGATATCGACGGCGGGCATGGAGGCGTCCGGCACGGGCAACATGAAGCTCGCCCTCAACGGCGCGCTGACGATCGGCACGCTCGACGGAGCCAACATCGAAATCCGCGACCGGGTGGGTGCGGACAACATCTTCATTTTCGGCATGACAGCGGAGGAAGTGGCGAAGCGCCGTGCGGAAGGCTATCGCCCGCGAACCGTCATCGAATCCCTTCCGGAGCTGGGCCAGGCCCTGACGGCCATCTCATCCGGCGTCTTTTCGCCGGACGATCCCAACCGGTACGACGCCCTCGTTGGCGATCTTTACGAGCGCGACTGGTTCCTCGTGGCGGCGGATTTCGCCGCCTACGCCAAAGCGCAGCGGCTCGCCGACTGGGTTTGGCGCAATCCGGCGGACTGGACTGCCCGGGCGATCCGCAACACCGCCAACGTCGGATATTTTTCCTCCGATCGTGCCGTGAAGGAATATGCCCGGGACATCTGGAACGCCGGCTCCGGCCTCTGATGGAGGCAACCTGACTTTCTGCTCCTCGCTTCCGCCGGACCATAGCCGCCGGCCGGATTTGTGCATTATTGTGTTCGGGAAGCGATGTTGACCGACGGGAGGAGAAGGTCATGGCCGAGACGAGGCAACAACCGCTCGCGCGCGATGCGATGGCCTACGTACTTGCCGGAGGTCGGGGGAGCCGGCTTCTGGAACTCACCGACCGCCGTGCCAAGCCGGCCGTCTATTTCGGCGGGAAGACGCGGATCATCGACTTCGCCCTGTCCAATGCCCTCAATTCGGGCATCCGCCGAATAGGCGTTGCAACACAATACAAGGCGCATTCGCTGATCCGGCACCTGCAGCGGGGCTGGAATTTCTTCCGCCCCGAGCGCAACGAGAGCTTCGATATTCTGCCCGCCAGCCAGCGTGTTTCCGAGGGCCAATGGTATCTCGGCACGGCCGACGCCGTTTACCAGAACTTCGACATCATCGAGAGCTACGGGCCGCAATACATGGTCGTGCTGGCCGGCGATCACATCTACAAGATGGATTACGAGGTCATGCTGCGCGAGCACGCCGACTCCGGCGCCGACGTGACCGTCGGCTGCCTCGAAGTTCCTCGCATGGAGGCGGCGGGCTTCGGGGTCATGCATGTCGACGGCGCGGGTCGCATCATTGATTTCGTGGAAAAGCCGAAGGATCCCCCGGCCATGCCCGGACGCCCCGACACGGCGCTTGCCTCCATGGGCATCTACGTCTTTTCCACCGCGTTTCTCATGGAAGAATTGAGGCGCGATGCGGCAGACTCCGATTCCAGTCACGATTTTGGCAAGGACATAATCCCGTATATCGTGAGGAACGGGAAGGCGATGGCCCATCGTTTCTCTGCCTCCTGCGTGCGCTCCAGCTTCGAGACGACCTCCTACTGGCGCGACGTGGGAACGGTCGATGCCTATTGGGAGGCCAATATCGACCTCACCGACATTCTCCCGGAGCTGGATATCTACGACCGCAACTGGCCCGTCTGGACCTTTGCAGAAATCAAGCCTCCGGCGAAATTCGTTCACGACGAGGAAGGGCGGCGCGGATCGGCGATATCGTCGCTGGTCGCGGGCGACTGCATCATCTCCGGCTCCACGCTTCGTCGCTCGCTGCTGTTCACCGGGGTTCGGGCTAATTCCTATTCGTCACTGGAGGATTCCGTCATCCTGCCGGACTGCATCATCGGGCGCGGAGCCCAGCTTCGAAAAGTGGTGCTGGATCGAGGGGTGCGCATTCCCGAAGGTCTCGTGGTCGGGGATGATCCCGAGCTCGACGCCAGGCGCTTTCGCCGAACCGAGCGGGGCATCTGTCTCATAACGCAGGAGATGATCGACCGGCTTGAAAGCCCTGCGGCATGAAGGTGCTCGCCGTCGCCTCGGAGATATTTCCTCTGATCAAGACAGGCGGGCTCGCCGACGTGACAGGCGCGCTGCCGGGTGCGCTCGTGGAGCATGGGGTCGAGACCCGGACGGTCGTTCCGGGTTATCGTCCGGTGCTGGCCAGGATTTCCCACGTCGACGAGGTCCGCCAATGGCCCGATCTGTTCGGAGGCCGTGCCCGTCTTGTCTCGGCTACCGCCGGGGGCCTATCGCTTCTGGTTCTCGATGCACCGCATCTCTTTGACCGGGATGGCGGCCCCTATGGCGATCTGTCGGGCCGGGACTGGCAGGACAACTGGCGTCGCTTCGCGGCCCTTGGCCGTGCGGCTGCCGACATCGCGGCAGGGGCCCTCCAGGCATGGCGGCCCGATCTCGTTCATGCGCATGATTGGCAGGCCGCCATGGCGATAGCCTATATGCGATACGGGCCCGCGTCGGGTCTGCCGTCCGTCATCACGATCCACAACCTTGCATTCCAGGGCCAGTTTCCCGCATCCATATTCCCTTGGCTTGGCCTGCCAGACCACGCCTTCGTCATGGACGGGGTCGAATATTACGGGGGGGTCGGCTTCCTGAAGGCAGGGCTGCAGGCCGCCTCGGCGATCACGACGGTGAGCCCTACCTACGCACAGGAAATTCGCCTGCCTGAATTCGGCATGGGCCTGGAGGGTCTCCTTAACCTGCGCGCCGGCGATCTCCATGGCATTGTCAACGGCATCGATACGCAGGCCTGGAATCCGGAGACGGACCCGCATCTCGTCCGCCGCTTCGCTTCGCGGACCATGGCGGGGCGCGCGCAAAACAGGCGCGCAGTCGCGGAGCGCTTCGGCCTCGACGGCGAGGGCCTGCTGGTGGCGGTCATAAGCCGGCTGACATGGCAGAAGGGGATGGACGTGCTCGGGGGCGTGCTCGATGCCATTGTCGCGACCGGAATTCGCCTCGTCGTCCTCGGCGCCGGCGACCAGTTGATCGAGAGCGCCTTCCTTTCCGCGGCCGGCCGGCATAAGGGCCGCGTCGGAGTGCGCATCGGTTATGACGAGCCGCTGGCGCATCTGATGCAGGGCGGTTGCGACGCGATCGTCATTCCGTCGCGCTTCGAACCTTGCGGCCTGACGCAGCTTTATGCGCTGCGCTACGGCACGGTGCCCATCGTCGCGCGGACCGGAGGGCTCGCAGATACGGTGATCGACGCCAATGACGCGGCGCTGGGCGCAGGGGTCGCGACCGGCATACAGTTCTCGCCGGTGGACGGGCCCCGCCTGGTAGGGGCACTTGCGCGCGCGGCCTCGCTCGCCTCCGATCCGAAGGCCTGGGCCAAGCTCCAGCGCAACGGCATGAAGAGCGACGTATCCTGGGACCACAGCGCCGCGCGTTACGCCCGTCTTTACCGCAGTCTCGTCGAGAAGAGGACCAAGGCATGATCACGACCATCGCGACCCGGCCCTTTGACGACCAGAAGCCCGGAACTTCGGGGTTGCGCAAGAAAGTGCCCGTTTTCCAGCAGGAGCACTATGCGGAGAACTTCATCCAGTCGATCTTCGACGCACTGGACGGCTATGCCGGCCAGACGCTCGTCATCGGTGGCGACGGACGTTTCTTCAACCGCGAGGTGGTAGGCAAGACGATCCGCATGGCGGCGGCGAACGGTTTCGGCCGCGTGCTCGTCGGGCAGGGCGGCATCCTCTCGACGCCGGCCGCATCCAACGTCATCCGCAAGTACGGGGCCTTCGGCGGGATCATCCTTTCCGCCAGTCACAATCCCGGCGGCCCGAAGGAAGACTTCGGCATCAAGTACAATATCGGCAATGGCGGCCCCGCGCCTGAGAAGGTGACGGCGGCGATCTACGACAAGTCACGGGCCATCCGGGAATACCGCATTTCCGACGATGCGGGCTTCGATATCGACCGGGTCGGGTTCTCCGAGGTCGAAGGTATGCGGGTCGAAGTCATCGACCCGGTAGCCGATTATCGCGAATTGATGGAGCGGTTGTTCGATTTCGATTCTATCGCCCGCCTGTTCCGCTCCGGCTTCACCATGCGCTACGATGCCATGAGCGCGGTGACCGGACCCTATGCCAAGGCGATCATCGAGGATGCGCTGGGTGCACCGGCCGGCAGCGTGGTCAATGCCGTGCCGCTCCCCGATTTCGGCGGCCATCATCCCGACCCGAACCTCGTTCACGCAAAGGACCTTTATGACCTGATGATGTCGGGCGAGGCGCCGGACCTCGGCGCGGCCTCGGACGGTGACGGCGACCGCAACCTCATCATCGGCCGCGGAATCTTCGTCACGCCCTCCGATTCCCTCGCCATCCTCGCCGCAAACGCGCATCTGGCGCCGGGCTATTCGAACGGCATCAAGGGAATCGCCCGCTCCATGCCGACGAGCGGGGCAGCCGATCGCGTGGCGCGAAAACTCGGAATCGGCATCCACGAAACGCCGACCGGCTGGAAGTTCTTCGGCAACCTCCTCGATGCGGGGCTCGCCACGATCTGCGGCGAGGAGAGCGCCGGCACGGGATCGGACCATGTGCGCGAAAAGGACGGGCTGTGGGCGGTGCTCCTGTGGCTCAACGTTCTCGCCGCCCGCGGGGAGAGCGTGAAGGCGATCGTCGAGAAGCACTGGGCGGAATTCGGCCGCAACTACTATTCGCGCCACGACCACGAGGGCATCGAGACGGAAAAGGCCAATGCGGTCATGGACGGGCTGCGTGCGACGCTGTCAGGTCTTCCGGACACGCGCATCGGCGGTCTCGTCGTGGAAGCTGCGGATGACTTCGCTTATCGTGATCCCGTCGACGGCTCGCTATCCGAGCATCAGGGCATCCGCATCCTCTTCGCGGGCGGCTCGCGAGCAGTCTTCCGCCTGTCCGGCACCGGCACGAGCGGGGCGACGCTGCGCCTCTACATCGAGCGCTACGAGCCCGATCCGGCTCTGCATGGCCTCGATACGCAGGCCGCGTTGAAGAACATCATCGAAGCGGCACATGCGATTTCGGGGCTGAAGGAGAAGATCGGAAGAGCCGAGCCGTCGGTGATTACGTGATCCTTCGCCTGCGCATTCATCGAGGTCTCACCCGGCTCTGTCCTGCCGGAAAAGTCTCTGACCCGCGCCCGTAAGCTCCTCGCTGACGACGAGCTTCGCGAGGAGCTTAAGGGCAGGGCGGGACACTCATCCGGCAGCCTGAAGGGGGGTGTGAACAAGGCGCATGGCCGCAGCCTATCCGCCCCAAATGAAAAGAGGGGCCGAAGCCCCTCTCCGTCGCAAGCGATGATGCCGCTCACATCTTGTTCGCCTCGTCCGTCACCTTCGAGGTCCAGGCGCCATCGGGCTCCTTGGTGATGATCTTCTGGTCGGTCAGCATCTTGACCGTCCGGTCGTAGGAAGCCTGCTCCAGCGAGCCGTCGGAACCTTCGGTCAGCTTGTTGATTTCCGCCATCATATGCGTCTGGTGCTCTTCGGTCTGTGCCCCCGTCGCATCATTGTCGAGAACGATCTTGACCGCTTCGTCGGGGTGCTGGCGGGCATATTCCCAGCCTTCCATCGAGGCCTTCACGAAGGCGGCGAGATCCTTCACCATCTTCGGATCGTCGAGGTTCTTCTGCAGCGTGTAGAGCCCGTCCTCCAGCATCGAGGCGTCCTCGTCGCTGTACTTGAAGACGACGAGATCATCCGGCTTTACGCCGGCTTCGAGCACCTGCCAGTACTCATTGTAGCTCATGGTCGAGATGCAGTCGGCCTGATGCTGCAGCAGCGGGTCGACGTTGAAGGCCTGCTTGACCACTTTCACATCCGGATTGTCGCCCTGTGCGTTGATGCCGAGCTTCGACATCCAGGCGAAGAAGGGATATTCGTTGCCGTAGAACCAGACGCCCAGCGTCTTGCCCTTCAGGTCGGCCGGGCTCTTGATGCCACTCGATTTCCAGCAGGTCAGCTCCAGTCCGCCGCGCTTGAAAGGCTGCGCGATGTTGACGAGCGGCACGCCCTTCTCGCGGGCAACGAGGGCTGCCGCCATCCAGTCGACGATGACATCCGCGCCGCCGCCTGCGATGACCTGTTCCGGCGCCGTATCCGGTCCGCCCGGCTTGATCGTCACGTCGAGGCCGGCCTTCTTGTAGAAGCCCTTGTCCTGGGCGACATAGTATCCAGCGAATTGGGCGTCGGCCACCCATTTGAGCTGCAAGGTGAGCTTGTCTGCGGCCAATGCCGTGGTCGCGGCAAGGCCGAGTGCGACGCCGACGGCAGTCGCGATCGCGTGTTTCATCTTCATTTCCCGTTCTCCTCTGGTTGCGGCTCCGTCTTCATGTCCGGTAGGACGGATGCCAAAATGTCACCATGCGCTCGATCATCGAGATCAGTCCGTATGACAAAGAGCCTGCGACTGCCGCGACGGCGATTTCCGCCCAGACCATGTCGAGGCTCATGCGCCCGACCTCCGTCGAGATTCGGAATCCCATGCCGACGATGGGCGTGCCGAAGAATTCGGCTACGATCGCGCCGATCAGCGCAAGCGTCGAATTGATTTTGAGTGCATTGAATATGAACGGCATGGCGGCCGGCAGCCGCAGCTTGACCAGCGTCTGGCCATAATCCGACGCAAAGGTGCGCATCAGGTCGCGTTCCATGGCTCCGGCCGCCGAAAGTCCCGCAACGGTGTTCACCAGCATAGGGAAGAAGGTCATAATGACCACCACGGCCGCCTTGGAAGGCCAGTCGAAGCCGAACCACATGACCATGATCGGCGCGATGCCAACCACGGGCAGCGCCGAGACGAGGTTGCCGATCGGAAGCAGCCCCTTGCGCAGGAACGGCACCCGGTCAACGATGATGGCTGTGAGAAACCCCGCGCCGCAGCCGAGCGCATAGCCGGCGAGGACCGCCTTCAGGAATGTCTGCACGAAATCGGCCCACAGGATGGGGCCGGACGCGACCAGTTTTTCCCAGATGTCGGACGGCGCAGGCAGAAGCACCTTCGGGACGTCGAAGCCGCGCGTGATGCCTTCCCACAATGCAAGGAGCGACAGCCCGAACAGGACTGGAATCGCCAGATTGATGGCCAGCGCCGTTGCGCGGTTGCCTGGATTGGCACCCGACAGGCGATTGTTCGCCGCCCAGGCAAGAAGCCAGAAGGCGATTGCGCCGATGAGTATGGCCGGATGGGTCATGCCTCGCGCACTCCCATCCGCCGCAGGGTGACAGATCTTGCCACGCCGACGATCGCGACCAGCACCGCAGCCATGATCGAGGCGGCGAAAAGAGCGGCCCAGATCTGCACCGTCTGGCCATAGTAGGAACCGGCCAGCAGCCGTGCCCCGAGGCCCGCGACCGCGCCGGTCGGCATCTCGCCTACGATAGCGCCCACAAGGCTGATGGCGACGGCAACCTGCATGGAGGTGAAGAGGAAGGGGAGGGCAGAGGGCCAGCGCAGCTTCCAGAAGACCTGTGGGCGGGAGGCGTTGTAGGTGCGCATCAGGTCGAGATGCATGATCTCGGGCGAACGCAGCCCTTTCACCATGCCGACGGCAACGGGGAAGAAGGACAGATAGGTCGATATCAGCGCCTTCGGCAGGAGCCCGGTGATGCCGACAGCCGCGAGCACGACGATGATCATCGGCGCGATGGCGAGGATCGGGATCGTCTGCGACGTGATGATCCACGGCATCAGGCTCTTGTCCAGCGTGCGCGAATGGACGATCGCGACGGCGAGAGCGATGCCGAGCAGTGTGCCGAGCGCAAAGCCGACGAGCGTGGAAGAGAGCGTCACCCAGCTGTGATAGACCAGGCTCCGCTTCGACGTCGGGCGCATCTCGACCGTGGTCTTCCACAATTCGGCCGCGACCTGGTGTGGAGCAGGCAGCACCGGACGTTGCTCGGACATGGTGGCGGTCACGAGATCCCCGAATGGCAGCGGCTTGCCGGCGAGCTGGCGCGCGAAAGGCGCATTGAGGATGACGGCGAACAGGTACCAGAGCACGACGATCGCAATCACGATCGTGCCGACGGGCAGGAGCTTGTCGCGCAGGAAGGTCATCGCGCGGCCCTACTCCTCATAGCTGTGCCCCGCGCGCAACCCCTCGCGCACCTGATGCGCGATCCTCAGGAACTCGGGCGTCTCTCGGATCTCCAGCGGACGCTCGCTTCCGAGGTCGCAGTCGATCACCTCATGGATCCGGCCCGGCCGCGGGCTCATCACGACGATCCGTGTAGACAAGAACACCGCCTCGGGAATTGAATGGGTGACGAAGATGACCGTCTTCTGCGTCTTCGCCCAAAGCTTCAGGAGCTGCTCGTTGAGGTGGTCGCGCACGATCTCGTCGAGTGCGCCAAACGGCTCGTCCATCAAGAGCATGTCCGGATCGAAGGAGAGCGCGCGGGCGATCGAAGCGCGCTGCTGCATGCCGCCGGAGAGCTGCCAGGGGAACTTCTTCTCGAAGCCGTTCAGGTTCACCAGCTCGAGATTCTTGGCGATACGCGCCTCACGCTCCCGGCGCGCCATGCCCATGACTTCGAGCGGAAGCGATACGTTCGCAGCGATCGTGCGCCAGGGATAGAGCGCCGAGGCCTGGAAGACGTAGCCATAGGCCCGCTTCAAACGCGCCTTCTCAGGAGTGACGCCGTTGACGAGGATCGTGCCTCCGGTCGGTTGCTCCAGATCGGCGATGACGCGCAGGAGCGTGGTCTTGCCGCAGCCCGAAGGACCGATGAAGGAGACGAACTCGCCGCGACGGATCGTCAGATCAATATTCGACAG